>Ga0172372_10008010_pt1 | contig 14082 bp, 9 predicted proteins | sample LakKiv5m_2_FD_114544 | JGI IMG/M metagenome (GOLD analysis project Ga0172372, IMG submission 114544) | Freshwater microbial communities from Kabuno Bay, South-Kivu, Congo - kab_092012_9.5m | ecosystem: Environmental > Aquatic > Freshwater > Lake | place: Democratic Republic of the Congo...
AGCGCCGCTGCCAGGAGGTCATCGACCGCTGCTGGGCGCTCGGCGACGAGAACCCCATCGCCTTCATCCACGACGTCGGCGCCGGGGGCGTCTCCAACGCCCTGCCCGAGCTCGTCAACGACGGCGGCCGGGGCGGCCGCTTCGAGCTCCGCCGCCTGCCCAACGACGAGCCGGGAATGTCCCCCCTCGAGCTCTGGTGCAACGAGTCCCAGGAGCGCTACGTGCTTGCGATCCCCGCGGCCCGGATGCCCGAGTTCGCCCGGATCTGCGAACGGGAGCGCGCCCCGTACGCCGTCGTCGGCGAGGCCACCGCCGAGCGCCACCTCATCGTCACGGACGAGCACTTCGGCAACCGGCCAATCGACCTGCCCCTCGAGGTGCTGCTCGGGAAGCCGCCCCGGATGCACCGCCGAGAGACCTCGCGGCGGCGTGCGCTTTCCCCCCTCCGGATCGACGCGCCGCTGGCCGAGGCCGTGCGCCGCGTGCTGCTGCACCCGGCCGTGGCCGACAAGACCTTCCTCATCTCGATCGGGGACCGCACGCTCGGCGGCCTGGTCGCGCGCGACCAGATGGTCGGGCCCTGGCAGGTGCCGGTCGCGGATTGCGCGGTGACCGCGGCGGGCTACGAAGGCTACACCGGAGAGGCAATGGCGATGGGGGAACGGACGCCCGCGGCGGTCAATGACGCCGCCTCCTCCGCCCGCCTCGCGGTCGGCGAGGCCTTGACCAACCTCGCCGCCGCGCAGGTGGGGGAACTCGGGCGTGTCAACCTGAGCGCCAACTGGATGGCGGCGCCCGCCGTGCCAGGCGAGGCCGCCGATCTTTACGCGGCCGTCCACGCCGTGGGGATGGAGCTCTGCCCCGCCCTCGGCATCACCATCCCGGTCGGCAAGGACTCGATGAGTATGTCGACGGTCTGGCCCGAGGGCGGCACCGACCGCCGCGTGACCTCGCCGGTCTCCCTCATCGTCTCGGCCTTCGCGCCGGTGACGGACATCCGGCTCACCCTCACACCCCAGTTGCAGGCGCGGGAGGACACGGAACTGCTGCTGATCGACCTCGGCCGCGGCCGCGACCGGCTGGGCGGGTCGATCCTCGCCCAGGTGTTCCTCCAGACCGGCGAGGCCCCGCCGGACGTCGACCGCCCGGGCGACCTCCGCGGCTTCTGGGAGGCGATCCAACAACTCGGCCGCGAGGGCCTGCTGCTGGCCTACCACGACCGCTCCGATGGCGGACTGCTCGTCACGGTGGTCGAGATGGCCTTTGCCGGGCGCCGCGGGGTGAGGCTTGAGTTGCCCGCGGGCCCGTCGGACCCCGTCGCCGCCTTGTTTGCGGAAGAGTTGGGCGCGGTGATCCAGATTCCCGTCGCCCAGCGGCCGCGGATCCTGGCGGTCCTTGCGGAACACGGCCTCGCGGACTGCACCCGGCCCCTCGGCCGGACGACCGCCGATCCCCGCATCACGGTCCTTCGGGACGGGGCCGAGCTCTGGTCCGAGGACCTGTTTGCGCTCAGGGACCTCTGGTCGGACGTGACCCGGCGGCTGGCCGGATTGCGCGACAACCCGGAGTGTGCCGAGTCCGAGCACGGCCTGCGCCTCGACCGGGAGGATCCGGGCCTGCGTCCGTTGGTGCCGTTCACCGTCTCGGTCGGGCGCGACCTGACCGGCCGTCCGCCCCTCGCGATCCTGCGCGAGCAGGGCGTCAACGGTGAAGTCGAGATGGCGGCGGCATTCCACCGGGCGGGTTTTGCCCCGGTGGATGTGCATATGTCGGACATCATCGCCGGCCGGGTGAGCCTGCGGGACTTCCGCGGCCTGGCGGCCTGCGGGGGCTTCAGTTACGGGGATGTTCTCGGCGCCGGCGAGGGCTGGGCGAAGAGCATACTCTTCAATGAGCGGGCGCGGGCGGAGTTCGCCGCCTTCTTCGCGCGGCCCGACACCTTCGCCCTCGGAGTGTGCAACGGGTGCCAGATGATGAGCAACCTGCGCGAGATCATCCCGGGCGCCGCCGACTGGCCGCGGTTTGTCCAGAACGAAAGCGAACGCTACGAGTCGCGGTACGTCTCGGTGCGGATCGAGCGCAGCCCGAGCCTGCTGTTCGCGGGGATGGAGGGGGCGGTCCTGCCCGTGGCCGTGGCCCACGGGGAAGGCCGCGCGGAATTCGCGGACGCCGCCGCCGCGGAGGCCTTCAGCGCCTCGGGCCTCGTCGCGGCGCGCTTCGTGGACAACCACCACCGCGTGACGCAGCGCTACCCGCTGAATCCAAACGGCTCTCCCGCCGGGATGACCGCCCTAACCAGTCGCGACGGCCGGGTGACCATCCTGATGCCGCACCCGGAGCGCGTGTTCCGCTCGGCCTGCCTCAGCTGGGCGCCCCGCGGCTGGGGGGAGGACAGCCCCTGGATGCGGCTCTTCCGCAACGGCCGCCAGTGGGTCGGCTGACCCGGGAAAAGATGAGGGCCGCCTACCCCTAGGCGGCCCTCGCACCTAACACCAAGCAAACCATTGAACTACCACGGGGAAAGACGCCCTGCCCCTCCCCGCGTTCAAAATTCGCCAAAAAAACTTCACCGCCGCATTACCCGATGAAAACCCCACCCCGCCTCCGCCGGATCCTAGCCCTCGCCTCCCTCGTTTTCCTGCCCCTATCCGCCGCCGATCTCGCCCCGGTCGATGCCGCGGAATTCGCCCGCTGCCTGCCCGCCGACGCCAAGGTCGAGCGCCTCGCCACCGGCCTCGGCTTCACGGAGGGGCCGGTCTGGCTGCCTCGGGAAGGGATGCTGGTCTTCAGCGACATCCCCAAAGACCAACTCCTCCGCTGGTCCCCCGCCGGCGGGGTCGCCGCGTTCCGCGAACCGAGCCGGAACGCCAACGGCAACACCCTCGACCTGCAGGGGCGGTTGCTGACCTGCGAGCATAGCGGGCGCCGGGTGGCCCGCCGCGAGGCGGACGGCACGCTCGTCACCGTCGTCGACCGTTTCGAGGGTCGCCGCCTGAACTCGCCGAACGACGTGGTCGTCAAGGCGGACGGCACCCTGTGGTTCACCGACCCCGAGTACGGCCTGAAGACGAACCCTGCGACCAAGCAACGGGAGGGCAAGGAGCAGCCGGGCAACTTCGTGTACCGTCACGATCCGGCGACGGGCGCCACCACCGCGGTGGTCCGGGACTTCGTGCAGCCGAACGGCCTCGCGTTCTCCCCTGACGAGAAGCTGCTCTACGTCGCCGACTCGGGCTCCCCCCGCCACATCCGGGTCTTTGCCGTGGGGGCCGATGGGCGCCTCGACGCCGGCCGCGTGTTCTGCCGGCTCGACCAGGGCGGGCCGGACGGCATCCGCGTCGACCGCGAGGGCCGGGTGTGGTCGAGCTCCGGCGACGGGGTGCAGATTTTCCACCCGGACGGGCGGCTGGTCGGGCGCATCCTCCTGCCCGAGTCCGCCGCGAACCTCTGCTTCGGCGGCCCGGACGGAAAGACGCTCTACATCACCGCCCGGAAGTCGCTCTACGCGGTGCGGACGAGCGTGACCGGGGCGGGACGCTGAGCCCGCGTCCGCCGGAAACTAATTTCGCGAGCCCGGGAAATCGGGTCCGACCGCCTCAACGCGGCAGCGAAGCGATCCCGCCCGGCAGGGCGAACACCGCCCTTGCCTCCGCGTCGTCGAGCTCGCGGTTGAAGACGGCGAGGTCGTCGATCAGCCCGGTGTAGGCGAGGCCGACGGTCAGCGCGGACTGGCTCACGTCCCAGTTGAAGGTGTGGTTCCAACCCGTGAACGTGCCCTGCCGCACGCCATCGAGGTAGAGGGTGCCGCGGCCGTCCGGGGCCCCGGAGTTGATCCGCGCGAAGGTGACCAGCACGTGGGTCCAGCGCTCGCGGGAGAAGGGCGGGCGGTGCACGGCCACCATCGGGCGCTCCGGCTCCGGCATCTCCTCCCACTTCCGATTCTGCGGATTCCAGAAGCGGGTGACCGCCATCACCGCGAACCGGAAATGCCGCGGGGTGTGGTCCTTGCTGAACTCGATGAAGAGATTACCCTCGTTCCAGGCCTGCCCGACGAACTGGAACGGGTCGCAGTAGCCGGGCTCGAGGTCGCGGTCCGGATCCAGCCGGAGCCAGAGCGAGACGCTGCCCTGCCACTCCTTCGGCTGGTAGCCGAGGTTTGCGCCGCCCTGGTAGAACACCTGGGACTTGATCTTGCGGCGGAACTCCAGCGCCCCGCCGAACCGGCCCCCGTCCGGCACGATCCGGACGTCGTCCCCGGCGGGCAGGCCGGCCGGGGCGCCGGCGCGCTTCGCCCGTTCCGCCGCGGTGTACACGCGCGGATCCCCGCGGGCGAAGGCCGCGTCCGCCGTGGCGTCATAGGGCGCGTGGAACACGAGCGCGGAACGGAGGGACGCGGGCACAGGCGCGGGAGCGGCGACGGCGGTGACGGCGGCGAGCAGGCCCGCGAGGAAGCAGGGGTAAGGACGGGGGATCATACAGGTCAGAACGGAAGGTAGCAGACCGTATTGGACAAGAGCACGGTGATGAAAATCAGCACCATCGTGAGCGGGCCCAAGTAGATGCGCCCGGTGAGGCGGAAGAGGAAGCGGTTGAAATAAGGCAGCACGAACATTATCGGCACCACCGCGAACAGCAGGTTCACGTAGAGCCATCCGTCCGTCCACCGCACCGTACCCGTCGCGGCGAAGGTCGCGTACTGGACCCCGAGGATCAGCAGCAGCCCGAGGGAATTGGCGAGTCCCGCCCGGAGCAGGCTCCGCCACTCGGGCTCGCCGGCGAAGCGCAGGGCCGCGTTCACCCGCAGGGAATTGGCGAGGAAGAACACCAGAAAGGCGGGCGCGTACATCGGCAGCAGCGCGACGATCGAGGGCCCGATGGGCCGCGCGCCGAAGAACAGGAAACGGTAGTCCACGTGGAAGACCGCGTGCACCCCGGCCAACAGCAGGAAAAAAGCGCCCCAGAGCGTCACCGCGAGGACGCACGTGCGCCCCAACTCGGCACGGGAGACGCGCCAGACGGGGTCGGCATCCCCGGCGGCCGGCCGCTCCCCCCGCAGGCGCCGCCCGAGAAGGAACAGGGCGAAACCGACCAGCCCGTTCACGAACTCCCAGAGCATCAGGGCGTTGTTCATCCGCTGGGGGAAGAACCACGTCAGCGTCCGGCCGGAGGCCTCCGGGAAAAGGCGCTGCGAAAGTTCGGCCAGCGGGATGTAGGACACCCCGGCGATGACCGCGCCGAGCACCAGCAACGCCCAGAGCGCCACGCGGCCGGTCCCGGACGGCAGCGGGGACGCGGGGGGCACGGGGCGGACCAGCGTGGCGAAGGCCGGCACCGTGGAGAGCAGCCAGCGCGCGAGGGGCACGAGGGCCGTGAGGGCCGCGGCCAGGGCGAGCAGCCCGCACAGTTCCTTCCAGTACCAGACCTGGTCGCGCGGCCCGGGGACATCGCGCAGCCCGAGCGTGCGGATGAAGAACTCGAGCTGGTTGGCGGTCGCCTCGACGCTGTACGGTTGGAAGGGATGCAGGAGCGGTTCGTTGTAGATGACCCTCAGCGTGCGCTCCGCCTCGGTCCCGTAGAAGCGGCCGGGCTCGATCTCGGTGAGGGCCCGGCCGGCGGCGCCGAGCCCGGAACGCACGGCGCGCAACGCCTCGGGCGCGCGGCGCAGGTCACCGTGGCCGAGCTCGTTGCGGTAGGCGCCCTCGTCGTGCAGCGCGTAGCTCACGCCGAGGTGCGAGCGGACCGGGCGCAGCGTGCGTTCGGTGAGCGTGAGGACGTAGCCCGAGATGAACACCGCGTGCAGCTTGCTGGGGGAGCCCGCGCGCTCGGCCTCGCGGCCGAAGTGGCTGGCCGCCTGCAGGGCCGCGTTGCCGCCGGCGGAGTGGCCCGTCGCGGCGAGGCGCGAGCGGTCAACATAGTTGAGCACCCCCGTCGCCGCGTACTCGATCACCGCGAACAGGCCGTACCCCTCCTCGGTCGCGGCGCGGGTGCTCAGCGAGGCGCTGGAGCCACCCTGGGCGAAGGGATCCAGCGAGATGACGACCACCCCGCGGCGCGCGAGCTCGAGGGCGATGTTGGCCTGCGTCTCCTTGGAACGCTGGAAGCCGGGGACGACGACCACCAGCGGCGCCGGCCGGTCGGCGGTGGCCGTGCGAGGCCGAAAGAGGTCCGCCGCGATCCACTGGCCGTTGCGCGCCGGCAGCACCAGCCCTCGGACCTGCACCGCGCCGGCGGAGGACTGCACCAGCGAGCCCGCCCAGGAGGCGAGCAGCACGACGGCCAGACAGCACCAGAGTAGCCCGGGGACCTTCGCGGCCCGCGCCCCGGCAGCGCCGCCCTCCGGCCGGCCCTCAATGCTCATGACCGTGATCCAGCGCGAGCACCACCACCGCGAGCAACCCGAAGACCAGCGCCAGCAATCCCGCCTCGTAACGCTCGAACCGGCGGAGGCGCACCTTGTCGAACCCGAGCAGCGCCAGCCAGGTGAAGAGCGTCATCCCGCCGAGCGTCGCCACCGCGAGGATCACGCTCAGCACGACGAAGCCGCGCCAGCCGAACTGCACGCCCGAAAGGTAGACCCCGAGGAAGGCCTCGCACGGGGAGAGGGTCAGCATCACGAAGAGTCCGCCGACCGCCGCCATCTCGCCGGTGCGCGCGGACACCAGGGGGCTCGCCCGCAACTCCTCCTGCCAGTGGCTGCCCTCCTGCTCGTGCCCGCAGCGCTCGCTCGGGTGATGCGCGCTCCCCGGGGTCGCGTGGTGGCAGATGCCCCGGCCGCTCAGCTGCCGCCAGCCATAGTACAACGCGAACGCGCCCAGCATCCCGCCCGCGATCCAGGAGAACGATCCGACCCGCTCCTCCAACTGGAACCCGAACCACGCGACCCCGAGCCCGAGCAGGCTCGTCAGGGCGACGTGCCCAAGCCCCGCCAGCGAGGCCACCGCGAGGGTGCGCCCGCGGGACCAGCCGCGCTCCCGCGCCACTAGGACAAAAGGCAGCCAGTGCGTCGGAATGGCGGCGTGGAAGAAAGCCACCGTGAAGCCGGTGGCGGCCACGGTGGTGAGGACGGCGGAAGGCATCGGGAAGGAGGAGGGAGTCCGCCCGCACGGGGCGTGTCGACCGGAAACCTAGCAAAGCCGTCAAGAGGTGTTGCCTCCCGCGGGCCCGGACCCACGCTCCCCGCCTGTTATGTCACCTGATCCCGCCGCCGTACGCGCCTACCTGCTGCGCCTGCAGGATGACATCTGCGCGGGCCTCGCGGCCGAGGATGGCGGGGAAGCCGGTTTCCGCACCGACGAATGGGTGCGCCCCGAGGGCGGCGGCGGGCGCACCCGTCTGCTCGCGGAGGGCGCGGTCTTCGAGAAGGCTGGGGTCGCGTTTTCCCACGTGCGCGGGGAGCGCCTGCCCCCTTCCGCCACGGCGCACCGCCCGGAGCTGGCGGGCCGGCCGTGGGAGGCGCTCGGCGTCTCCCTCGTGATCCACCCGCGCAACCCCCACGTGCCCACGAGCCACGCGAACGTGCGCTTCTTCCTCGCCACCGACCCCGCCGGGGGCGAGCCGGCCTGGTGGTTCGGGGGCGGCTTCGACCTCACCCCGTACTACGGGCACGAGGAGGATGCGGTGCACTGGCACCGGACCGCGCGCGACGCCGTGGCGCCGTTCGGCGAGGAGCTCTACCCGCGCTTCAAGGAGACCTGCGACCGCTATTTCTTCCTGCGTCACCGCGGCGAGCCCCGCGGCATCGGCGGCATCTTCTTCGACGATTACAACGCCCCGGGGTTCGAGCGCTCCTTCGCCCTCCTGCGCGCCGTGGGCGACGCCTACCTGCCCGCCTACCGACCCATCGTCGCCCGGCGCAAGCACCTGTCCTTCGGCGAGCGGGAGCGGCGCTTCCAGCTGTACCGCCGCGGCCGCTACGTGGAGTTCAACCTCGTCTGGGACCGCGGCACCCATTTCGGCCTGCAGAGCGGCGGCCGCACGGAATCCATCCTGATGTCCCTGCCCCCGCTCGTCCGCTGGGACTACGACTGGCACCCGGAGCCCGGCTCGCCCGAGGCGCGGCTGCACGAGGTCTTCCTGCGCCCCCGGGACTGGGCCGGCGGCGCCGCCAACCCGCATCCCGCCTGATGACCTCCCGCGAACGTTTTCTCGCCGCCTGCCGGAGCGAGCGGCTCGAGCGCCCTCCCCTGTGGGTAATGCGCCAGGCCGGGCGCTACCTGCCGGAATACCGCGCCCTCAAGGCGCAGTCCTCCTTCCTGCACATGGTGCGCACCCCGGAGATCGCCACCGAGGTTACCCTCCAGCCGCTGCGCCGCTTCGCCCTCGACGCGGCGATCCTCTTCTCGGACATCCTCGTCATCCCCGAGGCCCTCGGCCAGGGCTACAGTTTCCGGGACGCAGGCGGCATCGCCATGGACCGCCGTCTCGAAAGCCGGGCCGACATCGAGGGCCTCGCGCCCGCCGCCGCCGTGCCGGAGCGGCTGGACTACGTCGCCGCGACCCTGCGGCTCTTGCGCCGGGAACTCGGGGACCGCCACGCGCTCCTCGGCTTCGGCGGCTCCCCGTGGACGCTCGCGACCTATATGGTCGAGGGGGGCAGCGCCGATGACTTCGAGCGGATCAAGGAGCTGTTTTACGCCGATCGCGGCAGCTTCGAAGCGCTCCTCGAGCGCCTGACCGAGGCCCTAATCCTCTACTTCCGAATGCAGATCGCCGCCGGCGCGGACGCGATCCAGATCTTCGATTCCTGGGGCGGCATCATCGCGGGCCCCGACTACGAGGCCGCCTCCCTGCGCTGGATCCGGCGCATCATCGCCGCGCTACCCTCGGAGTTTCCCGTGATCCTCTATGCCAAAGGCACCGCGCCGCACCTGACAGACCAAGCGTTCACCGGCGCGCGCGTGCTCAGCGTGGACTGGACCTGCGACCTCGCCGCAGTCCGCCGCGCCCTGCCGGGCAACGTCGCGGTGCAAGGCAACCTCGATCCCGTGCTGCTCAACACCACGCCGGCAATCGTGGCGCGCGAGGCGACCCGCCTGCTGGAGTCGATGCGCGGCTGCACGGGCCACATCTTCAACCTCGGCCACGGCATCACGCCGCGGGCGCGGATCGAGTGCATGGAGGCGCTGGTCGCAACCGTCACCGGCTGGCGCAGCTGAGCCGGGGCGACCCTTGACTCTCCCCGGGGCGATCCTACCCTCCGCCCCTTTTCCCGGCATGGCTCAAGACCTAAAGGATACCCTGCAGTTGCCGCGCACCGACTTCCCGATGCGGGCCGCGCTGGCGCAACGCGAGCCGGGCCGGGTCGCCCACTGGGAAAAACTCGGCCTTTACCGCCGGATCCAAGAACGGAGACGCGAGGCGCCCCGCGCGTTCGTCCTGCACGACGGCCCGCCCTTCACCAACGGCGACGTCCACATCGGCACCGCGCTCAACAAGGTCCTCAAGGACACCCTCAACCGGTACAAGTCGATGCGGGGCTTCCGCACCCCCTTCGTGCCCGGCTGGGACTGCCACGGGCTGCCGATCGAGCAGAAGGTCTCCCGCGAGTTGCAGGCGCAGCAGCAGGTCCTTTCCACCGCCCAGCTGCGCGCGAAGTGTGACGCTTTCGCCGAGGGTTGGATCACCACCCAGACTCGCCAGTTCAAGCGCCTCGGCGTGTTGGCTGACTGGGAGAACCAGTACAAGACGAAGGATCCGGCGTTTGAGGCGGACATCATCCGCACCTTCGCCGCGTTCGTCGAGCGAGGTCTCGTCTACCGCAGCAAGAAGCCGGTGTACTGGAGTATCCCCTTCGAGACCGCGCTCGCCGAGGCGGAGATCGAGTACCGCGACCACGTCTCGCCTTCGATCTGGGTCCGCTTCCCCGTGCCCGCGGCCGAGGCGGCCCGGCTCAACCTCCCCTTTGAAGCGCCGCTCGCGGTCCTGATCTGGACGACGACGCCGTGGACGATCCCGGCCAACCTTGCGGTCGCGGTGCATCCCGAGGTGGACTACGTGGTGGCGGACCTCGGCGCGGAGCGGATCATTGTCGCCGGAGCCCTGCTGCCGGCCGTCCTCTCGGCCGCCGGCTTGCCGGCCAACGCACCGGTCCTGCGCACGGTCAAGGGCGCCGCGCTCTCCGGGCTGGCGCCGCGCCACCCCTTCCTTGACCGTCCCTCCCCCGTGGTGCTGGCGGACTACGTCACCACCGAAAGCGGGACCGGGTGCGTGCACACCGCCCCGGGCCATGGCGCTGAGGACTATCTCACGGGCCTGCGCAGCGGGCTGGAGATCTACTGCCCGGTGGGCAACGACGGCCGCTATTTGGACGATGGCCGCCTGCCCGGTGATCTCGTCGGTCTCTCCACTCTCGAAAGCGTGGAGGATCTGGCCGCGAAGCGGACCTCACCGGCGAACATCGCCATCCTGAAGAAGCTGGCCGCGGCGGGCGCCCTCTTCGCCAAGGCCCGCTACACCCACAGTTACCCGCATTGCTGGCGCTCCAAGACGCCGATCGTCTTCCGTGCGGTGGACCAGTGGTTCATCTCGCTCGACCGCGACGGCCGCCGCGCCGCGGCGCTCCGCGAGATCGGACGCATCGCCGGCACGGACGGCTGGATCCCCGCGCACGGCGAGGCCCGCATCCGCGCCGCGGTCGAGTCCCGCCCCGACTGGTGCGTCAGCCGCCAGCGCGCCTGGGGCGTGCCGATCCCCGCCTTCTTCGACGCGGCCGGACACGCCTTCCTCGACGCGGGGGTCGCGCGCGCGATCGCGGCCAAGCTCGAGGCCCGCGGCTCCAACTTCTGGTTCGAGGCTTCCCCGGCCGAGATCCTCGACGGCATCCCGCTCCCGGCGGGCTGGCCCGCCGCCGCCGAACTGCAGCGCGGCCGCGACACCCTCGACGTCTGGATCGATTCCGGCAGCTCGCACGCAGCGACCCTGCGCCGCGGTGTCGGCGGCACTCAGTGGCCAGCGGACCTCTACCTAGAGGGCAGTGACCAGCACCGCGGCTGGTTCCAGTCCTCCCTCTGGACGAGCGTCGCCGCCTACGACGCCGCGCCGTACCGCGCCGTGCTCACCCACGGCTTCATCGTGGGGAAGGACGGCAAGAAGATCTCCAAGTCCGGCCAGTACGAGAAGCCGCCCACCTCGGACAACTACGTTGGCCACTACGGGGCCGATGTCATCCGCTGGTGGATCGCCTCGCAGGACTTCCGCGAGGACATCCGGGTCTCCGACCTCGACCAGGACCTCAAGAACCCGAGCAGCATCCTCAATGTCGTCGCGGAAAGCTACCGGCTGGTCCGCAACACCCTGCGCTACCAGCTCTCGAACCTCTTCGACTTCGACCCCGCCCGCGACGCCGTGCCGCACGAACGGCTGGACCTGATCGACCGCTGGGCGCTGCACCAGACGGCGATCCTCCTCCGCGACTGCACCGCGGCCTACGACGCCTGCGAGTTCCACCGCGTCTACCAGCTCTGCAACCAGTTCTGCGCCGTGACCCTCTCGGCGGTCTACCACGACCTGCTCAAGGACCGCCTCTACACGCACGGGACGCGCTCGGCCCTGCGGCGTTCGTCGCAGACCGCCCTCCACGGCATTTTCCACACCCTCGTGCGCCTGCTCGCGCCCGTGCTGACCTTCACCTGCGACGAGGCTTGGAGTTTCGCCACGACCGGCGACGAATATGCAGATGGCTCAGTCCACCTTGAGGACTGGCCCGCGGCGGGCGCCGGCTGGCTTGACCCGGCAGCCGATGCCGAGGTGTCCGCCCTGCTCCGCATCCGCGGGCAGGTAAACGAGACCCTTGAGCCGCTACGCGCGGGGGGCCGGATCGGCAAGTCTCTCGATGCCGCCGTCACCCTGCAGGCGCCCCGCGGAGCCGAGACCGCCGCGCTACTCACGCGGCATCGCGAGGCGCTGGCGGAGCTCTTAATCGTCTCCCACGTGGAGCTCACGTCGGGCGACGGTGAGACCCTCGCGGTAGAGGCGCGGCCCTGCGCAGAGGCCGGACTGGTCCGCTGCCCTCGCTGCTGGCGCTGGGTGCCCGCCCTGGTCGCGACCCCCCGCGGGGAGACTTGCCCCCGCTGCGCCGAAGCTCTTGCCCCTTAACCCCTGAACCATGGCCTCGAAAAAATCCGCCCCCGCGAAACCGGCCGCGAAGAGTCCCGTACGACCCGCCCGGAAGTCCGCCCCCACGGCACCCAAGCCGGCACCCAAGCCGATTGCCAAGCCCGCCGCCGCCAAGCCCGCCGCGAAAGGCGGAAAAGCCGCCGCGGAGCCGAAACCGGCAACGAAGCGCGTCGGCGACTCCTCTCCTCCCATGGAAAAAACGTCCAAGAAGACCGCGCTGCGCGACTCGATCCTGAAGCGCAAGGCCGCGGCTAAACCCATCGCCTTCAGCCTCGATGAGGTCCGGGCCATCGCCCAGACCGTCACCAGCCGCACCAACATCCCGTTCGCCGGGAAGACCGGCAAGCCGGGCAAGGCGGTGGAGACCGCACCCAAGGCGAAGCCGCAGCACGTAAAGGCCGCTTCCCTAGCGGACATCCTCGGCTTCAACCCGAGGCGCGGAAAGGCCGCCCGCACCGAATCGGACCGCGAGGTGCCGGAGAAATTCAAGCGCTTCCACCGGCTGCTGGTCGACCTTCGCTCGCATCTTACCGAGGATATCGAGCGGCACTCCGAGGAGACCCTAAAGCGCTCCGCGAAGGACGATGCCGGCGACCTCTCCGCCTACGGCCAGCATATGGCGGACGCGGGCACCGACACGTTTGACCGCGATTTTGCCCTCAGCATGGTGGCGAGCGAGCAGGAGGCCCTCTCGGAGATCGACGCCGCGATCAAGCGCATCCACGACGGCACCTACGGTATCTGCGAGATCACCCAGAAGCCGATCGCGAAGGAGCGGCTGCTCGCGGTGCCCTTCACCCGCCATTCGGCGGAGGCCCAGAAGGACCTCGAGCGCAACCGCCACCGCGCGCGGACGCAGGCCGGCCTCTTCGGCGAGATGGGCGAGGAGGGCGGCAAGGTGATGGAGGACTCCGGCGGCGAGGATTAAACCGCGCCCGCGGCGCAGCGATGCCCCCCCCTCAGGCCCCGGTCCCCGGCCCCCGCTGGCACGCCTACCGGCGGCTCTGGCGGCTCCTCGCGGTCACGCTCGTGCTAGACCAGGCCACCAAGCTCTGGGTCGTCGCGCGCATCCCCTACAACCCGCTGCACTCGCACGGCCTGGGCCAGGACCACGAGGTCATCCCCGGGTTCTTCTACCTGATCCACGTCGGCAACACCGGCGCCGCCTGGAGCATCCTCTCGGGCCGGAGCCTGCTGCTGGCCGGCCTCGCCGCCACGACCCTGGTCGCGATCTTTTTCTGGCGGCATTCGCTCGGTCTCCGCGACCCCCGGCACCAGACCTGCTTCGGCCTCCTGTGCGGCGGGGTGGTCGGAAACCTCATCGACCGGATCGCGCACGGTCACGTGGTCGACTTCATCGACCTGCATTTCGGCTCGTACATCTACCCCACCTTCAATGTCGCCGACAGCGGGATCTGCATTGGGGTGCTGCTCTACCTGTGGCATTCCCTCCGCGCCCCGGAGCCGGGCGCCGGCCCCTCCGCGTGACCCGCCGCCGAGGCCGCCTCGCCGCCGCGGAGAAACTCCTTGGCGCAGCGGCCCCCGCCCGCGAGCATTCCCCTTCCTGCCGTGTCGCCGCTTCCTGACCGCCTCCCCGTCACGCCGTTCACCCGGCCCTCCCGGGGTGAAGTCCGCCTGCCGGGCTCGAAGAGCCTCACCAACCGCGCGCTCCTGCTCGGGGCCTTGTCCCGCGGTCCAGTCACGCTCACGGGCGCGCTGGCCAGCGAGGACACCCACCTGATGGCGGAGGCCCTGCGCCGCCTGGGCGTGCGCGTGGAGGCCGAGGGCACCACCCTACGCCTCTCCGGCCAGGAAAACGCCCTGCGCGGCGGCGAAGCGGAGCTGTTCGTGGGACTCGCGGGAACCGCGGCACGCTTCCTCACCGCCCTCTGCGCCGCGGCACCGGCGGGCCACTACCGGCTGGACGGCGTCCCGCAGATGCGGCGCCGGCCGATGCAGCCTCTCATC
>Ga0172372_10008011_pt1 | contig 14081 bp, 8 predicted proteins | sample LakKiv5m_2_FD_114544 | JGI IMG/M metagenome (GOLD analysis project Ga0172372, IMG submission 114544) | Freshwater microbial communities from Kabuno Bay, South-Kivu, Congo - kab_092012_9.5m | ecosystem: Environmental > Aquatic > Freshwater > Lake | place: Democratic Republic of the Congo...
GAAATTCCAGTCCCTACTACACCATATATAGAGATAACCCGGTAAGATGTAGCTCTCCCCTTGCCGCTGGCTGGGGCTAGACGGCTGGCCCTTGATCGGCGGACCCTCAACAATCCCTCCGATGGCGGATTGCGCGGGAGACGCTGCCTTGATACTTTAGTACGTAGGTTCTAGTGGAGCGCTATGGCTAAACAAACTACCCTCCCCCTGCCTGGGGTGAAGCTGTCAAAATCAGTGGCCTTTGCCCGCCACGAAACCTTTCATCCCCGGTTTGGCTGGCTCAAAAAGGGGTATGACCTGGCCCTGGAGGATGCTCAAATTTTCCTCAGGGATGATGCTCCGGTGCGGCTAGGGGTGGGTAAGAATATGGTGCGATCGCTGCGCTACTGGTGTACCGCCTTTAAGGTGCTGCAGGAGGAGGGTAGGGGCAGTCAACCCACCCCCTTTGGGGAAAAGCTGCTAGCAGACGACGGTTGGGACCCATTTCTTGAGAACCCCGCCAGTCTATGGCTGTTGCACTGGAAGCTGTTGATGGAACCCTGTGGGGCGACGGCCTGGGCCTTTACCTTTGGGGAGTTTCAGACCACCGAGTTCACCCAGGAAAAACTGCTGGATGAGTTGCGGGAGCATGCCAGTGGTTTCAGCTCCCGCATCGCCGATTCTTCCTTGAGAAAGGATGTCAGTTGTATCCTGCGCATGTATGCCGAGCAGGAGAGCAAGAAGGGGCCAACGGAGGATTCGATCGATTGCCCCTTCACGGAGCTGAAGCTGCTATTTAGCGTTGGCGATGGGCGTCGGTACGAGTTTCAGGTGGGGCCTAAGGAGACCCTACCGGCGGCCGTTATTGTGGCTACCTGTCTAGAGTTTGCCAGCATTTTCCAGCCGGAGGGCAAGACCCTGGGGATTTCGCGGTTAGCCCATGGGCCGGGTAGTCCTGGGCGGGGGTTCAAACTAACGGAGGCGGCGATCGCGGCGGCCATTGAAACCCTCAGCCAGCAACAGCCTGGGCTGCATATCTCCGACAGCGCCGGTTTGCAACAGTTGCAGTACGATGGCGACCCCCTGGAGCTATCTGAGGCTATCCTTAATCAGTATTTTGTCAGTCAACCGGTGACTCAACCTGTTATTCAAGGGGTAGCGGTATAGCCATGGCTCAATCCTTAGCTGACTGGCTGTCGGTTAACCGCCGCTATGCCCGCTCCATTAACCTGGAGCGCGACTTTGATGTGGCGGAGGCGGTGGAGGGTTACCTGCTCACAGACCGGGCGGTGGATGCCCTGGGGCGAATTTTAGGCTCCATGTTTGGCCGCAGGCGCACCACCGCCTGGACCCTAACCGGTGTCTACGGTACGGGTAAGTCGGCCTTTGTCCACTTCCTAATCAGCTTGGTGGGGGCGGAGAGCCATCCGGCTCGCCAGGCCGCCAGGGCGATCGCAGATCGGGGTCTACCGCCCAACAGTCCAGAATATCAAGCCCTACAGCATAAACTTCCCCCTACCGGCCTATTTCGAGCCGTGGCCACAGCCCAGCGCGAACCCCTCAGGTATACCCTGGTGCGGGCTCTGGCTAGGGGGGCCGATCACTTTTGGGCAAAGGGGCGGCAGCCGGCACTGGTGCGACAACTAGTGCGACAACTAAATGAGTGGGAAAGTCAACTGACCTTGGGGGAGGCGAGTTTTAGCGATCGCCAGGTGCTCAAGCTGATCCAACAGTTAATGGAGATGCTGGACACCGATATTATGCTAGTCCTCGATGAACTCGGTAAGTCCCTGGAGTATGCCACCCAGCACCAGAGCACCACTGACCTGTACCTGCTGCAACAGCTAGCGGAGTTATCCGTTACCAAGGGGCGTCGGCTCTACCTGTTTGGTTTGCTGCACCAATCCTTTGCCGACTATGGCCAGCGCCTGGCGGGGGTGGAGAAAAATGAATGGGCTAAGATTCAGGGGCGGTTTGAGGATATTCCCTTTACGGAGTCCTCCCAGCAGATGCTGCGGTTGATGGGGCAGGCGATCAATCGGTCTCAGTCAGAAACGTTGGTTTTTCCGGTGCATCGGCTAACCCAGGATTGGGGGGCGGCGCTGGGTCAACAAACCCATTTACCGGAGCTGTCCACCCAGCTGCTGGAGGCGGTTTATCCCCTCCATCCCCTGGCTGCCCTGGTGTTGCCCGAGCTGTGTATTCGCTATGCCCAACATGATCGGTCCCTGTTTACCTTTCTCACCAGTGCGGAACCCTATGCCTTTCAAGGGTTTCTAGCCCAGGCCCGGCTGGTCAATGGGGATCTGCCCACCCTGCGGCTGCATCACCTCTACGACTACTTTGTGGAGTCCCTGGGGTCGGGGATGGGGGCTCGCCCTGGTCTACAGCGCTGGCTGGAGATTCAAACCCTGGTGGCGGATGCCCAGCACCGGGGGGAGGAGACGGTGGCGCTGTTGAAGACCATTGGCTTGCTCAATTTAGTCACCAGTACGGGCCTGCTGCGGGCTACCCGCTCTCTAGTCAAGCTGGCCCTGGTGGATCGGCCCGAGGCTGAGGCCCTGGCCCCTTGGGATAGCTTGATTGATCGGGTGTGTCATCAACAGGGTATTGTCACCTATCGGCGAGCGGTGGATGAGCTGCGACTGTGGGAGGGGTCTGACTTTGACGTGGAGGAGGCGATCGCTCAGTACATGGCCAGGGATAACCTGCCCCTGGCGGAGTTACTGAGCCAGACCTATCCCCTCAAGCCATGGGTAGCCCAACGCCATAGCTATCGCACCGGTACGCTGCGCTATTTTGAGCGCCGTTATCTCGATCAGGCCAGTGGGTTGACGGGCCTCTGCGCCGATCAGGGAGACTGTGATGGGGTGGTGGTGTACTGGCTGCGGGAGGAGCCCCCCGCCCAGGTGCCAGCCACCACCGCCGACGGTAAACCCCTGGTGCTGATTACCGCCGCCGACCTGTCGCGGCTGCGGGTGCGGGCTCAGGAGTATCGGGCCCTTTGTCAAATCCAGAGTCGGGAGGGGGCGTTGCAGAGTGATAAGGTGGCCCTGCGGGAGGTGCGCCACCGCCGGGTGCAGTTGAAACAGGTGTTGGATGAGACCCTCACCCAGGCCTTTAACCTTGGCTTGCACCACAATCGTTGCTGGGTGCAGGGGGTGGTGAGGCAGGTTGACAGTATGGGGGACTTTAATGCCCTGCTGTCGGTACTGTGCGATCGCACCTACCCACAAACCCCCATTCTCTGGAATGAGTTGATCAACCGGCGCACCCTGACCTCCCAGGGGGCCATGGCCCGTCGGGTGTTGCTCGAGGCCATGGTGGAACGGGCCCAGAGGGAGCGTCTGGGGCTGGAGGGCTATGGCCCAGAGGTGGCGATGTACTATTCGCTGTTGCAGCAAACCGGCATTCACCGACAGGAGCAGGGGGAGTGGGGCTTTTTCCCGCCCTTGCCCTTACCTGGGGAGGAGGGCCTGTGGCGATCGCAATCCCTGGCCCCTAGGGGTAGGGGCTACCCTAACCTGGGGGCGGTGTGGCAGGCCATGGCGGATTTTTGCCTGGGGGCGACGGCCAGGGCCCAATCAATTGGTGATCTATACCAGCGGCTAGGGGCGGCCCCCTACGGTATGAAGGCGGGGGCGATACCAGTGTTGCTGGCGGCGGTGTTAATCTACTATGCCGATGAGGTGAGTGTTTATAAAGATGGCACCTTTGTGCCGGTGCTGGGGCCTGAGCATTTTGAGCTGCTGGTGAAGGACCCGAATCGCTTTGCGGTGAAGCATATTGAGGTGACGGGGGTACGTAGTCAAGTCTTTCGAGAGTTGGAGGAGATTTTGCGGAGTGGGGCGGTGAAGCCCCGTGGGGGGGCTGGGGTACGTAACCTGACGGTGCTTTCGGTGGTGAAGCCCTTGATTCAGTTTGTGCGTAAGCTGCCTGCCTTCACCCTTAAAACCCAGCGCCTGGCCCCCTCATCTCGGGCGGTGCTGCGCACCTTGCTCCATACCCAGGAGCCAGATGAGTTGCTGTTTAGGGCGCTACCGGAGGCCTGTGGAATGGAGCCGATTAGGCTGGCGGCGGCGGATGATGGCAGCACGGCCCGGACCTTACGGGGGCGGTTGGTGGAGGCCCTGCGGGAGATTAATGGGGCCTACGATAAACTGCTGGGAGACTGTCAGAACTTGCTCTACAGTGCCTTTGGTGTCCATCGCGATCGCACCCAGTTACGTCAGGATTTACAGTTTCGGGCCGGGCGGCTGTTGGGTAATTGTGTGGAGGCCAGTCTGAATCGGTTTGCCCGGGCGGCGGCGGATGAGACGGTGGGCGATCGCCAGTGGCTGGAGGCGGTGGTGATGGTGGTGGCGGATAAACCGGCGGAGTCTTGGACGGATGAGGATGTGACCCGGTTTGAGTTGAACTTGAGCGATCTGGCCCGCCGGTTTCAAAATCTGGAGGCGTTACAGGCCTCTGTTAAGGCCCAGGGTCGGGGGGGGTTTGAGGCGCGGCGGTTGACGGTGACTCGACCGGATGGTACGGAGGTGAATCGGATGGTGTGGGTGAGTGATGATTACCAGGGCAAGGTTGACGCGGTGATTAATACTTGCCTGGAAAAATTGCCAGACCCGCAATTAAGGGAGGCGTTTTTGACTCGATTGGCAGAAACCCTGTTGGATAGTTCAGATACTCCCGCCAGGGTTTCTAGTCAGGCCAAATCTAAACCGGCCAGGGCCAGAACTCCCCTGGGCTCCTAGGTATTGGCTTAGGGCTAGGGTCTCAGGCTTTACAGATTGTCAAGGACCACTGCCGTCACTATCATAAAATGCTACAGTAAATAATTAAGTAAGCATCTATCTAAACCAGAGTTTTTAAATTTTAGGAGCTGAGTATTTGGCGTTAACCTTGCTGAAGATCTAGGCTTAAGATGCTATGGGGTCAAAATTTAATTTTACCTGTACAAATTGCAACTATTCAGCCATGGTGTCTGGTGAACGGGACTATGGCATGGAGGCGGTGGTGCAAACCATGGTTTGTGCTGACTGCCAAGAGCTGGTTGATGCTTTAATTGGTCGGTTTGGCGAAGATGGGCCAACCGGTGATGCTGACTATGATAAAAACCTGGGTCGTTGTCCTGAGTGTGACGGGGGTAGGGTTTCTGTCTGGTTAGATGCCCATCTGTGCCCCCGGTGTAGGGGGGAGATGACTCGGGAGGAGGATCTAATAGTGCTGTGGGACTGAGTCTTGTGAGGGGTTTGGCTGCCGTGCGCCCGATTTCAGAATTGCTTGATTTTCTAGAGCATCAGATGTCGATGCAGGCGGTGTACCAGCCGTTGGTGATTTTGCATCTGCTGACGCGGGGTGGGTTTGCGACTCGTCTTGATTTGGCTCGGACGTTGAGTGGGTATGACGAGGTAGGGATTGAGGTTTGGGACCGAATTTTGATGAAAAACCCAAAGCTGACATTGGCTGATACCCATGGCGTTGTGAATTACGACAAAGATAGTCAAACCTTCACCCTAGAATTTGATTTATGTGATTCTGATGCTCTCTCACAAGCCAGGAGTATCTGTGAAGATGCTGTTTTAACCTGGATTCAGAAAAGAATCAACCATGGTGAATTACAAGAAATGGAGATACTGCGTCACTATCGATCTTTGGAATTGGCAAAGCGAGGAGAGCAGTACGGTCTAACGTCTGATCAAGAGCAACTGGATGAATTTTCGGTAGAAGACTTTGCTTTAGGGATTGCTGTTTCCCATTTGCAGGATATGTATCCAGGCAAAAAAGTGATTCAACAGCGTTACAATACGCCCGGCTTTGATTTACTAATTGGCGATGCAAGCCAGCCGGTTGCGTTTGTGAAAGTTAAAAGTTCTCGTAAGTTAACGCCTTCCTTTTTTCTATCTGAGGGTGATCGATGCTTCTCAATAGAAAAAGCTGACCAATATTTACTAATAATGGTTTACGCGATTAATCTTAATCAGCAGACCTATGAAATCAAGATTCACAAAGGAGCGATAAAGACTGATTCGTTTGTTATGGTGCCGCTACAGTGGCAAGTCGCTTACCAGTTTAGTTATGGTGAAGGCTGAAATCCGAAGCATAATAACTGACACCCATTTAATGATCTAGGTAATAACAAGAATATGAGTAAGATACGCCATATAATGGGTCTCTCAGGAGGCAAAGACAGCACAGCTCTTGCAGTGTTACTTCATAAGGAAATTCCTGAGATGGAATACTTCTTCTGTGACACGCATAGAGAACTTCCTGAAACCTATGAATACCTAGATCGAATAAAAGCAAGACTTGGAATTCATATTGAGTATCTGTGTGCAGAGCGAGACTTTGATCATTGGTTGACACTTCATGGAGGTTACTTGCCCTCACCTAAAAGAAGATGGTGCACAGAGGAAATGAAAATCAAGCCTCTAGAGAACTTCATTGGAGAAGATGAAGTAGTTAGCTATATTGCGATCAGAGCAGATGAAGACCGTTCTGGTTATATTTCTACAAAGCCCAATATAAGACCTATTTATCCATTCAAAGAACAAAACATAACTATAAAAGAAGTCGGTGAATTGCTAGAAGATAGTGGTATCGGATTCCCAAGATACTATGAGTGGAGAACTAGATCGGGATGCTACTTTTGTTTCTTTCAGCGAAAGTATGAATGGGTGAAATTATCAGAGGAGCATCCTGATTTATTTCAGAAAGCTATCGAATATGAGCAAAATCATAAAGATGGTCGTCAGTACACATGGACGGATTCTGAAACGTTGTTAGAACTTTTATCTAGAAAAGATCAAATTATTGCTGATCATGATAAAGCTATGCTAAAAAAAACTAAGGATATGCCAAATAAGCCTTTAAGTGAAGCTTTACAAATAGTTCTTGATGATGAAGATGATTCAATGCCCTGTCTGATATGTAGCCATTAAATAAGTATTTGAATATTCATATTTATTCTTCTATTAATTAATGCCAGAAAGGAAAGATATGGTTGATTTGCAACTGGGTTTTCATGGCACATTTGCCCTAAAGAAGCAGCGAGATCTCGTTAAAATTATTAAGGTAGCCCAGGAAGAGCAAGGTTTAAAAGATAGTCGACAAGGCTTAATGAGCAGAACTGGTCTTGGAAATGAAAAAGTTTTGAGAGTAAAAAGCTGGGCGATTCGGTCTGGATTAGTTCAGGACAATAAATTGAGTCTAGAGGGGACACTTATCCTAGAGAAAGATCCTTACCTAAAGTCCCCCTTAACTGACTGGTTTATGCACTTTTACCTGAGTTTAGGCGATAATGGTCTTGCCCAACCCCCAACCGATCCGGCTGAATGGGGTGGCTGGACCTGGTTCGTTTATAGTTTTCTTCCCGAGCACTTTTCATTTACGACCGAAAATCTGGTTTACGAAGCTAGTCAGGTTTTTGAGAATGAAACCGCCTCCGGTATAGAAAAAAACTTCCGTTATGTCCTGCGAGCTTATACCGAAGCTGAGGCTTTGGAGTCCTGTCAGTTTCTGCAAAAACTTAGCGACAACAAATACATCGCCGGTGAAGCCCAGTTGCCAAACCCCTATATGGTGGGCTATTTCCTTGCCAAACTCTGGGAGCGAGATTTTGGGGATACGGCTTCAGTCGTCACTGACGATATCTTGAACCACAAAATGGGTTTAACTCCTTTGTTAGGTTTAGAACCGACTACCCTACAAGAGCAGCTTGATAAGCTTGAAATTTTTGGTCTGATTGAACAACGGCGCACGGTTCCGCCTTTTCAGACGGTACGGCGTTGGCATAGCTCACTGGCGTTACTGGAGCAAGCCTATGCCTACGCTGAATGATATTCCCATTGCTACGGCTACTCCCAGTGATCGGCCTCACTTATTAGTTTGGGATACCTGCAATGATGATGGTTTAGAGCAATTACGTTTTCGCCATGGTACCTACCGGATAGACTACGGCAAAACCCTAATTGATCGCCACACTAGCCTATCTGCCAGTCAATACCTTGGCCTCGATAGGCGCATCGATCGAGAGATTCAAGCCCTTCGCGACCTGGTTGAAGCCAGTCCCACCAGCTATATCCAACTAGAGGGGCTAGACCGGTTAATTACCTACCTGGCCATAACCGATAGTAACGCCCTCAGCCTGCTCTGGCAACAGCTCATTGATCTACGACAACTGCCTAAACGGCTCTGGCTTATTCTTCCCAGTTCCCTAATTCCCTCTCATTGGCCTTCAACCCAACTGCACTACCTCGAAACCCCATAATCTAGCTCTCCAGGTAAGCACTATGCGGCTCCGCGACATCTTAGAAATTAACCAACAAGGAATGGTAGCCGATGCGGTTACCCTTTCCTTGATGAACGACCCTGACAAGAACCTAGAGCTCTGCGAGGGGTTTGTTTTTAATTACAATGCCGCTCAACCTAAGTTTTCTACCTTGGGGGTGCTCGATCTCCTCCGAGAGAGCTTCCACAGCTCCAATAACCCCAACATCCACCTAATGGTGCAGGACTTTGGTAAAGGTAAATCTCACTTTGCCCTAACCGTTGCTAACTTCTTTAAGCAGTCTGCCGATAGGCCTGAGGTTGAGGGCATTCTCGGCCAAATCAGGTTTGTCACCTCAGGCAATACCCAGGTCATCTACGAACGGCTCAAGGCCTATAAAGAGCGTAGTCGGCCACACCTGGTTGTCTGCATCAGCGGAGAAAGAGGGATAGATCTGGGCAAAACCCTGGTCCAGGCTTTGCAGACCGCCCTCAAGGACCATGGTATTGGTGATACCCTGGCCCATCATTTCACCGAGAAACCCCTCAACTACCTACGCCAATTAGCCAGTAGTGATGGCGATCGAGCAAAAGCAGAAGCTTTCCTGAAAAATTTTGACAGCTTTTCTGGCGACCTTGCTAGGTTGATTGATGACCTGCAGGAGGGACAATATGACCGCATTACCACTGCTAAACAGCTAAGTGCTGAGTTAAACAACGGCATTCCCTTCGATTTTGAGGTCAACCTAAACATCGAAGCCATGTTTGAGGAAGTGATTCAAAACTTTTGCGTCGGGGAAAACCGTCGTTTTGAAGGCATCCTGCTGCTCTTTGATGAACTCAATGCCTACCTCAGGACCTGGCTGGCAAATCCCATCGCCGCAGGCGGCTATGTTCTTCAAAATATTACTAACCTGTGTAGTCATAACCCCGGTAAGATCGCCCTACTTTGCCTGGCCCAGGTTAAACCCTCCCTCGATACCCAGATCTCCCTCCTTGATCGTAAGAACTATGAACGTTTTACCACTCGCATCGAGTTGGCCCCCAGCACCTATGAGCCAGAGTCTAGTCTTGAACTGGTAATTGACAAACTACTCAAACAATCGGACGACGAACAGTGGGAAGCCTTCCTTAACCGCTTTGGCGATACCCTGCGGGAAGACTCTCGCACCGTCTACGAGCACTATATTTCCGCCTACAAACGACAAAGTTGGACCTTTCAGAAATTCTATAATCATCTTGGTCAGGGCTGTTATCCGCTACATCCCATGACTGCTTCCCTGCTCTGCCAATTGGAGTTTACCCAGGGAAGAACGGTCATTCAATTCATTAAGGAGGATGTCGCCAGTTTCATTAAAGACACCACCGTAGAAGACAAGATCAAGTATGTCTACCCTGTGCGGCTCATGGATGCCTTTCAGAGTAATTTTGCCCAGCAGTCTATCTATGAAGACTTTAAGAAAACCTACGATAGTATTGCCGCCAACGCCAGCCCAGAGGAAATCACCGTCCTTAAGGCCATTGGCTTATATTACTTGAGTGGCGATAAAATCACAAAATCTACTAAACAAAAACATGAAGAACTGCTCTCCTTGATGACGGGGTATTCCATACCTAAATTAAGGGGTATTTTAGCTAAGCTCTCCGATGAGTATCAGGCTATCTACTACAACTCTGGCAATAACACCTATCGATTTTACTCTGGTTATAGTATTAACGACTTGCGTCGTAAACTTGATGAGGATATTGAAAATCTCCCAGTAAACTTCAACAGTCTAGTCAATCACTGTCGTAAAAATCTCTCCCACTATTTAGGGAGTGATACCATCCGGGCTGAGAATTTTGTTGATAACCACCGGCTGAATGGTGAAGATTGGCAGTTTGAACGACAACTGTTCACAGTCGATCAGTTTGAGAGGGTTTTATCGACTGAACGCACGGTTAAAAGTCTAACTGAACGGGGGCTGATCGCCTACTTTATGGGTCAATATGATCAAGACCTGCAGGCTATCGAGAAAGAAGCCGAGGCGGTCTTGGCCCGGGCACCCAAGGCAGTGCAGGAGAGAATTATCATTGCTATTCCTAGCCGTGGTACCCGCGATTTAGATCGTGTTTTACTGCTGAAAGACACCCTCAGTAAAAAAAGTACCCAGGAAAAACAAGAATTTGGGGCAGCCCTGACCGAACTCACCAAACAGTTTGACTCACAGCTTGACGCCGAACTGCAGGAGGTCTTTGACGGTTGTATCTATACCTGCCGGGTGATTGATAAGGTGCCCCTGACTCAACGCAAGTCTCTTGAGCCTATTGTCAGCAAAATGCTGGAGGAGCTTTATATCTACACACCCTCAGTAGAAAATCAGGATAAGCTCAAGGCCAAGTCTACTAGCGGGTCGGGGATTGTCAGTTACGCTGCCAAACAATTATTAGACAATACCCTTAAAGAACCTTTTCCCAATGCAGCTTTTAACACCGTTATTACAACCGTATTCACAGATAAATGGGGAATCCTTAAAAAGGGCCGTCCCTACACTGTTCTAATCCCTAAGGATGCAAATGTTCGGCAAGCCTGGGATACTATCTCAGAGCTTACCAAAATTGAAAACCAGGAGCAAAGCATAACTGAGATTAGGAAGATCTGGACTGTTTTGTCCGATGCTCCCTTTGGCTATAACGAGCTCACCTTCACCATGCTGTTTGCCGCCTGGTTAAGCTACCATCGGGGAGAAATCGAGTTATCCGGCGGCTTTGGTATCCCTAAGAAAAAAGCTGATCAAGTAGGTACAAAAAGTGCCCCCATCCATGAATGGGCCCAAACGAATATTCTGGATAAACCTAAAGACTTTGTGCAGACCTGGATTCTGCAAATGGGTAACAAGGTCATTCGTCGTAAGCCCTTGGAAATCAACATCCCAGAGGCTGTAACCTACGATCAAGCCCTTAGCTTAGTTGAACAAATCAAAACCGCTCGCCAGACGGGCTTATTAGATCAGACTAAAATTTGGTCCTTAGAAAAAAAAGAGAAGCAACTCCAACAGGGCATCGATGCCATTAATAATTGGCATGGCCCCACCCAAAGAGCTCAAACCCTACTCAATAACAAGTCTACCCTCGAGGCCCTAGTCGGCCTCTACGAGCCCCTGGAGGAAAACCTACCCATTGTCATTAAGGATGGGGTAACGACGGTAAGGCCGACCGAGGATCAAACCAACTCCTGGCGACAAACTCGCCAAGCCTTAAGGGAGAAAATCGAAGCCCTGGTGGAAGCTGATGCCGCCCGAGGCCAGGCCTTTGAATCAACCGATGAGGGATATAGCCTGAGGGCAGAAATTCAACAAAGGCAAAAAGCTCTAGAGGCTATCCCCAAGCTACCGTCTCGGTTCCTCGATAGCCTCAAGGCAACCCATGAGGCTATTGACCAGCGCATCCAACATCTTCAGGAGTTGGAAAATAGTCAACAGGTCCTGGAACAAATCCAAACTCTATATAAAACCCTGGGTAATAATCACGCACCCCAAAGTCAATATAGTTCCATCCTGGCCAGCATCAAAGAACTGGTCGATGGATGCCCCGCATTAAAACAGGACACCCGTTATCTCACCATTCTCCAAGATATTGAAACCCAGCAGGACGAGTTAACCCGCAAACTAGACCGATGGGAAAGTCGATTTTCCACCCTGGCTTCCACCGATGAAGCCTATCGACTAAGTCAAGAGGTTAACCGAGAAGTCAACCGATTTGATCAGGAAGATAGCCGCCAACAGATTAACTCCCTAACGTCTCGTATCGAAACTAGAATTTTGCAAAAGCGGGATGAAAAGGAGGAGGAAGAAAGTTTAAGCAGAACCCTAGAGCAAGCTCGACAGAAAGCTCAGGCTGTTACCAGCCTAACTAATCTTGCTGACGCTATACAGGCCTATGATGACCTATCTCAGCTTGGTTTACCCCCTACCCAAAAGGTTTCAGATGTAGATACCTATCGGCAAGAGCTCGAGGTATTGAAAGCTGAGGGTAAACAGGCTATCGAGAGAAAGTTTGATCAACTTTTTCAGACCTGCAGCAGAGAACTTCAAAGACCTGAAGATTACCAACAACTTAAAAGGTACATTACTCGGTCTAGGGAACTCATTAATAAATATGCTGACTTCTCTGCACTGCAGGAAAATTTGCAGACCGCAGAAGATTCCCTTGAGGCACAAGAAGATTCCCTTGAGGCACAATACGAGCAGTTGAGAAAACGGGCTGAAGATGCCAGGTTGATGCGGGAGCTAGAAAATCTGAAGCTGCCAGAAGGTAATACAATCAAGCGTTGTGAGGATATCATCGCCAAAATTCAAGACCTTCGAGCTAAGCTAAATTTCCCTGATCATCACCAGGATAGAATCGACCGGTTGGTCAGGGCCTTTCAGGGCAAGCGAGCGGAGTATAGCCTTGAATTAGACGAGCTCACCTCCACCCTACAGACCACCGCGACCATGCGAGATCTGGAGCAACTGAGAAATACCCTATCTAAGCTTGAGTTTGTTTTTAGAGACTCCTCAGAGTATGCCCGTTATCAATCCGTTGAAAATCAACTTAAAACCCTCAGAGAGAATTTAGAAAACATCACTGGCCTTGAGTCTCAAGCTCAAAACGCTCAGACCATCGCCGATCTCCAACAGGTGTTGATGGATGTTTCCAGGCATCTAGATCAGTCTCCGGATCGATTCCAGGCGAGACTGCAAAAGCTGACGGCAGATTTACAAGAGCGTCAGCAGCGCTATGTTGATCAGCTAAATCAGTGGCAACAGGATCTAGGGGAGCTATTAGAGTCCGCCCATGCTCGCCGGCTACAAGCCCAGGTGGCTGATAAACGAATTCGCTACCAGGGGTCTGACTATGAGTCTTCCTATGAAGCTATCAATACGGATTTACAGGGGCTGACCCAACTTTTAGCCCTGATCGACGTCCAAAAAACCGACACCATTGCTGAGTGCCAAAACGAAATCGAACGGATCGATGAATGGCAAGCTACCCAGGTTTCCCTATCAGCAACACTGGAGCAGCGGATTCAGTCCGCCCGCAGTCGCTTAATGCAAATTCAACAAACTCTCTTCGATCGGGAACGGCACACGGCGCACCAGCAGTTGTCTACCCTGCGTAGCCGGGTCAGTCAACTCAATGCCAGCGATGACCCAACTCAAAAATTGAGTACTGCCCAAGCCCTTCTCAAGGAAATCCGAAGGGTTCGTAACCAGTATGAGCCCTTTCTAGAAGATGAACAGAAGGATATTCTCCGGGACTGTGAACAACGTTGCGAGGAAGTTCAGTCCCAAGATTATGCCAGCGAAATTGAAACCCTATTTCAAAAACTTCCTAAGGAGAAGCGGGTTGAGTTGTACCGGCGCTTATCTGCCTATCTAGAGGCGACAACGGAGGTGTTTTAGTAGTGGCAGAGGTAATTAAATTTGGCGAGCCTGAAAACGAATCGGAGCGCTCCGCTATTCAGTACCTACGGGGACATTTGCCTGACAATTATCGGCTCTATACTAACCTGGAAATTCCCCGGGGTCAGAAACTCTACGAAGTTGATTTAATCTTGGTCACGCCCCATGGAATTTATATTATTGATATCAAGGGAGTCTATGGTCGAGTTGAGGTAGACGATAACGACTGGTATCCCCATAACCGCCAGTCCTACCCCTCCCCGCTAAAAAAGTATCGCCAGCATGTTAGGGCTTTGGCGGGCCTGATTAAGGACTCAAATCCCAGTCGAAAGCAGCAGTTCCAAAGAATTTTTATTCAAGCAACAGTGCTTCTAACCACCGATGATGTAGACATTATCGACTTCAGTCGCA
>Ga0172372_10008012_pt1 | contig 14079 bp, 6 predicted proteins | sample LakKiv5m_2_FD_114544 | JGI IMG/M metagenome (GOLD analysis project Ga0172372, IMG submission 114544) | Freshwater microbial communities from Kabuno Bay, South-Kivu, Congo - kab_092012_9.5m | ecosystem: Environmental > Aquatic > Freshwater > Lake | place: Democratic Republic of the Congo...
AACAAGTACTCCCGGGATTCCGGTAAACTGTTCTGCAACGTGAAAAGGCTGTGATAAGAATCGCTGTACCTTTCTGGCGCGGAACACGACCATTTTATCTTCTTCCGACAATTCTTCCATACCAAGAATTGCGATGATATCCTGAAGTTCGTTGTACCTCTGGAGAATCATTTTAACTCTTTGAGCACAGTTGTAATGCTCTTCACCAATAATCGCCGGATCCAAAATTCTGGAAGTTGAATCCAAGGGGTCAACAGCCGGATAGATACCGAGTGAAGCAATCTTTCTGCTCAATACGGTAGTGGCATCCAGGTGGGCAAACGTTGTTGCCGGAGCAGGGTCAGTAAGGTCATCCGCAGGTACATATACCGCTTGTACGGATGTAATGGAACCTCTTTTGGTTGAGGTAATACGCTCCTGCATCAGACCCATTTCTGTAGCCAGCGTCGGCTGGTAACCAACCGCTGAAGGCATCCTACCCAAAAGGGCAGATACTTCTGAACCCGCCTGTGTAAATCTGAATATATTGTCGATGAAGAAGAGGATATCCCTTCCGCCATTTGGATCACTCAAATCCCCGTCTCTGTAATACTCTGCAAGTGTCAGACCGGATAATGCCACCCTGGCTCTCGCTCCGGGAGGCTCATTCATCTGTCCGAAAACGAATGTTGCCTTGGATTCCTTAAGCTTATTTTTATCAACTTTGGTCAAATCCCAGCCACCTTCTTCCATGGAATGTATAAAATCACTTCCATAGCTGATAATTCCAGACTCGAGCATCTCACGCATTAGGTCATTTCCCTCTCTCGTTCTTTCTCCAACCCCTGCAAAAACGGAAATACCATCATATCCCTTGGCAATGTTATTGATCAATTCCTGAATCAATACTGTTTTTCCAACCCCTGCACCACCAAAAAGACCGATTTTTCCTCCCTTTGAATAAGGCTCAATAAGGTCAATGACCTTAATACCGGTAAATAGGACTTCTGTTTCTGTAGAAAGGTCCTCGAATCTTGGTGGCTTGTTGTGAATACTGTACGCTTTGGTTTTGTCCAGCTTTCCGAGACCATCTATAGGTTCACCAACCACGTTGAAAACCCTTCCTTTGATCTGATCGCCAACAGGCATTGATATTGCCTCTCCCAAATCCACTACCTCCATACCTCTGGTTAAACCATCTGTAGAGTCCATAGAAATGGCTCTTACACTGTCCTCTCCCAGGTGCTGCTGCACTTCCAGAATCAGTTCTTCTCCACTTTCTCTTTTAACAGAAAGGGCACTTAGAATTTCAGGAAGCTTTGAATCAGCGCCAGAGAAACTCACGTCTACCACCGGACCGATAATTTGTTTGATTTGTCCTTTATTAGCCATATAAAATGTTGTTGTGTATGTTTAAAATACCTGTTTTCTTAAAAAACGCCACAAAGATAAATTTAATTCTTTTATTTTGAGAACATTATATTAAAATAAAAAGTTACTTTTTACCTTCTACACAGCCTCATGAATTAATATATTTCAAAAAATGAATGAACAGCTGTTTTTATATATACAAGTATTGCTTTTTTAAAAAATATAATATATTTAAAATAAAAATAAACAGAATATTATATTTATAAATTAAACTTTTTTACTTTTCTTTAGAATTTAATTTTAAATCAAAGATTGAAGTTTCATGGCGAGACCCATATCGCCCTTGATTTTAACTTTTCCGGACATTACGGCGACCATGGGATTCAGGGCTCCGCTCTTTAATTGGTCAAATGTTTCCGGATCACAACTTATGGTGCAGGCCGCTTCTTTGTCTTCGGAACCAACAATGTTTTCAGGGCCGGTGCCGTCAACGACAATAATCTCTTCACCCAGAATAAATTTTAATACAGCACCGAATGGCGCCACATTGGCGGCTTGCTGACGTATTGCTTCGAATAAAGGTGATGTGCTCATAATAGTATATTTTAAGGATTAAAAAAATCTGGTTTGTGAAATTTATCTGTAGTAACTTTTGTATCACTTTTGATGGTAGTAGCCAGTGAGCTAACCTTTGGCAACTCATATTTGAAAAAATATTTCATTGTCTGTATTTTCCCGCTGTAAAAATCGGTCTGATCTTCAGAAAGATTTTTCTTTTCCAGTGATTTACAAGCCTCTACAGACATGATAAGCCACTGGTGGGCTATGATGACATGACCAAACATTTCCAGAAAAAGCGTAGCATCTGCCAGATAATTTTCCAAATCCCCCGAAAGCCCGTATGGTGCTAAATACCGGAGTGTATCTTCCAGAATTTCGGAATAGTGTTTTAATTCCTTTGCAAACAGGGAAAGTTCTTCATTTTTTTCACAAATGGCAATGTCATTTTCTATCCACAATTTCCAGATATGCAGCGCCTGTCCATTTGCAAGTGATACTTTTCTTCCCAGCAAATCAAGAGCCTGGATGCCAGTCGTTCCTTCATAGATGGACATTATCCTGATATCTCTGAGGTATTGCTGCAGCGGAAAATCTGTACAAAAGCCATATCCTCCAAGCGTTTGCAGGCTGCTGTCCACAGCCACTCTGCCCATTTCTGAGGGATAGGTTTTTGCCACCGGCGTAAGTAATTCCAGCAATAGCCGGGTTTCATTTTTTGTTGATTCCGGACCGTAAGTACTCAGGTCCTGTAACTTAAGACAATACAAAAGCAGGCTCAAAGAACCTTCGGCAACAGCTTTTTGCTGATACAACATTCGGCGAACATCGGGATGATCAGCAATAAGACAGGATTCGGCAGATGCTTCGGTAAGCTTTGTACTGCTCAGCTTTCGCCCCTGTTTTCGTTCCAGGGCATATTTAAGGGCATGCCGGTGTGCAGCCATAGCCACCGAGGCAGCCGTCATTCCCACATCAATCCTGGCACCATTCATCATTTGAAACATATATGCCAGACCTTGATTTGGTTCCCCTACCAAATATCCGGTGCAATTATTTTTTTCTCCAAAAATCAGGTGAGCGGTACTGTAGCCTCTCTGTCCCATTTTCTGAAAATCTCCCGCAATCGTTACATCATTGGCTTTGAGTGTTGATGAATCAGGTAAAAAAGCCGGAATGACAAAAAGCGAAATACCTTTGGTGCCGGAAGGAGCACCCTCTATTCGGGCCAGGGTAAGGTGGATAATATTTTCAGTAGCTGTCTGACCACCCCCAGAAATAAATATCTTTTGTCCGGTTATCAAATAACTCCCATCTTTCTTTGGTGCAGCACTTGTTCGGATTTCAGACAATGCACTTCCTGCCTGAGGCTCGGTAAGCGCCATTGTTCCAGCCCATTTGCCGGACAACATATTCGGGATGTAGGTCCGTTTGAGTAATTCACTCCCAAAACTGGAAATCAGGTGCGCAGCCCCGGTGGTGAGCCCAAGATACCCTGGAATATGATTATTGGCTGACTGAAGGATATGACTTACTGCACCTGCCAGCATAAATGGCATCTGAGAGCCTCCTTCCTCTTCATCAAAATAGCTGCCCAAATAACCATTGGAACCAGCATGCTCAAAAATGGTTTTGATGACGGAATGTGTATGGATATGGCCATCCCTGTAATGGGCAGGATGCTCATCCATCTCTTTGTAATACGGATAAAAATCCCGGTCAGCCCAGTTTTCTGTAGCATCCAAAAGCATTTTTGCACTCTCTGTATCATAACCTTTATATCTGTCCAGCGTAAATAATTCCGCTATGCTGTGTACCTCAAAACAGATAAAATGTAGGCTTTTCTGATCATAATAGGCTGCCATCTGAAAAAGATTTAAAATTAAACTCCGCGTTAAAGTTTTTTGTTTTTGGCCGCGTATCATTTTTCTTCATTTCTGCTCTGACCTAATCTCTGATTTTTAGATTGTGTGAAATCAGAACTACATATTACCCAAAGTAATTTTATTTTATTTATACAATTATTATTTATAAAATATTGTAAATCAATTTTATAGGTTATTTAAAAACTCTTTCTTCCTGATGTTTTTCATTTTTGGCATTTTTTTTGCTCTACACCGGTACGGATTATTATACACAACGAATTTTATTAATTAATCATTAAACGTACCCAGGCGAAATGGCAGCTAAAGCGATCATAGCCGACCACCAGATGATGTTTACGGATGGTCTTCAATCGGTGTTGAAAAACATAAAAGTTCCGTCTGTACACATCGTTGGAATTGCCAATAGCGAGCAGGAATTGAGAAAGATGATGCATTTCACTTTTGATATTCTGATACTCGAAATGGCCATTCTGGACGGCGGTAAAATGGATTTAATAGCAGAGTTTAAAAAGTTAAACGCCAATGCTAAAGTAATTATTCTGACTTCCTATGGTACCCCTGCAGTGATCAGAAATGCATTTTTGAAAGGTGCAGACGGATATTTACTGAAGTCAAACCAGTTTTTGGATCTCTTCGATTGTATTGAAGATGTCATGATGGGTAAAACTTACCTGGCTGAAGGATTGAGAATCAGCCCTGAAAAGATCAACCACAAAAAAAATGCAGATCCGCTGGTTTCGTACAAAGTGTATGAAGACAGATTTTTATTGAAACAAAAATTGACAAGAAGAGAGACTGAAATTTTAAAGTTGATTGTCCAGTCTAAAAGCAATAAGGAAATAGCTGAATTGCTGTACATAAGCGACCAGACCGTGTCTGTACACCGAAAGAGTATCATGAAAAAACTCGGTACAAATACCAATGTTTCGCTTGTCAGATTTGCGCTGGATAATCAATTGGTATAGTTTTTGCCTCACAAGATAAATGTATTCATAATCCACCTTCTTTGGGCGTCCCCTTGCCCTGTAGTAACAAACGTGATAAGTAATTCCGGAGAGTAGTCTGTCCGTAAGTTAGGAATCATTAATTTTTTATAATCTAAACTGAATTATCCCATGAAATTGGAGAAATTTACTCTAGACACAATTGCTCGTTTTGGTACGGTTATCAGAATGAGTATGTTACCAGCCTTGCTGTTGGTGCTGACGACAGGCGCAAATTTCGCCCAGACGCAGTGTCCACTGGCATGTAATAATCTTGTTCAGGTATCCATGGACGTCGATTGTGAGGTAACAATTACTCCGGATATGATGTTGGAAGGGAACGGTGTTCCTCCTTCCTGTGACTACAGGGTCGAAGTGCTTGGTACAAATGGCCAGCCTTTGGTGCCTGCTGATGTGGTTAACAGAAGCCATGTCAACAAAACTTTCAACGTAAGGGTATGGCTTGGCAACAACCACTGTTGGGGAAAAATCCTTATAGAAGACAAGATCCCGCCTGTGATTGACTGTCCTGATGATGTGACAGTATTTTGTTTTGAAACTTTCACTCCAACACTTCCTGTTGCTTCAGACAACTGTACTTTGAATGTACCAGTGTCTTTGATCAGCGATGTTACTGTTGATTTAGGTTGTAACAGCCAAGGTGGTTTGAGCGCATTGAGAACACTGACTTACGGAGCTCAGGATCTTAGCGGTAATCAGGCCATTAACTGCGTTTACACAGTAGCTTATGAAAGAGTTGGAATCAGCAGCGAGGAATTTGAATTTCCTCTCAACAGAGATGATGTAGAATCTCCTGCACTGGAATGCGACAATACACCTCTTTGGGATGTAGTTAAAGCCAATGGTCAGCCAGGAGCAGACGGATATCCTCAGCCTGTGGAATCAGGAATGCCTACTATTGGAGGAGTTCCTTTATTTCCTAACAATACCCATTGTGAATTAAATGCTACTTACAGTGACCAGGTAATCAATATTTGCCCGGGTAGCTTTAAGGTGTTAAGACACTGGACTGTAATTGACTGGTGTTCAGGTGGATTACAGCAGGATTTCCAGATCATTAAGGTTGTGGACAAAAATCCTCCTGTTGTTACTATCGTACCAAACTTACCACCAAATACAACCATCAGCAACTGTACTGGTAATGTTTCTTCACTGGTTTATGCGGATCCTTACACCTGTGAAGGTACATGGGATGTTGTAAGACCTACCGTGATTGAAGTATGTTCAGGATGGACCTATTCCGTAGGATTTATTGTAAATGATGGAACAGAAGTTCCTCCGGTAGGTGGTGTTTATGTAACTGATAATGGTACTACAAGAGTAATTGGAAATGCTACAACAGGATACCAGATAATTGGTCTTCCTCAGGGTTGTGCATGGGTGAGATATACCGTTACTGATGGTTGCGGCAATACTACTCAGGCCTTTACAGAAATATTTGTGAAGGACGAAGTACCTCCAACACCTGTTTGTGATCAGTTTACTGTAGTTACCCTTTCAAACAATGGTACTGCACTAATTTTTGCTGAAACTTTCGATAATGGTTCACATGACAATTGCAGTGATGTAACTTTCAGAGTAAGAAGAATGGCAAACGGATGTAACAACTTCGGAACTGGTTTCGGAGCTTTTGTAAGAGTTTGTTGCCAGGATGTTCCTCAAAATATCATGGTAGAACTTGAAGTTACTGATGCAAGCAACAATAAAAATACTTGTATGGTGAGTGTTAAAGTAGACGACAAGATCAATCCTGTTATCACTTGTGCACCTCCAAAAACAATACAGTGTGGTCAGGAAGTGGTGTTTGATAACCCTACGGCTTCCGATAACTGCGGTAATCCTACAGTGACTGTTCAGTCAACTACAGGTACTATCAGCAACTGTGGTACCGGTTCTAGAACAAGAACCTGGGTAGCTACGGACGGAGGTGGAAGAACTGCAACCTGTTCTCAGACAGTTACTGTGATCAACAGCACACCTTACACCGGACCTACAGTAAGCCAATGGCCTGCATCTCCGGTTGATATCGTAGGATGTCTAAACATAGATACAGATCCAAGCAAAACTGGAACACCTGCGCTTACCAACAATCCTGATTGCAGCCAGGTAGCATATACTTATGAAGATCAGGTATTCCCGTATGTAGATAATGTATGCTACAAGATATTGAGAAAATGGACCGTGATTGACTGGTGTAAATTTGCACCTAATACGAATGCACAGGGACAAACTTATCCAAGCGCTCCTACTGCAGGTGTCAACACATGGACATTTACACAGACAATCAAGGTCAGCAATGCCGATAAGCCGGTATTTGCTAGCTGCGCAGACAGAACTTTCTGCGGCCTGAATGAAAACTGTACAGGAACCATTGAATTGACAAACAGCGCTACTGATGCGTGTACACCTTCAAGTGAGTTGAAGTGGTCCTATGCGATCTCTCCTTTCAATACGGGTACATTCTCAATCACTGGCAATTCAAACAATGCTTCAGGGACTTACCCTGTAGGTACACATAAAATCAGATGGTCTGTTGAAGACAAGTGTGGAAACAAGACAACATGCGAGCACCTCTTTACTGTCAATGACTGTAAGAAGCCTACTCCATACTGTTTGTCTGAAGTAACTACAGTAATAATGCCTTCATCAGGACAAATTGATATCTGGGCGAGAGACTTTGATCTTGGAGCATTTGATAATTGTCCTGGAGAACTGATATTCACATTTAACTGTGCTAAGCCTGTTCCTGCAAGAATCGGTCAGCAGCACTATTTCAAAGGAAATGGTCAATTGGCTACAGAGGCTGAATACTTTGCCGGAAATGCGCAAATATGGAAGCCTGCAGACAGAACATCAGGTATCCTGTTTGATTGTGCTGACCTTGGTGTCAATTCCATCAACATGTGTGTAACTGACGCTGCCGGAAATCAAGACTTCTGTTCTGTAAAGGTTAATGTACAGGCCAATGGAAACGCATGCAGCGGCTCAAGAATTATTGGTAAAGTAGGTAATGAAAGCAATCAGAATGTACAGCAGGTACATGTGGTCCTTGAAAACCTTACCACCAATGAGACAAAAGCTTATCTTACACCTGCAGACGGTACATTTGAATTTGCCGGAATTCCACAGAATACAAGCTACAGAATTACAGCAGAAAAAAATGTAGACTTTATGAATGGTGTATCTACCCTTGACCTGGTATTGATGCAGAGACATGCACTGGGTATAGAAAACCTGAACACACCTTACAAGATCATAGCTGCTGACGTAAACAGCGACAAGAAAATCAATACTGCAGACCTTGTTGAGTTGAGAAAATTGATCCTTGGTGTATACAGCGAACTTCCAGCCAACAAATCATGGAGATTTGTAGATAAGTCTTTCCCAATGACAGATCCTGCATATCCATGGCCATTCAATGAATATATCGGAATCAACAATTTCACTACTACAGTAACAGGTAACAACTTCGTGGCTGTCAAGATAGGTGATGTCAATACTTCAGCTGCAACCAATGCACAAAATGCAGCTGCAGAAAGCCGAAATGCAAAAGTGTTGAAGCTTTTTGGAAAGGATATGGCTTTCAAAGTCGGTGAATTGGTAAAGGTAGATGTTACTGCAGACAACTTCCAGGAGGTGTTCGGAACGCAGTTTACCTTAAATTTCAATGCAAATGTAATGAAGTTTGAAGGTGTACAGTCTGGAGCACTCACTATGGATGACAGCAACTTCAATGCAGCAAGAGCTGAAGAAGGACTGGTTTCCATGAGTTGGAATAATGCACAGGCAACTACCATGGATAAAAACGAAGTGTTATTCAGTATAACCTTCAGAGCAACAACGAATGGTACAACTTCAAGAAATGTTTCACTCAGTTCAGACATCACAAAATCCGAAGCTTACACAACTGACATGGAAGTGATGAATGTTCGTATGGAATTCAGAAATCAGTCTTCAGAAATTGTATTTGATTTATATCAGAATAATCCTAACCCGTTCACTGAAAATACAGTAATTGGTTTCTACCTGCCAGCAGCAGCAGAAGCTACACTTACCTTGTATGATGTGACTGGAAAAACACTTAAGGTGATCAGCGGCCAGTATGGCGCAGGACATCATGAGTTGAAAATAGGAAACCAGGATAATCTGACCGATGGCGTAATTTTCTACGAATTGGAAAGCAATGGTTTCAAAGCAACCAAAAAGATGATTTATCTGAGCAAGTAGTCTGAGTAATTCAAAGGATATAATAGATTCAAGAGGAGCTGCCTTACGGGCAGCTCCTTTTTTTATGCATTATTTTTATATAATTCATTGATTGTCCGCAATTTTTATTATCTTTGCGGCCTTTTTAGATTATTGTTTAACCTCTATTGCCGAAAGGGCAATATACAAACCCAATCCATACACATGGAAGAAAAGGATTTAATTAACGAAGAAACTCCTGAAATCAAGGATACGCAGGAGTCATCACTGGACATGGAAGATATCTCTGATGTTCAGCTGGAAGAAGCCAAAGACGAAGTGCCTACTGCACACGATGATTTTGACTGGTCAATTGGCAAGCGAAATAAAGTAAAGTACGATGAAAAGGACCAACAGAAATATCTGAAGGAATATGATAGTTCCCTCAATTCTGTAGGAGAACTTGAAGTAGTGAAGGCAAGAGTTACCGCCATCCACAGCGGAGATGTTGTTTTGGACATCAATTACAAAAGTGATGGACTTATTCCATTGTCAGAATTCAGGGATTTGCCTGATATGAAGGTCGGAGACTATGTAGATGTTTATGTGGAGAATAAAGAAGATTACCGTGGACAGCTTATCTTGTCCAGGAGAAAAGCCAAGTTGCTTAAGGCTTGGGATAATCTGGTTGATTCCTACAAAAACGGAACCATCATCAAAGGTCATGTTATCAGCAAGACGAAAGGTGGTCTAATCGTTGACTGTCTTGGACTTGAAACATTCCTTCCTGGTTCTCAGATTGATGTAAAACCTATCGTAGATTATGATATTTATGTAGGTAAAACCATGGAATTCAAGGTAGTTAAAATTAATGAGGCCATCAAAAATGCCGTTGTTTCACATAAGGCCCTTATTGAAAGTGACCTTGCAGAACAGCGTGAAACCATCATTTCCGGATTGGAAAAAGGTCAGGTACTCGAAGGTGTGGTCAAAAATATCACCGATTTCGGAGCATTTATGGACCTTGGTGGTGTCGATGGATTGTTGTATATCACTGATATTTCCTGGGGTAGAATCAACCATCCTAACGAAGTATTGCACCTCAATCAGAAACTTAATGTAGTAGTGCTGGATTTTGGAGAGGACAAAAAGAGAATTTCTCTGGGTCTCAAGCAATTGCAGCCGCATCCATGGGAAGTTCTCGATCCATCTATCAGTGAGGGCAGCGTAGTGAAAGGAAAAATTGTCAATATTGAAGATTATGGTGCATTCCTGGAAATTATACCTGGAGTTGAAGGACTTATTCACGTTTCAGAAGTTACATGGAGCAACCAGCCGGTAAATGCGCGGGATTTCTTCACGCTTGGTCAGGAATACGAAGCCAAAGTGGTAACCATCGAAAGAGAAGATCGCAAGATGTCACTCAGTATCAAGCAGCTTACTGAGGATCCATGGAGTGTAGTGGCAGCCAAGTATGCAGTTGGAACAAAGCATAACGGAGTTGTTAAAAATCTTACCCCATACGGAGTTTTTGTAGAGCTTGAAAACGGAATTGGAGGTATGGTACATATTTCTGATTTAAGCTGGACAAAGCGTTATTCACATCCTTCCGAGTTTACAAAAGTTGGAGACAAGATTGATATTTATATCATGGAAGTGGATGAAGAAAACCGTAAACTTTCTCTGGGACACAAGCAACTGGAAGAAAACCCATGGGATACTTTTGAATCTGTATTCCCTGTTGGTTCTTACCATGAGGCAACTATCATCAAAAAAGATGATAGAGGTGCAATTGTGCAGCTACCATATGGTCTGGAAGCATTTTCTCCTGTAAAACATATCAAGAAGGAAGACGGGTCAACAGCTAATGTTGAAGAGATACTTACTTTTAAGGTAATTGAATTTAACCGTGATGATAAGCGAATCATAGTTTCCCATACAAGATATCTTGAAGATATCAAAAAGGAAGCTACTGAGATGGTTTCTAACGAAAAGGAGAAAGAGGCCGCTGAAGTTAAGAAAGCAGTAAAGGCAACTCAATCCAAGGTAGAATTATCCACTCTTGGAGACATTGAAGGCTTTTCAGCACTTAAGGATCAGGTTGCTTCAGGTACCGCTGAAGAAGCGAAGCCAGCAGCTAAGTCTAAAGCTCCTGCAAAGACAGCTGCAAAATCAGGTGATGCCAAGGCGGCCGACGATCTAAAAAAAATTGAAGGCATAGGCCCTAAGATTCAGGAATTGCTTAACAATGACGGAATCATTACCTATGCTGACCTTGCAGGCGCTGATGTAGAACGCATTAAGGAAATTCTCAGCAATGCTGGTTCCAGATATACCATGCATGATCCAACCACCTGGCCAATGCAGGCAGGTCTGGCATCAGATGGTAAGTGGGATGAATTAAAAGCATGGCAGGAAGAAGCCAAAGGCGGTAAAGAAGCTTAATTTGCAGCTTTCCCGAACATATAAAAAGCCCTCTGCTTCCGGTAGAGGGCTTTTTTCATTTATGCAATGAATACTGATAGACTGGCAAAAGTCACCCCTGTGTGTGAAAACAATCGATAAATACATAAAACCTCTCGTTCAGATCTGCCATTACACATTCTCTGGACACATATCCGGATTCCTAAAAAGCTTTGGTGAAATGTTTACAACATATAATATTTGACCTGACTAAGTTCAGTTTTTACAACGGATAAAATATTATATTTGAATATTAAACAAAAACCATGTCTGTCATTAAATATATGCTTAATATGTACAACAGGCAAAAGAACAGCATTTTGATTTTTTTGCTTTATTTTTTACTGACAAATCAGATTTTTACCCAATGGGCCATTCCTTTGCCGGAAACAGGCATTGGCAGATATGCCTTTAATGACACTATTTATATGAGCACCTCTGGACAGGACTCCTGGCCGGGAACACCTGAACAGCCCGTAAAAACTTTCCAAAAGGCACTTCAGCTGCTGCCATTTGGTATAAACGGCATACCGAATACGCAATCTTACGGCCTGATTCAAATCCTTCCCGGGACCTATTTCATGCCATCAGGCCTGCAACAGGGAGAAAACCAATGGAAGCAGGGCAATAATTATAAAAATGTCAGTATAGAAGGGGTTGGGGATGTCAGTATTTTTGGGGACCCTCAGGCACAGGGAGTCATTCATGGAATTCGCCTGATGGGAAATCATTTCTTCATAAAAAACATTAAAATTTACAATTATACCGGCATTGGAATCTTTATTAACAGACCTGTGTTACATCCTGACCAACCAGGACCATCTCATGTGCTGATCAGGGAAGTAACTGTTGACAGTACAGGAAGTCATGGCATTTTGACGTTCAATAGTGACACCATTCATGTAGTAAAAACTAGGGTTTTACGTAGTTCCAGGCTAAATTATGACACCCAGCCACAACTTTCATGTACCGCATGGCCAAGTGGATTGAAATTCCACTTTAGCAAACATATTGTGGTAGAAGATTGCGAAGTGGCATTTACAAGAGGAGAGGGATTAAACTTTCACAATTGTACGATAGGGATAGCCCGTCACAACCGGATACATGATAATCTTACAAACCTGTATAATGACAATTCCTCGAGGCTTCATATTTCGCATAATTATATTTTCAATACGCCAGGCTTACTGCCATATGCAAGTCCCTGCCCTCAGCTGCTTTCTCAAAAAAGACTTTCAGGAACCGGAATTCTGATAGGCAATGAAGGTTCCTGCGCTGATTCCGGCCATAGTCCTTCGTTTGTAAATTGCAATACGGTACAATGTGGTGCTTTACTGGTACCTCCTTACAGATTTCCCACCATCGATAGTATCTTTATTTACAACAACATCATACACAAATGTGGAAATGGTATTGATATATGGCAGGGAGACACCAATATCATTGGACCAAACTGCATCAGCAATGTATTTATATTTAACAATAGTATCTTTGAAGTCACAGGGGATGCCGAAGCTTCCGGAGCACAAATTAAATTTTTCTTCCCTGTATTTAATTTTCTGCTCAATAGCTATGGGAATTTGAAAAATGTTGTTTTTCACGGCAATTTATTTTCTTTTAACTCTGCCCTTCATCCGGGATTTAAACCTTACAGACAGACTTTTGCAAGTCAGGTAAGTCATGATTTCACCTTTCAGTACAACGTGTGGTCAGAGACACATGATTTTCTTTCCACTAAAGACTGGGTAAGTAATGAAATCGCCATTGCTTCAGAAACAGGAGATTTTGAAAAATTTGATGCCTGCACTACACCCGCTCTGACTAAAGATGTTCCGGTATTGTTTCCCTGGTTTGTGAGTGATTTTTCAGGAAAACCAAGAAAAATTATGCAGACACAAGCTGGTGCACTGGAAAGAGAATGTACTGGAAGTCAGGAATTGCACGTCAAAGACAGTAATTTTTCCATTCACCCAAATCCTGCTGTGGGAGAAACAATTATCATAAACTGCAAGGCGGATGGTGTTTTGTCCTGGTATAATCTGGATGGTAAAAAATTGTTTGAAAAGGTAATCCAATCGCCCCAGTGTCAATTCCAGCTTCCTGAGTTAAGGCCAGGTATATACCTGGTTTCAGACGGTAAATCCACAATAAGATGTGTCATCCTGAATTAGTTATTTTACAAAAAAACTGATGGACTGCCAGACCATATACCAACATTTGGTTTGGGAATACTGAGGTTTATTGGTTTTTTAATAAAATGAGGCTTTGAGTTCTCATTCAAGCTTCTGTCATAGACCAGAATCTGATCTTATATCATACCTTCCATACTTTTTTGCTTGAGGTAGAGGGTAATTTTTAAATTTCATTTTTATATTTTATACGATTTGGGGCACCTAATGGTTACTTTATTTATTGATATCCTTACTTTTTTTCCTCCAGGGGATGGGGTTGGATTTAAATTTCATTTATTTTAATTACTGACGTTTGTGTTCTCATTCGAACTTCTGTCATAGACCAGAATCTGATCTTATATCATCCTTACCATACTTTTTTGCTTGATCAAAAAAGTATCAAAAAAATCAAGACGTCCTGTAAGGCGATTGCTTCGCACCGCTGCCTCCCGGACCTTCTTG
>Ga0172372_10008015_pt1 | contig 14076 bp, 10 predicted proteins | sample LakKiv5m_2_FD_114544 | JGI IMG/M metagenome (GOLD analysis project Ga0172372, IMG submission 114544) | Freshwater microbial communities from Kabuno Bay, South-Kivu, Congo - kab_092012_9.5m | ecosystem: Environmental > Aquatic > Freshwater > Lake | place: Democratic Republic of the Congo...
CAAGCCCGTCACGGGCAAACAGGGGCAGAGGTTCACAGGGGATAACCGCAAGGACCGCGCGGTGGCGGACGAGGGCTCTTCGTTTATGCCCACCGACACGCGCATCCTGCTCAAGCTGTTGCCAGAGGAGCTGACGCCGCTCGAGAACCAGGTGTTCGAGCGCTTCTACGGAGTGAACGGCAGCCCGAAGATGAAGCCCGGCGAGATCGCGAGGTCGCTGAACCTAAGCGGTCCGCGTGTGTCGCGGCTGTTGAACACCATCAGCGCCAAAGCTGGGGAGTTCATGTGAGCAACTGCGTCCCAGCGGTCGGGTCATCTGCGCCAGCGACCGCGCAGCAGGTCCGGGGTTACATCGACGCGCTCCGCGTCGCGCGTGAGCAGCGCGCGGCGCACGCAGCCCGAGCCGCGGCGCGCGCGCAGAGCCTCGTCACGCCTGTACCTGCGCCGGGGGCGGTACTCGAGCTGAGTCCGCAGTCTACCACGCTGACGTTCCCGCTCTCTGACCCTGGCGCGGACACATTCACCGCTGCGTTCACCCCTGTGGGCGCCCGCCTCACCGCGCGGCAGTCGCACGGCGACATCAACGTCGTCGCGCCCGCCGACGTGAGTGTGATCGGCGTGCGCGCCGATGACCCCACGTCGGCGACGCTGTACATGGAGTCGCCCAACTTGCAGCACATCGGCGTGCCCGCGACGCTAGTCGTGGTCATCACGTTCCACGGCGTAGGTGGGCTGAGCGGCGCGACAATTGAGCTGCCGCGCGTCGCGCAGTCTCCAGAGCTGATACAGCCAGCGTTGAACATTGGTGGCGTGACCTACGCGCAGAGCACGCGCCGAGAGGGAGACGTGGTAGCGCGAGTAGCGAGCGGAGCGCGCCTCACGCACATCGACATCACCACGCGGTGGTACCGACAGGACGGCGTAGAGCTGCCCGGCGGGTACCCGTCAGCGCTGCGAGGCTGGAAGAGCGCCGCGCAGCTCCCGAACTACGGAATCGAGCCCCCGCCACAGCCCGTCATCACTACGGTAGCGACCGCGTACGAGACGAACCCACGCGCGCCGTACGGCTACTCATGGCAGACGTGCCGACCTGCGGGCTGGCCCATCGATGGGCCGCACGTCGCCACGCAAGAAGCGTCGTCGGCGGTCTTAGAGCTAGCGATCGAGCAGGCTGTGCAGCTGCTGTCAGCAAAGTACCCACCGCTCGCGGGCGTACCCAACTTCGCGGCGGAGGCGACCGCCATCGTGGACGCTGTGGCGATCAAGGAGGGCAACGGGCGGCTGTGGCTACCACAGAACGGCTTTGATATTCGCCCACGGCAGGGTGACGGGCTCACTACGCGCAATCGGCTCGACGAGGGACCACACCCCCGCAGGTTCAAGTGGCACGTCGTGGATTCCGCGTACCGCTCACCGGACTCGTCTGTGATCGTGTCGCCCATCGGTCCGTTTCAGATGACCGTCGACACATTTCGCGGAGAGTATGACCGGCGTGTGCACGACGGGACGTTCGTTGGACCGGAGCACGCGGTAGGGCGCTACGCCGACAAGTGGCTATGGGACGCGCCCGTTGAGTACCAGCTGCTGCTGCCCGCGCTGAAGCTCATCGAGGAGGCATACGTCCCCACGTCACCCGCGGTGCTCGGCGGCAGGCTGTTCCCGCCGATCTATCGCGCGCTAGCGATCTACGCGATCAACGCGCTGAACTCCGTCGGGCGCAACTTCATCGCCGAGGCGGTCTTGGCGGTCAACGCGCTGCCGGTCACGGCGACCTCGACAGAGTTGCACATCGCGTGTAAGACCGTTTGGGACAGCGGGACAGGCGCGGTGGGCACATGGGCGTACTTCCAGGGCTTCAAGCCCAAGCACGCCAACATGATCGCAGGTATCGGGCAAAAGCTAGCGCTCAGCGGGTCAGCGCTGCCGGCCACGCACCCCGCGCTGTTCCAAGTCCCTCCGGGCGGGTTGCCCGCGCCACGCGCGAGACGATAAGACATGACGCAGATACAGACGACGGATTTGAACTACGCGGCGCTCTTGGTGTGCCTGGGCGCGGAGGTGGACAGGGTTGAGCACTGCGGACGCTACGCCAAGCTGCACCTGTCCGTCCCAGACAGCGCGATCGCTCGCGCACGTGACAAGGCGGAGCGCACACAGCGGCTCTTTGATCGCTGCGAGTCCGTGCAGGAGCTGAACGTGGTGTACGAGCAGTCGATGCTCTTCTCCGTGGCGGAGGCGTACTACAACCTCAAGCGCAGGGTGTCCCGCGAGAGAGCAGGCGCGAATTGATCACCACAGAGCAGATCTTGCAGTTCATCGAGGACGCGGGAGACGTCCGCGTCGCCGCGGCGTTGACCACGTTCGGTTATTGGGTGCAGCGCATCCCCGACGAGCCCATCGCGCCCGCCGCGGAGCTCGTGACGGGCACGATCCGCCTCATCGACGCGCACGGCTTCCCCGCGGTCGGCTTGCGCGTCAAGGTAGAGACGCGCCCGTCTGCCGCCACGTTGAACATTGACGGCGACGCCTACCACGTCGCGCAGTCGCAGACCACGCGGCTCTTCGAGACGGACGCGTCGGGTGTGTGCGGCATCAGCCTGCTGCCCGGCGCGCGAGTGACCGTGCACGTTGAGAACGGACAGGCGCGTTCGCTGGTGGTGCCCGAGGTGGACTTTGACATCCTGGCGCTGCCGTCCGACGACGGCGACGCGTACATCACGCCGCGCAAGCCCTACGCGCCGCTGATAAGGAACTCGTGATGGACGTCGTTGTTCACTTCTTGGCGCGTTACCCCGACGCGACGCCGCTGAGCGGCACCGTGCGCGTCTACACGGACGCCGAGCTCGTTCAAGTGATTTCCACGGACGAGAGCGGCGCTGCCAACGCGCTGCTGACGGACGGACAGCAGTACAACGTCGCGTTCGCCACGGCGGCGCACGTCTATGTGGAGACGGTCACCATCACCGCGGAGGCGGGGGCGGTCTTTACGCTGTGGGCCGCCCCGCGCACCATCGCCGCACCAGACGGCATGTGCGTCGTGCGCGGGCGCGCGGTGGGACCCACGGGTCGCCCGACGCGGAGGCTCCGTATGAGCTTCGCGTTGATCAGCGGTGACGTAGCTGTCGGAGACGACGTCATCTTAAACGACGGGGAGCGTGTACCAGCGGACGAGACGGGGAGCGTGGAGACGACGCTGTACCGTGGCCGCGTGTACCGCGCTACGCTGACGGGCGTGGACGAGTACGCGGCGTTTGACTCGTTCGTCATCTACGCGCCCGACCGCCCGTTCGCGCGGCTCGCGGACCTGCTGTACCCCTCGGCGGTCTCCATCGCGCCGGTCGACGTGGTCGCGCCGGGGGACTATCCGCTGACCGTGCAGATGACCGACGGCAGGTCGTTGACACAGTACATCGACGTGGCGCAGTACATACGCGTCGCAGGGAGCGGGGACGTCACCGCGTCGCTGCAGTCGGTCTCGGGCGTGGCGCACTTGCGGGTGAGCGGTGACATGACAGACTGGAGCGTGTTGATCTATGGACGACCTGTGCAGTTCCGGCGGGGACCCGACGTGTGGGACACGGCGCGTGGAAACGGCGAGTCAGTTATTGCGACGATTGAGGGCTGACGTCTGCGTTCAGCTGTACGAGGAGTATGGACTCATGTTCGCGGTCCTCGAGAAGTCTGTGCGTGATATCGCCAACTGCGACGTGCGCAGCGTACCGGACGTGCGTAACGCGAAGATGGCGCATAACTGGATCATGGAGACGGGTAGCTGGGCAGGGCGCGATCATGTGTTCTCCCTGCACTCGATCTGCTACTACTTGGGCCTCAAGCTGTCTGATGTTCAGACCTGCGTGACGCAGTATCTTGCGGAGAATCATGACCAGCGATCCGCTATTCTCGACCCTGAGTGGTTTCGACACAGTGCGCGCGGACACGGCGCAGCTCTTTCGGATGAACCCGCGGCTGATATACCCGCTTGTCCTACCCCGCGTCCGCCGCGTCCAAAGCGCGTGCGAGGCGCTGCTCGCGGCGCCCCAGCAGACGCTCCTCGCGCGCGCCGCTGATGTAAACGACGCGGTGGCCTCCGCGCGCGCGACGCTCGATGACGCGAGGCGCGCGTTCGGGCTCGACGCGGTCGCAGCGTTTGGTGAGGGGAGCGTCGTGTTCAGCCCAGTCAACGGCGCGCAGACCCGCACGCGGCTCCTGCCGCTCCCCATGTCTGCGTTGCGCGGGGTCCGTGTCGACGAGACGTACGTGTACCGCGAGAACGCGAGCGGGCTGCTGGACTCCGAGACGGTAGTGGAGATGTTCGGCGGCACGCCACAGGTGGAGCTCCGCTACGAGGGCGTCGGGCGGCAGGCGCTCGCCGCGCTTCTGACGCGCGCCGCGTATCACGTGACCGTCGGCGGCGTACGCCAGGCGCGCGTTGACGTCCCGCCCGATATGGCCACGAACGCGCGGTGGGTCGCGACGCGGGAGCGCGTCGTCGTGCCGCGCACCTACAGCGCCATCAGCGGCGACGAGCTGTTCGACCAGCTGTCCGACCAAGGGAGAGTGTCCGAGCACGTGGAGGAGGGTGACGCGGTGGGCGCGGCGCGGGTGTTGCGCGTCGCAGGGCAGACCGTGAAACTGTCGACGCCGCTGCCGGGCGGGGAGTACCGCTGGCGACTCGCGGGCTACGACGAGGCGGTCGCCGCGACGCAGCCGCTGCGCGCGCTCGTGCTGCCTGCCACGCTGACTGACGAGAGCGAACGCGGGCTGCGTGACCAAGCGGCGGTCACGCTGCGCGCGGCGAGCGCGGTGACCGCGCGCGGGTTGTGGGCTCCGTCGGCGGTGGCGCACATGTCTACGCTGCGCGCGGCGCACTTCGCGGTCGGCGCTGACCACGCGCTAGGGTTGTTACAGCAGGGGCGCGTCGCGGAGTACATGACGATCTCGCCCAACATGGCGGCGACTCGTGATATGCTGAACCACGTTGTACTCTCCACCACCACAGCGGGCTTCTAATGAGTGACCTCGCGACGAAGCAGCTCATCGCGCAGCTCTCCGAGCGCCTCCGCGCGCTCCAGGGCGCGGAGCGGCCGTTGCCTTACGAGCGCCAGGTGTCCGAATGGACGTCTACGGCGCGGTGGGCCGCGCGTGACGTGCGGGAGATCGACGAGCTCATCGAGGTGCTCACGGCGATCCTCGACGTCATGGAGCAGTGATGGACTTCGGTATCGTGCAGTTCGTTGATCAGCTCAGCTACTCCGACGTGCGGCTCGTCAGCGCGAGCCCGCGCGTCATTAGCGTGAGCGGCGCCGACTTGAGCACGGCGCGCGACGTGTTCGTGAACGGGGAGCGCTGCCCACGCGTCGAGGTCGTGTCCCGCACCACGCTGCTCGCGGAGCTCCCCGATGGTGTTGGTGCGCAGGTCACGTCGCTAGTCGTCCAGTCGAGCGCGCCTACGCGCACGGCGCAGGCGAGCGCGGTGGAGTTCGCGATGTCGCTGCGCCCCACAACCGTGTCTGGGATCTCCGCGCTCGTCCAGCGCGCGCTCAAGCTGCTCGTGACGTCGCCGGGCAGCGATAAGCTCGGGGACGGCGCGGGCGGCGGGCTGTACGCGCTGTGCGGATCGCTGACAGCTGAGCGCGGCACGCTCGCCGCAGACGTGAGCCAGGCGCTGCAGGCGGTCTCCGAGTACATGCAGTCCGACCCGAACCTGCGGAGCCTGCCGCGCGGGGAGCAGCTCTCAGAGCTAAACCTGCTGACTGCGGAGTGGGACAGGGACGCGCAGCGCGCGAACATCCAGATCGAGATCGTGAACATGCTTGGCGAGCGCACCGTCTCGCAGTTTGGGGCCTGACATGGATATCCGAGAGCTCCTCCGTGCGCGGCTCGCGCAGCTTGACCCGGCGCTCGACACGTCGGACGGCTCGTACGCGGACCGCGTGCTGATCACGCCCGTCAGCGACGCGCTCGGCGCCGACCCGCTCGCCACGGACGTGCGCGACTTCTTGGTCGCCAAGTACGCCGAGGCGTTCCCGGACATGCCGCTCGCGCGCGGCGACGCGATCTCCGACATTCTCATCGGCGCGGCGGAGGTGTTCCTCGCCAGCTATCGGCAGCAGCTGTCGCTGCTCCGCAACGCGCAGAGCATCAGCCGCGTAGACCTGTTGAGCGACGCCGACGCTGACGCGCTCGCGGCCAACTGGTTCGTCGGGCGGGCGCTCGGCGCAACGGCGCAGGGCGTCGTGCAGGTCACTGTGGACCGCGTAGCGCCCATCGCGCTCAACACCATCGTGACGCGGTTCCGCACGCTGGGCGGCACGGAGTTCGCGCCCGTCGCCAACGAGGTGATCTCGTCCGAGCGGATCGCGGCTGGGCGCGTCGCGTCGGACCGCTACACGCTCGAGCTCAACGTCGTCGCGGTCGCGCCCGGCGCGGGCGGTAACATCGCCGTCGGTGAGATCTACGACGTCGTGGGGATCGGCAACGTGGTGAGCGTGACAAACCGGACGACGTTCTACGGCGGTGTGTCCGGCGACACGACGCTAGGGCTGCTGTCGACCAAGCTGCCCCGCGCGATCTCGGAGCGCAGCCTCGTCACCGCGCGCGGCATCATCGCGCGCCTCGCGGCGTCGTTCTCAAACGCCGCGTCCGTACAGGTCATCGGGCTCGACGACCCAGAGATGGAGCGCGACGCGGTCGAGGCTGACGCGCTGAGCGCCGTGCTGTTCACGGGTGTTGCGCTCGTGCTCGGGCAGACCGCGCTGCTCTCCTGCACAGCCCTGACGCCGAGCGCGCAGCTCGCGGCAGGACAGCGCGTGTCGCTCCGCGCCGCCGATGGGTCTGCGGTGATCGCGGACGTGGCAGACCTGCTAGCGGATGACGCGCCGTCGCTGCTTCGTCGTGCAGATCGCGCCGTGTGGGTTCGCCTCACCGAGCGCCTCGCGGACGGCGTGTACATCATCGCGGTCGGTACCCCCGCTAGCGCGATCCTCGGCGGGCGGCAGGTGGGCAGCGACGTGCACCTCGGCGGGCGCGTTGACGTCTATCTCCGACCGAACGACGAGCAGCCCATCGAGCTAGCGACGGTGACCGCGCCGCACGTGCCAAGCTCGCTGTTCGGTGTCGGCGGAGCACGCGCGCGTGGTACGCGCGTCATGCTCTACACGCAGCAGCCCCTGCCGCGCGACATCGGACGCTGCGTACTCGAGATCGGCGGGCAGCGCTATAACCTGCTGAGCTGCGAGCGCGCCGCGCCGGGCCTCCTTCGCGCGCACGTGATCGGCGACCTGCCCACGCTCAGCACGTCTACCGCGTGGGTGATTCACACCGAGGTGGGGGTAGAGCTGACCAGCGGCAGACAGCGTGTGTTCCCCAACGCGCCTGGGTTGTCTCTCACCGTGTCGGGTGCGCTCGGCGCGATGTTCGTCACTGCGGACGGCTCGGTGCGTGAGCTGTCGGTCTCGGGTGTCGCGCAGGGTGACGTGCTCGTGCTGCAGGGTGAGCTGGCGACGCTCGTCATAGACCACGTAGACGGGCGGAGGCTGTACCTCCGTGTGCCGCTGCACCTCACGATCCCGCCTACGCCCGCGACCATTCAGCGCGCCCGCGAGGCGACGCCGAGTCCTCTCGGCGCGATCCGATCTGTGCAGCTGCGCGGCGCAGAGCAGCGATACGCGCTGCCGCTCGGCTTGAAGATCTCGTCATTGTCGTCCGAGGGCGCCGCGACGCTCACGCAGCGCGGCTTCGTCGCGCCGTCTCTGTACTACGCGCTCCAGAGCGCGCGCGTCACGGGTCGCCCCGCGCACGCGCTCGTTGATCACACCGTGGCGGGCTACTCAATCCTAGCCGTGAACGCGCTGCAAGACGAGATCGCCGACGGCGTGGTGCGTAACCACGTGACGCTACGACACTCACGCACACACAACGAGCCGCACCCCGGCGCGAGCGTGCTCGTGGCGCTGTCGCACAAGGCGGAGATCGCTGGTACGCAGAACCAGCCGATCAGAGATTCCGAGGCGCACGAGTTCGAGCTCTGGAACGAGCTCTTCTTGCCCGGCACGCGCAACATCTTCATCACGCTCTCGGACACCGAGGCGGACGAGCCGTACCACGGGGCGCCCGCGCCCGCGCGCCACGACGTGCTCCGCATCCACGACGGTCCGAACCGCGGCAGCTACCTGATCGCGGACGTGACGCACGGCGTGGTGACGCTCGCCGCGTCACCGCTGTCGGGGGACAAGGGCGCGACACGTCGCGCAGACATGTCCAACGCGGTCATGTCGAGCCGCCGCTTCTCCTGCATCAAGATCTATGGTGAGTTCCCTGTGCGCGAGCTCGAGCACGTCGAGCGCGACATCACGCTCGACACACACCAGACGATCGTGCTGCGCCACGCGCACAATGGCGACCCGGTCGTGGTGACGCCGCTCGTGTTGGACTCCGTCTCCACTGCGCTGTCAGGGCAGTTCGTGCTCTCGCCCTCCGCGAGCAGCAACGCGCTAGTGCTAGATGGCCTGCGCGCTCTAGGGGACACGTGCCTGTACGGCACCGAGGACGTGGACGCGGTGAACCCTGTGCGGCGAACGGGGGCGACCGCGCGGCGCTGCGACTTCTCGATCATCCCCGCGGCGGCGGGCACCGCGACGCTCGTCTCCGACAACAGCGACGTGTACGCGCGCGCTGTGACGCCGAGCGTGGTGCCGCTCCGCGTGGCGTTGCGCGCGCTCACCGACACGACCATGCCCGAGTACCGCGTGCCGCAGCACAGCGTGAGCGCGTGGGGCGACACACAGCTCGTGATCGCCGACGGCGACGCGCTGCTGTTCCCCTCCCCACGCACCGACCTCGCGCCGAGCGTCATTCGTGAGTTCGCGCCGCTCAGCTGGTTCTCGCACGACCTGCTAGACCCGACAGACCTCCGAGCGCCGGACAGCGTGACGCTCGACGTTGACCCAGATGTCTTGCTCGACCCGTGCGACCTGCTCGTCCATGAGGAGCGGTATCTCGGCGGCAAGGTCACGCTGTCGTCACAGATCACCAAGCTGTACCTAGTGCCCGTCAAGCTCACGAACGCGGGGCTGACGCAGCCCACCGAGACGCTCGTCATCACGGTTGGCGCTAACACGATCGAGCTCACCGTGATGACGCGCGACGCGGCGCGGGCGCGATTCACGGCGGACGAGCTCGCGGGGCGCAACGCAGCCGGTGTGCGGCTAGGCGACGTCATCGACCGCTACGCGACCTTCGCGATGCGCGTCGACCAGCAGGACGTCGGAGACGACGCGCAGTTCGGCGTGGACTACGCGCTCGCGGACCGCCCAGCTGGCACGCTGCGCTTCCTGCTTCAGCCCGAGCAGTTCTATCATCGCGTCGCGCAGACCGTGGGCACGCCTGTGCTGAGCCTCGCCACCATCGGGCCCGGCGACAGGGAGCTGCGCCTCGTGCAGCAGACCACGGTGTCAGATCAGGGCGCACCGGACCTGCCCGTGGGCTCTATACTGCGCGTCACCCATCGAGGCGTGCAGCACGACCGCGCGGTTGTAGCCGTGAGCGGAGATGTTATTCACTTCGACGCGCCGATCGCGACGCGCGACGCGGCGGTTCGCGCATATGGCGTCTGTGCGGTGGACCTAGATACGGGCAACATACTCCTCGGCGCGCCCACGGACTTCGCGGTGAGCGGTGACGGCTTCGCTATGACGGCGTCCACGACGCCCAACACATACCTGCATCAGGGTGGCGCGTCGCGCCCGCTCAACGCGTCGGACGCGGGTCGCGCGCACATCACGCTGTGGGCTGTCTCGGAGAGCTACGCGTCGCTGACCGCCAACGACGAGGAGCTCGACGCGGTGGACGTACGCAACGACGCGTTCGCGCCGATCCGCCAGCACCTCGGGACCGCGCTCGTGCAGACCGTGACGAGCATCGTGACCGCCGTGAGCCCAACGACCGGCGCGCAGTACACGGTCGCGCAGCGAATCGTGTGCAGCCGCACCCCGTGGCTAGACACCGAGCTGCGGAACGAGCTCGATGCCCGCGACGCGAGCTACCTCCGCTGCGCGTTCGTGCTGACGGACGTCACCGACGAGCTGCCCGAGGGTCAAGATGTCACGGCTGTGTCCACCGTACAGGTGTTTGAGCGTCGCCCCGAGGTGTACCACATCGCCGCGCGGTCGCTCGACGGAGACGGGAAGGTCGCCATTACGGCGCGGCGCGGTGACGTGGACGGCCCCGGGCGCTTCGGCGTGTCGTCGCTGTTTCAGTACACAGACGTCGACGGCGTGCCGGTCCTGACGTCGTTCAACAAGAACAACCCGTACAACGTGCGCTCGCCGAGGGGGCGCGGCGCGCTGCGCGTCGTGGCGACACAGCTCGGGCGGACGCCGGTGGGGCAGAGCTGTCCGATCTCGCGCGCGGGCGGCGCTGGCTTCCGTCTCGCGGACACGGACCGACACTTCGCGCGCGGCGTGGACGAGCGGCTGCACGTCCTCGTGCCTGCGCTCAGCGCGAACCGCATCGCCGCCCCGTTCGCGATCAACGCGCTGCACAGCGCGCTGGTCGGTCAAGTTCAGTCGCTGGTGTCGTCACGCGTCGAGCGCGCTGTGTGCGCCGACACGCGAGCGCGCAGGATGGCGACCGCGTACATCGGGATCGACGCGCGCTACGAGGGCGGCCCGTCCGCCGAGATCATGGCGGCACGTGTGCGCGAGGTCATCAACACCGCGATCGCGCAGAACGCGTCTCTCGGGGTCGCTGACGTGGTGGCGCTCATGATCAACTTGGGCGCGGCGCGGGTGTACACGCCCATCGAGATGTACGTCTGCGTGGAGGACATGTCACGCGTGCGGCACCGCAGGGAGATCAGCGACACGCTGAGCGCAGCGCAGCTGCTGCACGTCGACGCAACGTCGCGTATCATCTCGGTCGAGGCGGCGCCCACCGACCGAACGCTGCTCGGCGCGCAGATTCGCGTGACGCGCGGCGCGGCTACCACAACACAGCTCGGCACAGGAGGCGCGTGATGCGACAGCACAGCGGGGGGTACATCAACGAGGCGGCGTACTGGGACATCGGCACAGACGAGCGCCGCGGTCGAGACGGCGACACCGCGCGCGACGCGGCGCGCAAGTACAACGATCACAAGCACCCAGCGGCGGTCATAGTAGACGCGGGCGACCTGCACGCGTGGGCCAACGAGCCGCAGCTCGCGAGCGCAGGGGGCTATCTCGCCAATGACCCCGGGGAGCTGGCGCGCAGCCCTGGCGACATGGCGCTGTTCAATGGCGGGATCTACGTGAGCGACGGAGAGGGCGGCGCGCTGCCGCTGAGCGGGCTCGGTGGGCGTGTCGTCATCAATGGATCCGGCGACGCGGTGATCGTCCCCGACCGCGTGACGCTCTCTCAGAGCATCTCGACCGACACGCGCGTGGCGGTGGGCGGGGTCTCCGACGGCGTGACGCGGCTCGTCGGGCGCGTAGTGCTCCGCGATGACGCGGCGCGTGCGGACGCCGCAGACAAGGTGACGCGCCTGCGCGTCGTGAGCGCGATTGAGCTATCGCTGAGCGAACTACAGGAGCAGCTGCTGCTTCAGGCGCTGACCGTCGGTGATGTCGTGGTAGCGCCGTTCGCGACGCTGACGGCCGTGTACACGCCCATCGCGGCGGGCGGCTTCGCGTCTGTGGGAGATGCGACCGCCGCCATGAGCGCCGCCGCCCTGCTCGGGCTCACGGGGGACGTACCGCAGCAGTTACTAGACGCGCGGGGGCTAGACGCTGCGGCGTGGCACAGCCTCGATGTGCCGCTCGTCACGGGCGCGCGCGGCGTGCTCACGGTCTCCGCGACGCTCGCTTCGCTCGACGATATGTGCACGGCAGCGGGCGTGAGCACGGAGCAGATCACAGAGCAGCACAGAGATTTGTGGCGGCAGCTCCGCGCGCAGTGCACACTACATGTGGTGAGCGCGCAGCTCGACACTCTGCTGACATTCGGAGGCTAATATGGCGGATCTTGTTCCCACGCAGGCTACCGACCAGCTGGGCGTCGTAGATAACCCGTGGGCGCAGCTGCACTGCGGCACGGGTTTTCTACGCGCGATTCAGCTCGTAGCGACACCCAGCACGCACGCGCAGTACGGCACATTCTCACTGGCGAACAGCCGGTGGCTGCATCTCCGCTCAGACGGCATCCTGTACTTAGGAACTGCGCGCATCGCGTACCATAACGACTTCGCGCACACTCGCGATCAGTTCTTGCTGTTCATGGGGCACGAGGCCGGCACGGGCGTCAGCGGCGCCTACCCACACGTGCCGCCCATGTACGACACGCTCTACAGCGTCGCGCTCGCGCTACAGGCGCACGACACGAGCCTCACGTCGCTCGACACGCGCGTCAGCGCGCTCGAGAATGGGGGCGACGACTGCTGCGACATCGCGCTCAACGAGATCAGCGACGTCGTGATCACGGGGCCGTCTGACGGTCAAGCGCTCGTGTACGACGTGAGTACCAGCACGTGGATCAACGGGACGATCGAGACGGCCACGAGCCTCTCCGCGCTCAGCGACGTCACGCTCACGGAGCCGTCTTACGGCCAAGCGCTCGTGTACGACCTGGATACCGGCACGTGGATCAACAGGAGACCCCCGCACGCGCTAGGCTCTGAGGGGTGGCTCCAAGCCGCGTCGCCGGGGAACGACGGCACGTTTATGCCGACCGCGGTGAGATTCACCTTCATGGACGGTGTACCGTACAGCCTTGAGCCCATCCAGGCAGCGGGGACGTCGACCGGCGAAGATCCAAATGACATCATGCGCGCGGTCAACCTCGGCGCACAGAGTGTCCCGTTCGCGCGGCTGTATCTCTCGTCACCGACCATCGAGGTGGCGACCGCTGATGGCGCGTCGCAGAAGCTCGGTGTGACGTACACCGAAGAGCGCATCGTGCCAGGCCTCGTACCCACGTCGTTCACGCTCGCGCACTCGGTGCTGATGGTCGGTAGCGAACCCTCGCATCCCCAGCACATTTCAGTCACCGTAAACGGTGTGGCGCAGGCTTACGGCGCGGACTACAATGTCAACGGCAGCACCGTCACGTGGGCGAGCGGTGACTTCTCACTTGAGCTCGGCGACGTGCTCACTTTCACTTACACCGGCGCGTAGTCGCCGAGGAGACGCACATGGCACTTATCAAGGGTAAGCAGCTCGCAGATAGCGCGATTGTGGAGGCGAAGCTCGCCTCTAACGCCGTCACCGTCGACAAGATCGCCGATACGCAGATCACCGCCGAGAAGCTCAACATCAGCGCCCAGGCCTGGGATTTCAGCGCCGCTAGCGCGTTCAGCGTTCCCGCGCCGTCGAGCTCCGCGCACGCCGCGACGAAGGGCTATGTGGACGGCGTGGCGCAGGGGCTTGATGTTAAGGCGTCGGTGCGCCTCGCGACCGTTCTGGGCGACCTCAGCAGCTTTACCTATTCGGGCGGCGTGCTGACCCAGCAGGTGCTAGCCGCGATCACCATTGACGGCGTGACCCCCGCCAGCACCAACCGTATCCTGGTGCGCCACCTCGCGACCCCCCGCGAGAACGGCATCTACACGATCTCGCAGGTGGGCGACGGCTCGACCACGGCGTGGACGCTCACCCGCGCGGCGGACTTCAACACCTCCGCGCTGGCCTCGCCCGGCTCTTTCACCTTTGTCGAGGAGGGTAACACCCTTGCCGATACCGGCTGGGTGATGACCTCCAACGCGCCGATCACGCTCGACACCTCCGATATTGTGTTCACGCAGTTCTCGAGCGCCGGCGTGGTCAACGCGGGCGCGGGCCTAAGCAAGGACGGCAACGACCTTAACGTGAACGTGGGCGCCACCGGCGGTATCGCGATCACCGACGACGCGCTCAACATCAAGGTCAAGAACAGCTCAGTTGCGACCGATGGCAACGGGCTCGCTGTGGGGCTCAACGCGGAGGGCTCCATCGCGATCAAGGGCGGCGCGGGGCTCGCCGCCCCGATCATGCGCCCGCAGGCGGGGCAGGCCGTGGCCTCGAACAAGAACACCAACGACGCGGACACGGGGCTCACCCTCGCGGC
>Ga0172372_10008017_pt1 | contig 14074 bp, 22 predicted proteins | sample LakKiv5m_2_FD_114544 | JGI IMG/M metagenome (GOLD analysis project Ga0172372, IMG submission 114544) | Freshwater microbial communities from Kabuno Bay, South-Kivu, Congo - kab_092012_9.5m | ecosystem: Environmental > Aquatic > Freshwater > Lake | place: Democratic Republic of the Congo...
AAGTATAGACTGCAAAGGGGAGACAAATGGCAGCCTTTATTCTAGCTGTGCATGGCATGATGCTGATATGTATGGCTCTGGTTTGGTGCTCTATCCATGAAACAGTATCTGCATCGTGTAGGTCTAGCTTCCTCTGTGCTGATCAATGTGTTGCTCGGAGGCCACAGCAATCAGACATTCTCTGCCCGCAACTATGAGTGGCAGAGACAGGGCAGGTGGAATGTTGTAGGCTTGATTGATGCAGCCTTCTGGTCCATCAGTGGTGAAGCAGATCACTGCTCAACGTCATGGTCATACTGGTATGTAAGGAGGAATGTGAAATGATCTACTCGCATGTGAGATGCGATAAAATCCCATGTCAAACAGGAGACAACACATGACTAGTAGCAAAGCTACGCTTCCTGACTACATCAACAAAGCCTTAGACAATATGGCTGAAGACTTTAGCAACCTTATCCTCAACTACGATTTAGAGATTGTTGCATGGTCACTAATGAAATACTATGACCTTGTATCTAAACCAGATAAGGTAGACAACAGCGACGATGTGCTTGAGCCTGACTACGAACTCATGGCTGCTATTGATCGTCTGCTTCAAGACTATCTGACATCTAAGGAATACACGGAGTGGCGTAAGGGTCGTAATGTGAAAGGAAAATCAAATGCTTGACAACGTTAACCTGCGCCTTGACTTCGATGAAGATGGCATATGGCTGATTGAAGATGACATCAGCATTGGTCCAACTCAATTAGGCCATATCTCATGGGCTGTGATAGCACGACACATCCATCCGCATCTGGAATACTACGATGTAAAAAAGAAGGTGATGAAGAATGAATGAAAACAAATCACACACGTTGAAGCTACGAGCAGATGACTATGTTACAATCACTGTAACATATCGTGATACTGAACTTGACTGGATCGAGTTCATGGATGATGCTGCTGAACTTTTGACAGAATACGTCTATGACCCTACTCACTTCGTATCTGTAACCACAACTGAGAGGCATTGACATGATCGTGACACTTGTTGTAGGGGCAATGATTGCAGCCTATGTTGGGCTGTTCATTTACTTCATCTTAGACACAGGTGTGTGATGCCTAAGCCTCGCTATCTCATGTGGGATAAGCCTGCCAAGCAGTGGCGCTATGTGCCACCTGAAGACATGATCAAGGCTGGTGTAGCCAAGCGCGCTAACTTAGGCGTAGGCTACGCTAGTGCGATGGCTCATGCTATTCGTAGCAACAAGATCATTGATGCTTATCGTGAAGGCAAGATAGCGGGGAACACTCCTGTGGCACACTCTACCTTTCGTCAAGTCATGGGCAGTTACTTTGGCACTGAGCGATACAAGAGGCTGACGCATCGTGTCCAGTATAGCTACGAGATGATGCTGAAATATGTATGCAACACCATAGTCGATGGCAGGGAGTTCGGTAGCCTTCGCATTGGCAAGATCACTGTGAGACAATGCACCTTAGCCTATGAGCAGTGGCTAAAGAATGGCACTGTGTCTGCTAATGACAAGCGCCGTGTGGCGTCAATACTATTCAACTACGCTATCTCTCTGGATATCATAGGCCGTAACCCTATGAGGCATACAGGTGTAGTCACAGCCAAGAAGCGTAAGATCAAGTGGAAGCAGGAGCACATCAAGGCTTTCCTTGAAACTGCATATAGCGACTTCAAGTATCGTAACATTGGGCTGATTGTCCATATGTGCTACGAGTGGTGCCAGCGTGTTGGTGACATTCGTAAGCTGACATGGGATGCCGTAGACTTTGAGGCTAATCGTGTTACCATAACGCAGTCTAAGCGTGGTGCCACAGTATATCTGCCTATGACTAAGGGGCTGATGCAGATGCTGCTACAGCAGCAGAAAGACTTTGGCTTCCAGAAGTATGTGGTGCCTAATGTTAATGCTGCTGATGGGGCATACAAGCCTTATGCTGATAACTTCATATCTGTCCTTGTGCGTGAGGTTAAGGAGAAGGCTAAGCTGCCTAAGGAACTACAGGCATGGGATTTGCGTAGGACTGGTATCACTGAGTTGGTTGAAGCTGGTGCTGATCTAGCGCAGATCATGCAGGTATCAGGCCATGCTTCGCCTGCATCAGTTGCACCTTATCTTGTGAATACGTATAAGGGTGCAGTCACTGCCATGTCCTTCCGCTTCGAGGAGTTCAATGATGTCACTGCTTGACTTCCTGCATGATCTACCATCAGGCCAGAGCATACGCTGTGACTGCCCATCGTGTAAGGGCCGCAACACCTTCACCGCTACCAATAACAATGGCTTAGTCGTATACAACTGCTACAAGCTAGGCTGTGTTATCAAAGGCGCAACCAATGTCGGCATGACTGTTGAGGATATGCAGAGGCAACTAAATCAACGCAAGGAGACACAAGTGTCCACAGCTACTCAACCTACAATGGAACTACCTGCAGGCTTTGTCTTTGATCTTACTGCTCCACCCATAGCCAATTTCATAGAGAGGTGGCAGCTAGAGGGTGTGCCATTGATCTATGACAGCATCGAGCAGAGGGCTGTGTTCCCCATTCGTGATGCCAATGGCAAGCTGATTGATGCTGTAGGTAGGTCGCTACGCAAGGAGATGCAGCCTAAGTGGAAGCGGTATACTGGCAACGGTGACTACTACAGCATAGGCAGTGGCACCGTAGCTGTTGTGGTAGAGGACTGCATCAGTGCAGTGACAGTCTACAAGTGTTGCAAAAATGTCACAGCCTATGCTTTGTTAGGCACTAACATGTCTCATGGACAAAAGGACGCATTGACGAAGCACAGTAGGATCGTGGTAGCATTGGACCCTGATGCTTACGCCAAGACTGCAGCCTATGCTCGGGAACTGGATGCTATGGCTATGCTGATACATGATGACTTCAAATACAGACACTACGATGATATCAAGAGGATCAAGGAGATGACTGCATGAGTGCTTTCACTGAGGGGACGCCGCCGTGGCTGCTGTCACTAGAGGTGGCATCAGATACGCTGCATGATGAAGAGTATATCAGGTGGCTGATCAATACGGCAGGGACATTGGGTGTGCCTGTAGATGTAATCAAGGAGCAACTGCGTAGGCGTAACTACCAGCTACGCATTGATGATTACATTGAAGGCGATGAGGATGTGGAACTGAAACTGCCGCCACCTAATCCTAAGTATGTGAGGAGGAAGAAATGATCGACGCTACGTATGTAGATCATATGGGTTCTGATCTCAGTGTGGTTAATGCAGCACGTGTCAGCTTTGGTAAGAAGAGTGAAGCCATTGAGTGGCAGTATCTTGATCTCGGCCATGTGTCTGGTGATCTTGTGCCTGTGCTGAAAGAAGGTGATGTGAAGCTGATCAAGTATCTGGCTGAGCACGGACACTACAGCCCATTCGGCCACTGCTTTGCCACCTTCCATGTGAAGGCTCCGATCTTCGTAGCACGGCAGCTTGTGAAGCATGAGTATCTGCGGTGGAACGAGGTTAGTCGTAGGTATGTAGATGATGAGCCTGAGTTCTATGTCCCTAAAGTGTGGCGTGGCCGTAGTGCTGACAAGAAGCAGGGGTCTGATGGTGTGGTTGAATTGGGGTTCTTTAGTGACAAAGGTGGTAGGTTTGAGGGCTACTTTGGAGAAAGCACTTTAGCTGAGGCTGAGCGTGAACACAGGGAAAGTTCGCTCAACCTTTACGATGGGCTGATAAGGGCAGGTGTAGCACCAGAACAAGCACGAATGGTGTTGCCTCAAAGCACCATGACTGAGTGGTATTGGAGTGGTAGCCTTGATGCCTTCGCTAACATGTGTAAACTTAGGCTCAAGCCTGACACACAGTTTGAGACAAGGCTTGTGGCTAACGCGATCAGTATCGACATGAACAAGATATTCCCTATTAGCTGGGAGGCACTAGTGAAATGAAAAGAATGATTGACCCTCCGAGTGGGTGGCTATATGGCTTTCCAAAGGAGATACCTTCTGTCGTCATAGATACGAAGGCATGGCTGGTAGCCAATGGCTATCCGCAAAAAGAGATCGACGCCTGTGGTGAATACTTCTATGTCAGAATGTGGATGGAGGATGACAATGACAAATGATGCTGATGATATTCGTAATGTTGATGCTGAGGTGAAGCAATACTTCAAGGAAAAGCGTGAGCAGGCAGAGCATTCTGTGCTTGCCTTGAAGCAACTCTTTGACAACGAGAAGTATTGGGACATCGAGGACTACATTGTTCTGCGATCTTTGCAGGGCCTGTTTGAGTCAATGATCCGTGATGTAGATCGTTGGGAGACGCCAGACAATGTGCTTCACGATATCTCGGCACTGTGTCGTGTGATCAAGATTCACATGGTCCATTCTGAATACGATGAATACATGCAGACTATCCGCGATGGCATCTGGAAGAAGGCGTGGAAATATGACAGCGACTATTAAGTTGACAGCAGTCAAGGAACTGGAGGATGGCAGCATGGAAGTTGAACTTGATCTGGATGAGGAAGGCAAGACTATCCTCATGCGTGAAGGCTTCAGCGTCATCACCTACTGTGGCATCTACAAGGTTGACCTGTCTGAGGTTGGCCCTGCTCTAGAGATGTATGCTCAGCACAAGAAGCGTGAGCGTCAACTTGATGAAATGTATGACGGTATGTACAAAGATGGCTGAGGATATCAAGGCTGACATGGAGTATATTCTGTGGGCTAGAGCAGCTATGGCTAATGTTGTAGCCAATCTGTCTCGATGTAAATCTGATATCATCAGGCATGGAACAGAATACCGTACATCCTTGTTGCTTGAAGAGGCGCTGAACAGGGTGTATTGGAAGATGGTTGAGGAAACTAAATGAGCAATAAGGAACTGGCTCTGTTGCGGACACTGCAGCAGAAAGACTTCTATGACGACAACAAGGGTATCCGCTGCCCTGATAAACTGTTCTCTAAAGATGTGCGTAAGATCAAGCAGGTTCTTGACTACGCTATGCAGCAATACGAGCGAGACATCAGTGCTTCCGAATTGGAGGCGCTATTCTTTGTGCGTAATCCTACACTGACTACAGCCAACAAGCTGATCTATGAAGGCTTGTTTCGTAAGCTGTCACAAGAGGAACCGCTAGATAAGGAGATAGCCCATGAGGTTATGTCAAAACTGTTTCAAGGCGTAGTGGGCGAAGAGATCGCATCACTAGGCTTCGACTACATCAATGGAAACGCTAACACTCTGGAGCCTTTGCGTAGGATGTTGGACTATTACGCCGATGACTTCGTTCCCAATTTCAAGGTCGATTGGGAAGACATGAGCATCAAGCATCTGCTTGAGATGAATGGCCTTGAAGCTAAGTGGAGGTTCAACATTCCTTCGCTATTCAGGCGCATCAATGGTGTCAGCGATGGGCAGTTGATCTTCATTGCAGCTAGGCCCAACACAGGCAAGACATCAGCACATGCTTCAATCATTGCTTCTGAAGGAGGCTTCGCTTCACAAGGAGCAAAGTGTGTCGTGCTTGTCAATGAGGAGTCTGCATATCGTGTAGGGGCACGGTATCTTTGTGCTGCTGCTAACATGACAATGGATGAAGTGAAAGAGAACCCTGCCTTGGCTGCAGCAAGGTATGAAAAGGTTGCTGAGAACATCAAGTTGAAGGATTGCACTGGCAAGGACATGAACTATGTCGAGATGCTAGTCAAAGCCTACCAGCCTGATATCCTTGTAATGGATATGGGTGACAAGTTTGCTATCCGTAACAGTGACAAGTCAGATGTCTACCTCAAGGATGCAGCCATTCATGCCCGTAACATTGCTAAGCAGTATGGCTGCGCTATCTTCTGGATGTCTCAGCTTAGCGCAGAGGCACAGAACAAGGTTGTGGTAGACATGTCCATGATGGAAGGCAGCAAAACAGGCAAGGCTGCAGAGGCCGACCTGATGCTGCTTATCAGTCGTAACCCTATTGTTGAAGGACAAGAGGATGAAGATAATCAGCGTCACATCACTATCGCAAAGAATAAGCTGAGCGGATGGCATGGCGTCATTCACTGTGAACTTGATGGCAAGAGGAGCATCTATCGTGCTTGATCCTTTTGAGGAGTGGTTGCAGGAGTATCAAACATTCTTCCTACTGAGGCAGTATGGTCTTGACACAAACTACGACTACCTTATGATTAAGGCAATCTGGCAAGCAGGAAGAGATCATGCAATACGTTCTGGATGTGGAGAATACAACAACAACTCGAAACGACAAGCTGCACCTTGATCCTTTCGAGGAAGGCAACAGCCTCACCATGATCGGTATGCGTAGTGTGCTTGATGATACAAGCCACTATGCTGTCTTTGATCATGTTGAGGTTGAGCAACAGGCTGAGCCTTCTGCTGCACGTATGGTGATCCAAGCAGCACTCAACGAGACTACGCTACTCATCATGCACAACGCACAGCATGACCTGATGTGGCTGTGGGAGTGTGGCTTCATCTATGATGGCACTATCTATGACACCATGCTAGGCGAATACATCCTCAATCGTGGTATCACGCAGCCGCTTAGTCTTGAGGCTTGTGCTGAGCGTAGGCGGCTGCCTATGCAGAAGCAGGATACGCTGAAGGAATACTTCAAGAAGGGCTACGCTACACGCGAAATCCCTCTCGATGAATTGTCTGAGTATCTGCGCCACGATCTTGAGGTTACAAGGCTGCTGTATCTGCGGCAACAAGAAGACTATGCCAAGCCTGAGTCGCATTCCCTGCATCAGGTAGTCAAGGTTACTATGGAAGTATGCACGACACTGACACGTATGTATTGTGCTGGCGTCAAGATCGACACTGATGCTTTGGCTGCAGTCAAGAAGGAATACGAGAAAGAGTTGGCTGACATTGAGGAGCGCCTCTATCGCCACATCAGGCTGCTTATGGGTGACACTCAGATCAATCTCAATTCACCTGAGCAGATGTCAACTGTAATCTTTAGCCGCAGTCCAAACGACAAGAAGGAGTGGGTGAACATCTTTGATCACGTTAATAGTGACAAGGAGTTCAAGAATGCAGTCGTATACAACAGCCGTGTAGCCTTCAAGACACAAGCATATCTGTGTCCTACATGCAAAGGTGAACGCTACATCAGCAAGATCAGGAAGGATGGTAAGCCCTTTGCTAAACCTTCACGCTGCAAAGACTGTGACGCAGAAGGATTCAAACTTCGTGAGACACAAGAGGTAGCAGGCTTGAAGTTTTTCCCACCAGATAAGCGGTGGATCACAGCCAATGGCTTTGGCACAAGTAAGGACAACTTGTCTGTGCTGATCAACGTAGCCAAGAGCCTAAAGATGGATCAGGCTGAGAGTTTCCTCAATGATCTGCAACGCATGAGTGCTATCAGTAACTACCTCAGCACCTTCGTTGGTGGCATTGAGGCTTACATGAAGCCTAACGCAAAGATGCTGCATGTAGGGTTGACACAGCATATCACACAGACAGGCCGCTTCTCTGGTCGTAATCCTAACATGCAGAATATGCCACGAGGCGGAACCTTTCCCATCAAGAAGGCTTTCATATCTAGATGGGAAGGTGGGCAGATCATGGAAGCTGACTTTGCTCAGCTAGAGTTTCGTGTTGCTGCCTTCTTGGCTCAAGACCCTGTTGCTATGCAAGAGGTTGCTACAGGCTTCGATGTGCATAGTTACACTGCCAAGATCATCACTGATGCAGGACAGACTACCACCAGACAAGGCGCTAAGGCTCATACCTTTGCACCTCTCTATGGCGCTACAGGTCACGGCAGGACTGCAGCAGAGGCAGCGTACTATCATCACTTCATCGAGAAGTATGAAGGCATCGCTCAGTGGCATAAGAAGCTAGGCGATGAGGCTATCCGCTTCCAGAAGATCACTACACCTAGTGGTAGGCAGTATGCTTTCCCTGATGTGTATCGCCGTAAGAATGGCAGCGTCAGTGACTTCACACGTATCAAGAACTATCCAGTGCAGGGATTTGCTACAGCAGATGTTGTGCCTGTGATCTTGATGGAGATTGAGCGTAGACTAGATGAATACAGAAGCTGCATCGTCAACACCGTGCATGACAGCATCGTGATTGATGTGCATCCTGATGAAGTAGACGATGTTATCAGCATCATCAAACTGGTTGACGCACAACTGGTGAGGCTGGTAGAAGAAGCCTATGGTGTTACAATCAATGTGCCTATGAAGCTGGAAGCAAAGCTGGGGCCTAATTGGTTGCAGACTAAAGATGTCGCTTGACACAGCGGCTGCAATATGCTATAACAGACGCTCTTTGACTCGAAAGGAGTAACGAAATGAGTACAGAGATTGCTACACTGAACGACGCCTTTGGCGATATGGGTCTTGACCTCGCTGAGGCTATGGGCTTTGGGAATATTTCCACTGCCTCATACTCTACGCTGCCGCAACTGTCTCAGCTTTATAAGGCCCTGAAGGGTGAGATGGAAGTCAAAGGCCGCAAGATGACGGTTGAGACTATTCCGGGTGGCTACTACAAGTATGAGACTGCTGAAGGTCAGGAATACTACAGTGACACTGTTACTGTTCGTATCTTCATGCAACGCTTCTTCTGGCAGCGGTATGAGAAATTTGCCATGCCTGTTGATGACAAGCAGGGCCGCATGTTTGTGACTACTATGGCTACCAATATCAACAAGGGCGACCTGAAGGATAACTATGGTGGCTGGAACTGTGGCAGGCCCGGAGGCTTCATCAAGGATTACAAAACTCTCAGTGGCCCCCTGCAAGACATCGTGAAGCAGACTAAGCGTGTCATGGCAGTCTTTGGCCTTGTGAAGCTGAACAATCCTACTGATGCCAATGGCAATGCAGTTGAACTGGAAGGGTGGCAGCCTTTCGTGATCAACGTAAAGAACCGCCTCAGCTTCAAGGCTATCGAAGATGGTGTCAAGCTCATTATGAAGAACAATCGGCTGCCTATTCAGTATACCGCTGAGTGGGGCCATTCTTTTGAGCCTCTGCCTAATGGTGAGAACAACTACTTCGTAACCATGAAGCCGCTTGAGGCTGTTCAACTTGATGCAGGGGATCAGCAACTCATGCGAGACTTTGTGGACTACGTTGAGAACAAGAACCGTAGTATCCTCACTATGTGGGATCGTGCTCATTCCAATGACATGTCTCAGGAAGACAAAGCCTTCATTGATAACTTCATCAATGTAGGTAGCTCTGACTTTGAAGAAGTAGAGGCAGCGTAATGCAACATCCCGCTGAAGTAGCTCTGCATATGCTTCTTCAGGATGTGGCAGCAGGTCGGGGAGCAGTCAGTGATGACATCCTCGACCGTGTTGCTGCTGATGTGAAGGCAGCACTGGAGCGTCAACTGACATCCAAAGAGAAAGGCAAAAACTTCTCTCTGCGTATGTCTAACATTGGCAGGGCAAGGTGTCAGCTTTGGTTTGACAAGAACAAGCCTGAGGCTGCTGAACCTATGCAGCCTTTCTTCCTGATGCAGATGATCATTGGTGACATCACAGAGGCAGTCTTCAAGGGGCTGCTGAGGGCTGCCAGTGTAGACTTTGGTGATACTGAGACTGTAGTGCTGAAGATCGAAGGAGCAGAGATCAAAGGCTCTTATGATCTGTATCTCGATGGCAAGATAGACGATATCAAGAGTGCTTCACCTTGGTCCTACAAGAACAAGTTTGAGAGCTTCAACACTCTGGCTGACTCAGATAGTTTCGGCTATGTGGCTCAGCTTGTAGGCTACGCTGCAGCCAAAGGTGTAGACGTAGGCGGGTGGTGGGTCATCAACAAGAGTGACGGTGCCTTCAAGTATGTGGCTGCAGAGGATGTAGACGTAGATGTGATCCTTGAAGATATCGCTTACACTGTCAACTACATCAACAACGATGAGCCATTCAGGCGTGAATACGATGCACAGCCTGAACTCTTCTATGGCAAACCTACTGGCAACATGGTGCTGCCTGATGCCTGCACCTTCTGTAGTTACAAGAAGACATGCTGGCCTGAACTGCAGACACTGCCTAAGCTGGTGACTAAGGCTAACACTAAAGACCCTGCACCAACTGACTACGTATTCGTGTCGCCTGAGCATGAAGAAAAGGCTAAGGGGAATGCCAAGTAAAACAACAAGAAGGCACAATAGTAGAACTTATCGCAGCGGCTTGGAGGATCAGGTCGCTGCTTTTCTTTCAGATAAACAAAAAGAGGTGCGATACGAGAAACTAAAGATCGAGTGGGCTGACTTTCGCTACAGGACATACACAGCAGACTTCGTGCTTGACAATGGTATCATCGTTGAAACTAAAGGCAAATTCGATGTTGATGACAGGCGTAAGCATCAGGAGATAAAGAAGCAACATCCTCAGCTAGACATCCGCTTTGTATTCAGCAACAGTAACGCTAAGCTATACAAAGGCAGCAAGACTACTTATGCTGAATGGTGTGAAAAGAATGGCTTCAAGTGGGCGCATAGAGTTATCCCCTTGACATGGCTACAAGAGCGTGGTAAGCCCTTGACTGCTACACGCATCAACGTGAAGGATAAACAATGACTTACCAACTTGATCCATATGAGTATGCACTTATCCTGCGGCCATATGAAGATGACACAGACAATATGCACATGTCTATCGGTATGTGTATTCCAGATAATGATCACCCCGATGACTGGAAGAAGATGGCTGCATTGACGATGATGCTCTTGTCTGCAGCCTTTGTTTTGATGAATGAAGACGATGAGTTCTATGAGATGCTGATGAATAAACTCAAGAGCCTGCGTGATACACCAGAAGAAGGCAACTACATGAATGACCTCTTTGATGATGAAGAGGAAGTGTCATACGAATATGTGGACGATGATAAGAAGGTAATAAAACTCAACATGTTCACGAAGGCTAAAGGTTCAGCATGAGTGACCACGATCCTGTAAACAAGCCTGCCCACTACAACTATGGCGGTGGCATTGAATGTATCGACTACATACGACAAGTTCTAGGCGAAGATGGCTTCAGAGCCTATTGCTTAGGCAACACAATCAAGTATATACATAGGCATCCCTATAAGGGTAAGCCTAAGGAAGACCTCAAGAAAGCCCAATACTACCTCAACAAAGCTGTCACAACACTGGAGAATGACAATGGCTGACGAAACCGTGACTGAAGAGAATGCTCTGACTACCAATCTTGCGCCTATGCTGCAGGAGTTTATCAAGACCTTTGGTGCATCCCTTGATATGCGCCTGTGGTTTAAACTTGTGCAGGAAGAACTGGCTGAACTGAACGAGGCTATGGAGAAGACTAACAAGGCTGAGACACTGAAGGAACTATGTGATGTTCTGTATGTCTACACGCCATTCAATCACTTCATCCATCATGCTGTAGAGAATGATCTGCTGCACGAAGATGAGGCTAAGGAGATCACAGACTATCTGCAGAGCCACCTGAAGGTATTCCAGAAAGCTGTGACGATGTTTCCGCCTATGGTGGTATATGAAGCCTTCGTGCGTGTTCACAAGAGTAACATGTCGAAGCTCGGCCTTGATGGTAAGCCTATCAAGCGGGCAGATGGTAAGGTTATGAAAGGCCCCAACTATGCGCCGCCTGATCTTAGTGACCTTGTTGAGGATGCAGCATGAAGTTTACTGTACGTGTAGAACTTGAAGTGGACGAGGATGGCAACATCCTCTCCACGACACCACAGCAGCATGAAGAAGATGTCAAAGAACTGTTTGAAGACTTGCTGTATGATGTGGATGATGTGAAGGCTGAAACTATAAGCGTGAGGAAGAAATGAATAACTACCTACCTACAGATTACCAAAACTTTATTGCTACATCAAGGTATGCTCGGTGGATTGAGGCAGAGAAGCGTCGTGAAACGTGGGCCGAAACTGTTAGCAGGTTCACATCAAATGTTGTTGATAACAAAATCAGCGACAAAACTGTTGTCAAACGCATCGAAGAGGCGATCCTCAACCTTGAGGTTATGCCCTCTATGCGAGCCATGATGACTGCTGGCCCTGCGCTTGATCGAGATAACACGGCAGGCTACAACTGCAGCTACCTGCCTGTCGATGATCCTAAAGCCTTTGATGAGGCCATGTTCATCCTGCTTTGTGGTACAGGCGTAGGCTTCTCTGTTGAGCGTCAGTATGTTACAAAGCTGCCTGAGGTGCCTGAGAAGCTGTTCAAAAGTGAAGATGTCATTGTTGTGCATGACAGCAAAGAAGGCTGGGCTAAGTCGCTGCGTAAGCTGATTGCTCTGCTTTACTCTGGTGAAATCCCTAAATGGGACACATCTAAGGTGCGTCCTGCTGGAGCAAGGCTGAATACGTTTGGCGGTAGGGCTTCTGGTCCGGGTCCGCTTGAAGACCTGTTCCGCTTTGTGATTGACAAATTCAAGGCTGCACAAGGGCGTAAACTGAGCAGCATCGAGTGCCATGACATCATGTGCAAGATCGGTGATGTAGTTGTGGTTGGGGGTGTGCGCCGTTCTGCCATGATCAGTCTTAGCAATCTTAGCGATGACCGTATGCGTCACGCCAAGAGTGGTATGTGGTGGGAGAACAATGCTCAACGTGCTCTTGCCAATAACTCTGTGGCATACACAGAGAAGCCTGACATGGAAACATTCATGCGGGAGTGGCTGGCGCTTGTGGAAAGCAAGAGTGGTGAGCGTGGTATCTTCAACCGTGTAGCAGCACAGAAACAAGCAGCAAAGAATGGTCGCCGCGATCCTGCCTTTGACTTTGGCACGAACCCTTGCAGTGAAATCATTCTGCGTCCGTATCAGTTCTGTAATCTTACAGAGGTAGTTGTGCGAGAAACAGATACTTTGGAGACGCTAGAAGAAAAGGTTCGCATTGCGGCTATTATTGGCACTGTGCAATCGACCTTGACAAACTTCCCTTATCTGCGTAAGATTTGGCAGAAGAATACAGAGGAAGAGCGGCTGCTTGGTGTGTCACTCACAGGCATCATGGACAATAGGCTGCTGAATGAAAATGCTCTTGACTTGTATAACACGCTACTGAGGTTGAAAAATGTGGCAGTTGACACTAACGCTGAGTGGGCTAATCGTCTTAACATACCTGCTTCAACTGCTATTACTTGCGTCAAGCCTAGCGGGACTGTCTCTCAGCTTGTGGACTCGGCTTCTGGTATCCATGCTCGTCACAGCGCCTACTATATTCGCACTGTACGTGGTGATAACAAAGACCCTCTGACGCAGTTTATGAAGGAGCAAGGTATCCCTGCTGAGCCTTGTGTAATGAAGCCGGATAGCACTACTGTTTTCAGCTTCCCCATGAAGTCGCCGGATGGTGCTATTACCCGTAATGACATGTCTGCCATTGATCAGCTAGAAATGTGGCTTACTTATCAGCGGTGCTGGTGTGAACACAAGCCTTCAATCACTGTCACTGTGCGTGATAATGAGTGGATGCGGGTAGGGTCGTGGGTGTATGCCCACTTCGATGAAGTATCTGGCATCAGCTTCCTGCCTCACTCTGATCACACGTATCAGCAGGCACCGTATCAGGAATGCAGCAAAGAGGAATACGAAGAACTATTTGGTAACATGCCATACAAGATTGACTGGTCTAAACTCTCTGAATACGAGAAAGAGGATACATCCAAAGGCACAAACACGTTTGCATGTAGCAGCGGTGTATGTGAGATCGTAGACCTAACGTAAGAAAGGAAGGGCATTGCAATTTGTCAAGATAACTGATGACATGTTGCTAAGAGCCAAGCATAAATCAGACGAAATGGGCAGTCTCAACAACAGCATAACTAAAGGAGGTGGAAACCTTGCTGGTTTTGTTGGTGAAGAGATTGCCCAATTCGTGCTTGGTGGCAAGATCGTGAATACATACGACTACGACATTGTGCTTGACAATGGCATAACAGTTGATGTAAAAACTAAGCGCACAACTGTTGAACCGAGGGACAACTACGAATGCAGTGTAGCAGCCTTCAATGTCAAACAGAAATGTGACTACTATGCGTTTACACGAGTGCTAGACAACATGTCTCATGGATGGTTCTTAGGTGTATACCCTAAAGAGCT
>Ga0172372_10008018_pt1 | contig 14073 bp, 12 predicted proteins | sample LakKiv5m_2_FD_114544 | JGI IMG/M metagenome (GOLD analysis project Ga0172372, IMG submission 114544) | Freshwater microbial communities from Kabuno Bay, South-Kivu, Congo - kab_092012_9.5m | ecosystem: Environmental > Aquatic > Freshwater > Lake | place: Democratic Republic of the Congo...
AGCGTGGTTCTCGAATCGCTCGATCCCTTCACCGCCAATCCCCGAAGCGCAGACCACCGCCTGCCGCTGCCGTCGTCGTGCGCGGGGCGAAGTGCTGACCTCGACAAATGGACGTTGTGGCTTCGCCGTCGCGGTGGCACGGCGCTCCACGAGTCCCTGGAAACCTGGTCGGCTGTTGACACCATGTCGCTTCACGATTGGCGCGCGGGTGGCTTCCTCGGGCTGGGGGCGTGCCGCGACCGTGAGACCTGGGCGGTGGGCTGGGGGGCTGCTGGTGCCAACCACGGCTGGAGCGAAGCACAGATGCAGAGCGCCCAAACCAATCCAGGAGCGACTGGCCTCGCGATTTTCGGGACACCTGCTGATGGCCAATCGCTCGCTGGTCTCCCGCCGATTCATGATCTGAGCACGCAGGTCCGGCTAGGTCATCTTCCGGCCGTATCGCAAGTGGCGGTGATGGCGAGGGTAAACGTTCGCGAGATCGGAACCGCCGATGCGCTTGCAGTCGCCACGGGTCGTATGCGGCTAAGCGATGGTGAACAAGGGTCTTACCTCTGGGCACTCTCGGCGGCCGAGGTCTATTTCAGCCCTCCGCCAGAGCCGTCCACCCTCGCGCAGCTCCCCAGTCTCTTCAGCCCCTTCTGGCAGGCGCGACTCATATCACCAACGGAGGCACACCGTGCAGCGGCGGCAAGCTATGCGCGTTGATGAAAGTCACCGGGGTTTGCTGTCCGTGTGCCGGCCTGGGAAGCGTCGTGGGCTTTCATCGTCGGGTCGACACTCCGGTCAGGCGCTGATTGAAACCGTGATCTTCGCCATGGCTGCGGTCGCGCTGCTGTTCGGCGTGCTGCTGATTGGGCGCCTGCACGCGCTTCAGGCGACTGCTACAGGGGCAGCACGCGCGCTCGCCTTTGAATGCAGGCTTGATAGCGCTGGTTGCGATGATCCCGCACGAGCTGACCGCCTCGCCGTGGCTCTTCGCTACCGGCATTTCGGCTGGCTGGATGGCGATTCAGCCAGTCAAGCCACATCACCGACGCTTGGGCAAAGCAACCGCCCGCACCCGTTCTGGACCAACCCCGACGGATCCCGCATGGTCGAGTCGCTGGAATCGATCTCCCTGGTTTCAGCGCGACGGCCTCTTGATGCGGGTGTCAAGGTTGCAGCGTCGACGCTACCCGGTTTTGACGTGCCTGGTCTTTCGGCGCTTACTGCCGGACCGCAGCGCTTTGGCCTTGACCCGTCTGCGGGTCTGCGTGCTTCGCAGATCGAGGTGCCTGTTCGCGTGTCCCTGTCTGCCTCGCCTGCAACGACGGGCGCGGGGCCGCTTGCCTTACGCCTGAGGGCGCGGCTCGCAGTCTTGGGAGACGAGTGGAACGCCAGTCAGTCGTTGGGCACAGAAGAAAACTCGGTGGCAGCGCGCGTTGAGCGCGGCAGCAGGCTGGACCCTTTTCGTGAGGCTGCTCTGGATGCCGGCTATGCGCTGACTCGGGGCATGTTGCGGGTGGCCGACTCCGTTGGGCTTGAGCCAGGTGGCTCGGCGCTTTCCTCTCCCAGGCTAGACGTCACCGTCATCCCACAGGATCGCCGGCAATGATGCGCACAGCTCTTCGTCGTGTGTCTCTTCGCCTCGTTGGTGCGCTCATGCTTGCGGGCCTGGCACTGTTTACCGGGGGCATTCCTGGGGGTGTTCTGGCAGGAGATCCAATCGCTGCGTCCGGATCGGCGGTCGGGCGGCATACAGATCTGCCCGAACCTTTCGTCGCGCGGCTCATCCATCCGCAGCTTGCGATCGACCGCCGGGTCAGCAGCGTCTGGGCGATCTCGGCTCCCGGCGGGGTCGCGAGCATGCTCGCCGCCACACAAGCGCACTGGAGCCAAATGGCATCCGACGGCATGTGGCAGAGCCAGCAGGGTGGCTGGCACATCATCGCGCGCCGATCGGGTGAGCAGTTCGACGCGGTTCAGTTGCGTGAAGAAGCTGATCAGGCCATCGGCTTTCTCACTCGCTGGAGTAACCGTGTTGTCGCGGCAGGCTCGACTCAGGGTGGTCGCCCGTGGCTGCCGCGCTCGGTTCATGAAGTGAAGGAGGTGGTCTCCAGCGATGCGGGCGTGCGCGTCACCACCTGGGTCGGAGCGTCGGTTCTCCAGCCTGACCAACTCCGACAGCAGTTTGACGAGATCGCGCAGATGCAGGGCTTGCGGGTGGCCGTGCAGGGGCCAGGAAGCCAGGGTCCCGCCGGTGCCTTTTCATCTGGCGCGGGCGCCGAACTTCTTGCGCCGTCTGGCCCGCAGGTGAAGCGCTACGCGGGTCGATCCCTCGAGCTTGTCATCACGCTTGAACACACCGCGGGCAGCACGGCCTTCGTTGCCCATCGAATGGAGTTCCCCCGATGAGACACTGTCCTGAATGGCGCCCCCAAGTGGCGGGTCCGTCGCGGCGCGTCGCCGGCCAGGCCGCCGCCGAAACCCTCCTGATACTGTCGTTCGTCATCATGGCGTTGGTGCTCATGCCCGACAACGCCATCGAACGCCTGATGGCTGCAATCGAGGGGCGGTATCAGGCGATTCTCAGTTTTGCGGGGAAGCCATGACGAGCGACCCGCCCCGTGCCGCGCGACCCATTGTTCGACTGGCCTTGCTGGGCGTTGCAGCGCTTGGCTTTGCAGGGCTGGCAGTGGTGTTGGCCGACCGCCATATCAGTGAAGCCATTGCCCGCCAGCAAGCTGCAGCCAAGGTGACACCGCCTGTTACGGTACCAGTGGTGGTCGCCAAGTACGATCTGGTCGCGGGCGAGGCGGTATCGGCAGACAACATGGCGGTTCGGCCGATTCCGGTCGATCTGGCGCCCGGGTCTGCGCTTCGTCCTGAACAATTCGACGCCAAGCTTGGAATGCGACTCGCGAGAGGTCTTCGCAGCGGGGAGCCGTTGCTGTCGGAAATCCTTCAGCCCGCTGAAACCGGGGGGCTGTCAGCGCGAGTGCGCCAGGGCATTCGAGCGCTCACGATCGCAGTCGATGATGTCAACGCCGTGTCAGGCATGTTGCGTCCGGGCGACCGCATCGATCTCCTGTTCTCGGCGCGCGCGCAGGGTGCCGACTCGGGAGCCGCCGTTGAAAGCGCTCGGGTGCTGGTGCAGAACGTAGCCGTCCTCGCCACGGGTCGGCAATTGAAGCCTGGTGCAGACGAGAGCGCCAGCCGCCCATTTACCTCCATCACGGTTGAGCTCTCACCGGAAGACGCCACCCGGCTGGTCGTAGCGCAACGCGCGGGTCGCATTACCGCGCTTCTCAGAAACCCGGACGACCGGTTTGCAGTATCCAGCGCCCCCGTCGATGCGCATGCGCTCCTGGGCACGGCGCCCAAATCGCCTGTGCTTTCGCAGCGGCCGGGCGCGCCAGCCGGTCCCGAAGTGATCGTGGGAGGGGTCGGCGGCCTTTCGGCAGGGCGGCCGCGCATGAACGAGGAGCCCGCATCGCCAGTCGGAAGCGATCTGAAATCGTCCGGGGCGGTGGCTTCTGCAGCCGTTCGTTCATCTGCGCCCGTGCCTAACGCCTCGTCGGTTGCAACTACCCCCCCGCCGTTGACGCCTGTGAGCCCAACGCAGGGGCCCGTCTTCACCCAGCCGCTACTGATCAGGTGATCGCCATGACCCGGTTCAACCCCCTTCTTTTGTCGATCACCGCTTTGATCGTGACCGCGGGTATTCCCCTGACGGCCGGCGCCGCGTCGCCAGGGCTTGCGGAGCACCGTGCATCTGAGCCGACCTCAATGCTTCATCTCTACGTCGGCCAGGCTCATCTCCTCAACACCGGACCGCTGCGACGGATTGCTGTTGGGAACGGGCGTGTGATCCAGGCCACCTCACTCGATGATCGGCAGGTGCTCGTCATTCCCGAGGCGGCCGGGCAGAGCACGCTTCATCTGTGGCCCAGGGAAGGTGTCGAGCGAAGCTATGTCGTGAACGTGATTCCCGCTGATGTCAGCCGCCTGCTCACCGAGATCCGTGCGCTGCTCGGTGATCAGCCGAATCTGGGGTCCCGTGTTGTAGGCGACAAGGTGGTGATCGAAGGCCACAGCGTATCGGAGGAGCAGGCGGTTCGAATCTCAGAGATTGGCAGTCGCTATCCGCAGATCGTCAACCTGGTAAGCAAGGTTGGACTCGAGAAAATGGTTGAAATGGATGTCCGGATGATCGAGGTTCGGCGAGATGCTCTCCAGAACCTTGGCATTCGCTGGGCGCCCACAGCTAACGGTCCCGCTTTTGGCGTGGTGGGCGATACCTATCGGGGGGCCGCGTTCAGCAAGGGTATTGCTGCGGGCGCAGCGGGCACCACGGTTGCAAGCGCGGCCGCTCCGTTTGCTGCCTCACTCGGGCTTGCCGCCACCTTCAAGTCGGTGCTCCAGATGCTTGTACAAAACGGCGACGCAGTCATCCTCGCCGAGCCCAGACTGGCGTGCAAGAGCGGTGGCTCGGCGCGCTTCATAGCCGGCGGCGAACTGCCCATTCCCTTCTCCGCCGGCTTTGGCGCCACCTCGGTTGCGTTCAAGGAGTACGGCGTCAAGTTCGACATCTCTCCGGTGACGGGTGCCAACGGGGTGATCGCAGCGAAAGTGGCAACCGAAATCTCGGCCATCGATTTCGAGGTTCAGGTCAACAGCATTCCCGGACTCACCAAGCGGCGCGCAGAAACCGAAGTCAATCTGCGCGAGAACGAAACGCTGGTGATCGCCGGACTGTTATCGGAAGAGACCTCCCGAAATGTTGACCGGGTCCCCGCTTTGGGCGAACTCCCGGTTCTCGGCAAGCTGTTCCGATCACGAATGTTTCGCGACCGTCAGACTGAACTGGTGGTGTTCGTCACCCCCCGTCTGGTAAGCGAGGACCCCCACCTGGCCCGTGCTCATGCCATCGAGCGCCGTAATCAGGCCCAGGACCTCCGCGAACTCCTGAGGATGGTTGACTGATGCTGACTTTATCCGTTGAAAGCGCTGGTGATCCGCCGCGTACGCTTCGCATCGAGAAGCTGCCCTGTGTGATCGGGCGATCGTCGCCCGCTGACATCATTCTTGCTGGATGGCGGGTAGCCCGTGAGCATGCGCGAATCGAAATCGACGCCGCTGGTTTGCGCATCGTCGATCAGGGAAGTCTATCGGGCACTCAGGTGAACGGTGAACGTATCGTCGCATTCGGCCCCCTTACCGAATCCGATGAGATTGTGATCGGTGGGCATCAGCTTCGCGTTCTTGCGCTGCCTGGCATCGAGCGCACCCTGAACGTAAGTCGAGACGCCGCCGCCGAGTTTGGTTTTGCAATGGCCCCTTCGCAGGGGCAGTCCGATCAGCCTGCAGGGGGCTCCGGCTCTGAGCGCTATGTGTGGCGCCGACTTTTTCATCGCCGGCTCTTGAGCCAAATCGATCTGCAGCGACAGGACATCCGGATGTTATCGGGCGCGCAACTTCGGGAGCAGGTGGGGCGAACGCTCGAAGAGGTCATCCATAGTGAATCGGCTCTGCCTTCGGGCATCGATAGGGCAACGCTTGTTCGCGAGGTACTTGATGAAGCTGTCGGGCTGGGCCCGCTTGAAGCCTTGCTGACCGACGACACGGTCTCTGAAATCATGGTGAACGGCACCGCACCCATTCACATCGAGCGCGCTGGAAAATTAGAGCAAACCGAGCTCGCCTTTTCGAGTGATGACGCCATCCGTTCAGTCATTGATCGGATCATTGCACCGCTAGGGCGGCATGTTGATGAGGGTTCGCCCATGGTGGATGCTCGCCTGGCAGACGGGTCGCGGCTCAACGCTGTGCTGCCTCCCCTCAGTCTTACCGGACCGGCAGTCACGATACGACGATTCAACCGACGGCTCTACATGGCTTCGGATCTGGTCAAGCTGGGAACCCTGTCGGCGCAGATGCTGGAGTTTCTCAAGCTCTGTGTCGCCAGCCGCCGAAGCATCGTGGTTTCCGGCGGCACGGGCGCAGGAAAAACAACGCTGCTCAACCTGTTGTCCGGCTTTATCGGCCAGGACGAACGCGTGATCACGATTGAAGACGCCGCTGAATTGCGACTCCAGCACCGAAACCTGGTGTCGCTGGAGGCGCGTCCGCCGAATTCCGAGGGGCGCGGCCTGGTGAGTGTGCGCGACCTGGTCCGCAATGCGCTTCGCATGCGGCCCGACCGAATCGTGGTGGGCGAGTGTCGAGGCGGTGAGGCGCTCGACATGCTTCAGGCCATGAACACCGGTCACGACGGATCGCTCACAACAGTCCATGCGAACAGCCCGCGCGACGCCCTGTCGCGCATCGAAGTCATGACGCTGATGTCCGGGGTGGATATCCCCTTGCAGGCGATCCGCGAGCAGATCGCATCTGCGGTTCACATCGTTGTGCAGCAGGCGCGTTGCCCAGACGGTTCCAGGCGGGTCACCGAAATTTCTGAAGTGACGGGCCTTGAAAGCGGTCGCATCCTGATGCAGCCCTTGTTCAGATTCCAGGCTGCGGAAGGGCGCCCGGCTCAGCATCATGCAACCGGACACCTTCCGCAGTTTTTCGAGGAAGGAATGCATCACCGCTCCCCAGGGCTGCTCGATTTGTTCGGATCCGCTGCATGAGTACGCACACCGCTCTGATGCTTGCAGTGGTTGCGGCTGCGCTTGCAGTGTTCGCCGTGCTTGCGGCTATCGGGTCGGTTGCGATGGGGCAGCATCGTGCCGATTTTAATCGCCACGTAGGACGACAGCTACGTGACCTGTTCATTACGATCGACCCCGCCAGGCTCTGGATTCTTCAGTGCACGGGCGCGCTGACGATTGCAGTCCTCGTCGCGATCATCACCTGGAACCCGTTTGTGGTCGGCGTTTCTGCGCTGCTCATGATGGCTTTGCCGCGATGGGCGATCACGCGGTTGCAGCATCGAAGGCGGCAGAAGCTTCGCCAGCAGGTTCCAGACCTCCTGATGGTCATGGCGGGTTCGCTACGGTCGGGAAGCGGGTTGTCGGTCGCGCTGTCACGCGCCGCAAGTGTGAGCCCTGCGCCCACCCGGCAGCACCTCGAGTGGTTGCTTGGCGATCTGAAATTGGGAACCTCGCTCGCTGATGCGCTGACAGCGTTCGAGCGGCGCGCCGGTGCGGAAGAGGTCACCCTGGTGGCCACAGCCATTCGTGTGGGTGCCGAAACCGGCGGACCGCTTGCGCGAACTCTCGAATCGCTCGCCGACGCCATTCGCAGGCGGCTGGCGCTTGAATCACGAATCCGCGCACTCACTGCTCAGGGGCGCCTTCAGGCCTGGATCATGGCACTTCTGCCCGCCCTGGTGCTCGCCCTGCTGGCGCTCGTGGATCCGCCGTCGTTTGCGGAGATTGTGATGACGAGCGGCGGTCGCGCGGTACTTGCTGCGGTCTTCGCTGCGCAGGTCGTGGGATTCCGATGGGTGCGACGCATCGTGGCGATCGAGGTCTAGCATGAACGCTCTGCCTGTTCCGCTGGTGCTTCTGATCGGCTTTGCGAGCGTGTTGCTCGTCACCTTTATTTCCGAACTCCTGCGCCGGCTCCCATCAGACAAGCCAGCCCGGCGCGAACGTATTCCCTTCGTGTGGCGTATCGCGTGGCCGGTACTGTTGTCACTGGGTGTGCTGATCCGTCCGTTTGTATCGGCGAGACTCTTTCGTTCGCTTCAGCGGCAACTCGCCCGGGCGGGCCTGGATCAGGTGATCGCGCCGCAGCACCTGATTGCCGCGCAGTGTACGGCTACGATTCTTGTTGGGCTGTTACTCCTGTCCTCATGGGGTGTTGGCCTGCCAGTACCAGCCTGGATGTTTCCAATCGGTTTGTCGCTGGCCATGGCCTGGCCACTGATCTGGCTTCGCGAGTCGGTTATGCGGCGGGCCGAAACGCTTCTCAGGCAACTGCCATTCCTCATCGACCTGCTTGCCATGTCGGTCGAGTCGGGCCTGCCGCTTGCCGCAGCCTTGCCGCAGGCGGTCGAGCGTCTTCCGGCGGGAGCATTGCGCGACGAGTGTCGCCGGCTGATGCGTGATGTCAAGGCTGGAATGCCTCGCGACGAGGCGCTACGCACGCTCGCGGCTCGACTTGAAATTGCTGCGCTGACTCAGTTCACGCTGGCAGTGTCGGCCGCGCAGCGAGACGGTGGCACCATCGTTCAGACGCTTCGCGCGCAGGCCGAGCAGCAGCGCAATGAACGCTTCATGCGGGCAGAGCACCGCGCGGCGCAGGCGCCAGTCAAGGTGCTGCTGCCGCTGGTGGTTTTTATTTTTCCTGGAACGCTCGCCGTGTTGCTGTACCCGGTCATCAGTCGCATGTTCAGCGAGGTGGCGAGATGGCAGTAAGGGCTGCGCAGCTCGGTTTTTGTCTGAACTTGCGGCGGGCCCGCGGGTTTTTTGAACGCCTTATTGGTCTGATGGGCCGCACCGATATGGCGCCAGACCAGGCCTTTCTTATCGAGGGTTGTGCCGCCGTTCATACCATCGGCATGCGAATGCCCATTGACGTGGTTTTTCTTTCTGAGCACGGAGTGGTGGTTGCGGTCTGCCATGCCGTGCGGCCGGGCCGGATACGTCGCTGCCCAGGCGCGGCACATACCCTCGAACTGGCTGCCGGCGCGGCGTCAAGGGCTTCGCTCAGACCGGGCGTCACGCTTCTTTTTGGCACATCCACGCTTTCCATCGTGTTCACTGAACTGGAGGTCCAGTCATGATTCATTCCTCACCTGTTGGCATTCTGAGGGTAGGTTTCGCGGTATCACTGATCCTGCTGGGAGGTTGCGCGTCGATTGACCCCGATGGAGAGTGGCGAGGCACCCCAGAGGCCCGGTTGCGCGCCTGCCAGGCAATGTTTGGGTCCGCGGCGGTGTCAGTGCGAGAGCAGATTGCCGTGGCTACTGGGGCTGCGGTCGGCGTCTCGACTGGCGGGGCGGCGGCCGCAGCAACGCCCCCATCCTCGCCTGCACTGGCTAACGTTGAGCAGTGCCACGGACCGAACGCCCGTGCGGGTGCTGACGGCGCGTCCGAAGGCGGAGCGGCTCAGTCCGTAGCGGTCCGCCGCGTCCCGCGGTTCAATTCGCCCGAGGCCATCGAAGGCGTGCTGGGGGAGGCCGAGCAGGCGTATTCCGACGCGCGTTACCGGGCGGTTGTGCAACTACTCGACGGACTGCTGGCTGAGCAGCCTCACCATGCTCGCGGGTGGCTTCGACAGGCCAACGCGCTTCACCGGCTCAGCCAGCAGAGCGAGGCTGCGCTGGCTTACCGGCGGGCTGCGAATCTCGCCTCCGAGAGGCTGTCGCAGGCGGGTACGAGGGATCCAGAGTCGGTCGATGTTCTGTCGAAAGCCAGTGCAAACCTCGCCATCCTGGGGATAGAGCAGGCGAGGCAGGCGCTTGATGCATTGGGGCCAGCCGATAGCAACCCGGTCGCCGCCGCGCACCGCAAACGCATTGAGGCTGCGCTACGTGCCGTGATCGGTGAAGGCGCTGGGGGCGCATTCCCCAGCCCTGCTTTGATACCCAGACCGTCTTCAGCGGCGGCTCCTGCCACCCCACGTCTGTCGAGTCCCCCTGGTTCTGTTGCGACGGTGCGTTCCCCAGTTGGGTCGCGTGAGGCTGACCCAGTGCTGCTGGTCGACGCCTCAGCAGCCAGGCCCCTGCAAGGAGAAGGCGCCTCAACGCCGTCAGGCATTGAAGTCATCCGGGGCCTGAGCGCGCGATGAGCGCAGTATCGCCATCGCCTTGCTCGGTTCACATCCCTGGCCTGACAAGTTCATGCACGGGTCGGGTCGGCGCCAAAGAAAACGTGCGATCACGGGCGCGTGACCGTGGAGCCGGAGGGGTTGAGTTTCTGGTGGCCTTGCCTGTGATGCTTCTGTTGGGGCTTCTGATCTGGCAGTGGGGGCTGGTCATGCAGGCGCGCGCGGTGGTCGACTATGCCGCGCGGGAAGCGGCGCGGTCCGGGGCGCTCGGTCATGCATCACCCGCGGCCGTTGAACAGGGCATGACCTTGGGACTTTCGCCTCTCTGGGTCAGCAACTCAGACCTCGCTGGGTCGGCTTCCGCATTTCAGGCGTCCGCGGTAAGGTTTGGTGTGGCTGCGAGAGAGGGGTGGCTCAGTTGGCGGCAGCTGTCCCCTACCCAGGCGAGCTTTGACGATTGGGGGACGCCCTTCGCTGGGGGGGCTCCATCTGGCGCCCTGAATGGTGCGCTCGAGATTCCCATCGACAACCCTAGCCTTCGTTCACGGCATGGCGTCCCGCTTCCAGCTTCGGGGAGCGCTATCGACGCGGCCGGTCGTCCGGTGGTTGGGCCGGGCACAGACTTCTCTGTCGCCGAGCCGGTCGGTTCGTCATCAGGCCAGACTTTTCGCGAAGCTGGCATTCTGAGGCTGGAACTCTCGGTTGGCGTGCCTCTTCACGTACCTCTTGCGGGGCGGTTTATCAGCTGGGCCGCTCGACTGATGAGCGGGTGTAGCGGGAGTGCAGGGCCAGGCTTGGGTGCGCTTCGGCTCGAAGAGCCGGGTGTCGTCCGGTCTCCGCCTGCCGGCAGGGGCAGCGCAGCGCCAGATTCCCCTGCGCCTGGTGATCAGTCGACGGTATGCCTGCAGTTCAGTGGCCGGGATCACACCGGCCGGGTGTTGCCGCGCCTGCCCCTGAGGGTCGTGGCCGAAGCCCGAATGCAGTCTGCCGCGCGTGTTTCGAACCGAACGCCCAGCGGCCCGGGTGGTGCGCGCCAAGGGGCGATGGGCGGCGCGGTGCCAGTGGTGGTTCAACCGGCCGTATCGTTTGGTGTGGATGACTCCATCGGTAGTTTGTACTCGTCCGTCACCACGCAGGCCTCGCCTGCGCCGCTTCCAACGGGAACCGAGCGACTACCCGGGTTTCTGCAGATTGGGGGGGAACGCGAAATCTGGGCTCCCGGAGCGTGCGGGCTTTCACCCTCCTGAACAGGAATAGTCACCGTTGGGCGCCACCACCCGCCTGGCTGCCAGTCTCTGAAGACGTTTGGCGCGGCGCCGCGCGCACTGCTGCTTCTTCCCAGCCGAAATAATCAAGAAACATCGCGTAAAGATCGGGAAATGCCTCGGCGATGGCCTCTGGCATGGTGAAAAACGCCTCGGACGCCACCGCAAAAAACTCGGCCAGGTCAGTCGCGGCGTAGGCGTCAAGCGGTAGACGCGCGTAGTAGGTGTCCGCCGCCTCGGATTCCGGATCAACATCGATCGGAATAGAAGCTTCGAGCTCCTCCAGCATCTCGCAGAAGCGCTCGTGGGCAGCCTCCATACGCTGGGACCAGATCGCGCGCGCAGTAGAAGGTAGCGGAGGGATTCCGTCTGCTTCTCCGTCCAGCATATCCAGCTTGTGCACGAACTCGTGGATGACTACCGAAAGTCCGGGCGCGCCCATGGCAGGATCGACATCGGGCCACGCCAGCACGACGGGTCCGCCGGGCATGGTCTCGCCCGAGAGCTCTTCGACTGATTCATGCACCACGCCGCTGTCGTCGATATGTGATCGAGGCGTGATGAATCGATCGGGATACACGATGACTTCCACGAAATCGTCGTAAGGAGCAAGCCCCATTCGCATGATGGGAAGACAGGCCTGCAGCGCGATCGCTGCACGAACGGCATCGGTGATCGCGAACCCGTGCGTGCCGGTGAAATGTTTTCGCGCCGCAAAGCTGTCAGCGAGATCGAATAACCGGTCTAGCGCGGCGGGGGCCAGCGCGTCGAGGAACGGCATTTGTGCAGCGCACGCTTCCCAGACCGGGCGAGCGATGGCAGGGGGCTTGGGGGCGCGGTTGAACCATCGTGAAAACATGGGGCGTGAGTCTAATGCCAGATCGACCTCGCATCTCGGCGCCTGAACGTGGCATGCTGTTTCAGGTATGAGCATGCCCCCTGAGCCAGGCGCGTCGCATTCCGGCGACGCAGCCCTTGACCCTGCCGATCACGCAAGTCTTCTGGCGCGTGCGCGGGCGCTCGCCCGCGCTCTGGTCAAGCCCGATGCCTTGAGCGGGGGCATACCGGTGATTGCTCACGCTGAGGGCGTCGAGGCCATTCTTGCCGACCTGGGTGTAGACGAAACCGCTCAGGCCGCCGCCTGGCTCGTCAGGCCGGCGGAGCTTTGGCCGGTATCCGCGATCGCTCGTGACTTTGACCCGGTGCTTGCGCATCTTGTTGAGCGAATCCGGCAAGTGGTTCGGCTGAGCGCGGGCGGGGGGTTGGCGAGCGCCGCGCAGGCGCAGCACGAAATGCTACGCCGCATGCTGCTCGCCATGGCTGACGACATCCGTGTCGTGTTGCTGTCGCTCGCCTCGCGTCTTCAGACGCTGAGGCTTTGCGCGCGCAGCGGTCAGGCGCCGGATCGCGCCGTGAGTCGCGAAGCACTTGACGTGCTTGCTCCGCTCGCGAACCGGCTTGGGCTCTGGCAGATCAAATGGGAGATGGAAGATCTCGCATTTCGCTTTCTTGAACCGGAAACCTATCGGTCGCTGGCCGCACAACTGGAGGAAAAGCGAACCGCTCGCGAAGCCTTTGTGAAAGCTGCGGTTACCCGCTTGTCAGAAGCCTTGTCTGCGCAAGGCGTCAGTGCTCAGGTCAGCGGGCGACCCAAGCACTTGTACAGCATTCACCAGAAGATGCGGGCCAAGCGTCGCGACCTCGACTCGATTCAGGATCTCCGTGGGCTGCGGGTGATTGTGGAGAGCGTGGCTCACTGCTACCAGGCGCTCGATCAGGTGCACAGCCTCTGGACGCCGATGCCCTCTGAATACGACGACTACATCGCGAGACCCAAGCCCAATGGCTACCGTTCGCTGCACACCGTGGTGGTTGCCGAGGACGGGCTGTCTCTGGAGGTGCAGATCCGAACGGCCGAGATGCATCGGTTTGCCGAGTATGGCGTGGCCTCGCATTGGCGATACAAGGAGGCCGGACGGACTGGGGCCGTATCGCCGTCGGCGGCTGTCGAGCGCAGCATCGACTGGGTGCGACAACTGCTGGCGTGGCAACGGGAGGTCGGCCAGGCGTTGGGGGGCGCTGGGGTGGAGGCTGCTCAGCCTGAGCTTGCATTCATCTATGTCCTCACGCCTCAGGGCCGGGTGATCGAGTTGCCAGCCGGATCGACGGCCGTCGATTTCGCCTATCACGTTCATACCGGCCTTGGGCATCGCTGTCGCGGCGCCAGGGTTGATGGTCAGCTGATTCCTCTCAACAGGCCTCTTCAGAGCGGCCAGACCGTTGAGGTGGTGGCCGCCAAGGAGGGGAGCGCAGAGGGGCCCTCTCGCGACTGGCTGAATCCTTCGCTCGGCTATGTCGTGAGTCCGCGCGCGCGGGGCAAGGTGCGGCAGTGGTTCAATGCACTCGAATTGGCTCGCGATGCAGCAGGTGGGCGCGAGCGAATTGAGCGTGTACTGCAGCGTGAAGGCAGGACTGCACTGTCCTTCGAGGAACTGGCTCGCAGGCTGGGTGAGCCTGACCCGATGGCGATGTTCGTGGCCGTCGCGCGTGAAGAAATCGGTCCACGCCAGATTGAGGATGCCATTCGGGGTGAGGGTGATCAGGCTCTCCCGGCAAGCGAGTCCGACCTGGTGCAGCGGATCACGCGCCCGGCTGCGGCCGCGGCGCCGCAGCGCTCGGGGTCGGTGCTCGTGGTGGGCATGGACTCGCTCATGAACCAGCTGGCGCGATGCTGTCGTCCCCTGCCACCTGATCCCGTCTCAGGTTTTGTGACCCGGGGGCGGGGCGTTTCAGTTCATCGAACAGATTGCCCGACGTTCGCCCGACTCGCCCGGCAGTCTCCGGAGAGGGTGATCGAAACGGGCTGGGACCCGCGTGCCCTGTCCGCGGGAGCCGTGTCGGATCAGCGCCGTTTTCCGGTGGAGATCGAGTTGCGCGCGAATGACCGGCAGGGGCTGTTGCGCGACGTATCCGATGTGTTTGCGAGGGATAGACTGAACGTGACGGCCGTCAATACGCTCAGCCGTCAGCAGCAGGCGCTCATGCGATTTACGATCGAGGCGTCGGACGTGGCGCAACTTGAGCGGACACTGCTTGCGCTGAG
>Ga0172372_10008019_pt1 | contig 14073 bp, 10 predicted proteins | sample LakKiv5m_2_FD_114544 | JGI IMG/M metagenome (GOLD analysis project Ga0172372, IMG submission 114544) | Freshwater microbial communities from Kabuno Bay, South-Kivu, Congo - kab_092012_9.5m | ecosystem: Environmental > Aquatic > Freshwater > Lake | place: Democratic Republic of the Congo...
CCGCGAGTGAGCCAACAATCCCCTTCGGCATCACAAACAGCACCAGCGCCAGCAGAAAACCATATCCAAAGGTCTGCCATTGCCCGAGACCTTGCAGGAATTGTGTTGCCGTAAACAACACTGAGGTACCCACCAAAGGACCGGCCATGGTGCCCGAACCGCCCAGAATGACCATCAGCAGCAATTCGACGGAAGCGGTGAAGGTGAAGGTCTCATAATTCACAAACAGCGCAAGGTTCGCGAAAAGCCCACCGCCCAGCCCGGCAAAACCGGCGGAAACCGCAAAGGCCAGGGTGCGAATGCCAACAACATTCACGCCCAAGGCGCGGGCGGCATTCTCACTTTGTGCTGCCGCGCGCATGGCCCGGCCATAGCGGCTATTGGCGATGGCATATTGCACCCAAACCGCAATCAGCAGACAGACCAAAATCAGGTAGTAGTAATTGAAGGATTGCGCCCGCGTTGCCATCAGCCTTTCGCCGAACATTGTCGGTCGCGGCAGATTGGCAAGGCCCGAGGCGCCGCCCGTAAACCCCACCCATTCGCGCAGGATATTCACGAAAATCAGACCGAAGGCGATGGTCACAACAGCCAGATAAACGCCGCGCACACGCACGGTCGGGAAGGCCAGGATGGCGCCCATCATGGCCGGAATGGCAATGGCAAAAACCATGCTCTCAGCGAAGGAAAACCCGGCCCGGAGTGAGAGCAGCGCCGCCACATGGGCACCAAGACCGTAAAGCGCCGCCTGGCCAAGCGAAACCAACCCCGCAAGCCCCACCAGCAAATTAAGGCCGATCACCACAATCGCCAGGATCATGGCACGCATGACCAAGCGAAGCTCATAGCTTGTGGGGAAGCGCTGGCCGATGAAATCACCGACCCAGGGAAATATGGCGATGCCCGCAGCAAGCAGGAAAAGCGCGGCCCATCCGGCCCAGCTTTTTTGCTTCATACCTTCTGGACCTCCCGCCGACCGAATAGCCCCTGCGGAAAGATCAGCAGCGCCAGGATCATGATGGTAAAGCCAATGGCATCGCGCGCCGCCGTGGAGAGATAGCCTTCGATCATTTTTTCCATGACACCATAGACAACGCCCACAATCACCACACCTTTGGCATTGGCGATGCCGGCGATGATGGCAACCATGAAGCCCTTCAAGCCAACCACCACGCCCATGCTGGAACTCGCCTGAATCACGGGCGCGATCAGGAAACCGGCCAAGGCACCGATAGCGCCGGCCAGGGCAAAGGCCAGAAGCGTGATCCGATCAGCATCAATGCCAACCAGGCCGGCGGCGACACGATTGAAGGCGACAGCGCGCATCGCGCGGCCCAAAACAGTGCGGCGATAAAACCCTTCAAGAGCGAAGGTCACAATGACCAGGGCAACAGGCAAAATGAGTTCCTGCGGATAGATCCCTGAACCGCCAATCCGGATCGGCTGTTCGACGAAAGGTGTCTGCAAGGGCCGGCCCAAGGGGCCGTAGGTAATGGTGGTGAAGCTTTCCAGCATGATGCCAACTGCAATCGTGGTCAGCATCCAGCCGATGGCATTTGCTTCCCGATTGAAGGGCCGGACGAAAACCCGTTCAATCACCGCGCCGGCCAGGGCCGCGATGGCAAGCGCACCGCCGCCGGCCAGCAGCAAGGGCAGCCCCATTTCCACCAGCACAACGGTCAGCACGCCGCCCAGCATGAAGACATCGCCATAGGTGAAATTAACTGCCCTGGCGGCACTCCACATCACGTAGAAGCCAAGTGCTATCATCGCGTAAACGCTGCCGACGGAAAGGCCGGTCAGCACATATTGCAATATCGCTTCCACGAAGCCTGGACCCCTTCAAGCGTGAAAGAAGGGCCGCATCAATGGCGGCCCCTCAAGCTGTCAGACTAATCCCGATGTGACCTCAACGCCGCGGTTGCGCGTAAGGCGTCTGATCGATCGCGACCAATTGCCCATTATGAAAGGCAAGCAGGCGATAGGCTTCCGGCTTGATGGCGTCATGCCGTTCCTGCTTCGCTTCAAAGGCCGGGGCGTAGTTTGTCACGATGCCCTGGAAATTGACGCGATAAAGCGCCTGACGGAAAGCTTCCCGATCAATGCGCCCGGCAAGCTTCATGGTTTCGGCGATGATGTAGGTGGCATCATAGGCATTGGCCGTACCGGATGGCAGCAGAAGATCCTGGGCGCCGCGCACCTGCGGGAATTTTGCCTGAATGCGTTGCAGCACGCCCTGCGCACGTTCAGACAATTGCCCCATCCAGGTAAAGGTACCCGCCACAATCACACCTTCCGCAAGCGGACCAGCTGTTTGCGCGAACTGCACCCCAACCCCCCAGGCGGAGACGATTTGCGGCTTATAGCCAAGCCGGTCCATGGAACGCACAAGATTGGTTGCCTCGCGGTCAACACCATAAAGAATGATGGTATCCACATTGGCCTCACGCAGGCGAATGAGCTGCGCTGACATGTCCTGATCGGCGATATTGTAGGTTTCCTGACCCGCCAAGGTCAGCCCGGCCGCACGCATCGCGTTCGTCACATCGGGGACCGCACCCTGGCCCCAGCCAGTGCCTTCAAACACCAAGCCGATGCGGCCATTGCGGCTGCGTGCGCGTGCCGCCTCCACCAAAAAGGGCGCCACCCAGCGATCCTTCATGGAAACGCGGAACATCCACTTATTGCGCCCATTCGGGTGTTCAATCACCTGCGTACCGGCGGAAATCACGCCCATCCAGGGCAGGCCCATTTCATCAAGCGGTTCGCGCAGCGCAATGGCGTTCGGGGTACGGAAGCCGCCCATCATGACGATGCAATTATCGCGCTCGCCAATGCGACGCGCATTATCCACCGCACGCGCGGGCTCACCCTGGTCATCATAGGCAACCAGCCGGAGCCTTTGGCCAAGCACACCACCAGCGGCATTGATCTCGTCAATCGCGGTTTCTACCGAGTAGCGGATTTGCAGGCCGGTATGCGCGAGCGGCCCGGTCAATTCCCAGGAGGCGCCGATGCAGGGCTCAGCGCGCTGCGCCTGGGCAGGCGCGCCAAGTCCGATCAGGGCGAGGCCTGCCAGCAAGCCAGCCCCCAAAAGCCCGGCGCGACGCCGAGGGAAAGGGGGGTTCTGAAGCGATTTCATTTAGCTATCTCCCGTTCGTTGATGTTTTGACCATGATAGCACTCTCCACAGCCGAGGCGCCACGCGCAAGATGAATGAGACAGAACCTCTGTAATGTCGTTCATGACATGGCATGGCTTAGTCCCGGCAGGTTGAAAACCGAAGTTTAGCATGGAGGCCGACACAATTTATGCCGCCCAAACCCAAAGAAATTCAAGTAGAAGAACACCTCGCTTGAAAGTTACGCAACGCCCACCCCATGGCTTCTGGCGCTTTTTCGGGCGGCTTAACTTCTTTTATGCCTGATTTCTGCTCAGCCGTCTGGGCAGAAAGCCGCGTGTCGGCCTACCCATCATCCATCGCCCCTTTAGGCGGGCGCATCGCAAAGATAGCGCCGCAAATGATAGGGCTGCGCAGCGAAGGCCGGGCAGAAGGATGCCACCACCGGTTCGAGCTTGTCATATAAGTCGCGGAATTCCGCGTTCAGGGCTTCAAGCCTTTCGCGAGCCGCCTCTGCCTCATTGGCGAGGCGATTGAGATCAATCGTCAGAATGCGGCCATCACGCACCACAAAGCGCCCGCCAATCATCACATGCCGCACCCCCGTGCCATCTTCCGTGTGCACCAGCTGATTGACCGTCCAATGATGCGGGATCCAATTCACCGAAGTACGATCCAGGAACACGATATCCGCCTTCATGCCTGGTGCGATGGCGCCGATATCCTTGAAGCCAAGCGCGCGGGCGGAACCACGTGTGGCGGCATCGTAGACTTCCTCCACACTTGCCCAGCGCCGCGGATCTGGCGTTTGTACTTTTGACAGCATGGAGGCATAGCGCATTGCCTCATACATGTTCTGATTATCGGAACAGTTTGCCCCATCCGTGCCGATCCCGACATTCACGCCCATGTCGCGCGCTTCGCGGAAGCGGAACATGCCATTGCCAAGGCGCATATTGCTGCCTGCATTATGGGCGAGTGATCCGCCCTTGTCGCGCATGATCTTGAGATCATCATCATCAAGCCAAATGGCATGGGCCGCCGTAAAATCCTCCCCGATCAGGCCAAGATCATCGATGTGCTGAAGAAGGGTTTTGCCATAGCGCCAGATCCCCGTGAGTGCCTGGACCTTGCTTTCACCAACATGGCTATGGATGCCAAGATTATGTTTGCGCGCCAAATCACGGCAGCCGCACAGGAAGGCATCGGAACAATGATGCGGGATGGTGGGCGCAACGGCGGCGCGGATATCCTTGCTGTTCCAGCGCCAGGCGCTGATCGCCTCATCCATTGCGCCAAGCGTTCTCTCCCAGGCCGGCAGACGAAGCTTGTCAACACGCGTGCGCAAGGCATCGGGCAGGCTATCGTAAAGCCCTGGGATAGCCTCATAGACCGTACGGTCAGCCACCATGGGCGCAATCACGGCGCGCATGCCAATTTCGGCATAAGCTTCCGCAACCGCATCCAGGCCATCCTTGCTTGGGATCGGAACCTCTGCATATAAATCATAAGCCGCCGTGCAGCCCTTCAGCACCATCTCTGCCGCAATGATTTGCGCGGTCAATTTCTTGTCCTGCAGGGAACGATTGCCACCAATCCAGGGCGCGGCTGCCAGCAGCAATTCAAGCGTCCATTTATCGCCCTGCCCGCGGGCCAGTCCACCATGGCCATGGGTATGCGCATTGATCAGACCGGGGTGAATGATATGCCCGGTAGCATCAATCATTTTTGCATCAGGTGGCGCCGCAATGCCAAGGCCGACTGCCTTGATGACGCCATCCTGGATCAGCACATCGGTCGCTTCAGCACGCCGCCTGGCGGGATCAGCCAACATGGCGTTGCGGATGATGATGAAGCCGGGTTCGATTTCAGCCATGGAATACTCCGTTCAGCCTGCTGCCTTGTTGGTGCCTTCAACGCTGCTTGACCAGGGGAATAAAAGGCGTTCGGCCAGCGCGACTGCCTGGAAAAGCACAATCCCCATGATGGCGAGAACAACCACCGCACCGAATGCAAGCGGTGTGCGGAAAAACGCCATCGAAGTCTGGATCAGATAGCCAAGCCCGGCATCGGCGCCGACGAATTCCGCCACCACCGCCCCCACGACAGAAAGCGCCGCCGCGACCTTGAGGCCGCCAAAGACAAAAGGCACCGCAAAGGGCAAGCGAATACGCAGCAATTCCTGGAAGCGGCCGGCACGGCAGGCGCGGCCGAGTTCAATCAATTCAGGCGGCACCGCCAGAAGTCCCGCAACACTGCTGACCACCAATGGGAAAAACGCCACCAGAAAGGTCACGATGATGCGCGGCATTTCATTGGCACCAAGCGCCACAATCAGGATCGGCGCCAGGGCCACTTTCGGGATGGATTGCGTAATCACCAGCAGCGGATAGATCGCCGCCGAAATGGTGGGTGAGGAGGCGATCAGCATGGCAAGCGGCAGGCTGATGATGACTGAGGCGAAAAACCCCATCAGCACCGTCCCTAATGTTGCCATGCTATGCCCAAGCAGGTTCGGCCAAACCCCGATGCAGGCCTGCCAGATCGCGCTTGGGGCAGGCAGGATGAATTCCCTGATTTGGAAAACATGCACACTGATTTCCCAAACCAGAAACAGCGCAATGGTGGCACCCCAGGCGGGGAGGCTTGCCAGCAATCTTGCCTTGCGATCAGGCCGCATGGGCGCTACGCCCCTGAAAGATCAGGCTGCGGATATGGGCTGCGCAGCGTTGGAACTCCTCAGTGCCTTCCTGTTCAAAGGCACGCGGGCGCGGCAGCGCGACATTGATGATATCGGCAATGCGACCCGGGCGCGGCGACATGACCACAACGCGGTCCGCAAGCAGAATAGCCTCGGAAATCGAGTGCGTGACGAAAATCACCGCCATTTGCCGCGTGGACCAAAGCCGCAAAAGCTCCAGCGACATTTCCTCACGCGTCAAGGCATCCAGCGCACCGAAGGGCTCATCCATCAGCAGCACGCGCGGTTCCTGCAAAAGCGCGCGGCAAATCGCAACCCTTTGCTGCATGCCGCCGGAAAGCTCTCGCGGCAGTTTTGTCTCAAAACCATTAAGGCCAGCCGTCGCGAGCAGGGCGCGCGCTTTGTCATCGATTGTCGCATCATGTCGGTGCATGAGCCGCATAGGGAAGGTCACGTTGCGGAGAACATCAGCCCAAGGCAGCAATGTCGCCGCCTGAAAAACCATCGCGGTATCGGTGCGCGGTTCCGTCACCGGCGCCCCATCCAGGATCACCTGGCCTGAACTTGCCGGTACCAGCCCGGCAACCAGCCGAAGCAGCGTGGATTTCCCGCAGCCCGAAGCGCCAACAATGGCGACAAATTCTCCCGGCGCGACATCAAGTGAGATATCGCGCAGCGCTTCCACGGCCGCGCCATCGCGGCCGCGGAAGGTCTTCTGTACCCCGCGAAGATTGATCACGGAAGAAAGTTGAGATCAACCGCTTGGCGATAATCCCAGCTTGGCGAAAGTTCCAGGGATGTCGCTACCTGTTGCCAAGTGAAGGCCATACGGTCCTGCGCCTGCCGGCCAAGGCCGGTCTGGCGCTGATGGTCGTTGAACACGTAGCTCATGGTGGCACGAAGCGAGCCCTGGCAATCATCAAGCTCAACCTCTGGGTTGCGCTGGACATGCAGGCGGCAGGCTTGTTCCTGATTTTCATTCGCCCAGGTCATGGCGGAAGTGGCACCACGGAGAAATCGGCGTACCAGATCAGGATTGCGCTCGATCATCGCATCCGTCGTCATGAGTGTGGTTGCGTAAATCGCAAAACCCGTCTCCACAAAGGGAAGAACGACAATCTCCTCCCCGGCGCGTCTTGCGGCCTTGTTCTGGTAATAGTGATGGATGGCAAAAAACGGCGCCGCTTCAACGCGCTTGGTGATCATCAGCGCGGCCATGGCCGACGCATCGGTATTCACCCATTGAATGCGTTCAGGGTTGATCCCAACACGCCGCGCCACCTCCGGGAAGTAAAGCCGATGGCTATTGCCGGGCGTGATGGCAATCCGCTTGCCATCCAATTGCTGGAAGCTGGTGATGCCGGAAGACCGCAGCACGAACATGGAATGCGGCGAATGGGTATAGATCTGCATGATGCTGCGCACCGGCGCATTTTGTCGTGCGCGGGCCGCCAGAACGGCACTGATGTCAGCAACACCAAATGGGGCGGCACCCGCGGCAACCTTGGCAACGGTATCGCCCGAACCATAGCCGCGTGAAAGGGAAAGCTCGATCCCTTGTTCGCGCCAAGCGCCTCGTGCCGCGCCAGAGAAATAGGCAGCATGCTCCCCGGTTGGGATCCAATCCAGCAACAATAATACGCGATCTTGCGCGCGAGCGGGAAGGGTTGAAAGGCAGAAAAGCGCAAACAACAACCCCGCAATGGTCCTGATACCCATCCTCGGTCTCCTGCGTTTGAGTGGCTGACTGGCCTTTCCTTTACTCGACGTTAATGCAGGCAAGCGGGGTCGGCAAGAGTGTTGAATGAGGTAAAGGCAAGAAAAGTGAATCTGAAATTGGCCCCCATCGCGCCATGCAGCATCAGCTTGCGCCAATGCCTTCCATCCGGGCCGCCGATATCCAGTATGTACGGAAAAGGGCATAAGCGTGCGAATGCCACGCTAGAAGGCGCGAGTCTATGCTACACAGGCGCGAAATCCTGTGCCGGCTCTGAGCACGCGATAATAGCTTCGACGCCTGCGCGGGCCGATGATGGCAGCGAGGTGGCTCGCCCGCATGCAGGGCGATTACTACAGCCGGCGCCGGGTGACGCTCCAACCCAACCAGCGCATTGGCGCGCCACATGACGCCGATTGGCAAGCAGCACTTTCCGCATGCCTCGCAGCGCGGCACCGATCGAGATCTCTAGGCTCCCGGCAGCGAGGTCCGCACTTCGGCACTTATTCTCGGATTTGCCACACAAACCATAAGGCCAAAGTCAGGATCATCGTCAACCGTTAAGTCCAGCAACCAAAAGATAGATAGAAAACCGCCTTTATGCCCATTGGGGGCTGCGGCCCGTTAGCCGAACCGCCCCCCTCATCTTTACTCTTGACGAAAGACCCGGGCACCCCGCAACCTTCCCATACCAAGAAGTCGAAGCCGGCCAAGATCGGCTGGGTCGGTGAGAAGCAATAACAAAGGCGGTGTCTGGCGGCTCGGGCTGTCAGAAGCGCCCTAAACGTCCATGAGGGAGGACCTGAACATGAATTGGACCAAGCGAAGCCTATTGGGGTTGGCGGGCGCCTTTGCCTTGTCTTGGGGGGTTAGCGCCCCGGCTGTGGCGCAGCAGCAACCGCCCATCCGCATTGGGATTCTGGTGGCCTTGGAAGGCGCCTTTGCCGCCGGTGGGCGCGACGCCGTGCGCAATGTGGAATTGGCGCTGCGGCAGGTGAACAATACCGTCGCCGGGCGGCGCATCGAAACCATCGTGGCGCCAACGGATACCCGCCCCGATACGGCTGTGCGTCAGGCGCGCAAGCTGATTGAACAGGATCGCGTGGATTTCATCATCGGCCCGCTTTCGGGATCTGAAGGCATCGCGATCCGCGACTATGCCAAGACAATTCCTGATCGCACCATCATCAATGGCATTTCCGGCGCGCTGGAAATGACCTGGGTTGACCCCGCGCCGAATGTCTTCCGCTTCAACCTGGATGGCGCGCAATGGGGCAGCGGGCTCGGCACCTATGTGGTGCGCACCAAGGGCTGGCGCCGCATTGCGACCGTCTCTGCGGATTACTCCTTCGGCTATACCAATTTCCTTGGCTTTGCGGTTGATTTCTGCCGCGCCGGGGGCACAATTGTGCAGCGCTTCTGGGTGCCGCTGGGGGCTGCGGATTTCGGCGGCGTCATCGCGCAATTGCCGGATAATGTTGATGCCATCTATCTCGGTATGGGTGGTACGGATGCAATCAACTTCCTCAATCAATGGCAGCAGGCTGGCGCCGGCACAAGGCTGATCGGCGGCACCATCATGGCCGACCAGACCGTGCTTTCTGCCCGTGGACGCGCCAAGGATGCGCTGATCGGCACGCCGACCTCGGGCCCCCTTGCGGAAGACAATACGGACGCTGCCTGGCAGAATTACGTGCGCCTCTACCGCGAAGCCTTCCCGGCGAATGAGCGCTTCAATAGCCCATCCTTGTTCGGGGTTGGTTATTATATTGCGACCTCTGCAGCCATTGCTGGGTTGAATGCGGTGAATGGCGATCTGAGCGATGGTCAGCGCCGGTTCAATGCCGCGCTTTCCTCACTCAAGCTTGCCACACCGCTCGGTGAGGTGAGCCTGAATGAGAACCGCCAGGCAACGGGCACGGTCTTCGTGAATGAAGTCGCGGAAGGCCCGGGCGGCACGCTGGTGAATCGCGTGGTCGCCCGCGTGGACGGCGTGAACCAAACCCTGGGCATGACCGCCGAGCAGTTCCGCGCCATGGGCCTGCCTTCACGCACCAACCCTGATTGCCGCGCCCTGGGCGGGGGCTGACCCAAGACATTGGCAGCGTGATTCCAGCAAAGCCTGTTTCGCTGGAATCATCGCGGCCCTTGTCGGTTTAGGCTCAAGCGCGAAACCCTTCTCAGCTTTGGCCGCCTTGCATGGCTGAGAATGGAGCTTCCGCGTTTGTGTCCTCGCCGAGCCCTTCGCAGCGCATCGAGATGGAGCAGCCATGACAGATTTCACGCGACGCCATCCGCTTTGGTCGCTGATCATTGTCGTGCTGGTGGCGCTGCTGCTCTGGCTTATCCTGGCACCTTGGACTCCTGGAGTGGAAGCTGTGCTGGGGCGCAAGCGCGTTTTCCTAAATGCCATTTTCGGGGGGCTGACGCTCGGCGCGCTGTATTTCCTGGTCGCTTCAGGCTTTACGTTGATTTTCGGGCTGATGCGCAATGTCAATCTGGCGCATGGGTCACTTTATCTGCTTGGCGGCTATATCGGCTATGTTGTCTCAAACGTGACAGGGGAATTGTGGATCACGCTGCCGGTGGTCTTTATTGTGGTCGCTCTGCTTGGCCTTTTGCTGCAGCATCAGGTGTTTCGCCGCATGGAGGGTCAGGAGCTGCGCCAGACCATGGTGACGATTGGTCTTTCGGTAGTGCTTGCCGATCTGATGCTTTGGGTTTGGGGGGGGCAATCCTATACGCTGCAGACCCCGCAATGGCTGACAGGGCCTGCAACCTTGCCGATTGTGGTGGGGGCGGATCGCAGCGGCAACCCTGTCTATATGCGCTTTCCGCAGGTACGCATTGCCATTCTGGTCATGGCCATCATTATTGGCGTCGCGATGTGGCTCGTGCTCAATCGCACGCGCCTTGGCATGTTGATCCGCGCCGGCGTTGATGATCGTGAAATGCTCACCGCTTCCGGCGTGCGCATCCATTATGTGTTCCTGGCGGTATTCGGTTTCGGCGCCGGGCTTGCGGGCATAGCGGGCGTTGTTGGGGGCACCTTTCAATCCCTCGCCCCGGGCGAGGATACGCGATTTCTATTGGCAAGCCTTGTCGTCGTGATTGTGGGCGGCATGGGGTCCATACCCGGGGCGGCGCTTGGCGCACTCATTATCGGGCTGGTTGAACAGATCGGGCTGGTCTATGCGCCAACCTATTCCGTTGTTTTCACCTTCCTGATCATGGCCCTGGTGCTGGCGTTCCGTCCGCAGGGATTGATGGGAAGCCGCCGATGAAGGGGCAGCGCCATGGCGGTCAGTGACGCACTGCGCGCCAATGGCGTGGATGCCCCCTTGGCGGGAAGCGGCTTCGCGCGCGTGCCGGCGGCCTATTGGGCGGTTGGCTTCATCCTGCTGATCATGCCTGTATTCGCAGGCAGTTTTTGGCTTTTTCAGATTTTCGGCTGGTCCTTCTGCCTTGGCATCATCGCGCTATCACTGATGTTTCTGGCTGGCTATGGCGGCATGGTCAGCCTGGTACAGATGACCGTGGCGGCACTCGCGGGTTATACGGTGGCCATCCTTGGCACGTCGGGTGTGCAGCAGATCAGCCTTGGCATGCCCTGGTGGCTCTATATTCCCGTGGCGATCATCATTGCCGTGATATTCGCCACATTGGTCGGCGCTTTGGCTGTGCGGACGGAAGGCATCTACACCATCATGATCACGCTGGCGATTGCCAGTGCCTTCTTCTACTTCACGCGCCAGAATTACGATATCTTCAACGGCTATAGCGGCTTCAATCTCGTTGTTCCGCCGCGCCTTTTTGGTGTGGATTGGCGCCAGCCAACGGCCTTCTACTACCTGAGCCTGGGCATGGCGGTGCTGTGCTATCTGGCGGTGCTTTATGTTGCGCGCTCCCCCTTCGGCTTGGCCCTGCAAGGGGTGCGCGATAATCCGCGACGCATGGCGGCCATGGGCTTCAATGTCACCGCCCACCGCATCGCCGCTTATGCTTTCTCCGGCGTGATCGCCGCTATTGGCGGTATTTTGTTGGTTTGGCAGAATACGCAGGTCGCACCCTTCACCGCAGGCATTCCGGCGGTGATTGACATTCTGATCATCGCCGTGATTGGCGGGCTGCGCCGCCCGATCGGTCCCTTTGTGGGAGCCTTCATCTATGTGCTGCTGAGCACTTTCAGCCCCGATGTTCTGTCAAGCTTTGGTCTTTCAACGGAACGCTTCAAGCTGCTTGTCGGGCTTGGCTTCCTTGCTGTGGTCTTCTTTTCCCCCGATGGCGCCCTGGGCCTTTGGGATCGCTGGCGCGAGAGGCAGCGCAAGAACCTTGACCCGCTTACTGGACAGCCCAGAACTGCGGGGACAGCATGAATACGCCAGCGCCCAATGCGCCCGTGATCGAGCGGATCGGCGCTGCCGGTGCGGGCAATGCGCTGGAATTGCGCGGCGTCACCAAGCTTTTTGGTGCGCTTTCGGCCATTGCAGACATTACCATGACCGTGGAAGCGGGCGAAAGGCGGGCGGTGCTCGGCTCCAACGGCGCGGGCAAGACCACCTTGTTCAACTGCGTCACAGGCGATTTCCTGCCGAGTTCCGGCACCATCCGGCTGTTCGGTGAGGATGTGACGGAATTTCCCGCGCATGAACGCATCCGGCGTGGCCTTCGGCGCACCTATCAGATTTCGCTACTTTTTGGTGGCCTCAGCGTTGCCGATAATGTCTACCTGGCGTGCCGCGGTGTCAGCCGCAATCGCTTTTCCCTGCTGCGACCACGGCGCGGCGACCCGTTGCTGACGCGCAGCGAGGAATTGATCGAAGCCGTGCATCTTGCTGAAGTTCGGCAGAAACTGGTGAGTGAATTGAGCTATGGTCAGCAGCGCCAGCTTGAAATCGCTCTGGCACTTGCCGGCGCACCGCGGCTTATCCTGTTTGACGAACCCGCTGCCGGGCTTTCACCGACCGAACGCGCGGAACTCATCGCTATCCTCACCAATATGCCGCCGCATATCGGCTTCATCATCATCGAACATGATATGGATGTCGCGCTGCGTGTCGCCCAACGCGTGACCATGATGCATAATGGCCGCATCTTCAAGGAAGGCACGCCCGCGGAGATTGAGGAGGATCCGCAAGTGCAGGAACTCTATCTTGGGGATGGCCGCCATGCGCATGCCTGAGAAAGCGGGGCCTGCCGCGCTTGAAATTCGCGGGTTGAATGTTTTCTATGGCGCGAGCCATGCCTTGCAAGGCGTTGATCTGCGGCTTGATACCGGGGCGCTTTCCGTTGTTGGTCGCAATGGCATGGGCAAGACCACGCTCTGCAAGGCGATCATGGGCCTGGTGCCGGTTGCCTCCGGTTCCATCAGTTTTCATGGTAAGCCCTTGGTCGGGCGCTCGCCAGCCGATATCGCACGCGCCGGCATTGGCTATGTGCCGCAGGGCAGACGGCTCTGGCGTTCCCTGACCGTCGAAGAGCATTTGAAGATGGTTGAGCGCAAGGGCGGCGCCTGGACCATTGAGCGGATTTTCTCGACCTTCCCACGCCTCGCGGAACGGCGCGGCAATGGCGGCGCGCAGCTTTCAGGCGGTGAGCAGCAAATGCTCGCCATCAGCCGCGCGCTGCTGATGAACCCGAAGCTGCTGGTGATGGATGAGCCGACCGAGGGTTTGGCACCGGTCATTGTCGCGCAGCTTGAGGAATTGCTGGTGCAACTCGCGCAAGATGGCGAGATTGATGTGCTGGTGATTGAACAGAATATCGGCGTGGCCTGTGCCATTGCCGATACGGTCGCCATTATGGTGAATGGCCGCATCAATCGCAGCGCGCCGGCACGCGAATTGGCTGCGGATCGGGAATTGCAGCAGCGCCTTTTGGGCGTTGGCCGCCATGGCCATGAGGATATTCAGGCGGTCTCTGCACCAAGCAGCGCTGCAACATCGGAAACAGCGCCCACGACATTGGGTGGGCCGATCAAGATCTACAACTCAAACCCGACGCCCCCCACGCGCTGGTCGAAGCCGGTCCCGGTTGAGGTGCTGGAACGCACCGCGCGTGTCCTGACCGCGCAGCCGCTCATGAGCGCCGCTGCTGCGCAAGCCGAAATTCGTCCGCTTTCCACGCCAGGGGCGGAGGTCATTCTGGTCGCCGGCACGCTGGATACCAAAGGGGCTGAGCTGCGCTTCATGCGCGACCAAATCCGGGCCGCTGGCCTGCCTGTCAGGCTTGTTGATCTTTCCACCACGGGCGGACATTCCGGCGCCGATATTCCGGCCCATCAAATCGCTGCCTTTCATCCGCGCGGCGCGGCAGGTGTCTTTACCGGAGATCGCGGCGCGGCCGTTGCCGGCATGACAGAAGCTTTCCGGCGCTGGATTGAACGGCAAACAGGCATTGCAGGCATTCTCTCCGCCGGCGGTTCAGGCGGTACGGCACTGGTCGCGCCTGCGATGCGCGTGCTGCCCATCGGGATACCAAAGCTGATCGTCTCCACCATCGCGAGCGGTGATGTGCGCGCCTATGTTGGCGCCA
>Ga0172372_10008020_pt1 | contig 14072 bp, 12 predicted proteins | sample LakKiv5m_2_FD_114544 | JGI IMG/M metagenome (GOLD analysis project Ga0172372, IMG submission 114544) | Freshwater microbial communities from Kabuno Bay, South-Kivu, Congo - kab_092012_9.5m | ecosystem: Environmental > Aquatic > Freshwater > Lake | place: Democratic Republic of the Congo...
GCATCTTCAATAACAAATAAATTATTTTTTTTTCCAATTTTAACAATCGTGTCCATATCACATGGTACGCCAGCGTAATGAACTACCACTATAGCTTTTGTTTTTCTTGTTATAGATTTTTCGATTAATGTTTCGTCAATATTAAGATTATCTTTACGAATATCTACAAAAACTGGTTTACCACCTCTCAGAACAAAAGCATTCGCTGTTGATACAAAAGTGTAACTTGGCATTATAATTTCATCTCCTGGTTTGATATCGATTAATAATGCTGCTATTTCAAGAGAGGCTGTGCAACTATTAGTAATAATCACTTTTCGCGCCTTAAGTTTTTTTTCTAAAAAAATACAACTTTTTTTAAAAAAAGTTTTTCCACCAGTTGTTTCTTTAATTTTTTGAGAAAGAACTTTATTGATATTTTTTTTGGTATTATTAAAAAAAAATGGATTATTAAAAACAATTTTATTCATTCACTTTAAATATATTTGAATTTTGTTAGAAATTATATATTTCATGTTTCTTTTAGCATAAATCATCGAATATGAATTAAATTTGTGATCCATATACTCAAAGTTTTTTTTATTTAGAAGTTTAAATCTAAATTTTTTATAAAAATTGATATATTGTTTTTTACATATCAATATAAGTGGAAAATTGTATTTTCTTGAAATATCAATACTTTTATTCAAAATTTTTTTTGAAAGTTTTTTTCCTCTGAAATCTTTTTGAATTATTAACGTGTCAAAATAAAAAAAAAAAATTTTTTTGATTTTACCTTTTTTAAAAAATAGTTTTCTTTTTCTTAACAAATTGTAACCAATTAAACTTTCTTTATTGAATAGAAGAATATTTATATCGTTTTTTTTTACGTTTTTATTAAACCATTCTACATGTGATTTAAGAGAGTAATTCCAAAACGTTTTTTTTAACTTACATAAATCTATTTTTAATTTTTTTTTGATTTTATTTTTTTTTTGAATTATTATTTTCATTTTATTATTTTTAAAATATCTTTAATTTTTTTTTTTATATTAAAATTCTTAACAGCAGTTTTTCTAGCATTTTTTTTCATTTTTTTTAAATTTTTTAAATTAATTTTTGAAATCTCTATTATAAGATCTCCTAATTTTTCTTTTGAAAAATCACCTACGAGATATCCATTAATATTATTTCGTATAACGTCATTCGAGATTCCTGTTTTAAATGAAATAACCGGCACTCCGCATGCCAATGCTTCATTAACCATAACAGGACCAACATCTTGGATGCTTTGATTTAAAAAAAAATCACTATTTTGATAAAATTTAATTAGTTCTTTCTCGTTTTGAATAATATTTTGAAAATTATATTTAAATTTATTTTTTTTTAAATATTCCAATATGCTGCTATCACCCACGATATTAAAACTTAACTTTTTATTTATTTCATTATCTTTGGAACAAATATAATTTAAGGCTTCAATTAATATAAAATTTCCTTTTCTTGGATTTAAACTTGATCTTAAACTGATTGTAATTTTTTTTTTTTTTATATTTGAAGCTGGTTTATAAAATTTTAGATCTAATCCAAGATTTAAAATTAAATTTTTATGTTTTTTATTATTAAATATGTTCGATTTTAAAATATCTTTATAAATTTGACTATTTGCACTTAAAAAAGTGATTTTAATGTCATTAAAATATTTTTTTTTTTCCACTAAATTTTTTGAAGGTTTTGTATTTAAAAATAAATTAACTGCTGGACAGGGTTTACAATTTTTTTTATACCCATTGCATTCAAAATTATAATGACAACCACCAGTTATTAACTCCATGTCCATAGGATAAAATATTAATTTAATCTTTTGTTTCTCTAAGAAATTAAAAATTTTTGGGTGTATTAAATTTGAGTTATTATAAACTATTATTGCATCAGGTTTTTCAGACAATATTTCTTTTAGTTGTGAGTTTTCGTTAATTAAATATTTTCCATAATTGTAAAAAGAATATTTGTTTTTATTATTCAAAAAAAAAAAATATAAATATTTTAAATATCTTAAGTCATGTTCATCAGAGAATTTTTTAATACTATTATCGTTTATATTTTTTTTTAAAACAAACATTCTTGAATTTATTTTTTTTATTTTATTTAGATATTTATGAAATCTATAAGCATAAAATGCCGACCCACCAACGACGTCAGACTCTGAAAAATGAATTATTTTATATCTCATTAATTTTCTTAAGAAATGTTGTTACATCTAATATATATTAAAATTAGACTCTTAGAAAATTAAGTTAAGGCATTGCTATTTGTGTTGTAACTTAACAAATTGCTGTTAGATAACACTTAATATTAATACCAAATATTAGGTTTGTATAAAAAAAAATTGTTTTTAACTTTGTATACTAAGAGACGATATTCTTTTAATAATTTGAATTTTCAAAAAAAATTAGTTTCAAAATATCTAAAATGAATAGCCGCATCTTTTTTTGAATTAGCTGAAATAGTTTTTGTATCACTTAAGACAAAAAAACTTCAAAGTAGCATCCGCGCACTCATATGATAGTTTTATTAAAAACTTACAAATTCTATATAATTTAATATTGAAGTTGTGTTTTGTGTTTTAAAACTATTAAGTTATAAAACTAAAAGCCCAATCGATAATATTAATTCATTATTTAAAAATAAGAAATCAAAAGTTGGGCCAGAATAACTAGTCATTATTTTGAAATGAAACTTTTAAATTAAATAGAAAAATTGTATTTATTTGTGCAATATATTTTTTATAATAAATAATTGTACCTATTTTTTATTATGTAATAATTTATTAATTCTAGAAAAAGCTATAGCCACTTTACTATCATCTGAATTATAAATTATATTACCTAATCTTGTTAAAAATTTTTATTTATTAATTTTATTTACAAAGATATTAAGTGATTTTAATTTTTATAATGTTATTTTGAAATATATTCTTATAAGAGATAATACGGCTAATTAAAAAATTATATAAATGATATTTAAAAATCTTAGATATTTGATAGAAAAAGTATTTAATATTAATATTAGAATCGTAAAAAAAAATATTTACAAAAATTTAGAAACACCGGACGTTAATATAATTAAATTTCTCTCTAGTAGTAGCGGTGTTTTGCATATAGGTGGACACCGTGGGTCTGAAAGATATACTTATGATTGGATGGGCAAAGAAGTAATATGGATAGAGGCAAATCCTATAATCTTCAGAGAATTAAAGAGCAATTTGAAGGAATTTAAATATCAAAAATGTTACCAGGCGTTATTGCATTCAACTAAAGGAAAGTGGTTAGATTTTTTTTTATCATCCAACGATCAAGCCAGCTCCTCTATTTATGATTTTTCAAAAACTTTTAAAAATAATCATTTATTTTTTAAAAATATAAAAAGAAATATTTCTATGGTACATAAAATTAAATTAGAAACTCAAAAACTTGATGATTTAATCTTAGAAAATAATATTGATGTAAAAAAATTTAATCATTGGGTTATAGATGTACAAGGTGCCGAACTAGATGTTTTAAAGGGTTCAATTAATTCTTTAAAACTTTGCAAGTCTATAGTTGTAGAAATAAGTACTGAAAAATTTTATGAAAATGGTTCTATATTTCATGATGTAAAAAAATTGCTTAATAGTTTAAATTTCACTAACGATAAAGAGCCTTATAGAAATCATGAGGATATTTTGTTTATAAAAAATAACTAAAATATGAAAAAATTGATTAGTTTTTTTGTAAGATTTAGAAAAGTTTATTATTTCGATAAAAAAAATAAAACAAATTTCAATACATCCTGTATTCACTTCAGAGGTTTTGATTATAAAGATTTACCAAATTATCAATGCAGTTAACTAAAAAACGAATACTCAGATCATTAAAAACGCTTAGTTCAAAGCCAAAATTTAATAATATTTTTTTAATTATTGAGCAAAAAAAACTTTTCATATTTCTTAAATTAAAATTTGATAATCTTATTCTTTATAATAACTTTTAATAAAACAAGTTGATTAATTTTTCTTTAAATAATCAAAACTTCAAACAATAGCTATGATAAAAAATATAAAAAAAAAATTAATATCTTTTTATTTAAAGAAAAATGTTGATCGTATTAAGAATATAAAAAAAACTAATAGGCAAACAATCAAAAAAAATACAAAATATTATGTAATTTGTTCGAAAAAAAAAAGAGGTTTTTTTTCATTATTACTTTTTGTTTTAAATCAAATTAAATATGCAAAAATAAAAAATTTAATTCCAGTAATAGATATGCAGTACTACCCAACATTATATAATGAAAAAAAAGTATTATTTGGGAAAAAAAATTCCTGGGAATATTATTTTAATAAAATAAATAAAGTAAAAATTAATAATGTTTATAAAAGTAATAAATATATTTTTTGTAAAGAAAAAAATGTATTTACACAAAATAATAAGTTTCATCCTAGCTTAAAGAAAATCTTTGATAAAAATATTAAAATAAATAATAATATTTTGAAAAAATATTTTTTTTACAAAAAAAAAATATTTAAAAAAAAAGATAAGTTTCTTGGTATACACTTTAGGGGAACAGATATGAAATATTCCCCAAATCATCCTTTACCATTAACAAGAAAACAAGTTGATAAAAAAATTAAATACTTAATGAATAAATTTAACTTAAAAAAAATATTTTTAGTAACAGAGGATACTAAAAATTTTAATTTTTTTGTTAATAATTTTATAAATTATGAGGTTTTTTTTATTAATAATTTTAGAACATCAAAAACTTTAGCATTTGATAAAGACTATAGAGAAAATCATAGGTATAAGATGGGTGAAGAAGCTTTGATTAATTCACTTCTTTTATCAAATTGTAATTTGCTAATATCAACACAAACAGGTATTGCAGATTTTGCATATTTTATAAATCCGAAACTAAAATTTTTAAAAATTAATAATGGCAATAATAGTAAAAAAATTTTTTTTTCACTCTTCAAATATCATATTAAAGATTTTCTCCCCTATGCCTTGGGAGGTTTTAAAGTTTAGACAATAATTTAATTCTTATGATTAACAAATATATATATAAAAAAATAAAAAAATTATTTCATTGATGCTAGCAAATAAAAAGCCATTATTCTCTATCATAACAGTAGTTTTAAATAATAGGGAGTATATTGAAGAAACTATCAAAAGCGTTTTATCACAAAATAACAAAAATTTTGAATATATAATTGTTGATGGGGGATCAACAGATGGAACATTGCAAATAATAAATAAATATAAAAAAAAAATTGCAAATATTGTAAGTGAGAAAGATAAGGGAATTTATGATGCATTCAACAAAGGTATGAAACTAGCAAATGGTGAATATGTCTGCATTGTAAATTCTGATGATCAATTAAAACGAAATGCCTTAGAAATAATTAGCAAATATATTAGCAAATATCCAAAAATTGATTTTTTTTTTGGGTCGGTAAAAAAACGTTGGGGAATTTTGCATGGTTATCGACCTGAAAAAATTAAATATAGCTGGGGTTTTTATAGTAGTCATTCAACTGGATTTTACATAAAAAGATCTTCAGCCAAGAAAGTTGGATTGTATGATACCAAATATAAATACCATGCAGACTATGATTATTTTTATAGAATGATTGAAAAAAAAAAGATGAAAGGGATTGCAACAAAAAAAAATGAAGTTGTAGGAATTTTTAGAAGCGGTGGTTTTTCAAGCACGGTTCCCTACAGAAAATTGATTATTGAGGATTTGAAAATTAGATATAATAATGGTCAAAACATTATCCTAGTCTTAATTTTAGGAATTTATAAAATTCTAAACTATTGGAAAAAAAAAATAACTACATAATGAAAATATTAATCACAGGTTGTGCAGGTTTTCTTGGATTTCATTTATGTAAAAAAATTTTAAAAATAGATAAAAAATATAAAATTGTAGGTATTGACAATTTAAATAGTTATTATTCTGTTTATTATAAAAAAAAAAGATTAAGTTTTCTTAAAGACAAAAAAAATTTTCAATTTCATAAAATAGATATATCAAATTTTAAAAGACTAGAGCGAGTATTTAAAAAAAATAAGTTTGATTTTGTGATAAATTTAGCCGCTCAAGCCGGGGTTCGTTATTCAATTTCCAATCCAAAAGAATACATGTGCTCTAACGTGCTTGGATTTTTCAATATTACAGAACTTTCTCGAATTTATAATATTAAAAAAATTTATTATGCATCTTCTAGTTCAGTTTATGGTGAAACAAAAATATTTCCAATAAAAGAAAGTGTAAAAACATATCCACAAAATATTTATTCTTTAAGTAAAAAAAATAATGAAGAGATAGCAGAAATTTACTCACATTATTATAATATGCAGTTTATAGGATTGAGGTTCTTTACAATTTATGGAGAGTGGGGGAGACCAGATATGCTGATTTTGAAATATATTTTAAAATGTGTAAAAAAAAATACATTTTATTTAAATAATTACGGAAATCATTATCGTGATTTTACTTATGTTAAGGATGTAGTTGAAAATATATTAAGACTAACTAGAAAAAAAATTAAGAAAAAACATGAAATATTCAACATCTGTTCAAATAACCCGGTGAGTATAAAATGGGTTCTTGATCAGATAAATAAAGAGTTTGGACAACCAAAAATTATTAAAAAACCAAAGCAAAAAGCTGATGTATACAAAACGCACGGTAATAATAAAAAAATTTATAAAATTACAAAATTTAAAAATTATACTAAAATAAGCAAAGGATTAGCCAATGTTATTGACTGGGCAAAATTAAATATTCAATACATTAAATAATGTATCTAAATATCTAAATATTTTTCATAAGATCTTATAGATTTAATCAAGCTCACCTTTGGTTTCCAGTTTACAATTTTTTTTATTTTTTTTATTGACGCAAGCGTATCTAAATATTCATTATCAGGTAATTTTTTGTATCTAACCAAGAGCTTTTGATTACTAATTAACTCAATTAATTTAAGAATTTCATCTAATGAATATGATTTCCCTTTACCGATGTTAAAAATACTAAATGATTTTTTTTGTGTTTTTTTTAATAATTTTGTTATTAAACTTGTTAAATCTGAAATATCTAGAAAATCTCTAGTTGGAAAAATTATTTTATCTAGTTTCCTATAAAAATTAAGAATAATTGGTACTTGCCTCTTAAGATTGAAGTATATTTTAAACAACAGTCTTTGATATTTGAAGTCTTTAAAGTTCATAGGTTTAAATTTTTTAGTTAAACCAATTATATTAAACAACCTTAATATAATTACATTTTCAAAATTAGTTTTTTTTCTATATAAAAAATCCTCTATTATAAATTTTGTTGTCCCGTAATAATTTTTTGGATTTGGTGTTTTTGTTTCCAGAAATTTATTTTTACTATTTGAGTAAATATTAGATGATGAAAAAAAATAAAATTGTTTTATGTTATATTTGGATACAATTGAAATAAATTTTTTTGTTTTTAAAACATTGTTAATATAATATTTTTTTTTATTAAGCTCACCTTCATTGACGTATGCAAAAGCAGCAGCATGAATTACTGTATTAATTTTAAATTTATTTATTATAGATGATATTTTTTTTTCATTTGATATACAGCACTTGAAAAATTTCTTTTTATCAAATATATTATTTTTATTTGAGTAACTAAGATTATCTACCCCTACATATTCTATATTTAAGAGTGAAAATTTTTTGCAAAGCTCTGATCCAATATATCCAGCACATCCTGTAATTAAAATCATAAAATAAATTAATTTGTTAGATAGTTATTTATTAAGTAAAATAAAATTTCAAATGAAGAAATCAATTTTATACTGGTCACCCTGCCTTAATCCAGTTGGTACAGTTAAGTCAACAATTAATTCAGCAATTGCAGTAAGTCGTTATTCAAAAAATAAATTTACTGTACAATTAATTAACGTATGTGGAGAGTGGTCTGGTTATGAAAATATTTGCAAACATAACAACATCGAAATGCTTAATTTTGGGTATAAATTTTATAAATTATTGCCCAAAACAGGTTTTCTGGCAAGTAGGTTTTCTTATCTAGTAATTATTATCTTTTCAATAATTCCCTTAATAAAATTACTCAAAAAAAAAAAACCAAATTATATTATTATTCATTTATTAACATCTTTACCGATGATTTTATTAAATATTTTTTCATTTAATACCAAATTCGTTCTAAGAATATCAGGGCATCCAAATCTAAATTTTTTAAGAAGTATTTTATGGAAACTATCCTCCGATAAACTTTTTGCCATAACCACCCCCACACAAAAATTATACGAAGATTTAATAGAAAAAAATATTTTTTTTAAAAAAAAAATATTTTTTTTGCCAGATGCTATAATTAATTTAGAAGATTTTAGAAATAAAAATAAAATAAATAAAAATTTAAATTTATATCACAAAACACCAACTAAATATTTTTTAAGCATAGGAAGACTTACGAGACAAAAAAATTTTTTATATTTAATAGATGAATTTTATAAATTTTCCCTAGAAAATAAGTACATTAATTTAGTTATAATAGGTGAAGGTGAGCAAAAAAATTTATTATTAAATACTATAAGAGAAAAAAAAATTGAAAACAGAGTTTTTATAATTAGTTTTACTGATAATGTGTTTTATTATATGAAAAAAGCAGAGGCTTTTATTCTGTCATCGCTTTGGGAAGAGGTTGGTTTTGTTATAGTAGAAGCTGCATTTTCAAATCTTTATGTAATATCTAGTGACTGCCCAAATGGCCCCAAGGAGTTCTTGTTAAATGGTAAAGCTGGTAGTGTTTATTCTAGTAATCAAGCTAATAAATTATTTTTACAAATGAAACTTTTCTTTGATGAAAACATTCATGAAATCTTTTTAAAAAAAGTAAAAGCAAAAAAACAATCTAAACTATATACAATGTTCAATCACCACCAAGTTTTATGTAGTATTATTTCCTAATGCAAACGTATTATAAAATACTTATAGCTAAAATAATTTTAAAAATTTTATCTATTTTTACTTTAAATTTAAAAATTAATTGCAAAAGAAATGGTTTGAATTGGTGTTTAGACTTAAATGAGGGAATTGATCTATCAATATTTATTTTTGGAAGATTTGAATATGAAATTATTAAAACTATTAAAGATTTAAAACTAGATAATAAACAAAATATTAATATAATTGATATCGGTTCTAATATTGGTGCTCAAACTTTACAAATGGCTACGTATTTAAAAAATGCAACAATTTATTCTATAGAGCCTACTGATTTTGCATTTAAAAAGTTATTATTAAATTTAAATAGAAATCCAATTATTAAAAAAAGAATTCATCCAAACCAAGTTTTGTTAACCGATAACACAAAATTAATTCCAAAAAAAATATATTCTAGTTGGAATTTAATATCTAAAAAAAATTCTCACAAAAAACACCGTGGATTTAAAAAATTCTTAAAAAATGCCAAAATTATGTCTTTTGATCAATTTATACGAACAAAAAAAATAAAAAACATTAAATTGATAAAGTTAGATGTTGATGGAGCTGAACTAAAAATTTTTAAAAGTGGTAAAAATTTTTTTAAACAAAACAAACCTTATATTATCATGGAGTTAGCACCTTACCTTTACACTGAGCTAGGATATAATTATATTGATCTCATTAAAGAAATAAAATTAATTGGGTACAAATTTTATTCTATCTATCCTATTAAAAAAATACTAAATATAAAAAATTTTATAAACAACATCAAAGATGGTTCAAGTAAAAATATTTTACTTAGAATTTAAAGTAAAATTAAAAAGTAGATAATTTATAAATGTTTTTTAACAATTTTTAAATAATTGTTAAGATTAGTTTTATAGTCGAATCTAAAAAGTTGTGATTGTGCATACTTAGTTTTTTTTAAAAATTTTTTTTTATTATTATTAAAATTTATAATTTTTTTTTCGAGCGACTTGTAATCTTGAATATTGTAGAGATCCCCACCTTTACCACCACTAAGTATTTCCTTCGGTCCCGTAGGACAGTTTGTAGAAATGATATACTTTCCTAGGACCAAAGATTCTAATAATACATTTGGCAAACCTTCGTATTTTGACGAAAGTATAAATACATCAGCCATTTTCATAAATTTAAAAGGGTTTTTTTGAAATGTAATTAATTTTACACAATCTGAAAGTTTATGTTGCCTTATATAGTAAACCAAATAATTTTTTAATATTCCCTTTCCAATAATTAATGCTCTAAATTTAATCTGATGCTTTATTAAATTTAAAGCCTTTAAAAGTGTAATTTGATCTTTTTGGTCGACATATCTACCAACATTAATAATTTTTAGTCTATTTGATTTTTCATAAAATTTAAATGATATTTTTTCTTGTGATAATTTTTTTATCTCACCTTTATTTAAAGGATTATAAATGCATATTGATTCTGAATTAAATTTTTTTTTTATTTCATATTTAAATTCCAAACTATTTACAATGACCTGATCTATTTTTTTAAAAAGATACACAAAAATTTTTTTTTTTAAAAAATTTTGTGACCAGCCTGATGGGGAACTATTTGATCTTGTTATTAATTTTATTTTAAAAATAACTTTACAAATAATTGCGCAGTAAAAATTTGCCTGAAAAGCAAAGACAGTTATATTTTTATTATGTATAATTAGTTTTATTAATTCTATGAAGCATAAAAAATATTTCCATTTTCTTGAAGAGGTAGTTTCAATTTTTATTTTGGGGTTAACAATAGTTATATTTTTAAATTTTATATTAAATTTTTTATCTGCCGTAATTAAAGTTGTATTTTTAATTTTTTTACCTAAGAAATTGCCTATTATAAAAAGATTTTTTTCGACGCCACCGCCCTCTATCGAGGGCATAAAAATTACTAGTTTATTCATATCTTTTGATTTTTTTAAATTAAATATTGATACATAGTGTCTATTTAAATATTTAATAACATAAATGAATTTAGTTAGTATTATAATTCCATATTTCAAAAAAAAAAATTATATTAAAAAAGCGATTATCTCCGTTCTTAGACAAACCTATCAGAATTTTGAAGTCATCATTGTATTTGATGACAAAGATTTAAGTGATGTTAATTTAATTAATAATATAAAAAAATTAGACAAAAGAATTTTTGTAATTTTCAATTCAAAAAATATTGGCGCAGGTCTTTCAAGAAATAAAGGCATAAAATATGCAAAAGGTGATTTAATTGCTTTTTTAGATAGTGATGACATTTGGAGGAAAAATAAGCTTGAATTACAAATAAAGTTTATGAAAAGAAATAAAGCAGATTTTTCATTCACAGCTTATGAAATAATTAATTCAGACATATTTAAGAAATATAAAAGAGAGGCTAAATCAAAATTAAATTATGAAAGTTTGATTAGATCTTGTGATATTGGACTTTCCACAGTTATGATGAAAAAAAAATTATTTAATAGTTATTGTAAATTTCCTAATTTAAAAACAAAAGAAGATTATGTTTTGTGGCTAAAGTTAGCTAAAAAAAAAATAGTTTTATATGGCTTAAATATTGTTTTAACGCAATGGAGAACTACAAATAATTCTTTATCGGCAAATTCAATTCAAAAAATTTTTGATGCATTCTCAGTCTATAATAAATATATGAAATTTAATTTTTTAAAGTCTTGTCAAAGTGTTTTTTTATTGTCATTAAATTATATTATTAAAAAATTTCTATGATTTATATTTGTGCTGGAATATTTTTATTGATACTTACTTTTTTTTTAATCAAATTTTGTAATAAACACCATATTCTAGAAAATTATAGCGGAGATAAACATCAGAAATTTACGTCATCTCAAAACATACCTCTAATTGGTGGAAGTATTTTCTTATTGTATTTTTTTTTTTTTATTAATTTAGATTTAGTAATAAAATTTTTTTTAGCAAGTATTTTTATTCTTGGAATTTTGTCGGATCTTAAAATACTAGTATCCCCAACTAAAAGATTATTATTGCAATTTATTATCATAATATTTTTTTTATACGTGCTAGATGTTCATTTGGTGTCAACAAAATTATTATTTCTGGATATTATTTTAAAAAATATTGTATTGAGTTTTTTCTTTACAGCTTTTTGTTTTCTAATTTTGATTAATGGAACAAATTTCATTGATGGAACTAATGGTAATGTTCTAATTTTCTATTTAATTATTTCTATACTAATTTTTATTTTAAAAACAAATGAATTTCAAACTATTAGCAATGAAAATATTTTTTTAATAATAGAAATAATTTTTATTCTATTGATTTTTAATTATAGCAATAAGCTTTATTTAGGTGACTCTGGTTCATTTTTATTTGGGTCTTTATTTGGATTAATTTTAGTGCAGTTATATCTAGATAATATTGTAAATATTTCATCTCTTTTTATAGTTCTTATATTATGGTACCCTGCATTTGAAAATTTATTCTCAATATTAAGAAAATTTTATTTTTTAAAATCTCCTACCCAAGCAGATAGTGATCATTTGCATCAACTATTGTATTTTTTTTTAATTAAGAAAATTAGTTTAAACAAAATATTAGTTAATAATAGTGTAAGTCTTATTATTAATTTTTATAATTTTATTACAATTTTCATCGCATCTACTAAGCCCCATCACACGCAAATGTTAGTTTTGTTGATTTTATTTAATATAATATTTTATATTCTTATTTATTTGTCTCTATTAAAGTTTAAAAAAAATTGTTTAAAAAAATGAATTAATTTTTATTATTATTAGCGATCATTATAGCAAAATTGATCCAAAATATTGTTGCTCCATATGTTGTAAAGAAACTACCAGAGGGCAAAATAGGTAGTAACGTTATACTTGCAAATAAAATAGCTGATAACTGGTAAAGATTTCTAGAAGCGATATAGTGTTTAATTGACTTTCCAATTGTATATAAAAAAAATAGGAAGAAGGTTAAATACCCAAAGATACCAGTTTCAGATAAAAATTCTAAGTGAAATTGATGCGGATGTGTAGCCCATCTTTTTTGATCCATAATAGAATTGTAAGATTTGTAACTATCCCTTGAACTTTCATTCCTAAAAGTTTTAATACCACTTCCAAACAGAGGATAATTATGAAAAATTTTAATAGCAGTGTCATAATGAGCGCCGTACTGGGTTGTGTTAATATATTCCTGTATAGATAAAGTATTTATAATTGGTTTTAAAAATTGACCCCAAAATCTAACTTTTATCCCATCAATTTTTAAACCGGTAAATATTATTACTATAAAAAAAAATAAGAGAAAAAAAAATTTTTTTATAAAAAATTTTTTATCAAAAATAAAATAAAATATAATAAATATTAGAAATGATTTAATAAAATTTGCCCTTTCCCCTATAGCAAAAGATATAAAAATAAAAATAAAGGCACATAAAAATATTAATAGATAATTTTTATGATTGTAATAAATGTGGGTTAAAGAAAATAAAATAAAAGCAGAATAATAGTAACCAATCTTAAGTTCATCATTTAAAAAACCAGATAGTCTTCCTGGAAATGGCGATTTATAATTTAAAGTATTAAAACCAAAAATGAATTCAAATAGTAAATCAAAAGATACTACTAAAAATGTAAAAAACCAAATTGTAAAAATGAATTTTTTGTATTTTGAGTTTTGCAACAGACAATAATATTTAATAGCAAATACAAAAAAAATAAATCTACCAAATCCAAGTACCCTTGGTATACTTGCTTTTAAATCTGTCGAAAAAAAAAGATTTATGATTAATGACAACCAAAATAAACATAGCAAATAAAATATTTTATCATTTAAAAAAAATAATTTTTTCTCTCTTACAATGGTAATTAAAAATATAATTGCCACTAATAATGTCAAAATATTTATAAATAAAGATCTCGTGACTAAAGATAACGGAAGTATAGATATTAGAAAAATATTTGTAATATCAATTTTTTTTACATCTTTAAAAAAATTTTGAAGATAAATCATTATTTTGTAAAGTATAAAAAAAACAAACTTTTTAAGATTATAAAAC
>Ga0172372_10008021_pt1 | contig 14071 bp, 9 predicted proteins | sample LakKiv5m_2_FD_114544 | JGI IMG/M metagenome (GOLD analysis project Ga0172372, IMG submission 114544) | Freshwater microbial communities from Kabuno Bay, South-Kivu, Congo - kab_092012_9.5m | ecosystem: Environmental > Aquatic > Freshwater > Lake | place: Democratic Republic of the Congo...
GAAGAAGATCCATTGTCGTTAGCAAATCCATGGAGATGATTGATTTGACCATAGGCCTCTTTGCGGCTGTTCATGTTAACAAAACTGTTAATCTGAGCGCGTCACTTATTTGTTAATACTCTCAATTCATCTTCTAACTTCTCCACATATTAGAAATAAAAATATTTTATTATATATTGTATATTGGTATTTATTTTTTCCATATCAAGTAAAATTTAATTAAGATTAATTATTTCTTCAAGATTAAGTATAATATATAAATTATTCTACCAATAGTAAAAATCCCAAAGGATGTTTCTTTCTGGAAAGAAGTAGCATCCACAACAAACAAATGATTTTTAAGTTATTGTTTATACTTAACAAAAGTAAAAGTTGCCTCTTGTGTTCTTGTTAAAACCAGGTATAACCCAGGCAAGGAGCGAGATTTTCTACCAAAACGACAATCTCTATGCTAATTTTTCAATAGAACAAAAAACGGTAGGGAAGCCTGAGCATGCCGGAAGATTTTTCTAAGCAACCTCAAAAGCCACCTTTTTCTCCCCAATTCAGCATAGGATTTGCTTATCGCATTGGCATTGAATTCATATCGGGGATTCTCGTCGGTCTTCTTCTGGGGTATGCTATAGATCATGTATTGAACACACAACCGTGGGGTCTGGTGGTTATGGTCTTATTAGGGGCAAGCGCGGGATTGCTGAATATTTTCCGAATGCTGGGGTTATGGAATCCTTCTTCTGCCCAACCATCAATACCTTCAACGGATAAGAAAAAAGATGGTTGATCCTTTACATCAATTCAAGATCCGCCCTCTCATCCATCTTGAATTAGCTGGGTGGGATATTTCTTTTACCAATTCCTCTCTTTTTATGGTTCTGGCAACCTTGGTTATCATTGCTTTTTTCTATTTCTCTGTCAATCCACGCGCTCTTGTCCCCAACCGCTTCCAAGTCATTGCTGAGACTTTATATGGATTTATTTCAGACATGATCCGGGAAAACACGGGCAAAGCGGGACTCCCCTTCTTTCCCTATATCTTTAGCTTATTCTTGTTCATCTTAATGGGAAACATGTTGGGAATGCTTCCCTATAGCTTTACATTTACAAGCCATATTATTGTAACTTTTACCTTAGCGGCTATGGTTGTCAGTGCGGTAACCATCGTGGGATTTGTTTACCATGGGTTCCGCTTCTTACGCCTCTTTTGCCCACCTGATACACCTATTTTCATTATTCCTCTTTTGGTTCCCATTGAAATCATGTCTTATTTAACCCGTTCTGTTAGTTTATCCATCCGGCTTTTTGCCAACATGATCGCCGGTCATGCCATGCTCAAGTTGTTTGGAGGATTTGCCGTAGCTTTAGCAGGAACAGTCTTTTTTCCTGTTGCTTTGGCTTCCGTTGCCATGAATGTTGCTATTACTGGGTTTGAATTTTTGATCGCTTTACTTCAGGCTTATATCTTTACTATATTAGCATGTATATACTTACATGACGCCCTGAATTTACACTAATTCTTATGTTGGGAGCACACGATACATGGATATGTCAGCAGCAAAAATGGTTGGAGCAGGCTTAGCAATGTTAGCATTGCTGGGTGTTGGTATTGGCTTAGGAAATATTTTTTCCAACCTTATTACCGCTATTGCCCGCAACCCTTCGGCAAAGGATGATGTCATGAAAGTTGGGCTCATTGGATTTGCCCTAACCGAATCAATTGCTTTGTTGGCTTTCGTGACCGCCTTGATTATCTTGTCAAAATAGGCAAGCCACACCTAAAGAGAGGTGCCTTATCAATGCCACAATTTGATATTATAACCTACCCATCTCAGATTTTCTGGTTAGTTATTTGTTTTGTTTTTTTATGCACGGTCATGGCGCGGTACCTTGTTCCACGCTTAACCGCAACCCTTGAAGCACGTGAACAACGCCTTCAACAAGACCGGGACCAAGCCCAATTGATCAGAGGTAAAGAAGAAGCTTTAAAGCAAGAAAATCTCGCCCGCTTAGCTGAAGCCCGTAGAAAAGCGCATTCTCTTATCCACCAGGCCTTAACTGAGGCTCATAACAATAAATCGCGTCGAATGGCAGCTTTAGATGAAGAATTAATTATTAAGACCAAGAAAGTACGAGAAGAATTAGAAGCACAAACACAAAAAATCCTTCGGAATATTGAACCCTTAGTATCCCAAGTTGTTACAGCAACCTCCCAACGCATTTTAGGTCAGCCCCTTATCCGCTCCCAAGTCAAAGAAGTTGTCCAGGAAACCCTAGAAAAGCAAAGGAAAACCTAATGGATCCAACTTTTATTGTCATGATTAGCTTTGTCCTTTTTATGGGAGTTGCTTATCGCCTTGGGTACCATCGGTCTATGGTTGCACTAGACCAAAAAATATCAAACATCCGCCAAGCATTGAGTGATGCCACCCAAGCAAAAGAAGCCGCTTTTCAGGCTTTAACCGAGGAACGGCAACGCCATGGAGAAATCCTTGAAGAAATAGAACTTATTTCCCACAGAACGGAAGAGCAAGCCCTCGCTCTTCGAAAGCAGACTTTACAAGATATCGATAAAATGATTAACAATAGACAACAAGAAGTTGAAAATATGATAGAACGGCTGCATCATGAAGCTGTTCAAATTATACAAGATGAAGCAACAGCAAAAACCTTAGCAACATTTGAAGCTTTGGTCACAACTAAATTTTCTTCTACCCAACAGAAAATCATTAATGATGAAGCTATAACTAAAATCACAGCACAGCTAATAGGAATTGACTCAACTCTTCCCAAACAAAAACGTCAAAAACTAAAGCGTTCTGCTACTCGGTAAACCGTAGCTAAAGAACTTAAGGCACGGATTTAATTTAAGATACTCCCGAATTGCGGGGTTGTTGGATTGGTCCTTCCACAACATCTTCCGGAAATCTTGGTTGATGTCATCCATAAGATCCATCAAGTTATCAAAAGTTTCGAGCGTTGTTGGAATGATCAATTGTGTTTTCATCCCGGTTATTGTAGGGACTTTATCTTCATAGATCGCTAAATTCTGGTAAATTTCTAAATCATGCCTTTCGGACGTATGGTTGACCTCCACAAGGAGAGTTGAAGCATCATAATTGCTGCAAAACAAGAGAAGTTGCTCCAAAACCTTCATTTGGAACTGAACCATAATCATGCCGCAAAGCGTTTCGTCTCTATCAATAAACTCGTTTAATTCTTCATCTGCAATGGAAGGAAAATGACAGAGAACAAATTTCGATTCCTGTTCTTCATCCTGATCATCACAAATTTCTAAGGGGATTTCGCATTCTAAACCATGGAAGGAGTCATGCGCCACAAAGATATACTGGGAATGCCCCCTCTCCTGGGTCTCGACTGTAAACCCTGCGTTTGGATCAAATGTCTGAGAGCGCTTTTTCTTTCCAACAGGAGGTGGATTAGAGATCACAAGCTTTAAATGAGAGGTTTTTTTCTGAGAATCAGGCAATTTTGGCATGTTGTACTCATTTTTCCTAAAAGCGCATACATTACCTTTATGCACGATATTGATACATAGGTCAATAAAAAATGATACATAGATCAAAAAACCCCCCCTGGTTCTTCTAAAAGTAGAGAAATTTACACCGGTATATATTGATAAATGGCCAATAGTATGCGATCTTTTGATATCTCAAATGAAAAAGATTTTCCCATGAATGCAAAAAATATCTCACCAGAACCCGGAAAAAGGATTCGTCACTTGAGAAAAAAGCTCGGGCTTACAAGGGGACAATTTGAGGAGATTACGAGTATGAGCGCAAGTACTCTAAGATATTTAGAAACAGGTGAAAGGGAGTTATTACCTCTTAAAGCTAAATTACTGGCCAACCTATTTATATTTGTTTTTAAATTAGGAGAAGAGGAAGCTTCTGCCGATGTTTTATTATACGGTGAAAATAATAATATTAAGGAAGATACGGTATAATTAAATAGGTTTATCCTTGCGTATTTTTTGATGCACCCGGTCTAATTGATGTTCTAAACTCTCATAGTGGAAAATACCGTACAGGTAAGCTAATGCTGTTGGTAACGTTATAATCCAAAGACCAAAATGTCCTAAATAATTCCCAAGATATATAAGTCCAAAAGAGGTTATGATGTACATTGATGCCTTAGATATTGAAAATAGAATACTCGCATAAGAAACCCGACGGTAAATTGGAAAATGACGAAGGAAGACAGCAACGGATGGCATAACTTCTAATGCCACAATCACAATTAAGGCCTGTATGGCAAACAAATGAGCAGAACTTGTCAGATTCCTAATTAAAAAAGGCAAGGATACCATCAGAAGAAGCCCCAATACACCCCTCATTTTATTTACCTTTAAAGGATGAATCCGATAGCATAGGTACGTTATAATAATACTGCATGTCGTAGAAATTAAAGATAAAAAGAAATTATGTCTGATAATGTCTTCAGAGCTATAACCAAAACTGTCCTTAAGGACAGGGTTGAAATAAATAAAAGCCAGGTAAAAGCATAAGGGAGATCCACAACCTATAAAGAAATAGGATAATAAAGTTTTGCTGTTGACAGGCTCCTTCCAAGTCTTATTAAGTTCAGCTCCCCGAATAGGATCAAACTCAAGGTTTGTTTCTTCAATTTCTTTTTTTAGCTGTTTTCTTTTCATCTCAAGAAACTCAGGCGTTTCACGAAGGCGAGTTCGGGCAATCGCCCCAACAATTGCAACTACAGCTCCAAACCAAAATGCAAAGCGCCAATTAAAACCAGAGGAAGTAACAAAAAAAGCAACAGCAATTGCAAAAAAACCACCTAAGTCGTTAGAAACAGCCAAGAAAGCCGTCGCTGGGTAACGGGCGGGAATTTTGACGGTCTCTGTTAAGTAAATTTGCGCCCCGATCACTTCCCCCATGGATGAGATACCTTGGAATATACGGCATATTGTAACAATCCAAGCAGCGGCTATGCCGATTTGAGCATAGGTTGGAAGATTAGCCATGGCAACACAAGAAACCGCCATCATGGTTGTTGTCATAATGATGGTTGATTTACGGCCAATATGGTCCCCTATCCACCCAAAAATCACCGCACCAATAGGCCTGAAAACAAAAGTTGAGCAGAATGCAGCTGCTGCTAGAATTGATGCTGTACGTGAATCAGCTTGAGGAAAGAAAAGTTCATTCAGAAGAACAGCCATGTGAACATAGAGATACAAGTCAAAATATTCTAAAAATGTGCCGATCTGTAGGAGGCCGATGGATTCTTTTTGTTCGCGACTCAGAGATGAAAATAATCCCATATTTCTTCCTTATTATTTTTGTTTTTTACTACCGATGATGGAAGCTATGACGTTTGTCAAGATCTCAATCATTAAAATATCAAGTTCTTTTTGACGCAGCGCCCCCCTATAGGCAACTCCTGATTTTTCTATTCATTAGCAATACGAGTGTTTATGATTTTGGCTAATAATCCTAAATCAAGTTACTGTCGAAGGGCACATAAAATGATCCCCCTCACCACGGCGTAGCCAGGTAATGGGTAGATGGTAAGAGCTTAGAAAAATTATCAGGTAGTCAGATGGGCAATCATAAAATTTGACAGCACCGTTGGGTATTCCTTAAACCTTCCTACTAAAAACTTTCTTGACTTTTTGAGCGTAGGTGTCCATATCTTTGTTATACAATGAATTATTGAGCATCATGGATTTTCAGGATGATTTGGCTCTCTCGCCATATGAATTTAACATCTGTTTCCCATCTCAGCCCCTGGAGGTATGAAACATGGGCTGCTTCTTCATGCGCTCATTCTAATCTCCTCAAGCGCAGCTAGCGCTTATTCTTTTTTCTCACAACAATCTGTTTCATATTTTTTCCCTTACAGGAATGATTTTGTTCTATATTTTTATTGGGAGACACCCATGACAACGACACATACGCAAGATAAAATTGGCCTTTGGCCTTTAACATCCCTGGTAACAGGGAATTTGGTTGGTTCCGGCGCCTATTTGTTGCCGGCAACACTCGCTATTTATGGCACCATCAGTATTTTCGGGTGGATTGCAGCCTCTTTAGGGGCTATTCTGCTTTCTCTGGTTTTTGCAAATTTAAGTTCCCATCAGACAAAGACAGGCGGTCCCTACCTTTACGCCCAAGAAGCCTTTGGGGATACGGTTGGTTACTATGTTTGTTGGGGGTATTGGGTGCTTTCCTGGATGAGCAATCCGGCCCTCGCCATTGGTGCTGTCGGTTATATTTCCTCCTTATGCGGAGGATTAAGTCAAATGACCCATTTTTGGTTGGAGCTTCTCATTGTTGGAGGCCTAACGGCTTTTAACTTGACCGGCTTGAAAGTTACAGGACGTACAGAGCTTGTGATAACAGCCCTTAAAATCATTCCCTTATTGATTTTGCCCCTCATTGGCCTCTATTTCATTGATTTTTCAAACATTGCCCATCATGTTAACGTCTCTGATAAACCTCTTGGCCTGGCTTTAAATTCTGCAACGTTAGCAGCCATGTGGGCCTTCGTGGGTTTAGAGACGGGAACCATACCGGCAGGCCAGGTTTATAATGCTTCCCGAACGGTTCCTCGGGCCACAATTTTGGGAACCGTTATTGCATCAGCGGTCTATATTTTGGGGGCAATCGTTGTTATGGGAGTTGTTTCGCCCCAAGATCTACTCCACTCAAAAGCGCCCTATGCAGATGCAGCGGAGCATATCTTTGGCGGAACTTGGGGAGCATCCGTCACTTTTGCTGCCATTGTTTCCTGCTTAGGTACATTGAATGGATATTTGATTATTGTCGGCCGCATTCCCTATGGAGCTGCCCAAGATGGTTTGTTTCCAAAATTCTTTACACGAACAACTTCTCATGGAACACCCTATTGGGGAGTCTTGATATCTTCTTTTTGTTCTATTCCTCTCTTATTGCTCTCCTTACAAGATACTTTAATGGAACAATTTAATTTTATTATCGAATTAGCCACTTTGTTAATTTTAGTTGTTTATGCAATATCCGTATTATCTTATTTAAAATTAATGATAAGAGATAGAAAAATCACACCTTTAAAAGGCGCTTTAGGCCTGGGCGCCTTAGCCTTTACAGGTTGGGCTTTATGGGCAGCCAGCCTAAAGATGGTCGCCCTTTCACTGATCATTGTCCTCTTAGGAATTCCGATGCGCTTATGGATGACAAGAACGAAAGTTTCTAGGAATCAATCTTGATCAAGCTTCAGAAATTTCTTATAGATAAGAGGCGGGTGCGGGCGTAGCTCAATGGTAGAGCAGAAGCTTCCCAAGCTTACGACGGGGGTTCGATTCCCCTCGCCCGCTCCAGTAATCATATAGAAATTTCATTCATCAAATCTGCCAAATAAGCAATTGGAGCTTAAGCATGGGTAATGAGCAAGTGGTTCGTTAATGGTGTATTGAGATCTGATATATGGTTTATGGAAACATTGTGGAGCGTAATAGTACCAGAAACTGTTGCGCCTGTCATAAATTGAAGTATAGAATCCACACCCGGACCATATTGAGCTGCGGTTTGAGTAACGTCGATATGTGTCCCAAGCACTGTTCCATTAGCACTTCCTGTTTCTAAGGCCGATACCAATTGATCATTTGTGGGGGGAGTGCCAGCAGGAAAATTAGCGTTACTTATTGACGTATAAAGAGCATTAGAAATCTTAACAACTAAAGTATCCGCACCTGTATCAAAATCAATAAGGTGGTCAAATTCTTTGAAACTTGATAAATCAGCAGTATTTCCATTTGCGGCATGATCAAAGGTAAAAGTCTCTGCCGCTGATGTTCCTTGTTGGATAGATCCAAAGTGTAAATGGCTTCCAAAAGAATCTATATCGGCACCTGATGTAAGCGTGACGCCACTCAAGGTAATGGAACCATGGGTTACATTTGAACTATCAACAAATTGAAGCGTCGTAGAGCCATTTGAACTCGTAACATTAATGTCACCGAGAGATGGCATGCTATTATTTGCTAAGACATCTCCTATTTCCGAGCTACTCTTCGTGCCATCCACACTAATGGCATTAAACAAACTGACAGGCAAGGCAATCTCCAGGTTATCTGTGCCCACTTCAAAACCTGTAATGGTGTCAAATTGCTGGAATGCACTAAAATTACTTCCTGCCGACGGAGGTGCATTAAAATAAAAAGTATCTTCATTTGCGGTACCAGTTTGAATTGAGCCAATCTGAAGATGGCTACCAAGATCTCCCAAGTTAAGCAGATTAACATTATGTAACGTAACCTCCCCATTAGAAATTCCATTTGTTGTAAAGTGAAGGATGGAATCAACAGCTGAGGTGTTGGTTGGATCTGGAGAACTATATTCTATAGAAGCCTGGGAAATAGAGACATTTCCTGCTGCCATACCACTCGTTAGAGCATTTCTGAGTGTACTAAGGTCGCTGTTTAACCCAAAGGGGTTCATTTGATAATAAATATCGGTTGGGAGGAGTATTTGGAGTATATCTTGATTCGGGTTAAACTGGGTAATGTGGTCAGTTTCTTGAAAATTGGAAAAAACGCTTGGTAGGCTTATGGCAAATGTGTCGACTTGATTGGTATTACCAGCGAGCGTTGTTCCAATTTCAACATGAGGCAGACTTGTTAGCGTGGAAGAAACATCATGGAGGATCACAGTCCCATGGTCAAATTTTATAGTAGTATCTGATCCACCTGGGGTAACAACTGGGCCTCCGTGAGAAAGATTATATGAATCTAAGGAACTTGCCATTGTTCGTCCATTTAAAATATCAACTCCTCCATTGATGGCTTTATATAGAGCTGCCGATAGATTAAAATGGATTGTATCGTCTGTTAGATTAAAATTATAAACATCTAGATTACCTGTTAATCCCACACCCTGATTCTGGTCTTCAAGGGCGTTAAGGTGAATGGTATCAGGACTGCCGGCTTGGGTACTCAAATAAAGCTTATTGTTGCCCCATTGGAACCTGTTGTTCGAAGCATCGGTGGTGACAATATTTGAACCATTCGAGCTGAAAGCTACAGAATCTGAAGTCCATAAGGCTGTATTAGATAGGTCATTAATATCTGTGTAATAGTCGACTCCTCCCGCTCCCCCAACAGCATGACTATTCTGGAAGATAAATTGATTATCGCGGATATTTGCAGAAGCATCCAAGCTTTGGTTCAAACTGCCATTAGTGAACGATTGGCCTTGTTGCGCGAGAAGGGAGAGGCTGTTGATGTGAGAAAAGATGCTGCTGTGATCGTTACCTAAAGCAATAATTTCTGTAGGCAAAAACTTAAACACATTGTTTAACGCATTAGCAGAGACATCAACATTCATACTGCTCGATCCGCTGACAGAAGATGTCGTATTGCCCATGACATCAATTTGAAACGTATTTAAATCTCCCACAAGAGTACCGCCACCCACTATTTTTTGAGAACCAAAAGTATAAGTACTCTGGGCAGAATCATTACCAAAGGTAGCAGAAAGGGTTGCACTACTGGAAAAGACTTGGCTAACAGTATTTTTAACCTCTATTAAAAATTTGTCGGCAATGCCTATAGCAGTTCCATTAACATAAAGGGCATTTGATCCAAAATTAATGCCGGAAGAAACACGATAACCAGATAAGGCAGTATTAGCTCCAACGGAAAAGGTGATATCCTCAAAGTCCCCAAAAGCTTTATTCCCGGAGTGGGTATTGATGATCAAATTCCCGCCAGATTCAGCGGAGTTAACCGTGTTCTCACTATCCATTATCGTTACGGTAAGTGCTTGAGCATTCCCTGCCAGCGTTTCATTGGCAAATTTCCCTTGAAGATAAGAGGGATGAAGGATGCTGCCTGTGAAAGTTCCACCAGAAGCTGTGTTCGGATCTGACGTCATGGTTCCATCAAATGTCCCGACAACTAAGTCTAAACTAACTGCATTCCCTGGGTTATGGACATCATTGGGTGCAACCTTAATAATGTTTAAAGTTGGGTTTGTGGTATCCATATTGGAAAAATTTCCTGTCCCAAATTTATCAAACACACCTGACGTACTATCTGGGTCAAAGAGTGTGCTAGAATCAACCAGCTGTGGGACGCTCAGTGTAATGTCATAAGTGGACCCTACATTTGCAATATCAAGGTGATCAAAATAATTATCCAAAACATTCCCATAGATGCCATTTCCCTGATCCCCCCCGCCTGCTAAAAGGACAAGCGGTGTAAAATTAGAAAAAGGAGGGTGGACAGTAATAGGAGCAGGCGTATAAGCCAATTCTGTTGTTAAGTGGATATTATTATAGTCAGAGAAAAATAGGTTTGAAAATGTTATGGATCCTGCTGCTAAACCTGCTGCTATAGAAGGAGCAAATAAAAGGGTTGTGTCTGTTGGTGAATTGTGGGCGATGTTGATAAGGTGGGAGTTTGAAAGTTCTGAAGAATCAACATCTCTGTCATGATCTGTATTGAGGTTCCTAAAAAGTGCCGATGAGAGTTTTAAATCTAAATTGTCTGTGCTCGTTCGGAAACCCGTTACAGTCGCATTCCCTTGCATAGCCGCATTTTTTCCTCCTAAAGAAAGAAGTGTAAATGTTAAAGTGTTCGATAAGCTATTTGAAAGAATGTTATAGGTGTCGTTTCCCCATGTAATGACATTATTTTGGCTATCGATCACTTGTACTGGTAAAGTAGCATCATTTCTGAATGTCACTGTTCCTGTTGCAAAGTTTGTATTTGACAAATCAACGATATCTGCATTGAAGTATGTATGGCCTGTCCCACCTGTTAAAACGCTATTACCAAATGTGAAGTTATTTCCTGAAATGGGGGTTAAGTTCTGGGTGAGAGGATCATGAGTTGATGTATCCGTATCCGCAATATAAAGCGTTCCTATGCCGGGGTTAAGTGTCATGGTATCACTACTACCAACCAATTTGTTCGCGCTAAAGTTAAAGTTGTTCGCCTTAATAGAGGCATCACCAACCGTACCAGGCAGGGTAGGATTGGTAATAAAGAGGCTAAGCGTTCCCAAATTCCCATAAACGGTAGCAGAACCCCCGGCTGTTGACCCAACGGTATAGACAGTATTGGGGCCAAAATTAAATATATTATTATTAATGGTAGCATCGGCAAGGTTTCCTTGGCTATCACGTCCGGCATTCACAATAAGGCTCAGATCCTTAACATTGCCATACATAATGCCTGTACCCCCTGAATTAATATTAAACATATTAGCGCCAAAGGTAATGGTTTGCCCATCTAAACTGCTGATCGCATGGGTTGTTGTCGCAGGCGTTGTGGGCGTGGCCAGTGTGATTATAGCGGGTGTCGTTATGGTGGTAGCTGTATTAATAAACTGAAGGTTCTCAACATCTCCAATGACCGTATGTCCTCCCTCTGAAATGTCATAAATAAGCTTTGATCCATAAACAAGGGGGGTAGCCGGAACTGTTAGATGTGTAGCGTCATAGATAATATCAGCCCCACCACCCACAATTCTATTCCCAGGCTCGTTTGTTTCAAAAATTTCTGTGGCTTTTGAACCTTGTGTTGTAGAAGTTCTAATAGCTTGTTGTGAATCCGCATTTAAGGCAAAAAGATGAATCTTTGGGAGGGTTATGATATTCTCTGGCTTTACATTATCATGAACAGTTACAGTGATAAAAGCATCAACAGGAGTTTTACCGTCACTTGTGCTAAATACACGTAATGTTCCATCAGAAGTAAGATTAAATTCAGGCGGTAAAACAGTGTCTACTGTAACACCCCATACGAGAGAATCGATATCAACATTAGATAGGAAACTTCCAAAGACCAAGGGCTGGTCACCCTTCACGAAGACAGGGTCGAAAGCGCCTACAGCAGTTGGATTGGGAGTAGGGGAGATATATTGGCTTCCAAAAGGCTTAATAACGATACTATCATTATTAAAAAAAGCTGAGGAGATATCTTCTAGATCTACTAAGCTGGTAATAGAAATTCCTAGCGTATCAATATTGGGAAGAGTTATTCCTCCGTAAGGAACCATCGAACCAAGGGGACCCGTAAAATTTATAGTAACAGTACCGAAACCGGAGGTGGAAACACCGCCTGCACTAAGTAAGCGGATGTTATTCGAGTTATCCCCTTCAATCATTCTTAAACTCTCGAAAAGGCTCCTTTCGATGTTAAAGATGATTTTATCCTTTGTTAAATCGAAATGATAAATAGTATCGAACCCTTGCATAACAGGGATTTTATTACTATCTCCTACGAGCGTAAAATTGTATGTATCCTCTCCCTGCCCACCTGTGTAGGTATTATTCCCCCAGGTAATCGTATTATCCTTGCTGTCTTCTATCGTGAGGTGTCCATTATTATAAGCAACAGCCACACCTCTTGCGAAGCCTGTATAGTGATCATGATCATAGGCATCACCAAAACGGCTTAAATGCCCGAAAAAGATTGTATTTCCTACGCCGGCAGTAAGGGTCGCATCACCAAAGTTGAAGTGATTATCTTCAAATGTTGCTTTTGTAATGTTTGTAAGAGTAGGGCTTATCACTCTTAAAGCTATGTTTTTTGCCGTAATTGTTAGGGTATCAACATTTCCAATAATCGCACTCGTTTGCGCTGGCATATCGTGGAGAATGGTAATTTTTGTAGCTCCAAAATTAAATATATTATGCTGAATGTTTGCCGATGTATCTATCAAACCCGACCCGTTGAAAGAGGGGTTATCCGCCTGATGAGGGAGGTCAAAACCGTTTTGTATATTGTTAGCTATGTCGGTTGTAGGAATTCCTGGCGTAGCTGTAATGGTAATATCCCGCACACTCCCTATAAGCCCACCTGTAATGGCCCCCGTAGTAGGGTCTATGTCCACGCCTGCTCCATTCCCATAAATAACTTGCGGACCAATCGTGATCGTATTATTTTCAAAGTTAGCTGTAGCATCTAGGCTTACGGTAGAATTATTCTTAACTTTAAGGACAGAATTATTCCCACCGAGCGCGTCTATTTCAAGGGATGCTGCTGTTCCGAAGACACTACCATTGACATAAAACGCGTTGGCTTTAAAGTTAAAGGCATCGTGTTGGATGGTCCCTGAAGCAGTTGCCACCCCTTGGGCACTCAATTTTATGGCTTTAAAATTACCATACGCCTCAGCTGTTGCTGAATCCGCTGTGTCCACAATAAGGTTGCTGCCGAAAGAGGTACTTCCAAGCCCCCCTGGATTATCATTATAGTTTGAAAATGCTATCCCTGACACTATGAAATTAAGGTTTTCTGTGATTCCCCCAACAATTTTTGAATCTAAACCTCCAATGAGAATGTTTGAGGTACCAGAAAGAGCCTGCGATTGTACACCATTCGGTAAGACCGTAGTAGGCGCATTCAAAAACCCAAAAAGGAGAGGACCACTGGTTGCTGTATCGATATGATGGGTTTGTGGATTGACTGTAGTTGCTGTAATGGTGAGAGGAATGATATAGGGAACTGCCGTACCAACCGTAATGGTTCCATAGGGGTCAATGCTAACACCCCCTCTGGGAAGGCCTGATGAGTCAATGTTAACGCCCCCTATGGGAAGGCCTGTGAAAGGATCTGCTAAACCAGATACTGTGTACTGGGCAAAAAAGGAATTGGCGAAGAAGTTATCCAGCTCATTAAAGTAAGAATGGACTGATCTATTTGGACCTTGGCTATAAATATAAGGTTCTGTAGCCGTTGCTCCTGAAGAACTTGAGGGGGTTGTAACAATTTGGTCAGGTGGTAAGGTTACTGCAGGAATATAGGTAAGGGTTACTTCTACCTTAAGGTGGGGTATATCACGAAAATCTTTAAGGGCTTGGTTGCCTATAAGACTTAAAGATCCCCCCCCCTGAAAATTAATGATTGCTCCTAGGGCGTTATCATAAGTGAGAGGATTATAAATTTCACCAACTTGAAAATCATCTGAAGTTACCCCAGCATTCAATTCACCTACTGTAACAATTTTATTATGGTTAGTGTCCAGTGACCGAAAAAGTGCGGGGGTCAATTGAAAGTCAAGGGTATCTATTGATGGGTTAAAATCCGTGATGAGGGAATGGCCGA
>Ga0172372_10008022_pt1 | contig 14071 bp, 12 predicted proteins | sample LakKiv5m_2_FD_114544 | JGI IMG/M metagenome (GOLD analysis project Ga0172372, IMG submission 114544) | Freshwater microbial communities from Kabuno Bay, South-Kivu, Congo - kab_092012_9.5m | ecosystem: Environmental > Aquatic > Freshwater > Lake | place: Democratic Republic of the Congo...
CCTTCGGCCCCTAGTCAGGGGCGTGGGGACCGAAGGTCCCCACATTTAAATTCTTATTCCCTCCCCTTTAGGGGAGGGCTAGGGTGGGGATATAACTGTGGGCGCTGCGCGCCCAGCCCGCCAAGGGGGCGGAGCCCCCTTTGAACCCCATTAATTGGGCATACCCCAACGGGGAATGAAAGGGGCTTCGCCCCTCAAGGTGGTGGGCACGTAGTGCCCACCACCAAAATGTGGGGACCTGTTTTTATTTTTTGGCCCCACACCCCTTGAATAAGATGAAATTTTTTATTGTTTTATTCCGATAACTAATTAAAAAACATTAAAAACAATTGGGAGAATCAATCAAATGATAAACGCATCTTCTACATCAGCATCGTTCACCCAGGGGAACCCCCCAAATATCGGAGATAAAAGGCTAATTATCGATCCAATGATGCAACCACCCACCAAAAAAATATGTGATGGATTAACACGCTTAGCAAGTGCAACGATAGACTCCACACAGTCACCCGATTGCAACACAACCGTCATACCCGCTAAAGAGAGGGCTATTGCACTATGCCACAAACTTGGAACACCGGCCAGAATCGGCAAACTAATCGAAGACTATCAAACATGGCTAGCACCCCGCCCACTATCCATCACCGATCAAGACACGGCGACCAGTATTGTTCGTGCCATCATTACAACTTACGCCGCCTATAAACAAGGCCATCCCGATACACCCCCGCTTGATTTAAGTAGGTTAAATTTGAGTGGACTGGACCTATCATACCTGCCTTTGTCACTCGCCAATCTAAGCAATTGTAACTTAAGTAGGGCAAGTTTGGATCACAGTGACTTGCGTGGGGCACTTTTGGCGCACAGTGACTTACGTGGGGCACGTTTGGAGCACAGTGACTTACGTGGGGCACGTTTGGAGAGCAGTGACTTACGTGAGGCAAGTTTGAAGCATTGTGACTTAAGTGGGGCACGTTTGGAGCACTGTGACTTACGTGGTGCTAATTTAAGCCTGGCCAATTTAAATGCCAGCGTAATAGAAGCTACCAATTTAAAGAAGGCCACTTTATACATGGCCACTCTACTAAAATCCCGGATCAGACATTGCAATTTTGAGGGTAGTAATATGATCCGTACTGTTTTGAAAAATGCCGAACTGAGCAACAGCTGTTTGGATGATGCTGATTTACGAATGTGCCGATTTGATTCTGTGTACTTTGCACACAATACGCTAAGGCATACCCGTATCGATATTCGTGATCTAGACAAATGGCGTAAAATCACACCAAGCCAACAGCTGATCATTGATTGTGATCAGGTGGAAAACCCTAAGGCGGTAGCCTCTGTCAAGCTTGACGGCTACTGTGTCTCAAGCCGATTGTTACGCATACTGATAGCGGTTCAAAACCCATCGTTACCAAAAGTGAGATGGGGAATGAAAATAAGCCTCGAAGATAATAAGGAAGAAAACGCTATTCTGAGCACGTTAAGGAATCTAGGTGTCAACATACAAATTGATGTATTGGGCTACAATGAAGATACACTACAAAACCGTAGCCTTGCGATGGCACTAGAACCACTATTAAAAGCACCCCATCATTACTACTTTCTAGATAAAGAGATGAAATCAAAATTGGAGCAATTACTACCTGAACTCACGGCCTATCTACAGGATTGGGCCACCAGAATACAGCAAGGAAGTGCGATACCGCCCCACGGATAGAAGAATAATAAATGGGGACCTTCGGTCCCCACACCCCTTGACTAAGGGCTTCGCCCTTAGAACCCAGAATAAGGGGGAAAAGCCCCCTTTGAACCCCATTAATTGAGGATACCCCCTTGGGAATGAAAGGGGCTTCGCCCCTTAAGGTGGTGGGCACTGCGTGCCCACTATTACAACCCCACCCCAACCCTCCCCTAAAGGGGAGGGGGTATGAATTAAAATGTGGGGACCGAAGGTCCCCACACCCCAGCAAAGGGGTTTCACCCCTTTAAATCCCCAAGACATGGGGTAAGCATCCTTTGAAAAGAGGCTTCGCCCCTTGGTTTTGGGATCCAGGGGCTCCGCCCCTGGTCTGGGGTCTGGGGATCGAAGATCCCCAGAATCTAATCTCTTACTCCCTCCCCTCTGGGGAGGGTCGGGTTGGGGTTCTAATAGTGGGTGCAACGCACCCACTATCCCAGATGCACCCTTCATTTACTTCTTTTACGACGTATCCCACAAAAATGATCTTCCGGATAAAATGCCTCACGGGTATTTCTTGCATCTTCCTTAATTTGAGTTACCCTAGCGGTTCTTTCGTGGAAAGTATCATTGCATGGTTGCCCCATTAAATGCTTGATTCCATTCTCTAATCCTTCCGCCAATTTTGCAAAAAATCCCCCAAACGCACTACCTGTGGTTGTCCCCACCCACGCCGTTTCATTCGACCACCCACGAATAGTCGCCATTATGCTTTTTTACCTCCATGCCGTATGAACCCAACCAATATTGCCGCTACCGGTATTGCTACCACCATCCCCGTCATCCCCCATATATTGCCACCCACCATTAACGCAATAATCACCACCAACGGGTCTAACCCCATTGAATGCCCCACTAATTTGGGGGTCAATATAAAACTTTCAATTAACTGACACGCCACCAATATCCCCAGTACCATCCCCACTTCAAGCAAACTAAACCCCGCAATGAAGGCGGTCGCACACGATATAATCACACCCAACGAAAAGCCAAAATAGGGCACTATATTCAAATACCCCGTCATAATTCCAATCGCAACCCCACCTGGTACACCCATCACCCATAACCCCATGGCATATAAGCCCCCCAAAATCGTACATACCAATAATTGCCCCCGAATATATCCACCAATAATGGTGTTTAATTCACTTAATCCATTGGTTAAACGAGTGTGAAAATGGGACGGAGTCCACGCAAATAATAACTCATATAAACGAGGCAATCGATGTAAAAAATGAAAAAAGAAAATTGGGAATAACGCAAAATTGATGACCCACACTGTTGTTTGCAATACCGACCCACCCACATGCCCAATCGACCCTACCGCTTGATCGAATGATTGATTCAACGATCGGGTGAGGGTGCGGTATAAATCCCTCACAAATCCCGTCTCTGTTGTCGCCATCGGAATCCCTAATTCACGACAAGTATCTCGAATCACATGATAATGCTCATGGATCCAATTCGGTAATACCCGCAATACCGACTGAATCTGACCCAATAATAATGGCACCCCAATGCCAATTAATAACCCGATCATCGTCATCACACCCCCAAACACCACCCACACCGCCACCCCACGCGAGATTCCCCGTTTTGTTAATAACCCCACCAATGGGCTAACCCCATACGCCAATAAAAACCCAACCACCACCGGCACCAAGGCACCCCCCAAAGCGGTGATCACCAGCACCCCCAATCCCCCCATGAGCATCGCATAACGATAGGCCCAAATTCGAATGATCCACTCATTCATTGGGGGACTCCATCCGATAGGCAGCCCGTGTATACCGATTCCGTGGGTCCCACATTAACCAACTGGCTAAGCCAACCTCTGTCGTACCCCGTATCTGAGCCCGAACACGATCGGCTGTGTATGGTGCCCCCAAATTAAAGTCTTGTAACCATGGGCGTAACTTGGTTGGTTCATATCCAAATCGAACCATACGATCCCGTCCCTTTCCCATCACATACCGAATTAATTCATAAGGGTACAAGGCCGGATTCCCATAACCGTTAAATCCTGGTGGATAATGTGATGGATATACCATCGGACAAATATAGTCAAAATAAGGACTCGCTGTTGCCAAATGTTGACCAATGGATACATCATCCAATGCCGTTAAGGTCATACCAAACAAATCAGCCGACATGACAATACCCGTGGGTGCCAATTGCTCTCTTAAATATTTGAAAAATGACGATACAACCCGTTCTTTTTGTGTGGGACGATGCACATACGGTACCACCACCCCATTGGCACTCACCCGCCCATTTAAGGTAATGGTTTGCTGACTGGGCACCGACAACCGAGCCCCCGTGACCGGAAATCGCATGTCGGCCATATTGCCATCTGTTGGGTAACGAACATAATCAAAATTTAACTCATCAAACCCAACCGCGATACAGGCATGCGAAATGCGAATAATATGCTCCCAAAACCCCTTGGCCCCTGGGTCGATATAATGCAAACCGTGCCGATCTTTCCATAACCCACCGGCTCGGGTTTGGACCCCTACTTGGGGATGGGCTTTGGCATATAACGGGTCCTGAAATACCGTAATGCGGGCAATGACATAAATGCCTTTGTCATGAAGGGACTGAATGAATTCGCGCATGTCCGGAACCCGATTTTCTTCGTAGGGAGCCAATTGCGGGTCACCTGTTTTGAATGATATGGCCCCCGAATAATCTTTGACATCAATGATAATCGCATTGAGTTCTGAACGATCAATAAAATCAGCCAACTGGGCACGCCATCCATGTTGTGAGGCCACCCAACTCGTCATGTAAATGCCCTTTAATGGGCTGGGGGTTCGCATTCGCGTGGGTTGGTCTGCCATGGGTGGAACCACCGGTTTTTGAGTGGCTACAGGTGGTACTGGATTCGGCATCCATTTGGTTTCGATGAGTACCCCCGCTCCCAATACTCCAATACTCACCACTAAACCAACGGGAATTCCCACCACCCATCGACCCCATCTGGCCCAAAATACCCCCTTCGGATTTTCTTGATTATCTGGCATGTGTCACCTTTACAATTTGGAATGAAGGTATCATAAGCTACAAACCACTAACCGCCAAGCCATGATATGGCCATTTGTAGGCCCGTATCTTTACCCAAATCTTTGGTTGGGATCGGAATCATACGATCAACCTTAATGCCTTGTTTGGAAATGTCGCGCCCTTTGGGGGATCGGTATCGGGCATTGGTATAAATCAATCCCGAGCCATCACCCAATGGCAACACTTTTTGAATGGCTGTTTTACCATAGGTGTGTTGTCCCATAATGGTACCCCGTTGGTGATCTTGAATGGCGGCAGCCAATACCTCAGCCGCTGATGCGGTTTGTGAATTGACCAATAGTACCAATGGTAATTGGGTTGTGAGGGGTTTTTGAACTGTCCATTCTTCTTTGGTCACCCCATATCGATCGGTGATTTTAACGACACACGTATCCGGTAACAACAAACTCGCTACCTTAATGGCCCCAGACAATAACCCACCCCCATTAAATCGTAAATCAATGACCAATCCGGTAATGGGGGTATCCAATAATGCTTGCAATTTTTTTTTGAATTCATCTGGAACCCCACTGCTTTCGAATGTGGGAATGCTCATTACCCCAATGGTACCAACCCGCTGTACCCCAATCGTGGCCATTTGTGTCATGGGCATTCGATCCAATTGAAGGGTGGATAATCGTCCCTTTCGGGCATATTCAATGGTTACCACCGAACCGGCTGGCCCCTTTAACAGGGTGTGTACCTGTCCCACCGACAACCCTTTAACCGGTGCTCGATTAATTCCCATGATCTGATCGCCCACCATCATACCGGCTTTGGCGGCAGATGAATGGGGAATGACCCTCGCAACCAGTATCTCCCCATTCATCAGCATGACGTAAAGCCCCACTCCCGTCGATTCACCCAACACCCGATTTTGCATGGCAGCAAACGCAGGTGCATCCATATAACGGGTGTAAGGGTCATTCAGTGAGGCTAAATATCCGGTAATGGCACCTGTTTCTAACTTGTCTTCATCCACCGGATCAATATAAAAATTACGGATGGTGTAATGCACTTTTTGCAGTTGTGCAAGGCCGGTTCCATTTGAAAATCCCAACCCAATGGTAGCCCCCACGCCCATTAATACCCCCACGAACCACCATCGAAATGAGCGGTTAATCACGAAAGTTGTTTGATGCGGTGGATCATCGGTAAAATGGCCGCCCGTGCCATGCCAATCATCTGCCCCAATTCGGTTTCACTAAAAGGAGACGATTCAGCCGTTCCTTGCAATTCAATTAAATGGCCAGCTTCATTCATGACCACATTCATGTCCACACTCGCTTTGGCATCTTCGTCATAACACAAATCACACCGACATTCCCCATCCACGATGCCCACACTAATGGCCGCCACCCAATCCCGAATGGGTGATTGGCGATTGGGACCGGCCAATACCCACTTCCCAAATGCCAAGCGCAATGCCGCCATGGCACCCGTGATGGAGGCTGTTCGGGTGCCCCCATCCGCTTGAATGACATCACAATCAATCATCACCGTTCGCTCACCCAATACCGACAAATCCAGTGTGGGCCGTAACGCACGCCCAATTAGGCGCTGAATTTCACTCGAACGGCCGGATGGGCGACCTTTGCTACTATCGCGAGGATTTCGCTGATGGGTGGCACCTGGTAACATGGCATATTCGGCGGTCATCCATCCAGCATGCGTTCCCCTACAAAATGGGGGAACCCGATCTTCTAAGGTGACGGTTACAATGACCTTGGTATGACCCAGTTCAACCAACACGGACCCCAACGCATGGGTGGTGTAGTGTGGGTGAATGATGAGTGGACGAGGGTCATGGTTGGTTCGCTGGTCGGGTCTCACGAATGGGGTAACTCGTTGCGTTGGGTTAATAAGTGGTCTCGACCCGATTCAATACTTTGTTCCAATTTAATCAGGTTTTTTTGAACCCGTGTAACCACCATTTGTAAATGGGCCAAAACATTATCGGCATATTCATCCGTGGCACGTTTTAACCGGCTACTTTCTTCGTCGGCTTGGCGCAATACCTCTGGATGAATGGGGGTTTCGGGTGCGGGAGAGGGCGTGTGTTGAACGGGGGTGGTTTCAATACTTCGTCGAATTAATAAGGGATCGTTTTTAACCACAATTCTTAACTTGTCCAATAAGGTTAACAATCGCCGTTCATCCAATACCACTTTCTCTGAAAACGGTACTTTTTTACCTTCCAACACGGCTGCTTCAATCGAATCAATTAAGCCTAATAATTCACTCATAGTCGTTCCTTTAATTTCATGGCCACACGGGGCGGGACAAACGATGACACATCCCCTCCATACATCGCAATCTGTTTAATTGCCGTTGAACTAATGTAAGAGTAATTAGAATCTGTCATCAATAATACGGTTTCAAGATTGGGCTGTAATTGGCGATTCGTCAATGATAATTGAAATTCAAATTCAAAATCCGAAATGGCACGCAAGCCCCTCACGATGGCAGATACCCCCAATTGACTGGCTAGATTGACCAATAATCCCGTGTAGGAATGAATGGTAATGCGCGGATTCGATGACAATTCTCCCCGAATCATGGCGACCCGTTCCTCTAAACTAAAAATGGGGGTTTTGGCCGGATTGTGAATGACCCCAATATGCACATGGTCAAACAAACGACAAGCCCGGGCAATGACATCCAAATGACCGTAAGTAATGGGGTCAAAACTACCAGGGTATAATACTTGGGTCATGGTTTCACCATGGTAATGGCCGTATTGCCATACACCCGACCAAAAAATAGCGTCAACCCCAATGGGTTGATGGTAACGGTTGGGGGGTGTTCAATCACTACTCGGCCATTGGGGGAAAGGATCCCGTTGTCATGAATGATACGTAACATGGTGTCAAAGTATGGCAAGTGGGTCCATGGTGGGTCAAGATAGATAATATCCATGATACCCACTTCAGGTAGAATTTGACGGGCGTCACCCGTCATAATATGAACCGCATTGGCAAATTCGTGATCCCGACCGGCTTGTACCAATCGACTTCGGATTCCCTCATGATTTTTTTGAAGCCAGTGTGTCACCTGATCTACCAGTACAACCCGATGGGCCCCCCTTGAAAAGGCTTCAAATCCCACGGCCCCTGTTCCGGAAAATAGGTCAAGGAAGCGGAGGTTGTGTAGGGGGCCCAATACGTTAAAAACAGCTTGTCGTAGTTTGTCTTGCGTTGGACGAATGCGACGATCATCGGGGAAATGAATGGGGAATCCTCGTAACTCACCACCCACAATTCTCAATTGAGGTGCCCCGCTTCACTAACATAATCTGCCGCATCAACCCATTCTCGCAACGCCATGAATGAAGGGTGTTGCAATGTGGGGTCGGTCTCTATCATTTTGATGCCTACTTTTCTGGCCAAAACCAATAAGGGTTCATCTTTTATCAAATCGGCCACCCTAAATTGGGGTAATCCCGATTGACGAACCCCCAAAACCTCACCCGGTCCCCTTAGTTTTAAGTCCAATTCGGCAAGTTCAAAGCCATTGTTCGTATGTACCATGGCATCCAAGCGTTTTTTAGAAATATCAGATAAACGATCGGCCACCAATATGCAGGTGGATTGCAATACACCCCGTCCAATTCTTCCCCGTAATTGGTGAAGTTGGGACAATCCAAATCGTTCCGCATTCATAATCACCATCATGGTGGCATTGGGGACGTCTACCCCCACTTCAATCACCGTTGTGCTTACCAATACCCCCATTTCCCCCTGCTTAAATTGGGCCATGATGCGGTCTTTATCTGTGGCGGGTAATTTACCATGCAACAACCCCACTTGATGCTGGGGTAGCATCGACTGTATATCTGCATGCCCCTCAATGGCAGAGGCCAAATCCAATTTGCTGGATGCTTCGATTAATGGGTAAACCACATACACTTGTTGTCCTTGTTGTAATCGCTCCGACATCATGCTGATGACCTCATCCAGTTGGGACATGCGCATGCGGATGGTGGTGGCGGGAATGCGCCCTGGTGGCATTTCTGAAATGATACTTTTTTCCAATTCACCATAAATGGTGAGCATAAATGTTCGAGGAATGGGCGTGGCGGTGGTATATAAACAGTGGGGGGTGTTTCCTTTTTGGGCCAAGCGAATCCGTTGTTGTACCCCAAATCGATGTTGTTCATCAATCACCACCAAACCCACTTGGTGAATATCAACGGGATCTTGAATGAGGGAATGGGTGCCAATCGCAACCACGGGTTGTGGGCTTTTTAATCGGGTTAATGTATCCCGTTTTGCCCTTGTTTTGAGTGACCCTTTTAATAAAACGGTGTCGACCCCAATGGCCGATAATGCATGGGATAATTTGTGGTAATGTTGACTGGCTAATACATCCGTTGGGGCCATTAATACGGCCGAATACCCAGCTGAAATAGCCATTAATATGGCCATGACAATGACATCGGTTTTACCACTACCGACATCACCTTGAATCAAACGATTCATGGCAATACCGGATGTCACGTCCCGTTGAATATCGTAAATGGATTGCCATTGGGCGTTGGTAAGGGCATAGGGCAACTGTTGGATATACCGATCATGAAGGTCAGATTGGGGGGTCAATAAACAGTGGGTGGGTAATCGTTTAAATTCATGCCGACGTTTTAAAAGGGATAATTGATAGCGTAAGAATTCATCAAATACCAACCTCATTCTAGCGTGAACAGGGGCCTCCATGGTGGGGGGACGATGAATGGTGTGAATGGCCATGGAGAGGGGCATGATGTTTAAGCGTTCCCTGATGCTGGGGGGTAAAAAATCTGGAACATGTGGCACCATGGTATCCAGTGCATATTGAATAAGGGATCGGATTTTGGATTGATACAAACCGGCTGTTAACGGATAGATAGGAACAATACAGCCCAACAATTGTTCACGGTCTTTTACGGAACGGATGACATCCAATTCAGTGGCCAATAGTTGTTTGAGATGCGTATAGGGGTTGCGTTCTAATTTGCCCGTAATAACCACTTCTAAGCCAATTTTTAGAATGGGTTTGAGGTAAGCTTGATTAAAAAATACCACATGAATGGGTCCGGAATGATCGGCAACCGTGACTTTTAACAAATGAACCCGGTGTTTGGACACCTCTTCATTCACAACCATAATCCGACCTGTAATGACGGCTGGCCCATCGTCTGGTAATCGAACAATGGGGGGTAGGGATGATCGGTCTTGATAGGTTCGAGGTACCAATGTTCCCAACTCAGCCCACGTGCCAATGCCCAATTTGGCCAATCGTTGGGCCAAGGTGGGGGTGGTCATTCGATGGGGATAGATGGGGGTATTCCAATCACGCAAGTTCATTCATATACCCCCTTACGGTATTATAAAACCCCAATCGTTTGCACCAAATCACCCATTAATTTAAAGGTTGGTTGGTTGGATTCGGATAACATTTTGTCGAGGGTGTAATGTTGTTTTGCGGATTCCAAAATGACCTTTGTGTTGGCTGACCGGTATAAGGACAACGTGGCATATACTTGGTTAATGGTTCGTTTGGCGAGCAAGCGACTTAATTTGGTGGGGTCATCTTCGCCGTTGGAAAGGGAATATGTTTTATACATGCCACCTTCTTTTGATAGGGGGGCCAATCGATCTTGAAAACGATCGATTAACACCGATTGGGGGTCGCCACTAAATTCGGATAAGCTGGGTGGGAACTCTTGAAATTGCAACAGTTGATCCAAATCGGATATGGCCATATCAACCATTGAAAGAATATCAGATGGGGGGTACACAATATAATGTTTCCAAGCGGTGGCCACCAGCAATTTATTGGCCCACGCCAATCGGTTGTACGCCCGTGCAAAAAACAAGCTTTCGTATTGTTGTCGGGGAATCACATGGGAGTAATAACGTCGCATTTCACCCAATAATTGAATGAGTTGGTCCAATTGTTGTTGAACATCTTGAAAGGAATCCATTTGATGAACCAAGGGGTGAACCTGATAATAATTATCCCTGGCGTTGACAATGGACAAGCGATACGCCGCACTAATAACCAAGGGTAATTGTGGAATGAGGGTGTCTTTGGCCCGGCTTCCATCAGCTTGTTTAATAAAGGATTTGACTTGATCGGAATAAATCACTTTGGCTTGTCCAAATAATTTGAGTTGTTCCATTTGTAATGCGTTAAAATAACGAACTTCCGACTCTGGAATCACACGTTTGATGGGTGCAGGGGATGGTTTGGGAGTGGTAGATGGGGTGGGGGTTAAAGAGGCAGCCATTACGGCAACCGATGGATAGACCAATAAAGATAGTATCAATGTATAAATCATGAGGAAATCACCGCCGTTAATGTAGGTTGATAAGAGGCCACAATATCTGATAAAGGAATTGAAATGGGATCGGCTAAACCGTTGATCGTTAAGGTAGGATCCGTGGTTGTATGACCTAAAAGTAGGGCAGGGACATGGGCGTTGTGAAGGGTGTTCAATACGGATTCGGGGTTGGATACCGCTACAATATACCCCCCATTTTCGGAGTACAAGGTGGCAATGGGATCGCCCTGAATCGTTAGGGTAGCCCCAACGCTTGGGTTTCCCCGTGAGCCAATGAGCATCTCGATGATGGCCCCGATGGCCCCCCCCCCTGATATATCATGGCAGGCTACGATTTGGCCGGCTTGTATGAGCTGATGAACGGCACGATTGGCGGCGGATTCTTCCTCGAATCGCACTTGGGGCGGTGTGGCAGGTGATATTTTTGACAAGTTAGCCCATTGTGTTCCGCCCATTTCAAGGTAGGGGGTTCCCACCCGAATGAGCGACAAATGAGGTGCGAATACTTGAAGGCCAATGGCTTGTTGGATGGTATTGATGCGACCGATGACCACAATCACTGGAGATGGGATGACACTGTGGCCTTGGTGGGATTCATTGTACAAGCTGACATTGCCAGAAATAACCGGTAATGCTTCCGATGGGTTCCATCGCAGGCCATCGGCGGCATCGGCGATTCCTTTGACCCCTTGAACAAAATCAAAAAAGTGGGTTGGATTTTCTGGGCTACCATAATTTAAACAATCGGTGATGGCCAACGGTTCGCCACCCACGGCGACCACATTTCGAATGGCTTCTGCAACGGCATAAGCACCACAGGTGTAAGGGTCCAATTCACCATACAGGTTGGAATCCATGCTACATACCACGCCGGTTTGGCACCCAGCCAATGGGGCCACAATAACGGCATCGCCGTCCCCAGGGTGTAGGACAGTTTGGCCACGTACGGATTGGTCGAAATGACGGTAAATAAAGCGTTTGGACCGCATGTTAGGTAATGCCATGAGCTGGGTTATCCATTGATGGTGGGTGGTGGTGGGGTAGTCGGTGTGAGGGGTGGTGGTGGTGGGGTTGGGGCGAGGGGTTAGGGGACGGGTAACGGATACGTCGGATGTAATGGCATTAACAGGAATGCTGGCAACCACTTGTTGTTGCCATTCAACGTGGTAGATGGGGGAGGTGGTGACTTCACCAATTTTAACGGCTCCTGCATGGGGGTAAAATCGTCCTAGGTTAAATTGTTCGTTGAAGGTGTGAAGAACGGTGGCGGTTTCAGATTGGGGGACGGCGAGGCAGAACCGTTCTTGGGTTTCGGAGCAGGCAATGACTTCTGGTGGTAGATGGGGGATGGCGACATTGACGGCATCGAGGTTAATGGTGACGCCGAATCCACCTGCGGCGGCAATTTCAGAAGTGGCGCATGCAATGCCACCGGCACCTAAGTCTTTAAATCCAATTTCGATACCACGTTGATGAAAGTCATCGAGCAAGGCACGCAAGGCTTCGACGGTAACGCGTTTAATAAAGGGATCGTGAACTTGTACGGCCCCGATGGCTTGGGTATCACCGGACATGGTTTGGGAAGAAAAGCTGGCACCGCCGAAACCGGTGGCATCGGTGCTTTTGCCGACCAATATAATATCGTGGGGGATGTGTGCGGCAGATTTAGGAACGTAGCTATGGCAAATGTGATCTGACCGAACGAGACCCAGTGCGGCCACGTTAACCAAGCAATTATCGTTATAGGAGGGGTGGTAGAGGGTTTCGCCACCCAACACGGGTACGCCCAGTGGGTTGGCGTAGTCTGAGATACCGGTTACAACTTGGGTGGCGATGGGGCCGACGTGGCTATGCGGGTCGTTGCTGAGCCCGAAGTGTAATGAGTTAAGTACGCCAATGACATCGGCGCCCATGCAATAGACATCTCTAACGACGCCACCAACGCCGGTGGCGGCACCTTCGATGGGGAGTAATTGTGAGGGGTGGTTGTGTGATTCATGAGAGATGGCGATGCCATAGGTATGGCCATTGTGGGTGGTCCAATGAATAATGCCGGCGTCTTCGCCGATACCGACCATTATTTGTTGGCCTTGGGTGGGAAGGTAAGTTTTTAAAATTTGTTTGGTGCTTTTGTAAGAGCAATGTTCAGACCACATGGCGTCAAAGATGTGGGTTTCAACGGGGGTAGGGGGATGTCCTAAAATGCGGGTAATATCAATAATATCTTGTTCAGAGAGTGCCATGTGATGGTTCCTTTTGGTTGAATGGTTGTATGGACTGATGGTATTACAGTGGGAATATGATATATCTACATTATACTATTAATTAGTATAAAATGGGGGTGCTAAAAAACCAAGTCTTATTCCCTCCCCATTAGGGGAGGGAATAATGGTATCGGTTAAACCGCCATTCCACTGTGTTATGTTGGGCCTTAAAATCCTCACGTATAGGGGTGGATTTTTAACCCCACCCCGACCCTCCCCAGAGGGGAGGGAAGTAATAGGATAGCGGGCACTGCGTGCCCGCGCCCGCCTTAAGGGCGTTGCCCTTAAGCATCCCAATGGGTAGGGCGTCGCCCTTGTAAGGGTCCAGGGGCTTCGCCCCTAGAAGGTGCTGGGCACTGCGTGCCCACTCTATTAAAACCCCACCCCGACCCTCCCCTAAAGGGGAGGGAATAAAAGATTAGATTCTGGGGACCTTCGGTCCCCAGACCCCTTGACTAAGGGCTTCGCCCTTAGGAACCCAGAACAAGGGGCGGAGCCCCCTTTGAACTCCCAGGAGCGTCGCCCTTGTAAGGGTCCAGGGGCTTCGCCCCTAGAAGGTGCTGGGCACTGCGTGCCCACTCTATTAAAACCCCACCCCGACCCTCCCCAGAGGGGAGGGAAGTTAGGATAGCGGGCACTGCGCGCCCACTATTACAACCCCACCCTAGCCCTCCC
>Ga0172372_10008024_pt1 | contig 14069 bp, 12 predicted proteins | sample LakKiv5m_2_FD_114544 | JGI IMG/M metagenome (GOLD analysis project Ga0172372, IMG submission 114544) | Freshwater microbial communities from Kabuno Bay, South-Kivu, Congo - kab_092012_9.5m | ecosystem: Environmental > Aquatic > Freshwater > Lake | place: Democratic Republic of the Congo...
GTTTTAAATGCGGTACCAATGTTTTCTGGTGCTTCACGAGTGGTTTCTAAACCTTTTGCGAGAACACCCATCATAAAGTCAACGCCAACACCTGCGGTTTTAGCAACAGGAGCGACTTTAGACATAGCAATAGCAAGTTCTTCAAAATCAGTTGCAGATGCTGCGGAAATAGCAGAAAATTTATCTGCAATCATTTCAGCTTGAGTTGCAGCAAGACCAAAACCATTAACTGCGGAAGTTAAATAATTTACTGCTTCTTGAGCGCTAATACCGGCAACTTTTGCCGCTTTTGCCGCAACACCAGCTAACTCAATAGCTTCATACATTGTGCGGCCTTGTTTTAAGAATTCAACAACTATACCAGAAACTTCTGACGTAGCTAAACCTGTTTCTCTAGCAAGTTGTTGATAAGCGCCAAGAAGTTTATACGCTTCTTGTCTATTCATATCAGTAACAATTGCGGCTTCTGTCATAGCTTTATCTAACTCTAAAACAGTTCTTAAAGAATCTCTAAATATTTTTCTTAGTTGAGATAATACAAGTCCATAGGAAAAAGTAGTAGCGATTTTTTGACCGATGCTTTTGCTTTCTTTATCATCTTGCGCAATCTTTTTTTGTTGTTGTTTAATAACTTTTTCTATTTCTTTAATTTGAGCTTTATCTAATTTAACACCCGCAGCTTTAAGTACATTTATAAGTTCAGTTAATTTTAATAATTGATGACTTTTATTTAAAGCTTCATCGCCGAGTTTATTAGTAGCTTCTTGTAGTTTATTTTGAAGTTCTTTCAATTCATTTTCTTTTTCAAGAATAGAAACTTGATTTTTACCAACAGTTTCTGCTAATAATCTTTTCTTTTCTTCTTCTTGTTGTAAAAGAGCAACAAGTTCAGTATATAATTCTACCTTTTTTTGTAATTCTGGATTTTCAGATCCTTTACTACCCGCAAGCTCTGACTGAGCTCCAGCTAATGTTGATTGAGCTTCTCCGAGATTTGTAGTTGGTAAATCCATTCCAAAAGTTTCTTTAAATTGTTTTCTTTTTTCATTTGATTGTTCTTGTAAAACAAGAGTTTGTTTTGCATATTCTTCTTGTTTTTGTTTTAAATCAGTAAGTTCTTTTTCAATAATAAGACTATTCGCCGCAAAATCAGATTCTTCTTTTGCAAGCGCAGCAATTGCTTGAGCAAGTTCTAGTTTCTTTTGTTGAAGAACAGATTCTTGTTCCGCATCGATCTTATCTCTTTGTTTTGGCTTATCCTCACCTAATAATTTAACATGTTTATCAAGTTCTCCTTTAGTCTGATTGATTCCACCTGAAAATCCACCAGACTTTGCTATTTCTTGATACTCTTTTAAAAATTTAACTAAGTCTTCTTGATATTCAACTTTTTTTCTTAAAGACTCCAATTCATCTTCAGCACTAAAAGTACCAGCCTCTTTAAGCCGAGTTATTTCTGATTCATTTGCTTCAAGAAGTTTTTGTTTTTCAATTAATTGGGCTTCTTTTTCAGCAAGTCTTTTAGCAGCATTTTGACCGCCAACTTTCATACTTAAAGAGCTGGTTTTTTGTAATTGGATAACTTCTTCAATTCCAAGACCGCCAACTGTTGATTTTTCTTCTTTTAAAAGATTTACCAAATCAGTAAGCATTGCTTCTTTTCTTTGTAAAGCTACAATTTGTTTATCAAGAGTTGCCATAGATTTTTTATCTAAATCTAAAGCTTGTTTTTTATTTTCTAATTCAACTTTTTCATCTTTAACCTTTTTTTCTGTAATCGCCGCAACACCAGATTTAAAAATAGCCTCTTTTTGTAACATGGCTATTCTTGCTTCTAAGTGTATATTTTGATAATATTTTTCTTTACCTTCTTCAACACCAAGTTTTAAATTATCTTCTAAAAGTTTACGAAGATCAGTAAGCATGGCAAGTCTTTCACCGGTGCCTTCTTTAGCTTCTTTTTCTAATTTTACTACTTCTTCATAATTGTCACTTAAACCTAAATCTTTTAAGCTAGATGTGGTACCTTTACCAAAGTATTTAGCTTTAAAATCAGCCATTGTATTAATAGCTGATTGATACTGACTCATATTTTCAGTAGCTTTAATACGATTTTTTGCCGCAGATTCTTCTTGTTTGGCAATATTTATAGCCATTTTTTCAACTTGTTTTTCTTCTTTATTAATTTGCTTTTGTAATTCAGCACGCTTTTCTTCTAAGCCAATAATTTGCACTAAATCTTCTTTAGCTTTTTGCTGAAGTTTTTCAGCATCTCTTAAATTTTGAGCGCCAAAAGTACTTTCTAATGGTAATGAAGTAGCTGCACCATATTTAGTTTTTAATGCGTCTACTTTTTCTTGCAATCTTAAAGCATTTTGCTCGAATTCAATTTTCTTTTGAGCAGAAAATTGTGTAGATTTAGTTTCTAAAGCAATATCTTTATTTAAATTTGTAATAGAACGTTTAATATTTGCTGACTCTTTTTCAAGCGCAACAATTTTTTCATCAACATTTAAAGTATCGTTTTTAATTTTTAAAAGATCATCATAATCTTTTTTAGCTTTCGCGGCTACCGCTTCTTGTTCTTTAATTTGAGTAGAACCTAAAGGGCTACCACCAAAAACAAGTGGCATTGAAGTAGATGTAAGACCGTACTTAGATCTAAATTCATCTTCTTTGCTTGTTAATTTTTGTTTAAGGTTTTTTAATTCTGAAAGTTTTTGTTCGTCTGAAATTCTACCTTTTGTATTATCGGCTATTCTTTGTTCAGAAACACTAATATCTTTATTTAATTTAGCAACTTCTTTCTTTTTATCTTTTATACTTTCATTATATTTTTCTTTTAATTTTAATAATTCTACTTCTTTTTCTGATTGAGACTTACTTAATTTATCTTTTTCTTCAGAAAGGCTTTTAAGTTTTTCTTCATCTTTTAATAAAATTACCAGTTCTTCATAAATTTGAACTTTATTTTTTAAATCCTCAGATCCACTTGAAGTTTCAAGTTGTTTTTTAGCCGCAGCTAACTTTCGTTCTGCTTCTAAAGGATCAAGAGTGGGCATTCTACTTAAAGCAAATTTAGCTTTAAATTTGGCTTTTTCTTTTTCAATGTTTAAAACTTCTTGTTGAAGTTTTTTAATTTCTTGTTGGTCTTTAATAATACCATCATTTAACTCAGATATTTTTTGAGTTAAAGATAAGGTACTTTTTTCATAACCTTCATTTAAATAAAAAGCAGCTTTTTTAGCTAAGTCTTGTATTTCTTGTTCTACAGGACCAAAATTAATTTTAGATAAATCAATTGTTCCAGTAGATACTTGCTTTTGTATTTCAGCACCTATATCTCCGAGCTTTTGACGAATACTATCAATGGCAGTAGAAAAAACTGCGACACCTTCAAGGCCCGCACCTTTTACCAAATCATTAAACTGATTCAATATAGTTTGAGTTGACTCAAGACTATATGTAATCGGTATTTTTATGCCTGCCGCCATTTATATCACCTCAATTAGTTATTATCTAATTTTAAGTTGCCTAAGGCTTTTTGTAAATCTCCTGAAAATCTTTCTAATTGTTCTGGACTAAAGTCTGTAAGAATCTTATTGACAGAAGTAAGAATTTGATTTAATTTAAAATAAACACTTTCTACTTTTTCAATATACTGTTTTAACAATTGATTAAAAAATATAACTTCTTCTTTTTGGTCTAAAATTTTGGAAAGAAGCATAATTGTTTTAAAAGCGCCAATAGTTCCAGCTAGAATTTTTAATTCATCAGAATCCATATCATATAATCCTTTTAAAATCATTACATAAAAAATATACTTCTCTTGAATAGGATTATATACTTCTTGTTTTCTTGCTTCGTAAATAAAAGGAAATGTGCTACTTAAAAAATCACCAGATTGGTTTACTGTTTTAAACTTTTCTTCTAAAGCAAATTCAATAGACTGTTCATTTTTAATACCGTAGTATAAAAATAAATCCTCCTTTGTCGCTAACTTTTCATCGATCTTTTTTAAAATTTCTTCTTTAGTCATATGCGGCCTCCTTAGTAGTAAACTACTTTTGCCTTACCGCCAATCACTAGGAACTCTAGGTTGGTCGTTGCTATGTTATCTTGTGTAAATGAGAGCACTGGTTGAATTGATACTGATGCCGTTGGTATTTCTAAGAATATTTTTCTTGAAACCCCATTGACATTGTTATCTCCAGTAATTTCTATTTTAAAGTATGGCGTTTCTACTTTTTCTAATTCATAACTTATTAAGCCTATTTCTTGATAGTAGTAGAAGACTGTATAGTTTGCTAATGCGGATAATCCTGTTATTTGACCTGTGGTATAGTTTACAGTATAACCTGTTACATTAACTAAGCTTGTATTTTTTATAAAAACCGGTTTTGTATTTACTGGTATTCTTGTAAAAAATACAATTCCTGAAGCATCTGTTTTTAGTTTTTCTGAAACTGGAACATATATTGTTTCATCAATTATTCTATTTGTAGACATAAAATTATAATGCGAATAAGATAGGCTTTTAGGCTCAATTCTGATTCTATCAATCGTCATAGTATTATAGTTCAAAATATTCATTGGGCTTTGTGTAACCACCTTATTATTGTTTTTAAAAGATAGTTCAAAGTATGCATTGTCAAAAAGAGCAACTATATCATTTGCTGCATAGCTGATACCCATTAATGTAGTTGGGACTGTTGCTCTAATTAAAATCTGAGCATTACCCGAACTTTCAAATTGATACATATCTCACCACCTTGGCCGCACTATGGCCTATAGTATATATTATAGCATAATACAAATAAAAACTCAATTTTTAAGTCAAAATAAAAAGGCCTCTCCGTTAGGAGAAGCCTAGTAAGCCAGGTTATAAAACCTTATTCTTGGTCTAAGAAACCTAAAGTCTTAACTTTAAGCAATTCGCCGTTGTGCGATAAAGCAACACCGGAGAAATCAAACACTGAAGGATCTCCTTCTGCATCGAAACTTAATGTAAAGTTTGCGTTAAGTTTAAACTTAGGAACTTCGATTTGGAACGCAATTTTTCTACCTTTATCTGCGTCTAATACAACTGTTTCACCGACTAAACGTACAGTTGGAGGGAAGTCAGATGCTTTAAGAATCATTTCTTTAACACCAGTTGGATCTCCATCTGGTTGTTCGTTACCGAAAGTTTTGGCAGCTTGATACCATAAGACAAATTTATCACCAGCAACAGCACCAACTCCATCATTAGCTAATGCGCTATTTAATGCAGCAATATTATCATATGCTGTACTATCTGATGGGAATTTAGTTCTTGTACCATTTTGTTTAATTATAATTGCAACAATATGGTCTTCTGCATCTGGATCAATTTCAGTAGCACCACCATAATAGTATGCTGAAGTTGGAATTGTATCTGTTGCTGCAAAGACACCTTCTTTTCTACGCAATGCTTTGAAAGAAGTTGCTGTATTTAATCCACCGAATAAGTATTCGAGTGAACCCATAGAAACTAATGCGTCTGTAATTTCAATGTTTGCGGTACGACCAAAGTCGTATTGGAGTAAGAGTTCTGCTCCCTGTCCACCGCGGATTTCTTTTTGCTGACCTTCTGATGTAATATTTGACATCTTGAGTGTATCAAACGAGATTAATGGTTTTTTACCATCGACTTCGTAGAATGTAGCGTTGACGACTGTTACTATACCAAATTTTTCTTGAAAATGGGTTAGTAATTGATCTGTTAATGCCATCAATAATCACCTCTTGTTATTTATTGAGCCAGTAGCTATAATTTTTTTGTTTGCTCAAGCCGCTACTGAGAATCATTTGATTCAGCTTGTGTCCATCTACTTTGCCTACGTAGCCAAAATACCAAATTAAACTAAAGTAATTTGAATCTAACAAATCTTTTTGATTAATACCAAATTCGTAAGTAACTGCTAGCATAATTTCTTCTATAGTTAAATTTCCTTTGGATTTTTTTTGTTTTGCTTTTTTCAATTTTTCTTCAGATTCTTTTTGAGCTTGTTGTATTTTTGCTAATATAGGATTTTTTTCGATATCTATTTTTTCTTCATTTTTTTCAAATTCTTTTTGAGATAAACTTATTAGTATACAACTAATAATATAGTCAAGCTCATAAGACATAACTTTTTCATTATTTACAAAAATTGAATTTTCTTTATACTCGCTATCTTTTATATATTTCAATAAAAAGGGTACTAGAATTTTTGCATAATTTTTATCAACAATTAATATTTGAATTATGTCTCCTATTGTTTCTACTTTAAAGTTTACCGCAATATTTTGTTTTTTAGCTTCTTCAGGAGTTAATTTCATCGCGCCAAGAAACATTTTAAAATCAAGACTTTGCAATGTTTCTTTTATTGTAGGAAATTTAAACTCAAGAAGTCTTCTGTTATTGATACTAAATTGAACAGGAATGTTATGTATCAAACTCATCTTATCAAAAGTTGAGTTAATATTGTATTGCTGTTCCATTGACTGCGCTCCAGTTGGTTAAGTAACCAATTGTTTTTCCTTGGTCGATGTTAGTCAATCTAGCATCATCTATAGTAAATTTTTCCGCAAAAGCAAGTTTTTTGTCTTGCAGTAAATCGACTATTCGATTAAACAGTTGCATAATTCGCACTTTTGCTCCATCCAGTAAGTAGTAATCTTTATAAACAAAGATATCTATATTTACTGAAATCATGTGCATTGTATCTTCTTTTAAATTTAAGTAGGGTACATATATTACTAAAAAATTAGATTGAGCTGAGTTTTCTATTCCATCATCACCTTGTAAGTATGGAACTATAGAAATTAAACCATCTACCATTGCGGTCGTAATGCTTGCGTCTGAAGTCAAGGCATTAGGAGCTTGTGTATAAAGTAACTTTCTAATAGTCTCATCATTTAATAAAATGCTTTTAATTTGATAAAGACTTTGTTCTGCTAATTCGATTGTTTTCATACTATATCACTACCGTATAATTTGTTGTTACTATATCGCCATTATCATCTTTTGTATCAACCTGTAAGGCTGTAGTTCCAAATGGTACTGTAAATGTAACTGAACTAAGGCTTCTACTAACTATCGTTGCAACAGGATCTAAGAATATGTATCCAGAGTTTGTTGAAACTGTTTTGTTTTCACCTTGTCTCAAAGTTGAGTTGTTTGTCGCATTTGTTGTTGGAGCTGGTGCCGTAACTGCAGTACCGGTATTAAGATTATCTAAAGTAGCATTATATGGGACTGCATTAACTGATATATACATAATGCCCGCATTACTAAGTCTATCAAGCGCTATTATTTCAAACGCTTCAGTGCCTAATAAAAATCTTTTACCTACTGTAAGGCCGGTGTTATTTTTTGTAACAACAACCGGCTTGTAGTTTTCTACTCCTAAACTTACATCTCCTGCTACTTCTTCCGTCATAGCAACGAAGCGTTTAAGGCTTCCGATGTAAGCTGCATATTGACTTATGTTATCTACTTTTAATTGGAAGTTACATTCGATGATTTTATATTTTTTAAATATACCTATAAACTTTGTTGGAAGTTTAAACTCCATATAAATTAAATAGGTTTGTTCATCATGTACTATGTAATCTCCGACGACAAGATTATCATCAGTATCGGCCGCATACTTAGTAAATAAAATTACTTCGTCTACGCCCTCTTTGTGGTCTCTTGTTAAAACAGCTTTAATATCTTCACTAATTCGATTGTGTGTTATTACTGTAGAAGAAGCATGAGTATCTATAAACTCCGCATTCAAATTGTTATCCGTATGAGTTTCTGCGAGCGTACGGGCTCGAAAATTAGAGAATTTATTCGCCATAGATATCCTTCACCGCCGGCAGCCCAGAGGCTACTCGGTAATAGTCATACTGTGCGCGTTCGGCTTCCTTCTTAGCCAACTCGTACCTATCTTGTAACGCCTTTACTAGATTTCCCCGGGAGTGTAATCTTACATCCTTATCATAGTAAGTGTTTTCAAAATTTGATTCATTGTCTAGTTGTTGTTCGATCCACGCTTTTTTGACCAGTGCAAGGATGACATTAATTTCTCTTTGAGTCAACGTATTAACAAATTGATATTCGACCGTGCTATTTTCATCAGTTATTTCTTCGTAAGTAAGGGCAATTTTAGGAAAGCGAAACTCACCAACGGCACGGATAATCATGTCATTAAGCATTACCTCAATTTCATAATCTTCCATAGCCGCAAGCGTTGAACTTTTAAGTGTGTTTAGCACTTGTTGATGAATTACACTAAATCCTGTTGCCATTATTCAACACCTTCTTGTAATGAAATACCTAAGCCTCCTTCGATAATTTCAATAGTTTTTTGTTTGAGATTTGCAATCTCTTCACGTGCGATTGTGACCAGATATTGCTTCTGCGCTTTGTTACCTTTTGCAATGATGTCATTTACGACTTTCATTTTACCAGTTTTAATAGCGTCTCTAATTTCAGATTCGCTAAACATAACTGCAGGTTGCTTGTCTGGAGCTTTTCCCCCATCTTGTGAAAGATAGAGACCTTGCTCGGCCGCAGCAGCAAACACTTTCTCCTTGTCAGCTTGAGGCATCGTGAACATGCCGTTTCTATAGGCCGCAAGAGTCATAGGAATTAGGAACATACCTAATACTAGATTGAGCGGAACTAAACGGAATTCCTGATTGTGTTCGATTGCTATTCTTAATTTGTTTTGATAGTTTTGAAAATCGTGGAACTCTAATACTAAAGTACCAGGAACACGCTTTTCAATTTTAATTAAATTGTTGTCTGCCATTTTAACTCTCCTTCTGCCGTTCAGGCAGCTTAGAAGGGATGGCTAAATCCCCTCAAAAATAAATTTTTATTAGCTAATTATTAGCTGTTGCCGTCAGAACCGCCAGTCCAAGAGCCCATGACGTCCGTTAAGGATTCGTAAGAGCAGATGTGGTTCTTAAAGAGAACCGTAACTGCGAAGATTCTGTGGTTGTGGTATTCATATCCACCAGCAGGTTGTTTGACTTCTTCTAAGTGCGATTCGCCTTGGAATGCAACTTTGACAGGTTTTACACCAGCAGGAACGATGAATAACTTAGTTTCATCGAATAACCAGTTAATTGCACCAGAGGCCGGATGACCGATGATGTAATTTGGTAATTCAACTAGAGGTACTCCTTTATAGAGACCAATGTATCCGCGATTACGGATATCTTCTAAGTCTTGTGGGTTTGCGTAACCGGTGATTGCACCAGGAACGTTAGCAAGTAATCTCAATTGAGCAGGGAAACCGATAATAACAGGGTTACCATACGAACGAGTAATTGCAATTAAGCGGTCTAAGTATGAGTTGACGATTTCGTCACCGACACCGGCCGCAACTTGGTTGGCAGCAGGAGCCGCATTTGCAGCAGCGCTTAAAGCCAAGAAGACTTTTTCATAAATCTTTTCCATCCAAGCGTCAGTAATAACTGTGACTAATTCTTGGACAGTACGTTGACCAGTTAACAATTCTTCTAAGGTAATTGCATAACCGATTGTGTGGATTTCTGGGGTAACCGTTAATGTATAACCATCTAAACGGAATGCCTTATAAATACCACCGCGTGCACCTTGCTTTAATGCTTGGTACATACGACGACGGCTTTCTTCTGCCATCGGAATTTTGTAAATGATTGCGGAGTTACGTGGGAAAGTTTGGACTTCAGCAAAGTCGCCTGTACGGTCTTGGACCATCATTGGGACTACTTCGTCGATGACTTCTTCAATAACTGCGAAGACTGCTTCTTTTTGCGAACGAATGTCGCGGAAGGTTGCGTCTTTAAAACCGAAGTGTTCAACTAATGCGTTTGTCGCAGCAACTTGGACATCTCCGACTGAGAAATTGGCGATTGGTTTATTTTTCGCCGCGGCAACTAAGAGTTGCTTTAATTCTACTTTATTCATTTATGTTCACCTCTTAGGCTTCTAACACAGCATTTAATGAAATGACTGTGAGTTCAACTGCAACGGATACACCGTCTGGTAAGTAGTTAGGAACTGCCTTGAAGATAGGTCCTTGGTATGCGCCAGTTGGGAGCGCTGTTGCTAATGCGATTTTACCATCATTGTTGATAGTTGCATAAGCTGCTGTAGATTGTGTACCTACATAGTTGTCTGTTGTGAATGAGTCGCCAACGTTAAGTGCTAATGCACGTGGGTAGGCAAGATTGTCTGCATCAAATACTTCTGCGAAATATTTTAAATCAGTATATGGGCCAGTCATTAATTCTTCATTGAAGATAATGAAGGGGACCAAGAAAGGTTTAACTTCATCTGCGTTTGTAATTGCTGTGGAACCATCTGTCGTTCCGAGTTTGTTGCGCGTTGCAAATTTGCCATCTACGTCTAAGAAAACGATTTCGCCGTTTTGGATGTAGGTTTCGCTTCCACCTAAGAATTTATTCTTGGGAAGGATTACTTGGGAAACGATGTGTCCCGAGCGAAGTGCAACGATGTTGTTAACTTCTAATACTTTAAAAGTAGTAGAGTCAAACAAGTTTGTTCTTAATGCCATTTAAGCATCACCTCTTTTATTTACCTTTGTAACGTTCAATTAGCTTAGCTAAATTGTCGCTATTAAGGTTTTGTTGTAGTTTCGGTGCAGTACGGATTCCGTATGTGCCCGCTACATTGGTACTATTTTGTTTGAGTAACTTTTGCATTGAAACTTTTGCTAATTCAGCTTCGAGAGCTTCGATTGTAAATTCATCGACTTTCGAGCTAAACATTGATTTTTCTTCTTTAGTCAAGTATTCGGTATATTTTTCAACTACCGCTAGTTTTTTTTCTTTTCTGAAGCCTGCGAGTTCTTTTCGATCATTTTCAATTTGGACTCGTTCACTTTCAGTAATAAAGACCCTTTCTTGCTTCTTTTCGTCATTTGCTTTAACCTCAGCTTCCGGCACCGTTTCTACAACTGGTTCCGCAGGTTTTGCTTCTTCAACAACAGGGGTTTCAACCGCAGGTGCTTCAATAGCTTCTGCCTTTGCAACTTCTGCTTGTGGTGCTGGGGTAACTACTGCTTCTTCTTTAACTTCTTCAACAGGAGTTTCAGGAGCCGCAACTTCCGTTACTTCTTCTTTTACTTCTGGTGCAGGAGTTTCTACAATAGTTTCAGCTACGGCAACATTTTCAGCCGCAACTTCGGTCTTCACTTGGAATAACGAATTAATTTCTTCATCCGTTAAGAAACGTGGTTTGACCATTGCTTTGTCACCCATTTCAATCGTTTCGGTTTCATTGTTCATTACAAACTTTGCCCGATAGTACTTCCCATCAGTCATATCCATGAATACAATCATGTCATCTACTGAAGACCATTGGATTACGAAGATATCTTTGCCAAACTTACCATAAGCGGCTTCCATAACTCCCTTCGCCATTTCGTCTTCTGTGACGCGCATAAATTTTTGTAATTCTGTAAGGACTTCGACTGGTAATTGTGTTTCTTCTGTTTTCACGTCCTCACCTCCGACTTGTTTATCGGTGTTAGATAAGAAGACAGAGTATTTCTCTTTGACTTCTTCAACACACTTGCCTAATTCGCATGTTTTAATACCTTTATCTGTAAAGAATGCTGAGCCTTCGAAGGCTGGCGTTTGGTTGTCACCCAATACACTCAATCCAACAAACTTGGCATCTTGCAACTCTATATGTTGAAGTTGCCCGTCTGGGTTTCTTTTAACAGCGTATTTCATACTATTTGAGTCAAGTTCTAACGAATGTTTCTTACCAATAATCTTCTGCGCAACTTTTCCAATATTGTCTCCTCTACCAGTAAACAGAACTATTTCTGTAACTGCCCATTTTGATCCGTCTGGATCTGTTTCAAATCCAAACTTTGCATTTTCAGGGACGTAACCATAAATAAACTGAGTATGGTTATGACCTACAAAATCTTCAGTTTCACTATCCCAATAACCGACAACCGGTGTTTGAGGCAACGAAGTCAAGAGTTTGTTAGAGAATTCCTCTGTGAATAGTCGTCTATCCTTAGTGACTCCTTGATAGAACACTCGTAGTTTTACTAGCGTAACCAAGTCGTTTTTATAGGTTAGATTGAAATTGCTGTTTGGTATTTCCAGCACTTGCGCAGGAACGTTAGCAGGAACTATAAGTTCTTCTTTGTTCATTCAATCTTCACCTCGCTTCCAATTTATTCAACATTTTCATCTTGAGCCTCATCGTCTACTTCTGTTTCCGCATCCTCTTCCACTTGTGGTTCAGAATCGTCGGGTTGCTCTTGATCGGTTTGTTGATTACCGGACATTGTGTGAGATGATTGCAGTGGCTTTAACATAGAATCTAAATTGATCATTTGTTCAAGTTTAGCCCTGTCTTGTAAGCTACGTTGCTTAACACCAGCGGCTACAACTGCTTCTAACTTACCAATACCCACAGTAGCGCTTTCGCGATACAGTTTTATGGAGTCATCTTCCTCCGCAACAGTAATTGGTAGTATATTAACTTCAGCTTGGAAGGGCTTGAAGTTATATAATTGATTTAATACTAAATTTATAAAGTTATTTACTTGTACTATAAATCGCCATATATATGCTTTGTCAGTTCTAAGATTTTGTTTTAAGGCAAGATCGGTACGACCCATAAAAAGACTAGAATTTAAACCGGCGCTTCTAAATATTGCTTCATAAGATTGATCAAGTGCTCTATTTTGAATATTTGATTCTTCTTGTAATTTTAGCAATTGAGTATCTCCGAATGTTGTAATCGTACTTAATCCTTCATGCTGTGAAGTTATAGTAGATATTGCTTTATGAATTTCCCGCACTTCGTCAAGATCAAATATTAATTCGCCTGAACTTGTAACTGGAATTCTATGTGTTAATATTTTTTTAAGTTGATTAATTGTTTTTTCAGTTTCCGCATCTCTTACTCTGTCATATTCGAAGATTCCTTCCATAGCCCAGATTAAAGGCGGCAATTCTTTTTCATTGGCCGCAATAGATGTTGAGAAGCGCGGGTCTAGTTCTAACCAACCTTGGTCTTTACCAGGTCCCATTGTTTCTCTTTGCTCCCAGTGAAGTAACCATTTTTCACGGAACTCCGGTGGAAATAAAGCAAGGGCTTCATCTTTATCTTGTTGCAATTGATAGAGTTCGAAGTATCTAAAGTCAAACTCAAGTACGTTCGTGCCTAATGTTGTTTTGAATACTGTTCTGCAATATTCATGCGGCAGAATGATAATTGATATCGTTTTTGTCGCATTGTCTTTATAGGCCGTTATATAAGCTGAACCGTTAATTAACAGTTCTTCTAAAATTTCCGGAAGAATTTGTTCTAGCGTCATTCCATCTGCTACTTCAACCATTCGGTTATATTCTTCCATGTAAATTTGGTCCGCAACTGGAATGTCTTTTCTTAATTGAATTGGCATTACTGTATAACGGATATAGAACATATCAGAATAGTAGCTAATTAATTTTGCATAGTTCGCATCAATGTTGTGTAATTGTCGCGATATTTTAGAAATTTGTTTTGGCGCATTCCAACTTCTTATAAGTTCTGTTTGCAATTCTTCACGTCTATCTAATGTACTAGTAATTCTGAATGGTAATGTTTTTTGACCGTATCTATTATTTACTGCCGTATCATTACCGTAGATGTTATTAATTTTTTTTCTGAAGGTTTTGAACTGACTTACATCGGAGTTTTCGAAGCCTTCTGGAAGTTCAATGTTTAATTTCTTGGCCATCTAGTTCACCCCATTATGAAGTCTGACATCTTCATTGCCTTTTTACGCTTCTTCGCATAGTAGTCAAGCTCAAGGTATTGATTTACTGCAAATACACCGTAGCTTGCTGCCGAGAAAAAGTCTTTTTGTATTCTTTGGTCTCTTCGTTTGATTTTTATATTGTTTGGATTTGCCGCATCAACGCTGTCTATAATATCTAGATTTCGCATTTCTTCTTCAAGTTTGTCCATCACGAAGTAAGGCCGCAAGATTCTTTTTTTGACTGGGCTGCTTGCTCCAGCGAATGATTTAAAGTCTTGCAACTTATCA
>Ga0172372_10008029_pt1 | contig 14066 bp, 12 predicted proteins | sample LakKiv5m_2_FD_114544 | JGI IMG/M metagenome (GOLD analysis project Ga0172372, IMG submission 114544) | Freshwater microbial communities from Kabuno Bay, South-Kivu, Congo - kab_092012_9.5m | ecosystem: Environmental > Aquatic > Freshwater > Lake | place: Democratic Republic of the Congo...
GCCCCTGGTCTGGGGTCTGGGGATCGAAGATCCCCAGAATCATTTTTTACTCCCTCCCCTCTGGGGAGGGTCGGGGTGGGGCAAAAAAACACCATTACATCAGAGGGGAGTTATGAGGGGGGAACGCCCTCATATCAAAAAAAACCACCCCTTTTGGGCTCCAGGGGCATGGCCCCACATCAAAAAAACCACCCCTTGCTGGGGTCCAGGGGCAACGCCCCTGGTCTGGGGTCTGGGGATCGAAGATCCCCAGAATCATTTTTTACTCCCTCCCCTCTGGGGAGGGTCGGGGTGGGGCAAAAAAACACCATTACATCAGGGGGGAGTTATGAGGGGGGAACGCCCTCATATCAAAAAAACCACCCCTTTGCTGGGGTCTGGGGACCGCAGGTCCCCAGAATTCAATTCATACTCCCTCCCTATCTCGACCCTTTCGAAGACCCCATTTTGATGTCATCCCCTTTTTGGGCAGGAAAATACATCGAAAAAGTCGTCCCTTCATTGAGTCCGCTCTGCACCTCGATAAACCCACGGTGGTTTTTGACGATGGTATGCACCGTTGATAACCCCAGCCCCGTTCCTTTTCCTGTGGCCTTGGTTGTAAAAAAAGGATCAAAAATACGGGCCATGGTGGCCGCTGTCATGCCTTTTCCGGTGTCACTTACCTCAATTTTGAGAAATGGACCCGCTTGACAATAGTCGGGCATCGTTGGGTGGGTCTCTTTTGAGACCATCACATTACGGGTTCCCATGGTAATCGTCCCACCCTCTGGCATGGCATCTTTGGCATTAACCCCAATGTTTAAAATGACCTGATGGATTTGGGTGGGATTCCCCACGATCACCCACGCGTCCTGTGGAACAGGTAATAACACCACGGCGATGGACTTTGGAAATGTGGTCTTGGCAAACACTTGAATTTCTTTCAAAATTCCTTTCACGTGTACCGACACCTCATCACGGTCGATACCACGGGTAAACTCTAATATTTGGCGTACCAAATTAACCCCCCGTTTGGCAGAATTATCCAATAAATCAAGCACCTGAATGCTTTTATCATCTTTACAGGTGCCTTTTAACAATCGAACCGACATAAACAAAGCCGACAAGACATTGTTTAAATCATGGGCAATCCCCGACGCCACTGCCCCAATCCCTTCCATGCGTTGAATTTGTAAAAATTGCTGTTCCAACCGTTTTTTTTCACTAATATCATGATTCGAAATTAAAATATACGGGGTCCCATCCGTCGCCTCAATGCAGCTCCATTGCGAATCAACCCAAATCCGTTGCCGGTCTTTTGCCACATGCACCATATCCCCTTGCCAGCTCCCCTGTGACTCTAATGCCACAAAAATCATGGCCAATTTTTCTGGCGACTGAATCAACCCATCAATCCGATCATTCGATCTGATGTGCTCCCGTTGCCATCCATATAACGCCTCCGCACTGTGGTTGACATAATAAATCGTACGATCCAATCCAATCACCACAATGGCGTCACGCACTTTGTCTAAATACATGGTGTGTTGATGCAACTTAGCCAAGGCTTGACGATAGCTGGTAACATCCCGGCACACCCCAATCAAGTGGGTGATCCCGTCCTGATTGGCACCAAAAAGATCAAACGACCATTCCAAAATCCGTTGCCCCGTATCATCTGAATAGTCCATCGTGGCCCCATGGCTCACCGATGATTGCCCCGCCAAACACCCCACAATCGCAGCGTGCAAACACTGGTGATACAAAGACGCCCCAAATATGTCCCCCAACGTGAGCCCGACCAGCGATTCCGTCGCTCGACCCAATGCCGTGGTTAACCAACTGTTCACTGCCAAACACCGCCCATTGGTATCCAACAACATCACACCCTCTTGCGTGTGGTGTAAAATGGCTTCATATTGTTGTTGTTTTCGGGCATCCGCATCCCGCTGGGCTAAAAACCCACTTTCTAGGATGGTACTATGCTCCAACGTGGTGCTTAAAATCACATTCAAGTCAAAAACGTTTTGCTCCAAAACGTCCACATAATCCACCAATGACCGGAACTGATCCAATAATTCCAACACCGAAACCGGACTCACCGCGTCCATCCCCTGAAGGCTAGTCGCCAACTGCGACAATTTGTCACGTAAGACAGGAATCGTGGCGACCACATCATGGGACAAGGGGGTCTGATTAGAAACCATCATGATCATAACCCCTTCGAACCATCATGTGCCTACTGTTCACCTTATATGTGCCATTCGACACCCACCTACTCAACCGTCGCCTTGCTATTGGATGCCGGGATTATATCTCAACCTGAATACCAATTTCAATCACTTGATTGGGTGGTATGTTAAAAAACATCATGGCACGCTGGGCATTTTTAGACAAAAATGCAAACAAATGCTCACGCCATAACGCCATACCCGGTGTGGCAGATGCAATAATCGTTTCACGACCCAACACATAGGTTAACTCCGTTGGGTTTAATGCCAGTGACCCAATACGGACCCGTGACAACAACAATGGCACATCAGGGGTTTCCATGTAGCCATACTGACCACTCACCTGATAAATGCCCGCCCCCCATTCCTTGACCGACAGCCGACTCGCATCGTCCACAATGGGCACATCCTCTGTTTTAATGGATAACAATAGAATGGTCTGATGCAACACCCGATTGTGACGAAAATTATGGGCCAAAATGGGTGGCACACCCGATGTGTCACGGGTCATATAAACCGCCACACCCGGCACACGAACGGGTGTTTCGGCTTGAATATGGGTGATGAAGTCAGGTAGTCGTCTCGTCCGCTGGGTTAAGCGCATGCCCAATAATTGTCGCCCATCATGCCAGGTAGACATGATCACAATCACCACCACCGCAATCACCAACGGCACCCATCCCCCATGGGGAATCTTGGCCAAGTTGGGAATCAGAAACGCCCCATCAATCGTCAATAATACCAAGGTGACCCACCCCACCACCAGGGGATGCCAATTGGACCACCGCCACACCACCACCCCCATGAGCAAGGTGGTGATGGCCATTGTCATGGTGACCGCAACCCCATACGCCGCAGCCAATGACCCCGACGTGGGAAAAAACAATACCAGTGATAGGGTGGCACCCAACAACAAATAATTGATAACCGGAATGTAAATTTGGCCTTTTTCGTGGGAGGAGGTATGGGTAATGGATACCCGCGGAAAATAACCCAACTGAATGGCTTGATTGGTCAGCGAAAATACGCCCGATATCAATGCCTGCGACGCAATCACCGAGGCCATGGTGGCCAACAGCACCAACGGAACCCTGGCCACTTCAGGCGCCATATAAAAAAAAGGATGCGCCACACTTTGGGGATGGGTTAACAACAGGGCCCCTTGTCCGAAATAATTCAAAACCAGCCCCGGTAACGCCACGCCAAACCAGGCCCATTGAATGGGACGACGACCAAAATGCCCCATATCCGCATACAAGGCTTCGCCACCCGTTACCACCAAAAATACCGTGCCCAATATCATGATGCCATGCCACCCATTGTGCACAAAAAACCGAAGGGCCCACAGCGGGTTCACCGCCTGCACCACCTCCGGAAAATGACGCATGGCGTTAACCCCCAGCACCCCCAATACCACAAACCAAACCAAAATAATGGGACCAAATAAAAACCCAATTCGATGGGTGCCATGCTTTTGATTAAGAAACAATACCGCCAAAATCACCATGGTAATCGGTACCACCCACGCATTAAATGAATGCGTGACCACCCGCAACCCTTCCACCGCACTTAATACTGAAATGGCCGGGGTAATCATCCCATCCCCAATAATGAGGGCTGCCCCCAATAACCCCGCTGCGATCACCCCAGTATGCCAACGCGGCATGGCAGACGTTTTTCGTCGGCGCCTCAAGGCCAACACCATCAAGGCCAACACCCCCCCCTCGCCTTTGTTGTCCGCGCGCATGACATATCCCACATATTTGATCGAAATCACCATGATCAGGGACCATAAAATCAAACTTAACACACCCATTACATTGCCTTGGGTCAGGGCAATCGCATGCAGCCCATGAAAACACTCCCGAAACGCGTACAAGGGGCTGGTGCCAATATCACCAAACACAATGCCAAGGACCCCCAACGACAATCCCGCCAATCGTTTGGTCGACAGCGTCGATGCGGTCATAACAAGCACCGCTCCGAAACCCAATGCACGGGCCACAACAACCAATCGGGATACACCGTTCCCACCACCATGACCATCAGCAATGCCCCGGCCACCCATTGGGTTGACCACGACAATGACACCGGTGGGGCGTCACCCGTGATCATGGTGCGAAACAGCCGGATATAGGCCATGGCCCCGATTAACACCGACCCCAACACGCCCAACATGACCCATCCCCCCGCCGGTAATAAATCACGAATGAGCAATAATTTAGAAAGAAAACCAGGAAAAGGTGGGATACCCATCATGCTTAATAACGCCAACCCTGATAATACCATCAAGGCCGGTGCCGATCGTGCCAATCCCGTCGGAGACGCCACACGATCCAATACAAACCACAAGACCACCGACGTAACCCCATATACTGCCGTCACCCATAATGTCACCTGCACCATGTAAGGTGACCGGGTGGCAGCCAACAAAACCAATAGCCCCGTTTGTGACATGCTAGACGAGGCCAATACGTGGGCTGGCTTGGTTTGCACCACAGCCCCCAACGCCCCACCCACTGCCGACACCAACCCAATCAGTACCCACACCCACGGCATGGGCATCAGTCCCGGGTGCGATGATCCCATCACCATCATCAGCACCACCACCGAGGCCAACTTGGGAATGGTCGACAAATGCGCCACGATGTAAGGAGACGGCACCGAATACACATCCAATACCCACCAGTGAAACGGCATGACCCCCACCTTGGTTAACATGGCCACTGCCACCAGCACAAACCCAACCGATGATAACCATGTGCCACTCATCACCAGGGGAAACACCATGTGCCCCGTATCCATCACCACACAGGCCATGCCAAATACCAACACCCCGGTCACCATGGCACTGATCATAAAATATTTAATGGCCGCTTCAATCGACACCGCTGGCTGGCGACCAAACCACACCAACACCACCGACACAATCGAAACCAATTCCAACGAAATGAAAAAAGATACCCAATCGTGGGCGGTTACCATGCCCATGGCACCCGCCGTTACCGCCAGTTGCAAGGCCAACACATCCGCACGCCGATGGGTGGGCAAATGGGGACTGGTCCACGTGATGGGAATCAGCAGCAACTGCAAGGACCCCAGCATCAAAACCGGAATAGAGGCCACCGTTGAAACGCCCACCCCGAGTACCCCCAAGATCCCTGCCCCTGCCAAAAATGGCACCGCCCATTGCAAGGACTTGATACGGGATACCGCCGTGGTGAGCACCATCATCAATCCAACTGCCAATGCAAACCCCATACCTTACTCCTTGTATGTCCCGTTACCCATTACGACAGCCCCACCCCAATCCATCGTTGGATCCACAACGGAAACAACCCACCCAATAGTGTCACCACAACCAACGCCCCCAATGCAAACCGCCACCATGACGGGATGTCATCTTTTAAAACCGGAATCATCGGTTGACCCCACACCATTTCGGTGAGCCAACGCAATCCCACCCACGCATTCATGACCACTGGGAATAACACCATGAGCCCGATGACCAGGGGATAAGACGCAAAAATGGCCGCGATCACCGATAATTCAGCCGCAAACCCAATGGTGCCTGGCAATCCGATAAACCCCAATAGCAACACCAACAACACCCACGCCCGCCACGGAGACCGCCCCATCATGCCGCCCAACGCCCCCCCAGTATTCCAATTGGGTTGGGCCTGAATCATCATCGAAAGGCCCAATACCAACACCGTATGGGCCACCAAATAGGTGCCCACCATCACGCCATATGAAGGTCCTAATAACGCCCCCAAAAACGCCACCGCCATATGAGACATCGACAGGTATGCCAATGCCCGAATGGGTGTGGATTGGGCGAAGGCCACTATGCTGGCATACATCGCACCCACCGCCACCAAGATGCTGACCCCCCACATCCCAATCAAATAAGGGGCCTGCGTATTGCCCATTACCAACCCCGGTGCCACCACAGGCAACACGCGAAAGACACCCCAGACACCCAATTTAGAGACCACCGCCATGACCAAAGGCCGACAATAAGCGGGGCACTGCTCATACAAATCGGCTTGCCACGTATGAAACGGAAAAAGCGGGGTTTTGATGGCGAATGACATCAAAAAAAGCCCCCCCACCATCCACGCCACAATCGGGGGTAATGTGGCCTCACCCGATAGCGACAATGGGGCCATGGCGGGGCTTATCACCCATACCAGGACCATCGCGATCAAAAACAATACCCCCCCGGTCACCATCATCATCAACGTGCGCAGGGCCAGGGATTTCGCCTTGTCCGTCCCATGGGTAACCAAGGCAATGTAAACAGGCAACATGGCCCACTCCCACCCAATAAACAAGGTGAGCAAGTCCCCCGCATTAAATACCAATAACAAGGCCCATTGAATCCACAATAACAAGGCCACTGCCCATCGTGAGGGAAGGGTCGTCCCCCCCACCAACACCCCCCCCGCCACCATCGTCGCCAACGAAAGCGCCCATGAGAGCCCACTTACTTTAAATTCTAAGGCCACCCCAAATAGATAGGACCAGGGCACCATGATGCCACTGTTAAGGGACGATGGGTCCGCAATGGCCATTGCCATCATGGCCAACGCCCCCCCCCACATCACCGCCATCCCCACACGCATGGCCTGCCGAATCGACAGCGGCAACACCATGATGGCCATCATGCCCATCGCCACTACCACCATCCAACCCACCATGATTGCTACCATGCCATCACCATGCTTCCCAAAACGGCAATGAGGGCCAATACCCACATCACCAAATACCCAGTCAATTGTCCCGTGTGCAAGCGACGCACCCGGTTGCCAAGCCAATGAATCCCCCACGAGACCCCCGTGATGCTTTGTTTAATCAGGCCACGATCCACCCAGCGATCGGCACCCACACCTGCCCACCGAATCGGATGGGCACTAACCCACGCCAACAGCCATGGCAGGCCCCACTGTTGCTCACCCCCCGCTATCACCATGGGGGCACGGTGGGCCATCCACCAGCCCACCCATCCCCCCACCGACGCAATGCCCACCCCCAACAAGGCCATCACCGCCAACGACCCATGATGCCCATCCAGCGCCGGAATCAGAGGCGATAGCCAGCTGGACAACAAAGGCGGGCACCATGGCAAGGGGGCATTGATCACGCCCACTGTCACCGATAATCCCGCCAGCAACATGAGTGGCACCGTCATCACCGTGGGCGATTCATGGGGAGACTGATGAGACGGGGTGTCCGTTGCATCATATCGGGGGGATCCCATAAACGTCAGCCACCACCATCGCACCATGTAGCAAGCGGTCAACAATGACACCCCTATGACCGCCAAAAACAACCCCACCGAATGGGACCATGCAGCCAATAAAATGGCATCTTTCGAAAAAAAGCCCGACAATGGGGGCACCCCCATCATCGCCAATACCGCAATCGTCACGGTCACCCAGGTGATGGGCATGTGACGCCGCAATCCACCCATCCGTGCCAACGATTGCTCACCATTTAACCCGTGAATCACACTGCCAGCCCCTAAAAACAACAGGGCTTTAAAACAGGCATGGGTCACCATATGAAACAAGGCCGCGTGATAGGCCCCCAAGCCACAGGCCATCACCATTAAGCCCAATTGACTCATGGTTGAAAAGGCCAACACCCGCTTGATGTCATGTTGCCCCAAGGCCAACACACCCCCCAAAAAAGCGGTACCCAGTCCCAAGCCCATCACCACCACTTGCAAACTGGGGGGCATGAACCCATGCGTACGGGCCAATAAATAGACACCCGCCGTGACCATCGTGGCCGCATGAATCAGGGCCGACACAGGGGTGGGGCCCGCCATGGCATTGGGCAACCACACATACAACGGCCCTTGGGCACTCTTGCCACACACAGCCAAGATAATGCCGAGCCCCACTGCCACCTGCAACACGGGTGGATAGGTGGCCACCTGTGCACCCAACACCCCCCATCCCACGGGGTGCATGAGTGCCAAGGGAACCAATAAGGCCACCCATACGCCCAAATCCCCCACCCGATTCACCACAAACGCTTGGATGGCCGCCCATCGATTGCTGGGGGTATCATGCCAAAAACCGATCAACAAAAACGAACACAAGCCCACCCCTTCCCACCCAAAAAACAACCCCAGCAACGAATCGGCGGACACCAAGGCCAACATCCAAAACACAAAAAATGACACCAAGGCAAAAAAAGAGGTCCCCCGCATGTCATGGGCCATGTAGCCCATGGCATACACGGTAATCAAGGTGGCAATCACCGTTACCATCACGGCCATCAACAGACTCAGTGCATCCCACTGAACCCCCAATGACAAGGTCAGATTACCAATGCTCATCCACTGCCACAGTGGTACCATTAACCCGTGGCCGTGGGTGGGAACAGACAGGGCCAAGACAATCGCCCCCAATGCCGCCATGCCAATGGCACCCGACGCCACCCAACCCGCTTGTTGAACCGACCACCGGGTCTGAAACCACCGAATGACAAGGGCAGCCCCCAAGGGCAATGCCAACATCCCCCACGTAAGCCACTGACCTATCCCTTGAGCCATGTTAACCCCTTGGTTGAGATGGTCTGTCGGAACCGAAACAACAATACCAACAATCCCAACCCCACCGCCACTTCTGCGGCCGCCACCATCATCACAAAAAAGACCAATAACTGTGCATCCAATAGACCATGCACCACCCCGGCTGCCACCATTAGGATATTGGCCGCTGTGAGCATTAATTCCACCCCCATCATCATCACCAATACGTTACGCCGTGCCAACACCCCCATCATGCCGATGGCAGCCAATACCGCGGTTAAAACCAACACACCTGCCACGTTCATGACCGCTCCTTTTCAGACGATCGGGTCATGGTCACCACCCCAATCACCGCTGCCAAAAATAAAATGGCCGATAGTTCAAATGGCCCGGCATACGCTTGAAACAACCGCAATCCCAAGGCCTTGGTTGATGCCACCGATACCGCATAATGGGTCGGCCACCCGTGGGATGCCCATGCCACGCCCAGGGTGGTGAGCCCCCCCGTCCCAATCGATGCCCAAGGGGCCCATTTCGACCAGGGTGATGGGGCAACCTCATTCAGGTTCATCATCAAAATCACAAACAAAAACAACACCATAATGGCACCGGCATACACAATGAGGTGAACAATGGCCAAAAAAGGGGCCCCCCAAATTAAATACAATCCCCCCACCCCCAAAAAACACACCACCATGTTCAGGACACTATAAATGGGGTTGCGGGCCACCACCACGGCCATCGCACTGGCCGTGATAAAAAAAGTAAACGCCAAAAACAGCAGGTCTTTCATGCCCCGTCTCCTTTGGCGTACCCATGACGGGTTTCCACATCAATGCGACGATCGGGACGCTCTAATAACCGGTCTTTTCCCCACATAAAATCCCGCCGTTTTTGAGCTGCTGGCAATAGGCGATCGGTTAAATAAATGGCTTGTTTGGGGCATGCTTCTTCGCAAAACCCACAAAAAATACACCGTAGCATGTTGATGTCGTACGACACGGCGTATTTTTCTTCGCGGTATAAGGTTTCTTCGCCGGGCTGCCGTTCGCCGGCTTCCATTGTGATGGCCTCGGCGGGACATGCCACAGCACACAAGCCACACGCGGTACACCGTTCGGCCCCTTGTTCATCGCGTTTTAACACATGCAAGCCCCTGTACACCGGACTGCGGGGTCGCTCTTGCTCGGGGTATCGCACCGTCACCTTGCGACGGAAAAAATGACGAAAGGTAATCACCATGCCAGACAAAACGGCTGGTAAATAAGACCGCTCCCACCATGTCATCGGCGGACGCACCACCCGTTTGGATCGACCGGATAACGACGTGTGTGTCATATGATCACCACCATAATGGCCGTCACCGCCAGATTCAAAATGGCCAATGGCAACAACACCACCCACCCCAACCGCATCAGTTGGTCATATCGAAACCGAGGCACCGTCCACCGCACCCAAATAAACAAAAACATAAAAAAGAAAACCTTAGCAAACAATACCATCAACGACACCAGTGTCACCCAAGGTGTGGGAATGAGGGATAGAAATGGCAACTGATAGCCCCCAAAAAACAACGTGGCCATGACGGTAGAGGCCACAAACATGTTGATGTATTCTGCGAACAAATAAAACCCCAATTTCATACTTGAATATTCGGTATGATACCCCCCAATCAGTTCGGTTTCGCACTCAGGCAAATCAAAGGGGGTGCGATTGGCTTCGGCAAACGAACACACCATAAAAATAAGAAACCCCAACGGTTGCAGCAAGACAAACCATAGGGTGTGCTGTTGGGCCACAATCTCTTTGATGCTCATGGTACCCGCTGTCATCACCAAGGCAATCAAACTCAACCCCATGGCCAATTCATAACTCACCATTTGAGACGACGCCCGAATGGCACTTAATACCGAATATTTGTTGTTGGATGCCCACCCCCCAATCATGATGCCGTACACCCCCATCGACACCACCCCAAACACATACAAAACCCCCATCGAAAGGTCGGCAATCTGAAGGGGAATGCGATACCCCCCTACCACCAAATCGGCTGCCCACGGTATCACCGCACCCGACATACAGGCCGCTGCCATCGAGAGGCCGGGCCCCAACACAAATAAAAAACGGTCGGCATGTTGGGGAATAAAATCTTCTTTAAAAAAGAATTTAACCCCATCGGCCAAGGGCTGAAGCAACCCAAATTTTCCGGCACGATCGGGGCCAATGCGATCTTGAAAAAACGCCGCAAACTTTCGTTCGGCCAAGGTCGCATACGCCGCCACCCCCAAGGTCACCGCAAAAAAAACCATGATAAACACACTTTTATGCAATAAAAAAAACACCCACTCAGTCATGATGGGCCCCCGGTACTGGCAAGGTGTAATGGTTTTGAGAAATCACCGAATGTGGGTGGATGGGGGCCGGGCCTTCGACTTCCCATTGTGACAAGTTTTTGGTGTCATACCGACAGGTGTTGCAAATAAAGTCGGCCACATCCCCCGTGGTGGTTTTGCGGGCGGTGACACGCAATACCTCGTTCCCTTTAAGCCACAATACCGCCTTGCCACAACAGGTATCGCAAGACCGATGGGCCAGCATGGGTTTGGTGAACCACACACGGCTTTTGAATCGAAAGGTCATATCCGTTAAGGCCCCCACCGGACACACATCAATCATATTGCCTGACCATTCGTTGTCGACATTGGCACCCACATATGATGAAATTTCGGCCCGATCCCCACGCCACATCACCCCATGTTGCCGCTGACCGGTGACTTCTTCACCCACATACACACACCGGTAACACAAAATACAGCGGTTCATGTGTAATTTAATGCGATCGCCAAACTGCTTGACAGGGTATTGACGCCGGGATTCTTTGAATTGCGTGGTACTCATGCCATGCTCAAATGCCAAATCTTGTAACGAGCACTCACCCGCTTGGTCACAAACCGGGCAATCCAACGGATGATTGATGAGCAATAATGACACCACCCCTTGTCGGGCCGTCATCACCGCCTCACTGTGACGGTTTAATACCACCATGCCATCTTCTACCACCGTTCGACAAGACGGAACCAACCGTGGCATGCCACGGTCTTGTGCGTTCGAAACGCGGGTGACTTGCACCATACAGGTTCGACACTTTCCCCCTGATTGGCTCAACAAGGGGGTATAACACATGGCGGGCGGGGCTTGGGATTCATTTAACTGGCGGGCAGCCTGCAAAATGGTGGTGCCCACTGGCACCGATATGTCTTGCCCATCAATACTCACCTGACACAAGCTCATACAACCGTCCTTTCGGTCACAATCGGATGGTGACGCGATGCCACGCGATCGGGATGATAGGCATGGTATTCGAATTCACCCCTAAAATGCCGCACCGCACTGGCAACCGGCCACGACGCCGCATCCCCAAACGTACAAATGGTATTGCCCTCAATTTTTTTGGTGATGTCCACCAACAAGTCGATGTCATCAGGGGTTCCGTGCCCATGTTCCAAACGGTGCAACACCCGCTCCAACCACCCGGTTCCCTCGCGACAAGGCGAACATTGACCGCATGATTCGTGGTGATAAAAACGAGAAAAGTTCCAGGTATTTCGTACCATGCAGGTGGTGTCATCCATTACAATAAAACCGCCTGACCCCAACATCGACCCCGACACAAACCCACCATCTGCCAGCGATTCATAGGTGAGCAAGCGGGGCTCCCCGGCTGCCGTACGCAGGGCCAAGTGGGCCGGCAACACCGGCACCGAACTGCCACCCGGAATCACCGCCTTGAGGGACCGGCCCTTGCGAACCCCGCCACAATAGTCATCTGATTCGATAAATTCTTGCACCGACAATCCCATTACCACCTCATAGACCCCCGGGCGGTTGATGTGCCCTGAGGCCGAAATGAGCTTGGTGCCGGTGCTGTTTCCGACCCCCAACTGACGGTAGGCGGCCCCCCCATTCAAGACAATCCACGGCACAGAGGCGAGGGATTCTACATTGTTGATAACAGTGGGGCACCCATACAAACCCGACACGGCCGGAAAAGGTGGTTTTTGTCGGGGATTGCCCCGCTTGCCCTCTAATGATTCGAGCAAGGCACTTTCTTCGCCACAAATATAGGCCCCACCACCCGGATGCACCACCACCCGCAATGAATAGTCCGACCCCAGAATACGATCGCCCAGATACCCCGCATGGGTGGCCTCGGCAATGGCCTTATCCAACTGGTGCTTGAGCCACATCAATTCGCCACGGATGTAGATGTAGGCGGTGTGTACCCCCAGGGCATACGCCGACACCATCACCCCTTCAAGCAATCGATGGGGCACTTTTTCCATGAGGTACCGGTCTTTAAAGGTGCCCGGCTCACTTTCATCGGCGTTGCAGACCAAATAGCGGGGCTTGTCGGTTCGACGGTCCAAGAACCCCCATTTGGTACCAGTGGGAAAGCCCGCCCCTCCCCGACCACGAAGGCCTGAGTCTTTGACGGCTTGGATCACATCGTCGGGGGTGCAATGGGACAAGGCATGCCGCCATGCCTGATACCCCCCAATGGCCTCATACCGATCCAAGGGGACCACACTGTGCGAGGCATCGCGGGCAACACCCGCCAATAAAATAGACTGGCTCATGGGCATCCTCCTGCCCTTAGTTGATCAATGAGGGCTGGCACCCGATCGGGGGTGACCTGCTCGACATACCGTTCTCCGACTTGAATCACGGGGGCCGACCCGCACGAGGCCAAACACTCCACTGTTTTTAAGGTAAACATGCCATCGGGGGTGGTTTCACCATCTTTGATTCCCAATACGGACTCAATGCGTTCAAGGGTATCTTCGGCACCCGCCAGGGCACAAGGCCCCGTGCGACACACCTCTAACACATACGTGCCGACAGGGGTCAGGTGAAACATGGTATAAAAAGTGGCCACTTCGTACACTTCAACGGGTTGCATACCCAACAATGTGGCGACATAATTCATGGTATCCACACTCAAGTAGCCCCCAAACGTTTGCTGGGCCATGTGAAGCAAGGGCAAAATCGCTGACTTTTGGCGACCCTCGGGGTATTGGGTTAGCAGGTTTTGAACCGCTTCTAATTGGGTGGTACTAAACTCAGGCATCCAGCTCTCCTGCAATAAGGTTTAAACTGCTCATGGTCATAATGGCATCGGACAACAGCGACCCAATGACCATTTCAGGAAACGCTTGGTAATAAATGAAACAAGGGCGACGAAAATGAAGGCGATAGGGGCACCGTCCCCCATCACTGACCAAATAATACCCCAACTCCCCATTGCC
>Ga0172372_10008030_pt1 | contig 14065 bp, 20 predicted proteins | sample LakKiv5m_2_FD_114544 | JGI IMG/M metagenome (GOLD analysis project Ga0172372, IMG submission 114544) | Freshwater microbial communities from Kabuno Bay, South-Kivu, Congo - kab_092012_9.5m | ecosystem: Environmental > Aquatic > Freshwater > Lake | place: Democratic Republic of the Congo...
GCTATAATATGCTTTTGGTGGACCTGGCGGGAATCGAACCCGCGTCCGCAATGCCTTAATGAATTAAGGTTTACGCTGTTATTTTTTCTTTAACACCCTGCGTACTGTAGCACGAATGCTACGTGGGTGGTGTGCTTTAAACTTGGCCATTATTTACTTCTCGACTTACGAACAGCTCGCATAGCTCTTGCTCGTTGCGATTTGGGTTTGCCTTGTGCCATATCAGTCTCCGTTAATTCCAATATGGAAGTGGATCTTTTGCATTAAGAATAATCTCATACTCGGGATCCATCATCCATTCATGTAATTATTTATTAAGCAGTTTCGATTCCTGCACGTGCTTTGATGGTATCTAGGCTAAGTTCAGCTTTAGATACTTTTACAGTACCAAGATCTGTGTACTTTTCGTCAGCAGCATCAATAGCCGCAGCGAACACTGGATTAGTGTAAAGGTCTGTGCCTTTAAGGTACTTGATCGCATCAAGTTTTGACACAGCATTTGGTAGTTCTACCAAATTAATGTCTTGATGACCATCTTTTACCAAGATTTTAACACGGCTTACTAGATCGTTAGCAAAACGAACTTTAGTTTTACCATTAAGTGTTGATACGCCAGTTACTTTAAACATACATTCTCCTTAGGAGTGGTTAAACAAATTTACGAACAAATTTACTACTACAAAAAACATTATACATTCAGTTATTGAAAAAGTCAACCAGTTTTTACACAATCCAGCCTTGACCCGACACTTCGTGTAACCATATGTAAAAATTAGGGATTTTGAACGCCCAAATACCCGGAAAATCCACATAATCTGTAGGGGGATTCGCTAAAAATTGGTATTTTGGAAGTATTTCGTGGCCATCAATCTGCAGTTTTACAACTAACGCCTCTGGGTGCTTACGATCTACTTGAATCTGGATATCTATTGGGTCTGTTAACTTAACTTGGTGCTCAATGGCTTGTTCTTTAGTGATTTCTAGATTATAACTAGTATCATTAATTTTCAGGTGTGTTTTTACACTGCCCACAGGTATTAAGTGTAGGACTATGTTTACCTTTAATGTAGGTTTAATAACCGTGGCTTCGTAAAAATTCTTCATATTCTGGCAAATAGTCTAAAATATTGTTATCGCGTAACTGCTCAAATGACTTTAAGAACGTAACTAGTGTAGGACGTTCACTAGGATCCTCTACGCAAGATTTAAAGAAACGTTGATACTCGAAGATAATTTCTGCAATAATAGGATCAATCAAATCCGGTCTACGGCGATTGACTATTGTTACTGGACTATCAACTAACCCATACTTGTTAATTACCGCGTCAACTTTGTTAATAACTGTCTGCATAATTTCTTTTGGTAGTACTTCCATACGCAGACATTTAGGGTCGCGTAACAAGTTGCAACTCTCGGCCATAATTGAGTTCTCAATCATAAACTCAAATATAGTATCGATATGTAATAGAGTTAAAGCACTTGGCGTGATACGCAATGACAAGTGCAGGTTTGTAGTTTCACGCAGTTTTAAAAACCTATCAATATTTTCCTTTACAGAATCTATCTTGCTAGGCCAACGGACATAGTCGTTAATAGGATGTAGGGCCTCTACACTCATGCCTAAATGAACATGTTTAAAACTGCTTAAGATACGTGGAATGTCATCATTCCAAACTGTTAAGTTAGTAGTTGTGCCAAAGCTAATGTCTTTGGCAAGTCCTGCATCAATTAATCTATTACAGATGCTGTAGAAGCTTTTAAGATAAAGGGTTTCGCCGCCTAAGAAGTGCAAGTACTTAACATCTTTAATTTGTGTAAGTTCATCAACAAATCTGTCTACTAGTGCTTCGTCGTCTGTCCAATTACGTTCCATCGGCATCAACTTAAACACATCAGGCTGCATCTTATTAAGTTTTACATAGTCCGAGGCTAGTCTACTACTGTAGATAGGATAGCACATAACACAAGCACTGTTACAAGTGTTGCCTAGATCAATTTGCAAATCAATTGGAACTTTTGGACTATGGCCTTGATTTTCATAACTGTGTTTAAACAGATCAAAGTGCGGGCTAGCGCACAGGGTCTTTTCAAAGTTATCAATGCTGATACCACTTTTTAGCAGTTGGCGTTGCCGACCATTTACTTTCTTGTTTTGGTCTTCAAAGTGACAAGACTTACAGGTGTCCCTTAATTCACCTTCTAACAAGGCCATACGTAAATCGCGCATCACATCTGAATTCATGTATTCAGTAAGCGTAGTGTTAGCTATGTTGTAAGGTGACGACGTGCTGACAAAGTCCCACCTGCAAGGTATATAATACCCCGCAGGATTTATTCTAAGATGGAACCAAGGGCTTGAACAAAAGTAGTCTTTAAGCATTAACGACTAGTAATGACCTCATCTGCCAGACCGTATTCAACTGCTTGCTCTGCCGAAAGGAATGTGTCAAACTTCATCGTTTCGGCTAGCTCTTCGTAAGTTTTGCCTTTTGTGTTATGCTTAACATACAATTCTGTCAACCGTTGATTCAAGCGTTTGCTTTCATCTAAGTGACGACGAGCATCTTCAAACTCAAGTTCTTGAACATACACACTACCGCCGGTGCCACGTGTACCTGAACTAACACGGTGAATCATTGTGCGTGATTCTGGCAAAACAAAACGCTTGCCCGGCGCGCCCGCATTAGCAAGGAAACTGCCCATACTAGCCGCTTGACCAATTACTATAGTGCGCACGTCTGGCCTAATGAACTGCATTGTATCGTAAATAGCCAAGCCAGCAGTAACACTGCCCCCAGGACTATTAATGTAAAAAAGTATGTCCGCATCTGGATTCTCCGCTTCTAAAAATAACATTTGTGCTACGATTAAACTTGCTGAATGTTCGCTGACGTCAGTGTCTAACATTACAATACGATCTTTAAGTAATCGACTGTAGATGTCATATGCACGTTCACCTTCTGATGTACGTTCAACAACCATTGGTACTAAATTTGGCATACTTTTTCCTTTATTTTACAGTAACTGATTTAACCCATTGCCTAGTGGATAATTTTTCTACTAGGCTCTCTGATGTTGTTTCTAATGTTGCTACTGGTACCGACCCCGGTACCAGATAAGGATGTCCCCACGGCAGTCCTTGTTTATGAAAAAAATCTTTGTTGTTATCATAATATTGTTTTATATTAGCATGTTTTTCCTCTATTTGTCTAGGATTATCATCATAATATCTAACAATAAAATCAGCACTAAAATGCCTAAATGGTTTAAATGCTGAAGTATGTATGTAATGATCGTTATCAATACTAAGATCTTCTAAGGTTTTGCCTATTTCAGTGTATAACAAATATATAGTGCCAAACTTTGAGCAATCATCAAATAGTTTATAGTCATCGTCTGATAGTGTTAATATTTTGGGCATAGCATACCAAGTAGTTAAATGGCTAGGTCTATTGACAGTGCTACGATTAACGGCCTCACATTCATGTACTAGTATATTCAAATCAGCCAATGCTCTATGCACTATATCTGGTGCCCTGCTCCACAATTCATGTGTTTGCTGATTTAACAGTCCGTGATATATTTCAAATATATGATGTAGATAATTTAAAGTATCTTGTTCGTCAACGCTAGTTACATATTTTTCGATGATTGGCTCAAACTCATTGATAACATCAATGGTTTGGTTTATTTTTGAAATAGCTTGTTTAATTTGTTCTGCTTTGTTGTGAAAACCATAGAACCTACCAGGGTCATCAACAGTATGCTTTTTACTAGCAACTGCTAATAAATTGGCCCATGTTTGAGATACTTTGTGTGGAGTTAAATTGAATTGTACAGAATAAATGTCATCCAGGTGCTGCGGATTCGCATATTCTATTTCAACCCGAGAGTACATTATCTACGCTCGTGTTTTTCTTGACAGAATACACAGAACTGCACACCCGGTACAGCCTTGCGACGAGCCTCTGGAATTTCATCTCCGCACTCTTCACATTCTTCTGCGCTTGGCCGTGTCGCTTGTTTTGCTAGTTCACGACGAACACCTGCAATAGCGTTCATGTTGTTGTGAATAGCATGGAGTTGACCCATTTCTGCTTCTTCTTCATTATTATATACAAAGTCGTCTTGTAACTGCAACTCTTTCATGTTTTTCCTTATTAACTAAACAGAACTATTATACTATCAATTTACCAAAATGTCAATAGTCGCTTTTAATATTTGCGGGCAACTTAACTTGGTTTACATCAATTTCATTTAGTCTAGTATATAGCAGACTTAGCAGGGTACGGATACTTTTTTCTACCCTAACCTGATCCTCTATCTTTAGGTGCGGGCTAGCTATCAAGATATGGGCTAGCTCGTGTGCCTCAGTCAGTGCTTTTTGTATCATTTTTAACTCAGTCATAGCCACCTTAAGGCAAACATTGTATATGTTTTTTCATTATGAAACCAAATAGTTTCGTTTAGATTAGTGGTCCAATCCTTAATGTCAAGATGTTGGTCACACCAAGCAAGTATAGTGCTAAACTTGTCTACGCCATCGTATTGGTAGGTCCACATTTTTATAGCCATTTTAGCACTGCCATAGTATACGCTTGTTCGTCTGGAAACTCCATAAATTCCCAGAAGTTTCCACTGGGCCCATATTCAATTCTAACACCGTGCGTTCGTTCAAACTCAGCCTTGTGTTCGCCCATAGTAGGTAACTTACCTGTGCGAGCATCAACGATGGATTTATTCATACGTTTGAACAGTATAATATTTGTTTCAGAGTTGATTAATACTTTCATTTTGTCAACATTGCCATGGTAATAATAGTTTCGTCTGCTGGGTTCTTTAAGTATAGCATACCGTTGTGATAAATCCAAGTGCCTTCTTTGTGTACCACAATACGATAGTTACGCATGCCTAAATAACTACGGCCCAAATACTTGCGGCAAGCATTCATAACAGCTACCTTAGTGCCGCGCTCAAGTTTAAGCTGAACGGGAAAGTCTTTAGTGTAACGACCAATCTTCATATGGTTGGTTACGTTAGCATGATAAACGTTTTTTCTAGGCGTCCACTGACTACCATAGATAACACCTTTAACCCACGCATTATATGTTTTGCTTACCATGATGAATTATAAAATACTTTCAATCCTAAAAATAGTTGTGCTCTAGCTTCTCGAACAAACTTCAAATCTTCTTCGTAGTAATAGCTGTCTGCTTCATCACCAAAGAAGAAACCTGAGGTTGCCGGTAGACTATGCTCTATAATATCTTCTTCAAGACGATCAATGTCCTCACGAGTTAGCTCAAGTTCATCGCCGTTAAATTCACCTGTACCGCCTTTTTCTGTGTGTAGGTTTGCCATCCAGCCATGTAGGTTTGGGTGTTTACGCCAGTAGGCAATCTCAATAGGTTTGGCGCAGGTTGCGCTTTTAAGTTCGCCAGTTTCTTTGTCAAACTCTGCTCCATCCCAGTATTCTTGACTTTGACCTGCTCGAGCAGCAACATAAGCATACATGTCTAAACCCATATTAAACTCCTGTAATTTTAACGATAGCGTAGCCTACAGCTACAGCAAATGCTAGTACAAATAAACTCATATTCAGCCTTTCTAACAATTTATGTATAAGATTATACTATCAAAAAACCAAAATGTCAACCAATATCTAGATTAAATACATGATGTTGATTTACGCTGATACAGATGTTTGCGCTTACCATTTAGAACAAATAGGCGCTGAATATATCAGAGATTTTGAATACTTTATTCAATATACTGGCATTAAAAGTGCAGTGTTCCATGTGCCATTTCCCTGGGAGGGAGGCTACGGCGATTTATTTGTAGGTAAACTGAATCGCATCTACGACAGTTGTGCGCACATTACTATTATTTGTAGCGAACTACACAATCGTACATATCAGTTTTTTAGAGATTGGGACCGACCTAATATTAGTTTTTATCTTTGTGGATTTTTAAATCGCAAACCGGAACACACCCATGTAGGGCAGTGGATGGACTGGTTTATTACGACCTTAAAATTTTACAAGAATGTACCTACGTTCTTAGACAAACTAACTCCTTATAGTGTTAAACCTAAAGCATTTGATGTCTTACTAGGGCAACCTCGTCAGCATCGTGACATGGCTTATAATCTTCTTAAATCTCATCAGGACCAATGTGTTTTAACTTACATGCGAGATTTCTCACAAGGATTATACGATCATGATTTCACTGCCCAAACTATCCAAAGTAGACCAAGTAGCGAATACACGTGGGATATAGAAGGCCTGGGTGTACCTAACAACCCTGTAAACTTTACCATTGAGCATGTTAAGCTACACGGGCAACAAGTAAGCATTAGCCAAGTTGTGCCCATTAGCATCTATAACGAAACTGCATACAGTGTAGTAACTGAAACTAACTTTATGAATAGTTATACGTTCTTTACTGAAAAAACTGTTAAGCCTATTATTTCACGTAGGTTATTTGTAGCATTTGGTGGACAGCATTACATTCGTAACCTACACAATCTTGGATTTAAAACATTTCACGGCATTATAGATGAAAGCTACGATGAAGAGCCCGATCAGGTTAAACGATACACTATGGTATATGAGCAGATGAAGTATCTAATGTCTGCTCCACAAGAACTTATACTAGAACAGATTAAGCCTATTGTAGAATATAACTACAATCACATGATGACCACTGATTGGTATGGCAATTTTTCAAGAAATTTTGCTCGGTCACTATCTTCCATTAAATAAGTGTATAAGGAGATTATCGATGATCAATTTTTTCAAAAAACTTTTAGGTATTAACACAGGTAGTGGTTGTCCTAGCACACCAAAAGAAACAGTGGCTGAGATTTTAACGCCGCCTGAAACTAAAATAGTAGCAACTGGTTCAATTATTGAGCCTATTAAAGAAGTTTCAACTTACATTGAACCAGCTAAGCCTGTAAACAAGGTTAGAGCAAACACGGTTCCTGCTACACTAGCTAACACTAAACCAAAAGCTCGTCCTGCTGTTAAAGAAGGCAATACAAAAGGCGGTAACAATGTAGTTAAGATACAACCTAAGCAAACTAACAAACCTAAAGCACCAAGTAAGCCAAAACGTAAATAAACAAAAGCACCGCAAGGTGCTTTTTTATTGGCCGCTTAATTGTTGCCACATATACTCTTCGTTAGTTAACCAGCGTTCAGTTTTAATTGGCTCTTCACCAGCAGGGCCATCAATCCAACGATAACCATACCAACATTTCTTAAACCATATAAGCTGTCCGGATTCGCTACTTCGTCGCGGTAGGATAGAAAATACTTCTAACCATTTCATACGACCACTACTAACATATCTGCTTAGCCAATGTGGCCACCATGTTGCGGCCATTATTTCTTTTCCTGTTCTGCTTTTATAATATGTTCTACAAAACGCATAAGAAATGTTTCGTGTACATATTCCATATTATACAGTTTAGCAATTTCTAAAACTTCTTGTCTGGTTAATTTCATATATACCTTTCTATATAACCCCAAGTTCTTTGGCGCGATTATGTAGTGCAAAACTAGCCAAGTTCTTGCCCTTACTCTCGCACATAATATCAAACTTGTCTAAAAACGTCAATGCCCAATCATTACATGCTGTGTTCCAGTAGAAGTCACTGTGCGCACGTAGTTTACTTTTCTTATGTCCGCTTTCTAATAGCGCGGCATATTCAGGCTGTGTATGATTGCTATGATCCACGAGGTAATCTTCACGACTAATAGAATAGTGAAGAGTAGGGCGGCGATCGCGCCAGCTAGAAAGAACACGTGCGATGCGCGGGTCCTCCATGTTGATATAGGATCCTTCCCGTACCCAATGATGATGGATATCAAGAACAATAGGAAGAATGTCAGATAAAGCCAGGCAATCATCCAATCCATGTTTCATCTCCTCATTTTCGATAGTGATAGTATTACGAGCCTCTGGACTGAGTTTAGGATAAACTGCACGAATACCATCTGCGCCTGCACGACCTGCAATATGAACGTTAATCTTCATGTCTTGGAATGTTTGACCATAGCCCATGTAACGAGCCATATCAGCATGGTACTCGAATTCTTCTACTGAACGAGCCACAATATCAGGATTATCACTAGCAAGAACAGTAAACTGCCCAGGGTGGAAGCTAACGCGAACATTAGCATTACGAGCAGTTTGCCCAAGAATATTAAAATGGCGAGTAAGGTAGTCAATAACATCAGCGCGACGCCAAAAATAACTCCAAGTACTTTCGGTATAAACAGGCAGAATGTCACTGCTAAGACGAACCATCCTAAGGGCTTCATCGAGGGTACCAACTCTTTCAACTAATTTACGTGTGGCTTCTATGTTCCCTACCATTAAGTCCCATAGTTTTTGTTCAGCAACTTCACGTGACTGTCTATTTAACCAGGCTACTGTAGTACTACCTGTATTATAGATTTTAGCAGGATCGTTGGGTTTAATGCCGTCAACTTGACCAGGATGGTCAATCCATTTGCAGGCAAAGCCAATACGTTTGAGGTGAGTTGTTGTAGTCATAGTGCTATTATAACAGCACTTAATGAATTTGTCAACCGTTATCTATCTTACCAAATCCTGCCCAACGTGCGCCGCCGATACATACCCAGCCAATGACCCCACCCGGTGTAGGAGTATCATTCCAAATAATATGCCCAGCACGGCCTTCAAAGTCTGGAATTTTATTACCGCTGGTCATAGCAATAGGCCCAATGCTAATGTTTTCAACTTCAACACTGCCGTCTGGTAAAAGTGTAATATTTTGTTTATTGTTTGCACCTAGGATTAGTGTTTGATTACGGGCTGTACCAAAGAATCCAGTGTTTTCTGTGTGCTTAGTTGCTACAATTTCTACTTCTTGATCCCAAATACTCAATGGATGACTAGGTTCCATAGTGTTAATACCAATACGTCCCTGTTGAACATAGAGAGTATCAACTAGTAGAGTTTCACCTGATGTTTGTAGGTCTTCAATAACACCAACACGTCGTAGATTACTGTCAACAATGTGATAACCAAGTTGGTTACCTTTAATAATTTCTCGCCCGTCTTGTGTGATTTTATCTAGGTCAAGGCCGTCTGTTTGAATCTTATCAAAAATAGTATTAGTAAACCCATCAAACAATTCAGTGTTTAATTCTTCTCGTACTGCCTGACTAGTGTCACTAACTAACTTTTTAAATCCCTGAGTAGTATTATCTATTTCACCATGAAATACTACGTCACCTTTAACTGTTAGCGTGCCTGCAACATTTACTTCTGGACTATGCAGAGCTTTTTCAAAAGCAACACCATTATCCATTACGGTCATTTGAACACTAGTAGAGATATCGTCAATACCTGTGCTACCAAATCGTTCAATAATACCACCTTTGATATTATCGCCTGTTAGTTGCACACCTTTAAAGTTGATACTAGTGTGGGAGATACTTTCTTCTGGGAATGTAGTGCCTTTAAGATTTTCACCGATAGCAGTTTGAACAACCGTTTCAACGGCACTCCTAATATCAACTCCAGCTAGCTTTTGACTAACCCAATCAGTGATTTGTTTATTAGCAGTTGCGGCTAGGCCTTTATTAACTTGATCGGTGATTTGTTTAAATGCAATCTTAAGTTCTGTTTCACCGGTGCCAACAAAATCAAATTTGTCAAGGCGGGTTTGAATTTGTGCAGCCACAGTATCATTGATAATACTAGCAAGCTCTGTGGTTGCAATAGTTTTAACAATTTCTTCTGAAAGTTGTTGACGTAATTCTGTATTGATCTGTGTTTTGAGATCTTGAATTATTCCGGCAATGATAGGTTGTAGTTGTTGATTGATATCCATATTTTTATTGAAACACTAACAGTTAAAAACTAATTGATATAACGTGTTCGTAATTCTTTCTGATCAAACTCTTGTACATTAAGTTCTTGTGTACAAAGAAATTCTTAGCACCTGCATCAATACTAAATTTAGCCATTTGCTTAAAGAACATACTGCGACGAGCAAATGGACCGTATGTTTGCGATACTGTTCCATCTAATTCATACACCGTAGTGTTCCAACTGTTCTTATCTGTAAAATCATAATTATGATATTCTAAAAACAATTTGGTGTTATTGCCCGCGTGTACTGCTAGCGGCTGACTAAATTCTCTATCACGAAAATCTTGGTTTTTGTAATCACGTAAGGTGGTTACAATTAAATCTTTAGCCAGACTTGCTGTTACCTTAATCTTATCTAATTGATCTTGTTCTGAGCTAGCAAAAGTATAAAACTCGTCGCTAGCAACTACCCAACTAAACTGTTTACGATATTGACCTAGATCATCGTGTGCAATATATGTATATTTAATACCTTTACTATCGAGGTATTTTTTTATTGCTGGAGTAATAGCAGTTATACTAATATTCGCGCATGAAGTTGCTAACATCAATGGGCTGAAACCATAGAATAAAATGCTACCAGGAATAGCATTATAATGCTCAGAAATAGATTTAACTATCTCTTGCTTACGTTCTACTACTTCTTGATTTCGTGGATTGAAATCAAGAGCATTTACAGACGTTTCAGTATATTTTGCAAAACTTTGTGGCATATTACTTCCATTTTTTTGTACTCTTTATATTTATGTTAATCTCTAACTAAATCAAGGGTTACACAATGGAAGCCTCCGCCCAACGACCTCGAATGACGGAGTTCTAGCGGAATTACTGTAAATTTAGCCTTTTCTAAGTCTTCTATTAGATCAACTTGCGCTTTGTCAACAATAACAGTATTGGGATCTACGCTCAACATATTCATACCAATCCACTTACTAGCATACGGATATTCATAGAATGATTGTGGTACGCAATCTTGTACCCATAACTTAGTCCACCCATCAAAACTCTTAGGACAGTTCTGTTGATTGACACGACTGGCATTTAGTACAACAAACCCTTCACGTAGTGGACAGATAGTACTGTCAATATGTACACCGCTGTAGAAGTTTACTAGCTCGATATCAATCTCAGGTAGTTGCTCGCACAACCAATCATAGGCTCGACGATTACCGCTAGGACTTTCCAAATACAACCAACGGTCATCCATACGGCAAACATTAGCAGCATCCATGGTCATGCCAGCATGACGTGGCATGTGTAAGACTTTACTGGCACTTTGATATACGTAATCTAGTGTGTATATTTCTTGGTCACGACAAGGGTACATCATTACAGGATCTACAACCTTACTACCAGCAATGATTAGACGATCACGCGGGCAATAGTTATACATACCGTTCTTTTCAACAAAGTCCATCTCGTTGGGCCGATACACTTCTACACCTAGTTTAACTAATACCTCTACCAGATCTTCTAAATCTTCATTTGCTTCATCTACTAACCACTGTGGTACTGGACCGCTTGGGACCGGAGTTTCGGTCCAAGTTGTTTTCTTTCCTTCTTCAGCAAATACCGGATCGCCACTTGGCCAGTTCGCATGAGTCGCTGTTCCTACTACCACCGAACGTAATTTACCCCATTCGTTACTTGAGTCTATTTTCATTTGTGTCCTGTAATTTGTAATGTGTATCGGGGTGTTGTACCCATGTTGGCTGCTAAATGGGGAGTGTCGTACCACCAGGTAACAACATCACCTGCACTCCATTTAGTTATAGGTTCATCTGCTACTTCTAAGTAATGTCCTGAAGCCCAATCTTCTAAAAATACAATAGCTCGATAAATGCTTTGGTGATAGTTTTCTAATTCAAATATTTCGATATAGCGTTTATAGGTATCGTAGTGCTTGGGCAATATAGTACCCGGGTCCATGCGATAGTAACTAGTACAAACATCTTTCCAACCTAGTTGTTCTTCAAAGCGGGCAATGATAGCATTATTCCAGACTGGTTGCACACTTCGCATGTCGCACATGCTACCAACAAAGTTGTCAGCGAAACCTAAGTCTAACCAACGACTAGTATCGTCGGAATTATTGAACGGTTCTTTAGTATAATCTAGATGCTGATAAGCGTCACCCCAAAACGGTTCTATATGAAATCTATCCACGGGTGTTACCATAGTGTATTACTTTCAAGTTCTCAATGTTAGTTTTAAATGTTCGCCAAGGATCAACAATAATGCTGCCACCACTAGGAATAAAATACATACCTTGCTCATCTGCTAGACCAGTGTAACCATACGTTACTTGTTTATTATGTGCTAACATGATAATAGCAGGGACCGGATCATGTAAATGATCGTGTGTCAGGGGATCTACATAGAAAAAGTCTGCACCTTCTGCTTCTAGGTAACTACCTATTAACAAGCTGTAACTACCATCTAACATATCAATGTCTGGTTTGTATGCTTTTCCGTGAATAACAATAGGTAAAAAATGTTCTTTTTGTAATTTTACTAGGTATTTTGCCAGGTTTTGTGCTTGTTTTTCACGAGCGTGCATAATAGTATCAAAGATATCATAGCCTAGATCTAAGTGTTCTGCTAACCAACGTAGAGCAATATTATCTCGTGGGTGACATGGACCAGCATCGCCCATGCCCGCTTTCATATATTTGCCGCTGACAATACGAATGGTTGAATTAATCAGTGCATCTGTTACTACGTCTACGTTCATGTTACCATTCTTCATAGCAACGTCTTGTATCATGTTTACCAGACCAACTTTTGCCGAAATAAATGTGTTGTAGAAAATCTTAATTGCCTCTGCTTCGTCCCAGGTGCCAATAGCATAGCGAGGACTATTTTGCATCAACGGTCCGTAAAAATCTTTAAGTAACTTAGCATCGCCGGTTAGGCTACCATCTTCGGTGCCAATAATAATCATTTCAGGATTAACCATATCCCATGCAACTGATCCCATTGCAATCAAATATGGATTATAGATAAAGCGAGCATTAGTGATATGTTTACGCAATTCACGTCTCGTTGTTCCAGGGAGCACTGTGCTGATTAGTACAACAAGTTGGTCTTTGTTTACATATTGATTAATATCAGCTAGCACTTTGTTTACAATAGTATAGTCAAAGTCTTTGTTGGCTAAGTGTGTAATAGGTTGGCTACCATCATAAATTGGATCATGTGGAGTTTGTACTGCTACAAATATAACATCTTTATCTTTACATGCGCCTTCTAATGTTTTTGAAATTTTTATCTTGTCTGAATTCTTAGGGTAAATATCATAGCCGGTGACGTCATATTTTTCTGCCATTACCTCAGCACAAGGAAGACCTAACTTACCGATTCCTACGAATCCTACACTTTTTAATTGATTACTCATAATGCTCCAAATTGATCACGTTTACGAATTTTTGTATACTACAATATTTAAAGATTTCACTATATTTACATTACCTAACGGAGTATTACCTACAGTAATAAAGGATGAAGTAAACAAGGACGACTTTTATATATTTAATTACAAAACTACTGACCTAAAAATATTTTTATGGGATCAAGAACCAGTTCTACACAATATGATAGAACCGTACATTAAAACATTCCGTAATGATTTTCCTGACCGGTTATCTGCAGCTTTGGTGACCAGTGAAAGATCGCCGCTAGTAGTATCGTTGGCCGAAAAAAATAATATTAACAGTTTATATTATTTCTTTCATGGTTTTGCGGCACTCGATTGGTATCGTGGGCACTTTGCATTGAATTATAATAAACCCATAGTTAGACATTACAATCATAATTTTATTAGCTACAATAGAATTATTAACCACGATAGAAGTTATAGAATTTACTTTATATCAAAGCTACAAGAACATAACTTATTATGTCAAGGCTTGCTTAGTTTTGGTGTAACCAACGACAATGTTAGTTGGCAAGATGAAATAGCAAATCCCGAGAGCAAACTATCAAATAATGCAAAATATCATGCTGAGAGACATTTAACAACAGTGAATAAGTTAGTAATTGATTATCACAGCATTCATGGCAGTGCAAGTGCTGATATACCGCGCACTAGTTATCATCTTGATGTTGATGCACTTTGGAACATAGTTACTGAAACAGTATTCTACTATGATAA
>Ga0172372_10008031_pt1 | contig 14064 bp, 13 predicted proteins | sample LakKiv5m_2_FD_114544 | JGI IMG/M metagenome (GOLD analysis project Ga0172372, IMG submission 114544) | Freshwater microbial communities from Kabuno Bay, South-Kivu, Congo - kab_092012_9.5m | ecosystem: Environmental > Aquatic > Freshwater > Lake | place: Democratic Republic of the Congo...
GCGCCGCACCATCCGATGATTCGTTCCGGGTCCGCCAGGCCCGCGACAGTCTGATCAGCCGCTGCTCGATGGCACCTTCGCCCGCCTGGGCGAAGTGAGCATAAAGTCGGCGATGACGCAGCACATCGAACACGGTGTCGGCGAGGTCGGCGCGATCACGGCGACCCAACTCGGGATGGTCGCGAAAGAACCGGCGCAGCACCGCATCAGCCGGCAGCCTCAGCGTCAGGGCCTCGGCAAGCGCGAGGCTGAGGAGGTCAGGTTCGCCCTGGCGCGCCGCGCGTCTGCCGCCCTGAGCCCGGCGCGGCGGTCGACCCGCCCCGTCCGCCCGCGAATTTGTGCCAGCACCGCGCCCCCTGGATGAGGCGGTGGGCCGGGTCATGGCAGCCACACGAGTTGCGATTCATCGGGCCCGGCCGCATCGAGCACCACCCTGGGACCGTCAATTCGCAACCGCCCCTCCAGATGCCAGCGCACCGCAAGCGGCAGAATGCGGTGCTCGGCAGCCAGCACCCGGGAGGCGAGCGACGCTTCGTCGTCGTGCGGCAGTACCGGTCGCGCTGCCTGGACCACGATCGGCCCGGCATCCAGTTCGGGAATGACGTAGTGGACAGTGGCCCCATGAATGCGGGCCCCGCTTTCAAGCACCCGGCGATGCGTGTTGAGCCCGGGAAAAACCGGAAGAAGCGATGGGTGAATGTTGAGCATCCGTGACTGATAGCCCGCCACCAGACCGGCTGGCAGGATTTGCATGAAGCCCGCCAGTACGACCAGGTCAGGGGCCAGTGCCTCGAGCTGTTCGGCGAGCGCTTGATCGAACGCGGGTCGGGTGGCGAAGCTGCGGCGGGCGACAACGATCGCCGGCACCCCACGGGCCTGCGCGATTTCGCAGGCGGGCGCTTCTTTGCGGTCGGAGACAACCGCCGTGATCCGGGCATTCCAGCGCTGCTCGGCGCAGGCATCGAGCAGGGCCACCATGTTTGAGCCGCGCCCGGACACCAGCACGACGATTTTTTTCATCCGGCCGATGATACCACCGGGCCTGCCCCCGTAAGGCTCGCCAAAATCTTATAATTCAAGGTTTTGCGTCACCTTTTCGAGCCCGCCCCCATGGAGGTTTTCCGACGTCTGCCGCCGCCCGACCAGCGCCGCGCCTGTGCGCTCACCATCGGCAATTTCGACGGCGTGCATCGCGGCCACCGGGCGGTGATCGAGACCCTGACAGCGCGCGCGCGCGCCCGGGGGCTCGCCACCTGTGTGCTCACTTTCGAGCCGCACCCACGCGAGTATTTTGCGAAGCGCTCGGGCGATCCGTCGCGCGCGCCCGCCCATATTCAGACCACCCGCGACAAACTGAATGCGCTCGCCGAGTGCGGCGTTGACCGGGTGTGCGTTGCGCCCTTTGATGCGCGACTCGCCAATCTGTCTGCACGCGAATTTTTTGACCGCATCATTGTTGACGGTCTGGATGCGCGCGACCTTCTGGTGGGCGACGACTTCCGCTTCGGGCATCAGCGGCAGGGTGACTTCGCCATGCTGGGCGCACTCTGCGCCGAGCGCGGCCTCGGTTGCTCGCGGATCGAATCGTTCGAGGTTGACGGCACGCGCGTGTCCAGCTCCCTGGTGCGCGAGGCACTCGACGCCGGCAACTTCGACCGCGCCCGCCATCTGCTCGGTCGCTCCTTCACTCTCACCGGCCATGTGCTTCACGGCCGAAAGTTGGGCCGGACCATAGGCTTTCCCACGCTCAACCTGAAGATCCCGTTCGAGCGACCCGCGCTCTCAGGCATCTTCGTGGTCCGGGTCCATGGCCTTCGCGACCATCCGCTGCCAGGCGTCGCCAGCCTGGGCACGCGGCCCGCGGTCGAGGCCAATGGCCGACTGCTGCTGGAGGTTCACCTGTTCGATTTTTCCGAACAGGTCTACGGTCAGGTGGTGAGCGTCGAGTTCATGAGCCGCCTGCGCGAAGAACGCCATTACGACTCGCTCGAACTGCTCACCGAACAAATCGCCCGCGACGCCGATCAGGCCCGTGCCTGGCACGCCGCCCACCCGTTTCAAGCTGCCTCCCTTTCAAGAGACTGACATGCCCGAAGGCAAACCCTCCGCCACCAGCAAACCGGCGTGGCGCGACACACTGAACCTGCCCGACACGCCATTTCCCATGCGGGGCGACCTCGCCCGCCGCGAGCCGGGCTGGACCGCCTCCTGGCAGGACAAAGGCACCTACCGCCGGATTCGCGAGATCTGCAAAGGCCGTCCGGTGTGGGTGCTGCACGACGGACCGCCTTATGCCAACGGCGACATCCATATCGGTCATGCCGTCAACAAGGTGCTGAAAGACATCATCGTCAAAAGCCGCAATATGGCGGGGTTTGATGCGCGCTATGTGCCGGGCTGGGACTGCCATGGCATGCCGATCGAAATCCAGATCGAAAAGCAGTTCGGAAAAAATCTTCCGGCCGATCAGGTTCAGGCCAAGTCTCGCGCCTACGCCACCGAGCAGATCAGCCGTCAGAAAAAGGATTTCATCCGGCTGGGCGTGCTGGGCGAGTGGGACAACCCCTATCTCACGATGGCCTACCGCAACGAAGCCGATGAGTTGCGCGCGCTGGGCCGCATGCTCGATCGTGGTTTCCTGTTTCGCGGCCTGAAGCCGGTGAACTGGTGTTTTGACTGTGGTTCGGCGCTTGCCGAAGCCGAGGTCGAATACGCCGACCGCAACGACCCGGCCATTGACGTCGGCTTTCCGTTCATGGCCGACGAGGCGCCCAAACTTGCGCGCGCCTTCGGGCTGCCGTCACTGCCGCTTGAGCGCGGCTTTTGCGTGATCTGGACCACCACGCCGTGGACGATTCCGGCCAACCAGGCCCTCAATCTCCATCCCGAGTTTGAGTACGCGCTGGTGCGCACCCACTGGCAGGGCGAACCCAGCTTGCTGCTGCTCGCCGCCGACCGCGTGGCGAGCTGTCTGGCCGCCTGGCAGCTTGAGGGCGAAATCATCGCCCGCTGTCCGGGGCGTGCGCTTGAACTGATCCGCTTCGCACACCCGTTTGCGGGGCGCGCCTCGCCGGTGTATCTGGGTGACTACGTCACGCTCGACAGCGGCACCGGCGTGGTTCACTCGGCTCCAGCCTATGGGGTTGAAGACTTCGTCTCATGCAAACGCTATGGCATGAAAGACGCCGACATTCTTCAGCCGGTGCTCGGCGATGGCACCTACGCCCGATCGCTGCCCGATTTTGGCGGGCTCTCCATCTGGGATGCCAACCCCAGGATCATCGAGCACCTGCGCGCGCAGGGTGCGCTGTTCTCATCGCGAAAGAACGCGCACAGCACCATGCACTGCTGGCGCCACAAGACGCCCATCATCTATCGCGCATCGAGCCAATGGTTCGCAGGCATGGATGTCAAACCCACGGACGGCGGCGCGAGCCTGCGCGAGACTGCGCTCGCGGGTATAGAGGCCACACAATTCTTTCCCGGCTGGGGCAAAGCCCGACTCCACGGCATGATCGCCAACCGTCCCGACTGGACGCTTTCGCGTCAGCGCCAGTGGGGCGTCCCCATGGCGTTTTTCGTGCACCGCGAAACGGGCGCGCTCCATCCCCGCACGCCAGAGTTGCTGGAAGCCGTTGCCAGGCGCATTGAGATCGAGGGCATCGAGGCGTGGCAGCGACTCGATCCACGCGACTTGCTGGGCGACGATGCCGAGCACTACGAAAAAAATCGCGACACCCTCGATGTCTGGTTCGATTCTGGCACCACCCATCAGACGGTGCTGCGCGGGTCGCACGCCGAACAATCGCAGTTTCCTGCCGACATGTACCTGGAGGGCTCGGACCAGCACCGCGGCTGGTTTCATTCGTCGCTGCTCACCTCGGCCATGCTGAATGGCGTCGCGCCCTACCGCTCGCTCCTCACCCACGGGTTTGTGGTGGACGGCGAAGGCCGCAAGATGAGCAAGTCGCTGGGTAACGTGATCGCCCCGCAAAAGGTCTCCGATACCCTGGGGGCCGAGATCCTCCGCCTATGGGTGGCGAGCACCGACTACTCCGGCGAGCTCTCCCTGTCCGATGAGATCCTGAAGCGTGTGGTTGAAGCCTATCGCCGCATCCGGAACACCTTGCGCTTCCTGCTCGCAAACGTGTCCGACTTCAACATCGAGCGCGATGCCGTGGCGGTCTCCGACATGCTGGAGATCGATCGCTATGCGCTTGCGCTCGCAGCACGCTGGCAGCAGTCGATCACCGCCGACTATGAGCGCTATGAGTTTCATCCGGCCATTGCCCGGATCCAGACTTTCTGCTCCGAAGACCTGGGCGCCTTCTATCTCGACATCCTGAAGGATCGTCTTTACACCACGGCCGCAGGCTCACGGGAGCGCCGCTCGGCTCAAACGGCAATCTGGCACATCACCAGCGCGCTGCTTCGCCTGATTGCACCCGTGCTGTCATTTACCGCAGAAGAGGCCTGGCCGATGTTTGCGCCCCAGCGCCATCAGGCGGGAGGCGAAACCATCTTTACCGAGGTGTGGCACAGCTTCCCCGAGGTGTCCGATGCCGAGGCACTCATCAGTCGGTGGACCCGGTTACGCGAGATCCGCGCTGACGTCCTGCGCGAACTCGAGGCAGTGAGGGGCTCGGGCGCAATCGGTTCGTCACTGGCCGCCGAGATCGAAATCAGCGCAACCGGCGACGACCTCGCGCTGCTGGAATCGCTCGGTGATGATCTGCGCTTCATCATGATCACCTCTCAGGCGCAGGCGCGCGCCGCAGCACCCGGCCATACCGCACCAGGCGTACGGGTCACGCCCAGCAGCCAGACCAAGTGCGAGCGCTGCTGGCACTGGCGAAGCGATGTCGGACACGATGCCGAGCGGCCTGGCCTCTGCGGACGGTGCGTCGCAAACCTGTTCGGCGCGGGCGAGCCCCGGCGCTTTGCCTGAGCGATCACACCTGTGGCCAGTCGCAAGCCATCCGTTCGTACAGGTTTCGCCCGATGGGTCGCGCTCGCCCTCGCGCTGGTCCTTGCCGATCAGCTCACCAAACAGGCGGTGCTGCTGTCCTTCAAGACAGGCGAGCGACTACCCATCCTGGCCGGCTTCTTCGACCTCACGCTGCTCTTCAACCGTGGCGCGGCATTCAGCCTGCTTGCTGACGCCGGCGGCTGGCAGCGCTGGCTCTTCATCGGCATCGGGGCAGCGGCCACTGCCTTCATCGGCTGGATGCTCTGGCGCCACGGATCGCAAAAGCTGTTTTCCCTTGCGTTGTCGCTTATTCTGGGCGGCGCGATCGGTAACGTGATCGATCGTGTGCTGCGCGGTGAAGTGGTCGATTTTCTGCTCTTCTACTGGCGCGGCTGGCACTTCCCGGCGTTCAATGTGGCAGACAGCGCAATCACGGTAGGCGCCGTGCTCCTAATCATCGATGAATTGCTGCGCGTGCGGCGCGGACGCTAGCGCGCAAAGCATCAACGGTCACACGGCGCCCATTCCTGAATGGACAGCGGGCAGAGAAACAGTCGGCAAATGGGCACTCAGCGGCAGGCACGGAGAACCTCATGAGTCTAAGCGGCAAGCGGATCGTGCTCGGCATCACCGGTGGGGTGGCGGCCTACAAGGCGGCAGTGCTCACGCGTGAGTTACAGCGTGCAGGCGCCCGCGTTCAGGTGGTCATGACCGAAGCGGCCACCCATTTTGTGGGTACCGCCACCTTCCAGGCCCTCACGGGCGAACCGGTGTTCGTTGATCAGTGGGACACCCGCATCGCCAATGGCATGGCGCATATCGAGCTTTCGCGTGCCGCCGATGCCATCGTGATCGCCCCCGCCAGCGCTGACTTCATCGCCTCGCTGGCCCAGGGCCGCGCCGGCGACCTGCTCGCCACGCTCTGCCTCGCGCGCGAATGCCCGCTCGCTGTGGCCCCCGCCATGAATCGGCAGATGTGGGAGAACCCGGCCACCCAGCGCAATGTGCGGCAGCTCAGGGGCGATGGCATTGAAGTGATCGGTCCCGACAGCGGCGATCAGGCCTGCGGCGAAACCGGCATGGGCCGCATGCTCGAGCCCGACGCACTGGTTGAAGCCATTGCCGCCTGGCTCGCGCCGAAGCGGCTCGCCGGGCGCCGTGTGCTGCTCACCGCAGGTCCTACATTCGAACCCATAGACCCGGTACGCGGCCTCACCAATCGGTCGTCGGGCAAGATGGGCTTCGCCATCGCTCGCGCGTGCGTGGCCGCGGGGGCCGACGTCACACTGGTGGCCGGCCCGGTGGCCCTCGCCACACCCTGGGCAGTGCGTCGCATCAATGTTCAGACCGCCCAGCAGATGCACGACGCGGTTCACGCAGAGCTCGACACCGCCCACACGCAGGCCCGCGCGCATGAGCTCTTCATTGCCGTCGCTGCGGTAGCCGACTGGCGCCCTGCCCACTACCGGGATAGCAAGATCAAAAAGACCGATGAGCTTGCGGTGCCTGAACTTGCCTTTGCACAAAACCCCGACATTCTTGCAAGCGTGGCAAAACGCCCGCACCCGCCTTATTGCGTGGGCTTTGCTGCGGAAAGTGAGTCGCTCGAAATGCATGGCCGCGACAAGCTCGCCCGCAAGGGCATCCCCATGCTGGTTGCCAACATTGGCCACGAAACCTTCGGGCTTGACGACAACGAATTGCTCATCCTTGAGCAGGACAGCCAGACGCGTCTCGCGCGTGCACCGAAGGATGCGCTCGCCCACGAGCTGGTGCGGCACATCGCCGAGCGGCTTGGCTGATATCGCCCCATTTTTCACAGGAAGATTTGATGCAGGTTGATCTCAGGATTCTCGATGACCGGGTGCGCACCTGTCTGCCCGCCTACGCCACTGCAGGCAGCGCCGGACTGGATCTGCGGGCATGCCTTGATGCACCGCTCACCCTGCAGCCGGGCGACGCGCAGCTCATCTCCACTGGCCTGGCCATGCACCTGGGCAACCCTGGTTTCGCAGCGATGATCCTGCCGCGCTCGGGCCTGGGCGCAAAAAACGGTATCGTGCTCGGCAATCTGGTGGGTCTGATTGACTCTGACTACCAGGGCCCGCTGATGGTCTCGTGCTGGAACCGTGGACGCGAAGCATTCACCATCAACCCGCTTGACCGGATTGCGCAGATGATCATCGTGCCGGTGGTGCAGGCGCAGTTCCGCCTGGTTGAAAGCTTTGAGGCAAGCGACCGGGGCGAAGGCGGCTTCGGAAGCACCGGACGGGGCTGAGCCCTGGTTCAGGCGGCCCGCTGAGCCTCGATCAGCTGATCAAGCTTCACTGAATCGGCTGCGAACAGGCGTATACCTTCTGCCAGTTTTTCTGTGGCCATCGCGTCCTCGTTGACCGCGAATCGAAAGTTCTTTTCATCAAAGCGCACGCGCTCGACGGCGAGCCCGCGGGCGCGATTGGCATCAAGCTGACAGGGCGCCTGCGCATCGCTTTGCCGCAGTTGCTCGAGCAGCTCGGGGCTGATGGTGAGCAGGTCGCAGCCCGCGAGCGCAAGAATCTGGCCGGTGTTGCGAAAGCTCGCGCCCATCACCTCGGTCGCATAACCGAACTTCTTGTAGTAATCGAAAATGCGACGTACCGACAGCACGCCCGGATCCTGCTCGGGAGCAAAGTCGTGGCCGTCCCGCTTGCGATACCAGTCCATGATGCGGCCGACGAACGGCGAAATCAGGGTGACCCCCGCGTCGGCGCAGGCCACTGCCTGAGCAAACGAGAAGAGCAGCGTGAGGTTGCAGTGAATGCCCTCGGCCTCCAGCCGTTCGGCAGCATGGATACCTTCCCAGGTGGCAGCAATCTTGATCATCACGCGATCGCGCCCGATGCCGGCCTCCGCATAGCGATCAATGATGCGGCGGGCACGGTCCACAGTACCTGCAGTATCAAAGGAAAGGCGCGCGTCCACCTCGGTTGAGACGCGTCCCGGCACGATGGCGAGAATCTCGCAGCCGAAACGCACCAGCAGGCGATCAGTGAGCTGTGCGAGCGCTTCGCCACGATGCGCAGCGACGGTTTCCGCGAGCAGGCCCTGATACTCGGGCCGTGCCACGGCTTTCACGATCAGCGTGGGATTGGTGGTGGCATCGCGCGGCGAATAAGCACGCATGGCGTGAAAATCACCGGTGTCGGCGACCACTGTCGTGCACTGCCTGAGGCTTTCAAGAGCGTTCATTCATCAATCCCATTCAAAAGAAGGCAGCTGCCCGCGCCTCGCGGCGCCAACGCAGGCTACGCCGTAGTGCAAACAGCGCTCCTGCACCCAGCACAGCAAACAACAGCGCACCCCAGAGCGAAAACGGCAGTCCCAGCCAGGGGCTATCGGCCTCATCGCAGCGTGCAGTGGCCTCGAACATGGCGGGCCAGGCGTCAGCCAAACCCAGGGTTGAGATGACACGGTCGGCGAAGGTGAGCTGGCACGAGGCGCTCTGTGCAGCCACCCAATGCTGATAAAGCGCGACCCCAGCCCCCGACAGCGACAACGCTGCTGCAAGCGAGGACGCGACAGCAGGCGACCAGGCCCCCGGCATGACCGAACCCGCCAGAGCGGCCAGCGCAACCGCGATCACCAGCAGCCGCTGCAGCACGCACCACGGACACGGCTGGTAATCGAACCGGTGCTGCAGCACCCACGCCAGGGCCAGCGCCCCGATCGCCACCACGACTATGAGGGCGAGGAGCGGGCGAGGCCCGGCCGGCGGGCCACTCAGGTGAGCATGTCGTTCCAGATATTGCGCGCCCACGCGTTGGCGTAGACACCCTCGAGCTGATTGGCTGCGCTCGACAGACCACCCGAGCCGTCGACCGTGACCATGGTCTTCTTGCCCTCGTCGTAGCGATGAACGGACGCCACATGCGCCACGTTGTTGGCATCCATGAAGCTGTAGCAGGTGTTGGCCATCATGAGGGGCTGCGGTGCGCGGCCGTTCATGATTTCGACGATGGCAGCCGCGGCGGCCTTGCCATGCTGATTGGCCATATGCCCCGACTTGGGCATGGCGGGCGCAGACAGCGTGGAGTCACCCAGCACATGAATGCCCTTGGCCGCAGTGGATTCAAGCGTGACCCAGTCGACCGCACACCAGAGGTTGTTCGCATTGACCAGCCCCGCCTTGCGTACGAGGTCGCCCGCGCCCTGAGGCGGCACGATATTGAGGACGTCGGCCCGCACCTTGTCTCCGAGCTCGGTAATGGCGGTGAGGGTCTTCGCATCCACCTCGGTGACCATGCTGTTGGCACGGTAGTCGATCATGCCCTTGTACTGACCATTCCATGCAGCGAGGAACAGACCCTTCTTGGACTGTATGTCAGGGTTGGCGTCGAGCACGATGATCTTCGAGCGCGGTTTGGCGGCCTTGAAATAGCTCGCCACCTGACACACGCGCTCATAAGGCCCCGGCGGGCAACGGTAAGGCGCCTTGGGGATGGACAGGACATACACGCCGCCATCGGGCATGGCCTCGAGCTGACGACGCAGCTCGACAGTTTGCGGGCCCGCCTTCCAGGCGTGCAGGATTCGTTTCTGGGCGTCAGCGTTCAAACCCTGTACGGCACCAAAATTGAAATCGATACCCGGCGCCACCACGATGCGATCGAAGCTCTGGGTGGCGAGTTTCTGGAACGCTACCGTACGCTTGACGGCATCAATCGACATCACCTGATCGTTCATGGTGAGGACGCCGGCGCGCCGCAACCCGTCATACGATACGGTGAGATCTTCAATCTTGCGGTGCCCGCCCAGCACCAGATTGGATAGCGGGCAGGACACGAATGCGCGCTCGCGTTCAACCAGCATCACATCGATGGCGTCACCGCCCCACTTCTTGATGTACTTGGCAGCAGTCGCCCCGCCATAGCCGCCCCCCACCACCAGCACGCGGCCCAGCTTGCGGGTGACGACTGCGGGCGCCTGCTGTTCGGTGGCGCAGCCAGCCAGAAACGACGAAGCGCCAGCCGTGGCGAGCGCTCCGCCCACCAGACGGCGGCGCTGCGAGTTGACGGGTTGATCAGACATCATGGTCTCCTGGATGTCGGCATTCATTTGTCGGCCTTTTGCGCGGCAAAGTACTGCGCCATGGCGGCAACTTGCGCGTCGCTATAGCCCTTCGCGATCTGATGCATGATCGTGGCTTGACGCGAACCGTTTCGAAACGCGTTCATCTGCTCGATGAAGTAGGTGGCCGACAGCCCGGCAAGTCCTGGCATGCCACCACCGCCTGCCGAGCGGCCATCGGTGCCATGGCAGTTGGCGCAGTTGGCTGCGAGGTATCGGACATCGGTTGACTGTGCAGTCGCCGGCGCAATCGCCGACAACGACAACAGGGCGGCCAGAACGGCCGAGGGCAGCAGACGCATGGGTCTCCTCCTTGTTGAAAACGACCTTATCGGTGGATTCTATGCGGAAAGGGCATAGCGTCCAACGAACAACGAAGAATGTGCTGATGACGGCCGCTGAGTTGGAGCAAGTCTGCGCGAGGGCGCTCGCCCCCGCGCGATGCCCGCGCGCAAATCAGACGGTGGCGGTTTCCGCAGGCTCTGCCGACTCGCCGTCTCGCCGATCATCGGTTGACCCGCGCCGAGCCCGCCCGCCTGACGCGGCGTTGCCCTCAGCCCCAGCGATTGCCCCGCCTGCGTCAGCGGATTCACCGAAAGTAAGGACCACCTGCTCGGCATCGTCGAGGTCAACCGTGACGCGCCCGCCTCCCACCAGTCGACCGAACAGAAGTTCGTCGGCAAGCGCCTTGCGAATCGTGTCCTGAATGAGCCGCTGCATGGGGCGTGCCCCCATCAGCGGATCAAAACCCTTCTTCGACAGGTGCTTCCTGAGCGGCTCGGTGAATACCGCATCGACCTTCTTCTCGTGCAGCTGCTCTTCGAGTTGCATCAGGAACTTGTCGACCACCCGCAGGATGATGTCCTCGTCGAGCGCGCGGAAGCTGATGATGGAATCCAGCCGGTTGCGGAACTCGGGCGTGAACAGGCGCTTGATCTCGACCATCTCGTCGCCCATCTGCCGGTTATCGGAGAAACCGATGGAGCGACGCTGCAGGTCGGCCGCGCCCGCATTGGTGGTCATGATGATGATGATGTTGCGGAAATCGGCCTTGCGCCCGTTGTTGTCGGTGAGCGTGCCGTGGTCCATCACCTGGAGCAGGATGTTGTAGACATCCGGGTGTGCCTTCTCGATTTCGTCGAGCAACAGCACCGCATGCGGCTTCTTGGCAATGGCTTCGGTGAGGAGTCCGCCCTGATCGAAGCCAACGTAGCCGGGGGGCGCACCGATCAGCCGTGACACCGCATGCCGCTCCATGTACTCGGACATGTCGAAGCGGATCAGTTCAATGCCCAGAATGAAGGCAAGCTGCTTGGCAACCTCGGTCTTGCCCACGCCGGTGGGGCCGGAGAACAGGAAAGCGCCAATGGGTTTGTCGGGTTTACCGAGACCGGAGCGCGCCATCTTGATGGCCGAGGCCAGCGCGTCAATCGCGGGATCCTGCCCAAAGACGGTGGCCTTCAGGTCACGATCGAGTGTCTGCAGGCGGCTGCGATCGTCCGAAGAGACCGAGGCTGGCGGAATGCGTGCAATTTTTGCCACGATGTCTTCGATCTCACCCTTGCCAATGACCTTTTTCTGGCGCGACTTGGGAAGGATTCGTTGCGCAGCCCCCGCCTCGTCGATCACATCGATTGCCTTGTCGGGCAGGTGACGGTCGTTGATGTATTTCGCCGACAACTCGGCCGCCGCAGAGAGGGCCGACGACGAGTAACGCACGCCGTGATGCTCTTCAAAGCGGGACTTGAGCCCACGGAGGATCTGGACCGTCTGTTCGATCGACGGCTCATTCACGTCGATTTTCTGGAAGCGCCGCGAGAGCGCATGATCTTTTTCGAAGATGCCGCGGTACTCGGTGTAGGTGGTGGCACCGATGCACTTCAGCTGGCCCGACGACAGGGCGGGCTTGAGCAGATTGGACGCGTCAAGCGTGCCACCCGAGGCCGCGCCCGCGCCAATCAGCGTGTGGATTTCGTCGATGAAGAGCACAGAACCCGCGGTTTGCTTCAGCTGCTTGAGCACCGCCTTCAGCCGCTGCTCGAAGTCGCCACGGTATTTGGTGCCGGCAAGAAGCGCCCCCATGTCGAGCGCATACACCGTGGCGTCAGACAGGATTTCCGGCACCTCGCCCTGGGTGATACGCCAGGCGAGCCCTTCTGCAATGGCGGTCTTGCCAACGCCGGCCTCCCCCACCAGAAGCGGGTTGTTCTTGCGCCGACGGCAAAGCACCTGGATGACTCGCTCAACTTCATGCTCGCGGCCGATGAGCGGATCGATCCGCCCTTCGCGCGCCGCAGCGTTGAGGTTCTGCGTGTACTGCTCGAGCGCCCCGGCCTGCTGCGCGCTTTGCCCACCCTGAGCCTCTTCCTGCTGCTCGGGGGACTCTTCCTTGCTGGCCTCCTTGGGCTGCGGCGACTTGGTGATGCCGTGGGAAATGAAATTCACCACGTCCAGCCGGGTAATCCCCTGCTGATGCAGGTAGTAGACAGCGTGCGAGTCTTTCTCGCCGAAGATCGCCACCAGAACGTTGGCGCCTGTGACCTCCTTCTTGCCGTTGGAGGTGGACTGCACATGCATGATCGCCCGCTGGATGACGCGCTGAAAGCCCAGCGTGGGCTGCGTATCGATGTCTTCGGTGCCCGGCACGATAGGCGTGTTCTCCTTGATGAAGCCGGAGAGGTTGCGCCGCAGATCTTCGATATTGGCCGCGCAGGCGCGCAGCACCTCGGCTGCCGAAGGGTTGTCCAGCAGCGCGAGCAGGAGGTGCTCAACGGTGATGAATTCATGTCGCTGCTGCCTGGCCTCGACAAAGGCCATGTGCAGGCTGACTTCAAGTTCCTGGGCGATCATGCTTCCTCCATCACGCACTGCAGCGGATGCTGGTGCTGGCGCGAAAAACTGCTGACTTGTTCGACCTTGGTGGCGGCGAGGTCGCGGGGATACACCCCACACACCCCCCGGCCCTCACGGTGCACGGCAAACATCACCTGCGTAGCGTTTTCGCGGGTCATGCTGAAAAACTTCTGCAGCACGATCACGACAAACTCCATCGGAGTGTAGTCGTCATTGAGCAGCACCACCTGATACATAGGGGGCGGCGCAACGCGCGACTCGCGTTGTTCGACAACGGTGGAGGGATCATGACGGGTCGCCATCAGCACATTCTAGCGAGTCGTCGTGGTGCTGCAACAACGGCCATCCTCCGTACGCGGGCGGCGGCGCGATTCAAACGCCTGCCGGCGCGGCCCGGGCGGCAATAACCCTTGACGACGCCGGGCAACTGTAAAAGAATCCGCATGCTCCGTAGGGACACTTCAGATCCCTGGTAGCACCGGCGTCTCCAGGCCGCAGGCAAGCGGGTGGCAAGGCGGGCGCAGGTGGCGGGCGTTGCCTACCGGTGGCGCAGGGCGAGGGAGTTGGTCAGATCTTGACGCGAAGGCCCCGATTTCATCGGGCATGACCTCGTTGCTGGGTTCCTGGCCGACCTGGGAACACATTTCATTGAAGGCCTCGATATGGCAACGGGTACTGTCAAGTGGTTCAACGACGCTAAGGGTTTCGGCTTCATCACCCCGGATGACGGCGGTGAGGATTTGTTCGCGCACTTCAGCGCGATTCAGATGGCCGGCTTCAAAAGCCTGAAGGAAGGTCAGAAGGTTCAATTCGACGTGGTGCAAGGGCCGAAGGGCAAGCAGGCGTCGAACATCCAGGGCGCCTGATCTGAAACCGCATCCAACCTCCCCAGGGAGGTTGGATGTGGTGTCAACGCCACAATCGGGCGCACCTCTGCGCACGACGGCCGGCAGGCCAGCAGAACCCTGTGCGCGGCAGTCAAGCCGGCGATGCCAGCGGTTCTGAAAAAACGAAGCCCCCGATTTCGACAGCAAAACCAGGGGCTTCACGCGCCGCCGCGAAACGCGGCGGTACGGGCTTTACATGTGATCGATCATCACCTGCCCAAACCCTGAGCAGGACACCTGGGTAGCGCC
>Ga0172372_10008032_pt1 | contig 14062 bp, 14 predicted proteins | sample LakKiv5m_2_FD_114544 | JGI IMG/M metagenome (GOLD analysis project Ga0172372, IMG submission 114544) | Freshwater microbial communities from Kabuno Bay, South-Kivu, Congo - kab_092012_9.5m | ecosystem: Environmental > Aquatic > Freshwater > Lake | place: Democratic Republic of the Congo...
GACTGGATTGGAAGATTATACACAGTAGTTAATCTTCCTCCAGAAGTTACTTTATCCCCTGATTCTCCTGATGAGATAAGACCAGCTTATGTTTTGGAGCAGACAAAAGGGTTAAATGAATATTTAACTACACTTAATCTACACGAAATAATAATACCTTCATTAGAGCCTATTGAAGAAAGTGATTCTTATTTAGTTGTATATTCACCTTACTTTCAAAAGATATCAGTTTCTTGGTTTGTATACAGAACTATTTTTATACTAATTCTATTATGGGCTCAACACAAATTCGGAATATTTGGATTTATAAAAAAAGCACTTGTAGCTATTTATGAGTTTATCTTCTGATATTAGTATAGAGAGACAAGCTTATCCATGGGGAAGAGCTTATATTGTAAAGGGGGTCGAAGGACCTCCTTTAATATTGCCGTCTGTTACCACAATACTTAAATTAATAGTTAATCCTAAGTACGAGGAATTAAAAAAAGAATTTGGCGAGGAGAGATGGCTAAGAATAATGAGCGATGCTGCTGACAGAGGAACAGTAATGCACACAATGCTAGAGTTATTCTTATTAGAATGGGCAATAAGTAAGGATCACGAAAGGGCACTAAAAAAAGCACAGATCTATGCTATAAATGAAGCGAAGGAAGCTAATAACGAATACAAAAAAATCATAGATAGAGGGAGGAGCTTATTCTGGAATTTTTATCATGATAAATTTTGGGAAGTCATAGATGAGGTTGTTGCTAATGAATTATTCATGTATACAACTTTTAAAGGAGGATGGGCAGGTGCTACGGATTTCGTTTTCCGAAATAAGGACGGTGATTTAATAGTTGAGGACTTTAAATCTGCAACTTCTCCGAAAGATGAAGAGGATATATTAGGATACAAATTACAAATATCAGGGTATATGTTTATGGTTGCAGAAAAATTTGGCGAGGTTCCTAAGATGGGTAGAATTCGTATATCTAACGAAGAAGATTCAGAGCTTCAGACATTCATAGTTCATGACTATGAATTAAAGGATTACCTTAAACAGTTTGTGGATTTAGCTAAAAAATTTAGAGAACTAAATAACATTCAATAAACAAAATAGATTAATAAAATAGTCAAAAAGACGAAACTTGTTAAAAAAATTAACTATAAAAAATAAACAAAAATGGAAAATAACATTACTGAAAACGAATTAATGAGAGAACCAGAGAAAGTATTCACATTAATTGACCAAGAAAAAATCGACAATTTTAAGAAAGAATATGAAAATGTAGCAACTAATCTTAGAAAAAAAGAATATGCTCTAGAGATTGACGCTAATCAATTACTCTTCTTAAAGAATTATATGACTGAAACAGTTTCTTGGAGAGGTAAAGAAGCTTTGGGAGTTATCGAAATTCTTAAGACTGTAAGAAGATCTGAAGAAGAAGGAATTAACGACGGTGTTGTTTATTTCAAGAATTTAGAAGTTGAGGCATCTCACTATTTCTTAAACAAATACGAGGGAAAAGGTGAAGCTAATGCTATTCTTGTTAAAGATATTTTAGATTCTTTAGAGAGAACTTTAACTTTAATTTCTGCTGACAATAATGAATTGAAAGAATTAGAAATTAAAATTAAAGCTGCTCAACAAGGTATAGAAGCAGAGTAATACCTAATAAAAATTATAAAGCCCAGATTTAATCTGGGCTTTTTTTGTGGAGATATATATCATATGAACAAAAAAATACTTCCTTGGATAATAGCTCTAGCTGCATTTTCGGTATCCGGATCTGCTGCATTTTATTCTGTTTATGGTTTAGGTAAAATGTTTGCTGGTGCATCATTACAGGTGATGATCTTAGCCAGCAGTTTAGAGTTCTCTAAGCTGGTTACAGCTTCTTTATTATACCAATATTGGGACAAGCTAAATAGAGGTCTTAAAACTTATTTATCAGTCGCTACGTTTATATTAATACTAATAACATCTGCAGGTATTTATGGATTTCTATCAGCTGCATATCAAGAAACTGCAAATAAGTCTGGAATAGTTGAACAGAAAGTTAAGTCACTAGAGCAAAAGAAACAATTATACGAAAAATCTAGAGACAGTTATTTAAGAGAAAAAGAATCTATTTTACAATCTAGTGAAAAACTAAGAGATGGATTAAGTAAGGGATCAACATCACAATACACAGACAAAAAAGGAAATGTTGTTATATCTTCTAATAATGCTAACAGAAGAACTTTTGAAAGACAACTAGAATCAACAAACAAAGCAGATTCATTAGTTTCTTTAAAACTATCATCTACTAACGATTCTATATTCTCTATAGAAAACCAAATATTAGAAATAAAAACAAATTCAGGAGTTTCCGATGAATTAGGTCCTTTAAGATATATCTCAAATCTAACAGGTAAATCATTAGATACAGTTGTTAACTGGTATATAATAATTCTAATGATTGTTTTTGATCCTTTAGCTATTGCATTAGTTATAGCATCAAATTTTGCTTTTGAGCAATTAAAGAAAAGTAAGGATGAGGAAGAAAAGACGGGTGATTTTGTAAACCCTCAAATAACAGATTCAGTAACACAAGTATTAGAACCAGAAGCTAAAGAAGAATCTGATTCATCAATAGATGTTAGTAATGTGTGGAAGAAAGTTAAAAAATTAAGAGAGGAAGAAAAAATTCCACTCATTACAGATGAGGATAAAGAAAATGAACCTACTGCACTCGCTAATTCAGTTTATAGAGAAGAAGATGTTGAAGCAGGTCCTCACATAAAGGTTGTTACAGAAACTTCAAAGGAACCCGAAGAAAATTCGGATAAATATAATAAGGAACAAGGTGAAGAGTTTGGTGGATACAAGATTAAAAAGAAATCAAATCCAGATCCAGAGAATCCTTTAAGATTAAGTTAAACATGGGACAAATTTACAGAACTAATCCATTGTACATTAAATATCTTGATTGTAACAGGTCAGTAGACAGGAAAATATTTTTTCAAACGTGTAATATAGGAATAAAGGAAGGATCAAATATACTTTCATCTGTTTCTTTGTGTGATTTTCAATTAGAATCATTAGGAAGCTCTGAATTGGGGGGATGTGGAGGATCACTAAAAAGAAATGCAATAGTTCCTCCATCTGGAAATTATGTACTTATTTCTCCGGAGGTTGGCCAAGAGCATGGGGAAGTACAAATGATAGTTATTAAAGTTAAATATGATAAGAATTTACCACAAGAGGAGAGATACTTAAACTGGGAATACAAAGGTTCCGTGTATCCGATAAGTTCATTAATGGTACTTACAGGAAGAACCAAATCAGGTGAATCTTGGAATGGATGGGATTTAAGTTCATATACTAATAATATCACAAGTCCTCAATTTACACCAAGTCCTTTTCCTGCTATAACTTCACCAGATCTTTCTTTCGGGGGAATAATGTTCAGTAACCCTAATGAAAAATATAATGCTGAACTAGAAATATTTATTTTTAACTAATGGCTACACCACCTATAGTATGTAACACAATAGATTTTGAAGGTGTTATTTTTCAAAGATGTAATCTTCAAGTAATAAAAGGATCTACTGTTATTAAAGAAATGTCCCTGTGCGATACAGATATTACAATAAATAATTACTCATCATTTATTGGGTGTGTTTATGGCAGATCTTCTTTATTACTTAGCTCCGAAGGGCTTAATGAAATATCATTTATTATGATAAAAGCAACATATCCAGCTTCGTTACCAGTCTATAATAGATTCATAAATATAATTTACAACGGTAAATATTTACCAATGTCCAATTTAACAATATTTACTGGAAATCCCTCTAATACTTCTCCTTATTTATATAATAAAGGTTGGGATTTAGTTCCTAACGGGGGAGAAATACAATCACCATTCTTTCAGGAGGGTGGAATGCTTCTTTATAACCCACATAACGTGAGAGTTAACATAGATGTTATATTAGCAGACGGATTTTCTATTCAATGATAATAAATATTTACTATTAAAGAAATCTAAAAAAAGAATAGATATATACTAAAAAAGCGATTAACAAATGGAAAACTACAATAATCCAGACATCAACAAGTTAAACATGGAAACTTCTAAAAGATTAGCCGAACAAATGGAAAATTGGGGAGGTATTGATTCTATGAATAAATCAGTTGCTGCTTCTTATTTAGGACAAACTGCACAGATGTTAAAAGAATCTAATAATGATATTACTGATAACTATAAACCTAAAACTTCTTTCAGTTTTGGTGTTTCTAACACAGTGTCAGCATTAAGAAATTCTACACTTAACGATCTTCCTGCAGGTAAAATACTTTTAGACAAATATGAAAATATGTTGTTTGGAAGAGGTATTTCTGAGGCATTCTTAATTGAAGGCCTTATAGAGGATCTAAAAAATCTTTCTTGGGAAGATTCTGTTCCTGCGCCTTTAAAAAATCTTAATGATATCTTTGAAAATAGAAGAAGCGAGGTTGAGGTTGTAAAAGCATATGAAACCATTAGAAATGCACCAGGTAAAGAATTATTTAGCGATGCTACAGAACAAATGAAAAACTGGTTAGTTTCTGAAAACAGATCCACAGATTCTTTAATCCATGGTCTAAGAAGATTTGGGTTTAATCCTCTAGTTAGAGAATTGGTTAATTTTGTTTCTTTACACGAGAATAAAAATTCTAACAAATTCCATGTAGGATTTGATAATAACGTATGTGAAGTTACTAATCTTTATACACCGATTGAAGTTAGTGAAAGTGGAGCAGTTTTTTATACCAATGGGAAATTCTTAGAAATTAACTCTACAGAAACTGAATTAAATGAGGTTGATCCTTCGAAATTATCAGAATCTTTTATAGCAAGAACTAGAATTATCGAAGACAGAGATGTTAAAATAACTTCAGATAGAATCTCATTAAATCTAGGAAAAAATAAAGTTGAATTTATTTATGAAGGAGACGATAAGAAAATCTATTTAGATAGTAGACACATCTCAGAAAAAGATTTGCCTGCTGCTATATCAGTAACTACTAATAGTCTATTAGGTAACAATGCTAATATATCTAGAGCTTTATTTATATCTGAATCTATTGATGAGATCGTAGATTTAGAATTTGCTAAAAGAATAAGATCTAAAGTGTATGAAGGTGTTGAAGCTAACATTTTTAAAGTTTCTGACAAGATCTACGTTCAGACTGTAAATCCAGCAATGAGATTAAACAAAATATATGAATGTAATTCAACTCAAGCTGTTAACATCATCAAAGATTTCCTTAAATACGACATATCTGAATCATTAACAGAATTCTTAGAAAATGAAGATGCTTTCTTAAGTGTTATGAAAAATGACAGAAATGAGATCATAAAAAATATTTCTGTACTAGAAGGAGAGATTTCTAAAATAGAAACTGCAGAACTTCAAAATCCTTTATTATCTAAATCTACTGAATTACAAGCTTTAAAAGAATCAATAGTTGATGAAATTACGGATCTTAAAGACAGATGGAATAAAGTTAATTTAGAAATAAAATCATTTGAGAGTGGATCTAAATTAGTTTCTACAGATCTTAATGAGGATTTAGGTTATCCTATTGATACAGAGATCAGAGTTAAGAGAAACGGGGTTAAAGGAAAAGTTATCGGAGTAGATAATAATTCTAAAACTTATACAGTCCTTTTCAAAGAAGGTAAAACAGGTGAATACTTCTTCTCTGATGTTGAAGATATAAACGATGAAGTTGACAACTATTCAATTCAAGCACCTGATATGGATCTAGAGGAAACTAACGAATCTAAATTAAATCAGAATTTTGCATCTGCACCAGGAGGAAAATCACATTCTTCTAACAAGGGAATGAAAGCTATGGCTAAGGCTGGTTTAGCAACTGCACCATCTAAAAAAATAGCAGGTTCTTCTAAATTTATTGAAGACGATAAAAATGCAAATCTTGCTGATGTAACTAAAGTTAAAGCTAAGAAAGGTGAAAAGGGTGAAGCTACTAAATTGGCAACATTACCAAAGAGCTCTACTAAAAAAGGTTCAAATTTCATAAATAATCTTAGCAACTTAAATCTTGCAGATGCACCTAAAGGAAACATTAAAGGTTCTTCTAAATTTATTGAAGATTTAAAGAATCAAAATTTAGCTTCTTTAAAAGAGAGTCAAAAAAATTCTCATATTGAAAAAGCACCTAAAGGTAAAGAAGAAGCTACTAAAAGATTCGCAGAAAAAGAAGAAAATGCAAATCTTGCAGAGGCACCTGGAGACCACAAAAGAACAGGTAAAAAAGATGTTGAAGATTTAAAAAGAGCAGGCTTAGCTGAAGCTCCTACTTCAAAAAAAAAGTAAAAACAAACTCTAATATAGCTGAGTCTATTTCTGAGTCCGGGGAAGGATTAGGAAATAGACTCAGTTTTGTTTTAGATGATTTGAAAAATTGTCTAACAAAATTAAAGGAATTGGAAACTTCCAGCGAGGAAAATGGTAGAATAGGTATAGATGTAATTAAGGGTTCTAAGGAAAATTTGGAAAAATTAGAAAAAAATTTAGAAAATCAAATAGAAAAACTCCAAAATAATTTTCCAGAAGAAGAATCATGATATACGTAAAAAACAAAGAGCTAAAAAGAGCTTTAGCAGAAAGTAAGGAAAAAGGACAACTTACTAGAGAAACAATCGAAATGTTCACACTTATTGTTAATGGAATGTCTAAGACACATTCGTATAGAGATAATGAGGATCGTGAAGACTGTATCTCTTCAGGGATCGAAGATTTATTAAAATATTGGAATCGATACGACGTAGAGAAATCAGAGAATGCTTTCGCTTTCATAAGTCAAATAGCACACAACGGTATGAAAAAAGGATGGAAAAAAATCCATCCCCCTAAATCAATCAAAACTATACCATTTTCAAGAATTGTAAAAGAAGACAATTCTAACTATAATGTGTAACAGTGGACATAAAAAAATTAAAACCGAGTGGCCCCTGGAAATCTGGTAAATATTATCCAACAAATCCAGAGAAGTATATAGGTGATACATATAACATCATCTATAGAAGCTCGTGGGAATATAAATTTTGTCAGTACTGTGACTTAAATCCTAATATAACTAAATGGAGCTCAGAACCAACTTGTATTCCTTATTGGAGCCCAATAGACAAAAAAGAACACAAATATTACGTAGACTATTACATACAAGTTAAAAAAGGTAACAACTACGAGAATTGGCTTATTGAGATAAAACCAGAGGATCAATATTCTTTGGCTTCACGACCAATATTAGAGGGAAACGTCACGGAGAAGAAACTAAAAAATTACAACCACAAATTAAAGACTTGGATCACCAACAGAGCTAAATTTGAAGCAGCTACTAGATATGCAGAATCCAGAGGGTATAAATTCGGTGCAATAAACGAAAAATTTATACTTAGATGAAACCTTTCAGACAAAGATTTAATGATTATAAATTGACAATATCTGGTATGTCATCACTTCCAGAGGATTCTATTAAAAACTGGTTGGATAAGTACGCAAATAAGGGTCAAAGCTTTAATCCAAATTATCTATTACCTGGTAAAATATACGCTTTTGAATATAAAGACGAATTAAAAGACAAGAAGAAATTCATAAACAAAAGGCCTATTGTATTCTTCATGGGATTTAACAATTTAAATAATAAAACTGCTTTTAGTGGAATAGATCTTATTTTAATTCCACCACAAATTAGACTCCTTCTGCTGGAAAGAATAGAAACGGTTTACCGAAATACAATCGAAAAGAATGTTAAGAACATCCTAGAAGAATCTAAGGAGCAGTTTCCTCTAAAGACAGATTTTGAAACAGTCAATAGTATATTATCAGGAATACCTTTTAAAAATGCATTCAGATATTGGGATATAAGTAAAATACGTGACGTTAAAGAAATTTCTTACGAGGAATGGACTAAGATTGTATATCTGAATACAAGATCTATTGAAGGGACTACTATAGAGGAGATATATAAAAAAAATATGCGATAAATGGCAGGATTCACTGACGGTAATAAAACTTTCTTCAGTTCTATTATCGATAACATTAAAAAGATTAGTAGTTTTGGAATGGCTTACGGAGATTTAGTAGTAAGAAATTCACAGGCTGTTGGTATAACAGAATCTCAATTTTTAGAAAAAGGTGGTATAAAAGACGAGGCTTTCTTATTTGGATTAAGAAGATCTGACACAACAACAAAGCAATACATATCATACTTTGATAAAGATTATGCTAATAAAAGACATTATCTGCAAGGATTTGCGCAAAATCCAGAGATTGAATTTATTCTTGATACAATATGTGACGAATCTATAGTCTATGACGACAAAAACTTTTGGGCTTATATAGGATTCTTAGAGAACGAGGATATCGATGATGATATGAGAGATAAAGCTATCAAAAGATATAAGGAGATCTATAACTTATTTGGATTTAACCAGGATATATTTGCATGGCATTTATTTAGAAAATTCCTAGTTGATGGAATATTAGCATTTGAGATTGTATTTGACACCAAAGGTAAAAATATTGTTGGTTTTAAAGAGCTAGATTCAGCTTTCTTAATACCTACAGTTGAACAACAACCGGACGGATCATACGTTGATATCTGGATACAATATCCGGACAATCCTGCAATGACTAGAAAACTTTACGATTCCCAGATCATATACATAAGTTACGGTAAAGGAGGAGGATCTTCAACAAGAATAAGTTATACGGAAAGATTAATAAGATCTTTTAACTTATTAAGGATCATGGAACACACTAGGATAATATGGAACGTTATGAATTCATCTTTCCGTATGACAATGAACGTTCCTATAGGTACAAGATCACAACAAAAAGCTAAACAGACTTTAGGAGAGTTAATGTCAATCTACAAGGAGGATTTCAGATTAGATACAAGTAGTGGTGAATTAACAGTTGATGGTAAACCAAAAATACAATTCTTTAAGAATTATTTAATGCCATCATCCCCTAACGGAACTCCTGATTTACAACCTTTAGCAGGATCTGGAGATGCCACTGCATTCACAGACACTACAGTATTAAAATACTTTGCTGATAAATTAAGAATAGATTCTAAAATACCAGCAACCAGATTTGGTAGAGAAGACACTGGATCCGAAGGAACTATTACTTTCAATATGGAAGGATTGGAGCAAGAGGAAATAAGATTCTCCAAATTCATAAGCAGATTAAGATCCATATTTCAAGAAATTATGATGAAACCTCTGTGGGTTCAGTTCTGTTTAGATTATCCAGAAAAAAAAGAGGATTATTTATTAAAGGCTGACTTCGGATTAGATTATGTTAAAGATAACCATTTTACAAAAGCAAAAGAAACAGAGATACTAACTATAAGAAAGGACCAAATAATTAAAATATCAGGTCTTAAAAATAGTAAAGGAGAGCCTTTCTTTAGTATGGACTTCTTAGTTGATAGATGGTTAGGAATGTCTCCAGATAAGAGGGAAAGAAACAAAACAATGAAAGAGAAATTCCTAAAAGAAAAGGAGGAGGAAGAGAAAAAAGGAGGAGCAGAAGGTGAGAAAAAAGAAGAAGGCGGATCCGCTGACGAATTCACATTATAATTAAGATGGCAGGTTTTTTAGATAACATACAGAAATATAATCCTAACGTAGCTAGAATTTTAAAAAGCGTAGGAACATTAGGTTCTTTCGGAATGGATTACAAAGACATGGTAATTAAAAATTCCATGGCTGTTGGTTCTACTGAGGCTAACATGAGGGAAAGATTCGGATTCAATCAGGACGAGGAGGATTTCATTTATGCAATAGCTGCACAGGATACCACAATAAGAAAATATATAGCATATTTTGATAAAGATTTTCCAGTAAAGAGAGATTTCTTAAGAACATTCGCACTAAATTCTGAGATAGAATACATCTTAGACACAATCTGCGATGAAGGTATCTGCTATGATGATAAGAATTTCTTCTGTTCCCCATCATCTATTAATCTAGATCTTAATGACGAAATAATCAAGAAACTAGGAAAGAATTTCAGGAAACTTTACGTTCTTCATAATTTTTGTAACGGTCTTACTGGATGGCAATACTTTAGACAATTATTAGTAGAGGGATTCTTATCTTTTGAGATAATTTATTCCAACGACGGAAAAGATATTATAGGATTTAAAGAATTAGATGCTATAAGCTTAACTCCTGCAGTAGAGAAGAAACCAAACGGTGAAAGAGAAACAGTCTGGTACCAATATTATGGAGATTCAGTAAGACAGAGAAGATTGCTTGACGCACAGGTTATTTATATCTCTTATGCTAAAGCGAACACATTATCAAGAACATCATATTGTGAAAGATTAATTAGATCCTACAACCTTTTAAAAATAATGGAACATAGTAGGATAATATGGAACGTTATGAATTCACAATATAGAATAAAAATGACCGTTCCTATTGGATCTAAATCTCAACAGAAGGCCAAACAATCCCTTGGAGAATTAATGTCGGTTTATAAAGAAGATATTAAATTAGATTCTGCCTCTGGTGAATTGTCTATAAATGGTAGACCTGATTTACAATTCTATAAGAATTATCTTTTCCCTAATGCAGGAGGAGAGAGCGTAAAGGTTGAGACTATTAATGCAACAGGTCCTAATTTAAATATCATGGATTCTGTTGTTTATTTCTATAACAAATTAAGGCAGGATTCTAAAATACCTTATAACAGATTTTCATCAAGATTTGGTGGAACCGGTAACGCATTTAAATCCGCTGCTGAAGGTGCAGAGAGAGATGAAGTTAGATTTGGTAAGTTTGTTACAAGAATAAGATCAATATTTCAGGAGATAATGGTTAAACCCCTATGGATCCAAATGTGTCTTGATTTCCCAGATCTTAAAAATGACATGGAGTTTAAAAGTCAGATAGGTGTAGTTTTTAATAGCGATAACCAATTTAGTACTTCAAGGGAGATTGAATTGATGATAAAAAATATAGACTTCATAACATCAATGGCAGATATCAAGAAAACAATTAACGAGGAGGAAAGCCAATATTTCGAACAAGATTTCTTAATAGAAGAGTATTTAGATTTAAATACAGAGGATCTAAAAACTAATAAAATCTACAAGGAAAAAGATAAGGAAGAGGGTGAAAGCTCTGGAGAAGCAACTGGGGGAGAAGAAGGAGGGACTGAAGAAGAAGGAGGTGAAGAAGCAACTATATAAAAACCGTAGAAAATAATTTTTTTTCTAAAGATTATTTATTATCTTTATTAAAAAAATAAATTATGGAAGCGGAATTAAAATTATTATTAGAAGTAGAGTTAGCTACAGGGAATGGCTCACAAAAAACTAAGCAAGATTTAATTAGTAACAATTACACACAAGTAATGGACTATTTGCTTAAAATAGCACTTAATCCTTTCTTGACAACTAAATTAAGTCACATTGAATTACTACAGGATCAGCCCTATTTAATTTCATACGATCCATATGAAAAATTTGTAGATTTAACACAAAGACTTTTAAGTTCTCCTGCAGCTAATAACAAATTAAGAGAGGAAGCTTTCGAATTAATCAATTGTACGCCCTACGATTTAGAAACTAGAAAAATGCTTCTTAAGGTTATTACCAAAAGCTTAAATATAGGTATAGGTGCAAAACTAATCAATAAAGCTTTAAAGAAAGAAGTTATTCCAGATCCTAGTTTAATGCTAGCACAAGATGACGAGAGCGAAATAAATAAATGGCCTAAAATAATCTGCGAAGAAAAATACGACGGTGTTAGGATAATAATAGTAATAGACGGCGAGGATGTTAAGATCTTCACAAGGAAATTCAACGAAATTCCTAGACATTACCTTTCTGTCATATCGGACGCATGTCTAGAACTCATAAAAAAATCAGGATTAAAAGGTTCTTGGTTCTTCGATGGCGAATTAACTGACACTAACAGGAAAAGTGTATCAGGAAAAGTCACTAAGATGCTAAAAGGATCCCCGGTAGATCAAATAGGTGATGACCTTCTATTTAACATATTTGATCTAGAAGACACATCAGTTTTACAAGACGGTAAAGGTCTAATACCATTCGAAATAAGAAGAAGTACATTAGAGGGTGTTTTCGAAGAGAATACGAGCACTTCACTGGTATTAGCAGAATCTTTCTTAGCTAACGAGAAAGAAGACATTTATACGTACTATAAATCAATAATAGCAAAAGGAGGAGAAGGCGTTATACTTAAAAATCCGGATCACGTATACGAATGTAAAAGATCCAAGAATTGGATCAAGCTGAAAGAAGTTAGCGATTGTGATCTTGTTATCACAGGATGGTATCCAGGAGAAGGAAAAAGAGAAGGACTTATAGGAGGATTTATATGCGAGGATCTATCAGGGAAGATTAAAGTTAAAGTTGGATCTGGATTTAGTGACGACGATCTAAAAGAGATTAGCAAAGATCCAGATTCATATATAAATCGAATATGTGCTGTTCAATATAATGTCGTAATTAGCGACAAGAATGACAATTGGTCATTATTCTTACCAAGACTAGTAGAAGTCAGATCAGATAAGGATTATGCTGACGATATGCAATCTTTATGTAAATAAAAGCATCTTTTAAGAATTTTTCTGGAATCATTACTCTATAATAAATAAACTAGAGTAATGATTCCAGAATTATTAACCGAGAAATTAAGACCGAAAGATTTAAAACATGTTATTCTTCCTAAAAGAATAAAGTCATCTTTTGAAGATGGATTGAAACAAAATGTACTTTTAGCCGGATCCCCAGGAACTGGGAAAACAACAATGGCTAAAATCCTAATTAAAGGACATCCATACCTATTCATTAATGTATCTGATGAAAGCTCAGTAGACACAGTAAGAACTAAAATAAATGATTTTTGTTCCACTGTTTCTATTATGGACGGAGAAAATCAAACCAAAATAGTTGTACTAGATGAGTTTGATGGTGCATCGGATCAATTCTACAAAGCCCTTAGGGGAACTATCGAGAAATTTGCTAAAGGAACTAGATTTGTTGCCACGTGTAATTATCTAAACAAAATACCGGAGGCGATGAGATCTAGATTCGAACTATACGATTTTGATCCCATCAACAAACAGGAAGAGGATGAGATATCTTTAGAATGGAAAGAAAGAATTGGAAGAATTCTTTCTGCGATGGGAATTTCTCATAATGAATCAGATTTAGAAACATTTTCTAAGAAATATTATCCAGATATGAGATCTGCTTTAAACTGTATTCAGAGATGGAATATAGACGGATTATCAGAACTCACAGATAGTAAAATAAACGAAGAGTTCTTCGTCAACGAAGAAATATTTGATCTAATATTTTCAGAGGCCGATCCAGTAAAAAACTACCAATTAATAGTTGGTCAATATTCAGGAAAAGTTGACGAGGTCCTAAATTCTTTATCTTCTGATTTTATTAAATGGATCTCAGAGAAAAGACCAGAAAAACAATCACTTATCCCAGCTATTATAATAACAGTTGCTAAATATCAAGCAGAAAGAAATCTGGTAATAGATTCTGTTGTAAGTCTTCTTGCTTGTATATTCACTCTACAACAATTAGCAAATAAGTAGCAGCATGGAAAAGAAAATAATATTAGTTGGTCCTGGTGGTTCAGGAAAGGATTTTCTTAGAAAAAAACTAGTGTCTAGAGGATTCACATATGGTATTTCCCATACAAGTAGACCCCCGAGAGAAGGTGAAATTAATGGTATAGACTATTATTTTACAGATTCAGATTATATGGAAAAAAATAGAGACCAATTCCTAGAACTACAATCATTTAATGGATGGAATTATGGGATATCTTTATGTGAATTTAACAATAATGATCTTTTTATCCTTAGTCCTGCGGGTCTAAAATCAATATCTAAAGAGATCAGACAATCTTGTTTTGTGATTTATTTAAATCCTCCAATATCAGTAAGAATTGAAAGACTAGGTTCTAGAAATGATGCTGATGACGTAAGCAGAAGACTAAAAGGCGACGAAGAA
>Ga0172372_10008033_pt1 | contig 14062 bp, 11 predicted proteins | sample LakKiv5m_2_FD_114544 | JGI IMG/M metagenome (GOLD analysis project Ga0172372, IMG submission 114544) | Freshwater microbial communities from Kabuno Bay, South-Kivu, Congo - kab_092012_9.5m | ecosystem: Environmental > Aquatic > Freshwater > Lake | place: Democratic Republic of the Congo...
AGAAAAGAGGAATGATAACAATCATTATCATATAGCTCCATTTAGATTTGAATATTTAGAAGAAGGAAAAATTACAAAATTAATTCTAGATGAAAAATTTTATAATACTCGAATTAAAGAATCCAAAGCTGAAGATAATATTCGTACATGTTTTTCAGATATTATGATTGAAATACATCAAGATATTTTATTTGGAAATAATAAATATCCAGAATTTATATGGGATGCTTTTTACAAAATTTACAATATTATGATGGATTGGTATTCACCGATTAATTGGCATATGTATCTAGGATATCATTTTGAACGATTAGAAATTGATAAGAAATATTATGAAATTCTAGAGGAAATTTCTAAATTACAAATGTATGGTCGTAATTATCAAAATTTATTAAATGATCCAATTCTAGACCCACTCAAAGAACAAATAAACCAAATTATTAAAAAAATATGTGATTCATCATCAAATGGTGTTTTTGTCAAAACAGATAGACATTCTACAAAACACGATTATCCGATTCAAGAATGTTTCAATGGAAATGATGTTATTGAACATATTTTTGGAGGTATTACAGCGATTAGGGAACTAAAAAATCATGACAATCTAGCATTATATTTTAAAAAATGGAAAACAAATATTGGAGGAGAAAATGAATTCAGAGGTTTTATTGATGATGGTAAAATTATTGGAATTAGCCAACAATTCCTTTATGAAGTTTATGTATCAATGAAATATCATATTGAAAATCGAAATGAAATTTATCAAGCAATTCAATTAGAATGGAATCGCATTTATAATTTACTTGATAATAAACATAAGTATCGAGAAGCAATTATAGATTTTTATGTTGAATATGATGTTAATGATGTTATTAAGGTTTGGATTATTGAAATTAATACAATTGGAAAATGGGGACCCGCGGGTTCATCATTATATAAATGGATTGATGACCCACCATTAGCGGAAAATCTAGAATTCAGAATCACAGAATAGAATAAAAAAAATAATATAATATAAGTTTTTTATTATATGTAATTATTTAATTATTTACAATGTTTTCTTCAAGTGATAATTATAAAAAATATGAGAATAAAATGACACAAATTAACAAAAAAAGAAAATAATTAATAATAATATACAAATGATTTCCAATCGTGATGAACTGTATAATCGCCAATATTTTTAATATCTTTTTGATATATAATATCTAGAATTTCATGAAATGTCATATTTTTATTTTTATTTTTACCAAATGATTCTAGATAATATTTTTTAATTAGAGACCAAAAAAATATGGACATATGTTTTTTATCAACAATATGATGTGAATTATTAAAGAATTTTTGTAAATAATCAATTGATGTTTTTTTATTATCTGGAACTGAAATTAATTCAATATAATTAATAGATGGTATTCTAGGTTTTGATAAATGTTCCCATATATCAACTAAATCAAAATTATTGTTAAGATTATTGTTTAAATTAAGATATAATAACCATCTATTTTTATCATTTTTTGAATGACAAATTTGAAGATAATAAATTAGAATACGTTGTGTCCATTCATCTTGATTTTTGATTAAAAATTTAATTTCTATATTTGGATATTTATGATTAATATTAGATTGTATTTCTTCTAAATGATTTTGTTGAATACAATTATCAATTTCGATAAAAAAATAATTATCGAAAAAACGTATTTGAAAATATGTTTGATAAATTTGATTAATTTTATTATTAATAAGAGTTTCTAGATTATTATTATTTTCGATATTTTCGATATTTTCTATATTTTCTATATTTTCGATATTTTCGATATTATATTGTTTTATTTCTAAAAAAGTGATTACTTTTAATTCTGGAATAATATGTTTAATATTATTATAAGTTTCGATAAATTTAATATCATTAATGTCTTTAGGAATTTCATTTCGTTTCTTTTTAAATTTGTGTAATAATTGTATTGTCTGGAATTTAAAATCTAGAAAATAAAAAAAGTTATTTGGATTTGTTATCATATCAAATAAACTTTTTGGATAATATTTCATTTGGAACAGATGACTTTTTTCAATTATTTTATTATGAAAATCATTATTGTTATTATTGTTATTATTTAGAATAAGATAATCTAAATCATTAGCTTCTCTAACACCTAAAAGATTTAAAATAGATGATGAAACAATAATATAATGATAATAATTATTGATAATATTATTAAATTTTAAACATCGTTCTAATAATTTATGATATTTAAAAGGTTGTGTATAATTTATGAAATCAATTGAATTTTGATTATATATTAATTTAGCAAGTTGTAGAGTATTTTCGGAATTATCGGAAACATGAATAGAATCATATTTACCTAAAAAATTACGAATTTCCATTTTATCAGAACCTCTAGAATCGGAAATATTTTTAAATTTAGCATTGGAATGTTCTAGAAGAATAAATGTTGTATAATATAAATTACTTAGTTTTTCTTCAATATTTGATTTGTTATAACATAAATCACGTTTTAGATAAATATTAACTTTTGGATCATTATAATATAAAAGTTTAATTAAATTTGTGATTCCATTATTTGTGAAAGTAATTCTAGATGTATGAACAACATCATATTTTTTTTTCTTAAAAAAATCATTTAAAAATTCTTGATTTTTATGATCATTATAAATTTGAGTTTGAAAAAAAACCATTATTCTTAAATATTTTTTTCTTAATTCTACATATTCCAAAAATAATAAATCTGTTTCATCCCTTGACAATTGATTTAGATTATTATTTTTATTGTGTCTTCTAGGAATTAATTTATAAGGATTATTAATTTGGTATTTTATTCTATCAGAAAATAATTCGGGTAATATTTCGAGAGTTGGTTGTGTAATATTATTATATTGTTGTATCGGGACTTCTTTTTTAAGAATTAATCCAATACTTAAACGATGTGCTCCATTAAGTATTTGTTGTAATCCATTTATTGGAATTGGATGTTCTAGATTAAAATCATTAATAACGATATCATACCATAAATTATGAAAATCATCTAGAAATTGTTCTGGGGTATCTTTTGAAACTTGTTGGAAAAATGTTTTTTCTTCAACACCACCATTTAAAATTTTCAAATGATTTATATAAAGATTACGAAAGAATTTGAAATCATTATCATTATTAATTTTATTAAAATATTCATCTTGACTTATTATATTGTTTGTCTCTGGAATCCCTATTTTTATAATTAAATATTTTAAATATACATACTTAATTAATACATCCCATCGTTTATAATTAAATAATTTCATAGGGTCATATTTTAATATATTATTCATTTATGATTTAATTATTATTTAATTGAAAATAAAATATAATCAATATTTATTCGTATGTATTATTATTCGTATGTATTTTTGATATCTAATTGGTAATGTTGCTCTAGTCATATAAGTTGTTGTATTGATATTAGAATTTATAAATTGATGACAATAATAAATTGTTCCTTGATAATCAATACCACATCTAACCCGTCCAACACCAAGCCATTCTAAGTCAATAATAAAAATTTATGCTTTAGATGGGTTAATAATCATCCCAGATATTCCGGAACCATCTAAAGAATCGATATTCCAATCGGATTGATTAACTATTGTATTAAAAACACTACCACTTACTTTACTTCTTTTAACAACTGAAAAAGTCCGATTTACATATTGAAAATAAATACCATTATCATCATCAAAATAACCAATACGTGTTAAACAGTCATTTCCGTTCGAATTGGAATTTAGAACACCAGTCAAGAGGATTAATAATGATTTTCCGGATTGATATGTAATATATTCACGCGATTGTTGAATTACTTCAGAATTATCGGTAGTTGATACTGTCAAATCAACAGCTAATTCATTGGATAAATATGTGCTTGTCCCACCATTTAATAATTTTTCACACATTAATGTATTTTGTTTTCCATTATTATGGGAAATTTGAAATAATGTATGGGGAGAAGAGACTCTAATACGTGAAAAGGCATCATAGGAAGATTGACTATAATTAACTAAATTACCTTGATATTGATTATTTTTATTATCCATATTTAACATAGTTTGAAGTCTAAATGAATTTTGAGATACATCACCATTTGTATAAACAACGCGAAAATATTTTGATTGAACACTATAGACTTTAGAATAATTACCAGTTGCGATATATCTGTCAAATAGTTTAATATCCCAATCTTGATTATTTTGACTAAATTGAACAGATATCTCTTTATTTGTGCTATTATGAGAAGATACAATATTTAAGGTAATTGAATTATAGATTGATACATCTTCACATGTTTCCAGTAAAAGATTCTCTTGACCCTAATGTTGTGGTTGTGGAATTATTTGATGAAATTTTTGAACGAATACTTGTAATAAATCCCGTTATTTAACTTTTTATAATATTAAAAATTGATAAAATATTTATGTTACCTATAATATTTATTTTAGCTATAGATAATAAAGAAAAATAATCATAAAGAAAAATAAAAATAAATAATATAAGATAGATTAAATAAGTATGACTTTAAAAAATAATAATAATGAAGAATATTGGATACAAAATCCATTTGTTTTAATTGATCCAAATAGGTTAAATTATTTTTATCCACAATCTACAATGACATTTGGAGAACAAGTTAATTCAATAATTAGATTGGCGATTTATCTTGGAATAATTTTGTCATTCGTTTATAAAAATTATTTATTTCTATACATTCCAATTATTGTAATGGTTGGATCGATAATTGTTTATTATTCTAGTCCTCCCAAAGTTAGGGAATCATATAATATGAATTTACCACCACCTGAACCAAATTATGATTATAATCAATTAGTTGAACAAAAAATTAAAGAAGAAAATCCCCAAGAACCGTGTGTGCCCCCTACAGATGAAAACCCATTTATGAACTTTTTATTATCAGATGACCCTAGAAGACCACCTGCTTGTCATCCATCAGATCCAGAAATTAAGGAACAAATCCAAGAAAAATTTCATAAAAACTTATTTATGGATGTTAATGATATTTATAATAAACAAAATTCACAACGGGAATTTTATACAATGCCTTCTACAACTATTCCAAATGAACAAGGTAAATTTGCTAAATGGCTTTATGGATTACCACCAACATGTAAAGAAGGAAATGGTGCGATGTGTGTTGCTGGTAATCCTGAACGATTAAATGGTGAAAGTTATCAATTTCATTAATTAATTTATTTATTTTTTTATTAAATCATTTCATTTGTAAGTGTTAGATTGTATTATTTTTTTTCTGTTAATAATGTTAAATATCAATATATGAATTTACAATTAAAAAAATTTGATATATCTGTTGTAAGAGATAGCTCTGTAACCCTTTTCATTGGAAAAAGAGGTTCTGGAAAATCAAGTTTAGTTCGACAACTATTATTTAATAAACGTCATCTTCCTTTAGGAACTGTTATTTCACATACCGAAGGATGTAATCGTTTTTATGGTGATTTTGTTCCAAGTATTTTAATTCATGAAGAATATAAACCCGAAATAGTAAATAATGCTGTTAATCGACAAATACTTTATACAAAAAAGAAAGCATCTGATTTGGCTAGATATGGTCATTCCTCAATTAATCCATCCGCCTTTTTGGTTTTAGATGATTGCCTAGATGATAATTCATGGACTAAATTAAAATCAATTAAAACATTATTTTATAATGGAAGACATATGAATATTCTCTTTATTTTAACGACACAATATCCAATGGGTATTCCTCCATCTTTAAGAACAAATATTGATTATATATTTATTTGTCGTGAAAACATTATAACTAATCGTAAGAGAATTTATGATAACTATGCTGGAATGTTCCCGACTTTTGAAATTTTTTGTCAAGTTATGGATCAATGTACTCAAGATTATGAATGTCTAGTTATTGACAATGTAACCAAAAGTAATAAATTAGAAGATCAAGTTTATTGGTTTAAAGCTGAGCCGTCTCTATTAAATGCTAAATTTCAAGTTTGTGATCAAGAATTTTGGGAATTATCTAGAGCACAAGATATGAATGATGATAATGATGAGGACAGTTTTGATTATGACCAAGTCAAAGGACGTCGTGGTCCCGTTATAAATGTTAAAAAAAATTATTAACGCATGTGATTCACTGCCTAACAAGATTGCAACCCGTTACCAAGCCAACGGAACATGTCCAACAATGTTTGATACCCTCCCCTTCAGGGATAGGATCTCCACAACGTTCACACCGATTTCCCTTTTTGAAAAAGGAAAGAATCCACGAAAACATGTCAACGATGTTTTTGAGAGAAATAATTATTAAAATTAATTATAATTTAATTCAATTTTTCTATATATACACAACTAAAACGAGTATATTTTTTATCTATTTGAATTATAGTTTTAATGTTTTTATTTATATGGTATTTATTGAATACAATTCAATCAAAAAATAAATGAAAAAAATTACATCTAGAAATACTTTTTAGAATAAAAACATTAAAATAAAAAAATTACATCTAGAAATACAAAAAAAATAATTCAAAATAAAAACTGATTTTTAGTGTTGTATGTTTAATTATAAAAAATAAAAGATATCTAACAAAATATAAAATAAAAAGATTATAAATTAAATTTAAAAATGACTCTAAAAGAATTTGATTGGAATTTAATAAACAAAAATTATAATATTTTCATACTTGGTAAAAGTTATAGTGGAAAATCAACATTAGCACAAAAATATATTATGGAACTTGATAAAAGAAAACATATTAATATTACAAATGTTTTATCAGTGAATAAATTTAATGATTATTCACAAATTCCAAAAAGTCTTCAACATACGAATGGTATAGAATGTATACCTGAACAACTTGAAAAATTCAGTAAATATTTTTTTAAAAAATTAAGAAATAGTAATAAGAAAAAAATATCTAGGAATCACGGATTATTAGTGTATGAAGATTTTAATAATTATCAACATAAAGTTCTGAAAGATAAAACATTTAATACTTTGTCAACTTGTAATGCGATTGTATCAAATTTATCAAATATTTTTATTTCGGAATATTGGGTTGAAACAAATTACCTATTCACTAATAGTATTGATTATATATTTATTAGTAAAAATACATGTAGAAACACCTTATTAAAATTGTATAATAGGTATTTTGTAAAAATCATTGAATATAATATATTTGATGAATTAGTTAAAAACTTACCAAAATATTCTTTTATAGTAATTGGTACTAATCATAATATAAATGAAGAACCTGAATTAACAGTAGTTAAATTAGATGATATTAATGACATAAAAAATTATAAATGTAAATTAAATGAATTCTATTGGAAATTAGATAAACAAATATCATATAATTATAATAAATTTCTTAATAATCTCAATCATCAAAAACAATTTAATTTTACTCAACAAAACAACATTCTAGATAAACAAAAAATAGATAAACAAAAAATAGATAATGAATATTGTGATAAGGAAAATATGGTAAAAAATATAAGGATTTTACCAGATATAAACAACTATAAATATATTAAATTAATAACTAAAGAACCGATTGAATTCAAGAAACCAAAATTTAATTTATCGGATTATCAGAGTAATTTTCAAAATTGTAATATACCGGAAATTAGATTAAATAATTCTAAAATTGATATATTTCCATCATTGGATTAAATTACATATAATAAACTTTTCCGTCTGTTTCAACAACAGTTGGGAAACCTTCACTTAATCGGAATACATGAGAACAATTTTCTTTAATTCCTTGAGGGACTTCATCTTGATTATCAAATGCTAATATAACTAAAGTTTTAGTCATAGCATTTTTATCTGTAATTAAAGATATTAATTCAGGAATTCTAGGTTCGAAAATAGCAAGATTATCAATTACCAACATTTTTTTAACATTATTTGTAAGTTGATTCGCATGAAAATTACGAATATTTTTTTTACCTACACTTGGTAAATGAATTAAATTATGTGGAAATTTATATTTATCGGGAAATTCGGTGATAAGTAATCCTTTATCTAATCCTAGTTCAGATTTTTTCTCGATAAGTTGTGAAGCCAATTCTCTTCCACCTTTACCAAGAAATAAACATGAATGACCAGTTTTAACTAGAGTAATTTTAAATTCACTTAAACTCATTTGACTTATTATTTAATTAGATTTTATTTTTTTGTTTAATTAATTAAATTTTTTTTAGATATATATATGGATCTAAATGAATAAAATATGAATTAAAAAATGAATAAAAATAAAAAATTAATAAAATATAAATGTCAAATATCCAAGGAGAACCAACAATTGAAGACATTCAACAATTTTTAAAAATTAAAAAAGTTGCTTCATATCTTCAAGATGATACAATTGGAACAATACAAAAATTAAAAAATAAAGAAATTACTAATAATGATGAAGATGTTTCAATATCTATTAAAAAATATGTGAATAAATCGATAGATAATTTACGTGAAGAAGTTCATGATAACATTCGTGATCAATTAAAATTTTCACAAAAATTAATTCTAGACCGTGTTCTTGAATTACTTGATTTTCAAAAAAATATAAAAAAAGATACTCAACCCGATACACAAAATAATACTCAACCTGATACACAAAATAATAATTCTAATAAAACTGATGAAGAACCTAAACCTTCAACGAGTAAAAATATTATTAATGCTATGTCTAATATTCCAAATGGGATTACCGCTATCGGTTCAGTTATAAAAAATGTTAGTGAAAAAGCTTATAATATCGCTAATAATGCCTTGGGAAATAATACAACTAAACCAAATGAACCAGAAACACAATCAAATAAGATAAATGAACCAGAAACAAATAATACTGTAGGAAATAATACACCTAATCAAATTGAAAAACAATTACCATCCGAAACTGTTGATAAAATAGCGAATCAAATAGTTAATGAAATTAATGATGAAAAAAAACAACAAGAACAAACATTGAAAGATGAATCAACACAAAAGGAAAATAAAGAAAATAAAGAAAATAATAAGAAACAGAGTGGTGGAAAAAAGAAACGTAGAACATTTTCTAAAAGTAATTTATCTAAAAAAAAAAGTAAAGTTAAAAAAAAAACTATTATAATAGTAAATGGATAAGTTAGATGATGTAATATTTAAAAACCAATATTATGAATTACAAAATAGATATAAAAATTATAATATTAAAAATATATATGAACCAATAACAAATAATATAATACAAAAATACAAACCATTAACAAATTATTTTAATCATAATAATGAAATATATATATTATATTTTCAAGATAGTAAAAATATATCAATAATTGAAATGAATGTTCAACCAAGTTTTATTGAGGTCATTAAATATAATAATCCAAATTTATCTACAAATTTTATTCCATTAAAAAATTATAATTCAGATATATTGAATAATTTTTTACTTGTTTATAAAGATGTTAATATCATTAATGAAAAAGACAATGAAATAAATACAGATTTAATATATGTTTTTGTGGATGAATTTGAAAAAATACAAATAACTAATTATCTAAAAAAATTAAATAAAAATGGTTCAATAATATTTAAATGTAAATTATTTGATAATCAAACAGAATTATACATTAAATTACAAAAAATGTTTCGAAATGTATATTTATATAATCCAGAGATAAGTAATCCTTTTGAAGATGATTTTTTTATAATTGCTATAAATTATTTAGAAAAAGAAAAAAAAACATATTTTGATTTTAATCAAAAAATAAATACTTTTAAAAATCAGGTATATATAAATAAAATAAAATTAATTGATGATTTGAATGATGTTAAATATTCAGAAAAACAATTACTAAAAAATTCAATTATGTATTGTCGTAAATGGGGAATAGAGTATTTTCCTTATATTAATAATACTATGTTTAATGACATAATGGGAAAACAAATATTGAGTGAAATGTATGGAAATATTGAACCTATTAATTTTAAATTTAAAACTTCACATTTTAATAAAAAGTATTCACAATTAAAAAGTTATAAGAAAAAATATTCAATACGTGGAGGTGGGAGTAGTATTAATAATAAAACTATGATACCAAAATTTCAAATAAAATTTAGTGGTACCATGAAAAAACATAATAAAAAAATAATCACAAACAATCATAAAAAATCTAATATTAAAGAACACAATAAAGGACAAAATATTAAAGGAAAATATATAAATAAAATATCATTATTTGAAGATTTATATGATATTAATCATCAATATTATCAAACTGGAAAAATGATTGATACACGACGTAATTTCAAAATTAAAAATTATAATTATCAACTACCAACATATTTTCAAGTAAATCAATTATTTCGATATTATAAATCAAGTGGAAATAATAAAAAAAATGATTTAGCTTCATTTGTAAGAAATATAACAAAACGAAATGTTAGTCAAGCTTGGCTTAAATTTTATGAAATTTTATCAGAAACTAATTTATTACCATCGGATTCAAAATATTTACGAAATAAAGATACACTTACTGTCAAATCATTACATTTATGTGAAGCACCAGGGGCATTTATTGATTGTCTTGAATATTATATTAAACAAAAAACAAATATTAAGGGTCTTGATTGGGTAGCACAAAGTTATAAACCTCAAAAGGGATTATCTTATTTTGGTGATGATTTTAAATTAATGAAAAATTATCCAAATCAATGGAATTGGGGTGTAAATGGAACCGGAGATATTACATCATATGACAATATAATTTCTTATTCTGAGATTAGTAAAAATGTTGATTTAATGACAAGTGATTGTGGTATTCCAATGGATGAACCGGGTTATGCGAAAATAGCATTTTCTTCAATGGTTGCGATGTCATATTTATTACCAATAGGATCGTCGATGGTATTAAAAATATTAACACCAATCGAATTACCAATTATTTGGAATATTATTTATTTGTGGTATAATGGATTTGAAGATTTTAGATTTTTTAAACCTATACAAAATGCCCAGAGTCGTGAATTTTATATTATTGGTAAAAAATATTGTGGAATAGATCAATCAATATTAGATAAATTAATGGAATTAGTTAAAAAAAATAATGATGATTTCATGAATATTGATTTTTTTAATGATAAATATCCGGAATCTTTTGTAAGACAATCAATTACAATTAGTAAAATTTTAATGAAAAATTGGACATACACAATACAAAAACAATTATATTATACTGATAATTTTGATAAACTTAATCGAAATTTTTTTAAAAATGCGAATAAATATATTATTGAAAAAAATAACGATTTTATTAAAAAATATAATATAATTAAATTATCAAATTAAAATATTTTCTCAAAATTAAATTTCTCGGATTAAAATAAATATAAATTAAATTTCTTGAATTATAATAAATATGAGTTTTACTAGATTACATGATGATATTTGTAATATTCAACAATACTTACATGAAAGTATCGGACCAGGAACTTATAAACTAACAGAACCGAATGTGTCTTGCTATCCTTGTTTTGTTTCTGATCCACATATTAGAATGCAACGTGTTGGAGCAAGTATTAGTAAATCAACATCTATGATTGACATTGATTCCGAAATGATTGGTATTAACCGTGTTCAATCTAGATGTCCAGAAAAAAAATATATGCCTTCATGTGATGCTTCATATAATTGTGATGGTGGTGCTGGTGCTGGATACAAAAATAAAGAAGGTAATGGAAAAGTTAAAATCGATTATGATTTAGTTCATATGCCTGATTGTTTTACACCAACAGAAGATACTAGACTTTCAAATCCTCCGGCAACACTTAGAGAAACTGGTTGGAATCGTTGGGAATGGTTATGTAAAAATCCACAAGAACGTGTAATGATTCCTTATGATTATAATGTAAATAGTAAATTAGTTATCAGAGACAATCATCGTCCATGTATTCCAACACCTTTAAATCAAAATGTTGCTTTACCAGTTCCTAAAAATATTCCTCTTTGTTCAGAAATTGTATCAACATGTGCGGTTCCAACTACACCAAGTGTCGCATTAGGATTAGCAAGTCAAATTCCACATATGTAAATATTATACAATTTTTATTAAATAATTATATTTGAAATATTTTTTTGATATTAGTTTAGATTTTTGTATTAAAATAAATAAATCTGATATAAATAATTTGGGAATATTTGGTAATGATGTTAATCGATTATCACAACAATAAAGATATTTAAGTGAATTTGGAAGCAATGGTAATTTAATTAACTTATTTGATGAACAATTTAATATTTTTAATGAATTATGAAGCTTTGGTAATGATATTAATAGATTATCTTCACAATAAAGTTCTTTGAGTGAATTTGGAAGTATTGGTAATTTAATTAATTTATTTGAGGAACAATTTAACACTTGTAATGAATTTGGAAGGTTTGGTAATGAAAATAATTTATTCCATGAACAATTAAATATGATAAGTGATTTTGGTAGATTTGATATTGAATTATTATTATTAAACCTACAATCAAGTACTTCAATTGAATCTTGAAAATCTGATAATTTATTTAACATATTGCTTGAACAATATAATTTTTTAATAGTATATGGTAGATTAGGTAATTTTTCATCAAGTGTTAAAAGATTTATCGGTAGTTTTGGTAATTCAGTTAAATTATTATCATAACAATAAAGTTGTTGAATAAGATTTGGAAGTTCAGGTAATGAAGTTAATCTATTCTTAGAACAATCTAGATGTGTTAGTGATTGATGAAGTTTTGGTAATGAAGTTAATAATTGATTGCGAAAACAATTAGTATGATCATTCGTATCATATTTATGTATATTTTCTAAAGAAATATAACTGATTGACATTCTAATAAATCTTATTTTGTAATTAATGAAAAGAAAAATTCAATTTTTAATATTGATATGTCTAGAAAAACATTATATTCTAGACAAAAAAAATCACAAATAAATCATTTTATTAAAATATTTATGTTTTATGTTTTTAATAAATTGATTATTTGAACATGATAGTCTTTGAAGTGAATTAGGAAGTTCTGGTAATATACGTAATTGATTATTTGAACATCCAAGATCTTGAAGTGAATTAGGAAGTTTTGGTAATATACTTAATTTATTATTTTCACAATAAAGTATTTTAAGTGAATTAGGAAGTTTTGGTAATACACATAATTGATTAAATACACAAAGAACCCATCGAAGTGAATTAGGAAGTTCTGGTAATACAGTTAATTGATTATATCCACAATTTAGAATTTTAAGCGAATTAGGAAGTTCTGGTAATATACTTAATTGATTATTTGTACAATAAAATTCTTGAATTGAATTGGGAAGTTTGCGTAATACAGTTAATTTATTATACATACATTCAACATACAGAACATTATTATCATTTTCAATTTCTTCAAATGAATTAATTGAATATTCGTTATAATTGTTTTTATATGTAATATAGATTCCCATTCTAGAAAGACTTTTTAATAAAAATAGTATATATAAAAAGAAAAATCAATTTTTTAGAAACATAAATATATCCAAATAATCCAATATTCTTGACAAAAAATTACAAATAAATCATTTTATTTAAATATTTATGTTTTTGATTATATTTTATAATTAATATAAATTCACGATCATTATCAACAAATATTTTAAGTGAATTCGGAAATTCTGGTATAGGAAGTTTTGGTAATGAAATTAATTGATTATTAAAACACCTAAGTTCTTAAAGTGAATTAGGAAGTTCAGGTAATACACTTAATTGATTATTATAACAATCTAGTATTTGAAGTGAATTGGGAAGTTCAGGTAATACACTTAATTGATTATTATAACAATAAAGACGTTCAATTAAATTAGGAAGTTCTGGTAATACACTTAATTGATTATTATAACAATTAAGTTTTTGAAGTGAATTGGGAAGGTCTGGTAATACAGTTAAATTACAATTACTACACAATAATTCAACAATATTATTATATGGAAATAATA
>Ga0172372_10008035_pt1 | contig 14061 bp, 12 predicted proteins | sample LakKiv5m_2_FD_114544 | JGI IMG/M metagenome (GOLD analysis project Ga0172372, IMG submission 114544) | Freshwater microbial communities from Kabuno Bay, South-Kivu, Congo - kab_092012_9.5m | ecosystem: Environmental > Aquatic > Freshwater > Lake | place: Democratic Republic of the Congo...
AGGAGTATTCGCGAAGGCTTGGGAAATACTTGATTTGCTGGCGCTCCAACTGAATTCGGAGCACGTTGGCCACATCACACCAGTTCAAAATCTTCTGTAAATCCAACTCCACCTTTACCCCTAGGCTTTCGATGTACTTGGGAATTAAGGTCACTGGCCCACATACCCGAACTTCTGCACCTAGTTTTTGAAGGCAAAAAATATTAGAAAGCGCCACCCTAGAGTGGAGAATATCGCCAATGATGGCTATTTTTTTACCTTTTAGATCCCCCAATTTTTCCTGCATGGAAAAGGCATCTAAAAGTGCTTGGGTAGGATGCTCGTGTGTTCCATCACCAGCATTAACTACGTTGGCGGGTACATATTTGGAGAGAAAATGCGGCGCTCCAGGACTAGCATGGCGCATGACCACCATGTCCACCTTCATGGCCAAAATATTATTTACCGTATCTACGAGGGTTTCCCCTTTCTTGACCGAACTATTGGAAGATGAAAAATTCACTACATCTGCACTGAGTCGCTTCTCCGCCAGTTCAAAGGAAAGGCGGGTTCGGGTAGAGTTTTCAAAGAAAATATTGGCAATGGTGATGTCGCGAAGGGAAGGAACTTTCTTAATCGGTCTGTTGATCACCTCCTTGAAATTGGTGGCGGTCTCCAGCACAAGCTGGATGTCAGCTTCGCTAAGTTCTTTGATGCCTAAAAGATGCCTGGTGCTGAGTTGCGACATGGTTAGCTCGTTACTTTCTCTGTGATCCAAATGGCATCTGCGGGATTTCCCTGAGCCACCCACTCTACCACTACATATTGACTATCTAAAGTATTCACTTTGAGGCCATAATAATCGGGTAGGATCGGGTAATCTCGGGTGAGTCTTCGATCTACCAAAACCATCAATTCTACTTTCTGAGGTCTGCCAAAAGCAATCATTGCATCCATAGCGGCACGAACCGACCTGCCCTTGTAAAGCACATCGTCAATGAGTACCACCTTCTTACCCTCTACCAAAAAATCGATTTTAGTTTCGTTGGCCTTCAGTGGGAAGTCTCTTCTTCGAAAGTCGTCGCGGTGAAAGGTGGCATCTAAGTATCCCGATGGAACTGCTATCCCGGAGATTTCTTTAAGTAGTGCCACAATTTTGTCTAGAAGCAAAGTGCCTCTCGGTTGTAATCCCAAAAAAACCGTGTTTTCGAAATCGTCGTGATTTTCGATAAGTTGGTAGCAGAACCGCTTCAGTGTGATGTCAATCTGCTGCTGATCGAGGACTAGCCTTTTTTGCATGAATTAAATTTGCGGTAAATATAGAAAATAAACTAGTTTAAATCCTCATTTGGTACATACAAATCCCCATTTAAAAGCAGCTTTTGGATAAAAAACACTTCCCGAACGTCTTCTTTTTGCTGTTCATTCGTGTAGCGGATTTTTTGCAGACCTGACAACACGTAGTAGGGGCCATACCAATGCAGCAGTCGCAGCGATCCCAAATCCGTGAATTGTATTTTTCCAAACTTTTCGTTGAGTTCCAAAGATATAGTTTGATTTTCAAGTAGCCTCTCCCCTTTTTTGAAGTAGTTGAGCTTAATCTGATCATTTACCAAGTAGAGATGAAATACCTCCTCCCCTTGCGCCGAAACCTCCGCAAAGGGTTCCGGATAGGTCGTATTGATATCCTCATACTGGGCAGAGTTATCCCAAATAACCTGCCCTGTTTTGGCTACTTGGATGAAATGTGCCGACCGATAGGTGTATTCCGTTACTAGGGTGTAGGTAGGCCCACTTAAAGAATTGTAAGGGTCCATGTAGAAGGGGATATACCCCATGCGGCCCGCTCGATCGTAGCGGTAGCGCTGGGAGGCTAAAGATGGGGCTACAGTCCCAGCACCACGGGAACTAGAAACTGAGAATTGATCGAAATAGATCAAATAACTGTCCTCGAATTCCTTGACATCACGGACCGCATAGCTATTTCGAATGGAAGGAGTCTTCTCCTTTTCCAATTGTTTCGCTACAATTCCCTGTTGTTTTAGCCGTAGTTTTTCGGGCAGGTAGTTGTAAAAATTTGGGAAATCTGCCAGGGTATACAACCCTATATTTTGCTCGCCAAACTCATTGATTTGTGCTAAATACATGCCCTTGTACATGTTTCTCACCTCTTTGCCGTAGGCTCCAATTAGCATTTGACCATAACCCAAACCAGAGAGAAGTAAGCCGTCAAGTGGCTCATCATCCAAATCACCCAAAGGATCTAATTTTAGTTCACGCAAAAGTGTTCCTTGCAAGTCAAAAGTCAGCACGAGCGTCTCTTGCGATTTGAAAGGCCCTCTCCGCCGGAGAACTACCTCTAAAGCGGCTAGCTCTGGAAGCTTTAGGATCTGAACCACATGGGATTCATTGCCATAAACCCCCTGGACGGTTTGGACAGTTTTATCTTCCAAAGAAAAAATCTGAACCACCGGACGAGCGTCTGCATCGCCCATAAAAATCGCCTTGTTATCCAACACCAAAAATTCAACAAGATCCATAGGAAGCAGATTGTCAGCTGGATACTCTAGCCCTATGTGGGTGTTTAGATCTAGATGTAGTACATATTTGTCTGCCGCAGCCTCATCCCCCCTGGCAAACAATACATACAATTGATCTTCATCTATATCGTAGCCAATCATGTCAAAACCTGCTTTCACCTTGACCTCCTTGATGGTATCGGATTCCATACGGTCGGAAGTGAGGAAATATTCAAATACAAGATCTGCCGTAAGCTTTCTCGACTGGAAAGTGCGAAAAGCCACCAGACCTGATGGAATTCGCATCAACTCATAGATCGGTTCATACGATTCCGCAGGAGTCTCTATCCGCTCCTTGAACTGCAGTTGAGCGGCTACCGGTAAGGCAAGAAGTGCAAAAAATAAGGCAAGAATATACCTGTTCATAAACTTAGGGTCTGGATCAATTGATACGCTTCTTTGCTCAGGGAATGTACTGAAAGGCGCGGCTGCTTGAGTAAGGAAATTTCTGCTAAGCTAGGTTCGGACTGCAGCCGACTCAAGGTTACTGGATTGGATAAGGGCTGAATGGCTTGAAGCTTGACGGCAACCCAAGCTTCATATTGGGAATCTGGAAATGCAGTCTTGGACACCTGGGCCAGGCCTACCAACGCTTTTTCGGAACCAGAATGGTACAGCAGCACCAAATCACCCTGCTTCATTTGATTCAGGTTATTTCTTGCTTGAAAATTGCGCACTCCATCCCAGGTATCTTCCCCTTTGCTTTCCAAATCTTTCCAAGAATAGGTGCTGGGCTCAGTTTTTACAATCCAATAGTGCATGCTTCTTCTTTTTCTCGTTCAACCTTTTTTATAACTTCTTTAAAGTTGGTACGTCTTTACAGGGAAGTTAGTTTTCAAGCGTTTAATTTGAAACTATATTTGGCAACATTTGTGTTGAAAACCCACTAAAAATAAAAATTTTGGACCACAAGGCTATTTTAAACCGACTGAAGCTGTGCATTCAGCTCCTAGAACTTCACGAGGAAAATCCCTTTAAAATTAGGAGTTACCAAGGAGGATTGAATGCCTTGGAGCGTTTGGACCAAGACCTGATGGCGCTAAGCTTACAGTACTTAGCGGCAATACCAGGTATCGGAAAAAGCATCCTTGAAGCCATCCAATCCATTAAAGAAACCGGTTCATTCCCTGCCTTGGATGCACTACTGGAGCAAACTCCCTCGGGTGTGTTGGAGATCCTACAAGTAAAAGGCTTGGGGCCCAAAAAAATTCAGATCTTGTGGAAGGAGCTCGGGCTTACCTCCACGCACGAACTCATGGAGGCCTGCCAAAGTGGAAAGGTGGCCCAAACCAAGGGCTTCGGAGAAAAAACACAAGAAACCATCATCCAAAGCCTCTTATTCAAGGCTTCCACTTCCGGAAAGTGGCTCTATGCAGATATCGAAGAGACCATTCTTAGGTTAGCTGAGCAACTAAAACAAGCTCTTCCTAAAGCCCAAGTACGTGTTGTGGGCGACTTTGCACGAAGAATGGAAATCCTTACTGAAGGGGAATTTTTGATTGCCTCGGAAGACCTAGTAGCCCCCAAAATCAGCTTGAGTCAAGTTGAGGGAATCGTTTGGGACAAGCCAAACTCTGGCCCAAAGACCTGGAGAGGTAAATTGGTAGAGCCAGAACTAAAGCTTGTCATTCACTTTTGTAGCCTAGATGAACTTGCTTCTAAGGAAATGCTTTTTGTGGCCTCCAAAGCCCACCTCGGCACTTGGGTCAACGAGCAGGAGACTGTAGGGGAACTGATTCGGAAATCAAAATTTGAATGCGAAGCGGAATTTTTTCAACTAAACAGCATGCAGTTTATCCCTCGAGAAATGCGAGAAGGCATGGGGGAAGTGGAGATGGCAAAGGCAGGAACACTGCCAACACTACTCGAAAATAGCGACCTCAAAGGCATCCTACACAACCATTCCACCTACAGCGACGGACAACACCTGCTCCGGCAGATGGCCGAGTACTGCAAGGAGTTGGGTTACGACTACCTAGGCATCTCCGATCACAGCCGTACGGCGAGCTATGCGGGTGGGCTAGAGATTGAAAAAGTAGCCAAGCAGCATGCCGAAATAGACGCACTTAATAAAGAATTGGCACCATTCCGCATCTTCAAAGGCATCGAATCGGATATCCTTCCCGATGGGAGTTTGGACTACCCCACTGAAGTCTTGCATAGCTTTGATTTCATTGTTTCTTCCATACACTCGGTACTTAATATGGACCTCAAGCGTGCTACAGATCGCTTGCTTACCGCCATTCACAACCCCTACACCACGATCTTGGGTCACCCCACGGGGAGATTATTGCTGCGAAGAGAAGGCTACCCCATTGACCACAAGGCCATCATCGATGCTTGTGCAGAAAAGCAGGTGGTGATCGAAATCAACGCCAATCCTTGGAGATTGGACCTAGACTGGAGATGGGTTCGCTATGCGATGGAGCAGGGAGTCATGCTCGCAATCAATCCAGATGCACATAAAATGGAGGGCTTTGCCGACATGCAGTATGGAGTTTGGATCGGCAGAAAAGGTGGGTTGACCAAAGAAATGACACTCAATGCGCTTTCTGGAAAGGAGCTGGCCAGCTATTTTGAAGCTCGCAAAGCGAAAATCTAAGAAATCCCCGAATGAACTCGAATTGATCTTGTTTGGGGATCTTTCTTTACCTTTGCCCAATACTCCTAGCCTATGAAGTGGTCCTCCCTACCCGAACCTGTTCTGTTGCAGCGTGCATTCCTTTTTGGAATTACAGGCATTTTATTAGGCACGCTATCCATACTTAATTCCAAGCTCCATCTTCTTGACGCCCCCATGGGTCCAATAAATGGCGTGAGCCTGCTGCTTCAATTTTTTGGATTGGGATTAGCCGTGATTGTTTTGAGACGTCCTAAGGTCCCCGTAGAGTTCAAAGAAAAATCACAATTGATGATTCTCATTCTCGCAGTTGCCCTATTGTTTTTTATTTTTTCACTCTAAGTAATTCAACCACAGGCCTTTTTCTTTCGTATCTTTTTTAAGGAGAAAAAAATTGGAAAATTTTCCTTAGTCCCTGCAACCTCTCCTTTGCTCCGTGCATCTACCTTTTTGAAAGTTAAACCAAATGCAATTACCTCCCCATTTCTCCGCTGAGGAAGAACTGATCGCGGGATGTCTGGCTGGAAACAGACAGGCCCAGCGTCAGCTTTACGATACCTACTCTCGGAGATTTAGGACGATCTGCATTCGGTACCTCAAGGATCAAGAGCAAGCGGAGGATGTGATGATCCAAAGCTTTATGAAAATCTTTGAAAAGCTTTCCCAGTTTCAAGGAAAAGGGAGTTTTGAGGGATGGATGAAGCGAATTGTGGTCACCCAAGCACTGATTACCCTTCGAAGCAACCGCCACCTCGCACTTTCGGTATCCTTGGAAGAGGCAACGGGTAACTTGGAAACTACAACCGAACTTACCGAGCTGGAGGCAGCAGAATTGATGGATTTGGTCCAAAGCTTACCCTTGGGCTACCGAACAGTCTTCAACTTATTTGCGATTGAAGGGTATTCGCACCAAGAAATAGGAGACCTCCTTGGCATCACGGAAAGCACCTCCAAATCCCAACTAAACCGCGCTCGAAGCGTGCTAAAAGAAAAAATTACGAGTCTTCAACTCCAACCCAAAATTACGAATGGCTAAATCAGACGAAGAATTGGATCGGGTTTTTAGAGAAAAACTCGAAAATCACGAAACCTCCCCTATCCTAGCGGGATGGGACAAGCTGGAAGCCCAATTGGATGCAGCGAAGCAACCGAAGAAAAGTTCCAGGTGGGCAATCGCTGCGGCGATGCCTTTGCTACTAGGACTTGGTTACCTGATCTGGTCTCAAGCACCTCAATCAGAACAAGAAAATTCCTTTGCAGCTATCAAAGAGGTGCTGGAAGTCCCTCTTGGACCGGAATCATCTCCTGAAGCCGAAACAAGGGTATCCGAAGAAGTCCAAAAATCGGTATCCCTAGCTGAAGCAAGCACTTCTCGTGCCAGTAAGCCAATTCAAAAGTCAAGCCTTCCTCAGGAAAATACCATGGAGACCCAACTAGAAAGTAGGGTGGCTGAAGCAGTTACTTTCCCTATTCTGCAAACGGCAGTAGTGCAAGAAGTAAATTCCGCTACCGAGTCCAGAACCTTGCTAACTCCTGAACCAACTCAAACCACTCATTCACCAAGAACCTCACAACCCAGCTTGGCGGATGTAGAAGACCTAGACGGCTACCGAATTCGGATTTTCTCCGATGGATTGAAAAAAGAAGAAGCCCCCAACAAAAATTTGATCACTGAACTCGGAAAAACAGTGGGTCAGGTGGAAGGGCTCCTCGGTAAACTAGACGAGGGATTTATAGAGATCCAAGATAAAAAAGAGCGGCTCTTTTCTTCCCTAACGAGCCGTAAAGCTCCTTCAATCGAAAAAAAGTAAAACTAAACCAAGTATACATAAACAGCAGTACCCATGAAAAAATTAGTACTCCTACTCGCTTTTTTAGGATGTGCCTTCCTGGCTGAGGCCAAGACCAATCCTGAAACAACCCTGAAAACGATGATTCCAACGCTCAAAGACTCCGTAGTCATTGAATTTGGCAAGGCAGGAAGAATCGTAATTATGGTCGAATCCCTAGCCGATTTCGAGAAACTGAAGGGAATGAATATCAACCAAATCATCGCTGAGCTGGGCGTCCAAGAGAACAAAACTACAGGAGAAGTTACCTTGGTAGCAATTCATAAAAAGGATGGCTCCGTCAAAGAGATCGTTCGGGTAAATGAAAATGGACCTGAAACTGAAGTTCGCGTTGGAAGAATGCGTGTCTACGTAGATGAATCTGGTGCAGACACCAAGGTCAAATTTGAAACTGATGCTAAAAAGGAGGATAATCCCAATTTCAACACCCTTTTCAACCTGGATTTGGGTATTAATAATTTCTTACAGAAAGGGAGCTTCCCTACTTCGGATCAGCCCTATGCCGCCAAAGGTTGGGGTAGCTGGAATGTGGGATTAAATTGGATGGGTTCTCAGCGCTTGAGTGATGGCTTGAGATGGAATTTTGGATTGGGCTTTCAATGGTACAATTTCAAATTTGAAAACCGAGATTTCCAAGCTGTTCGAGGCCGAGATCAAATTGGTTTTGTAGAGCGTACCGATGTGACAGGAGTGAAGAGCAAATTATCCGCTTCCTACTTGACAGTCATGACCCTACTCCAGGCAAACCTAGGAAAAGACAAGGATAAGGGCCTTAGCCTGGCTGTTGGACCCTATATCGGCTACCGATTGGGAGGAAGATCCAAATTTGTCTATGAGGAATCCGGACGCGCAGTAGATCGCACCGAAAAAATCAATACCGGACTTTACCTACAAAACCTACGCTATGGATTCCGAGGAGAAGTGGGCATCGGCAAGCACCTTACGTTCTTCAGTACCTACGATTTGAACGAACTCTTCCAAGAAGGAAAAGGACCCGCCTTGAATCCGATCACTTTTGGCATCAAACTTTTAAATAACTAACTGAATTTTTATGAAAAACTACACCTACGCAAGTCTACTTGCCTTGCTCCTACTGGCCTCCACGACCTGGGTTGCAGCACAAAATGTCTTGGTCAACACCACCAAAAAATACAACAACATCAAGCAGATCGACGTCGAAAGCGGCTGGCTGGATGTAAGTTACCAGGGCGGAGAAGGAACGGAAGTATCCGTGGAAGCCTATTTGGAATCCAATATCGCGGACCAAGACATCGTCTTTGTGACGCTGGGGGATGTTCTCAAGGTGAGTTACAAAAAAAGTAGCGAAAAGTACAACTGGAATGGCAAAAACAAGGGTTACATCAAGATTACTGGCCCTAAATCAATGCAAGTGAGTGTCAGAGGATCCTCCGGAGAAATCGACTTGACTAACCTAGTGAGTGAAAATACAATTTTACAACTTACCTCAGGCACCGTAGTGGCTACTCAGATTAAAGGAAATCTAAAGTTGACTTCTGCTTCTGGCACACTAAAAGCTTCGGGGATTGACGGCCATGTAGAGGCGAGACTTACCTCAGGAAATGCCTATTTGGAAAACATCAGCGGATCGGTTAATTACGAATCTACCAGCGGCTCATTGGATGCCAAGAATATTGACGGAGAGGTTAACGTTCGTCTAACCTCTGGCAATGCCAAAATCGAAAATGCAAAGCAGCTGGGCAAACTTTCCTTTACTTCGGGAAATGTACGTGCAGTAAATTCAGGACTTGGTGCGAATACACAGTTTACCGGTACATCTGGCAACTTCACTATCCAAACACCCTCAGTGCTTAATTCCTTCAATTATTCTTTAAAAGCTTCCTCTGGAAACCTTCGGGTGGGAGGTTCTTCAGGCACAAAATCCTTGGAATTGAATAACAATGCCGCCAACACTGTACGTGGAAACATCACGTCAGGCAACATGACCATCACCAACTGATTGGATTGAGCTCAACTACGCGATAGGCGCACTTAAGCAGGCCGGGAAATTTCAGTTAGAAGTTCCCGGTCTTCTTTTTTCAACTTCATCAAACGCACCATTCGGTCCGGCGTGGGCTTACCCAAAGAAAAGAATACGAGCGTCACCGTAAATAGAAAGACAAAACCTGGACTTCCACTCCACAAAAGCCCTGCTGTACTAATAATCGAAACTACCAAGAGGAGCATAAAACGCTGCCGTGTGGCAGAAGCATACAAACCCACCTTTTCCAAAAGTGATGCTTGCTGAAAGGAGAGTTTTATTTTCTGATGAAAAAGCAGGTATTGAGCTGCCAACACAAGAACCCCGCCGCCCAGAAGTAGGTAATGAAGCCAATCCGGAAGGACGGGAAGGGTCTGGGAAAAACTACCCGATTGCTGGTAGAGGTACACCATCCCAAATGCAGGAAGTGCAAGGAGTAAAACCACCACCGTGAGGCGCTCGGTACGGTGGTAAATCGTGCGCAATTCGCCTTTTTCCATTATTCAATGCGTATGTAAATATCTTCAGACTGAGGTCTAGAAACGCAGCACAAGACATAGCCATCAGCTACTTCCTTTTCGCTCAGTCCCGCATCTTCATCCATTTTAACTTGACCAGAGGTCAATCGGCCGCGGCAAGCGGTACATAGCCCGCTTTGACAGCTGTAAGGCATGTTGAGACCAGTAGCTAGGCCAGCTTCTAGAATCGTTTTTCCAGGATCTACCGTCACCAAATGCTCGGCTCCTTCCACCAAGATGGTGACATCTCGAGCCAGGAGTCCAGACTTGATGCCCGCTTTGGCCTCCTCTTTTGCCTGTTCGGCAGCAGCTGAAAAGAAGCTCTCGCTGTGTATCCGGTCATTAGGCACAGACAGCTCCTCCAATACCTTCTGGGTAGTTTGCATAAGCCCCTCTGGACCACAAATGAAATACTCCTCTTGATAGCGAGGCTCGTACTCAGCTTGTGCAAATAGCTCCTTCAAGCCCGAAGCCGAAAGCCTGCCTCTCAGCCCTGTCCAGGATTCGTCCGCCTGAGTTAGATTATGGATGACCGTCAAACGATCTGCATTCGCCTTTTCTAGGAGTTGCAACTGAGAACCAAAGATAATTTCCTCTTCCTTACGGCTGCAGTAGATCAAGGTAATGCGCGATTCAGGCTCATTTACCAATACGGACTTCAGTAATCCCATCATCGGCGTGATCCCGCTGCCCCCAGCAATCAAAAAGAAATGTCGACGGTTTTTGGAATGAAAGGGAGTAGTGAAATTCCCCATTGGCTTGAGGACATTGAGGGTTTTTCCAGGAAAGATCTTGTCGTTCAAGTAATTGGAAAACAAGCCCTTGGGAACTCGCTTTACAGAAATACCCGGGAAGGGATCTACAAAAGGTGAAGTACACAAGGAGTAGGACCTGCGTTGTTCTTTGCCTTCCAACTCAAAAACCACAGTTAAAAATTGTCCTGGTAAGTACTCCAAATAGGGTTCGGGTTGCTCAAAGTAAATCGTAACGGTATCGGAAGTTTCCCTTACGACCTCTCTAACTTTGAGCGGAAGATAGCTGCTGTTGGTTTCTGTCTTTTTCTTAAAAAAATTAAACATGAATTTGTAAAGTTGGGTGGATGCAAAATTAATTCCTTGGCTCAGAAAAGGAACCCTTGTGGAGTAATTTACTAGCGATAACCCCAAATGAAGGAAGGAAGTTTACCGAAGCGCGAGAAATCCTTCCTTGCGCTCGAGATTTTGAAGGCAAAGGCGTACCTTTGCTAGGTAAATCGGACCCATTTTAAGCTTTTTCGCTTCGCAAATTTTAATTTATGGAACTACAGGCCCTCACTGCAATCTCCTCTGTGGATGGACGTTATGCTGGCAAGACTGCCCCACTTCGAGCCTATTTCTCAGAATTTGCGCTGATCAAGTATCGGGTGCAGGTTGAAGTGGACCATTTCATCGCATTATGCAAACTGCCACTTCCACAATTGGCATCTTTTGATGCAGGCCTTTTCCCGCAGCTTCGGGCTTGGGTGAGTGATTTTTCTCTTGCAGATGCCGAATGGATCAAAACAGCCGAGCGCACTACCAACCACGACGTGAAAGCAGTAGAATACTTCTTGAAAGAGAAATTCGATTCCTTAGGACTCGAAGAATACAAAGAATTCATCCACTTTGGGCTCACTTCCCAAGACATCAACAATACTGCAACTCCCTTGATGCTCAAGGAAGGACTTCAGGAAGTAATTCTTCCCGCTCTTCAAGGGATAATTTCACAGCTTTCAGCACTTTCCTCTGACTGGGCGAGCATCCCCATGCTAGCCAAAACGCACGGGCAACCGGCCTCCCCCACTCGCTTAGGTAAAGAAATCCAGGTTTTTGTAGTTCGCCTTCAAAATCAGTTGAACCTGCTCACACAGGTTCCTTATGCTGCAAAATTTGGAGGAGCGACGGGAAACATGAATGCGCATCACATCGCCTATCCAGAAGTCGATTGGAATGGGTTTGCGAAGCATTTTGTAGAGCAGACCCTGGGACTTAGCCGCTCCTATCCCACCACACAGATTGAGCATTACGACCATATGGCTGCTATTTTTGACGGGCTGAAGCGCATCAACACCATCCTGCTCGACCTTTCGAAGGACGTATGGCAGTATGTGGCCATGAATTACTTCAAGCAAAAGATCAAAGCGGGAGAGGTAGGTTCCTCCGCCATGCCGCACAAGGTCAATCCCATTGATTTTGAAAACGCAGAAGGCAATCTTGGTATTGCCAATGCGCTACTGGAGCACTTGGCAGCAAAGCTTCCCATCTCCAGATTGCAGCGAGACCTAACCGATAGCACCGTATTGCGGGTAATTGGAGTTCCCTTAGCCCATATGTTGATTTCATTCGAGTCCCTGCAAAAAGGGCTTGGCAAGTTAGAGCTCAATCGGGCGGCGATTGATGCCGACCTCGAGGACAACTGGGCTGTAGTAGCCGAGGCCATTCAGACCATTTTGAGAAGAGAAGGATTTCCTAAGCCGTATGAGGCGCTACGCGACCTTACCCGTACCCATGCCAAGATTACGCAGGCTTCGCTAGCAGAATTTATCGAGGGATTACCGATCTCGGCGGAACTAAAAGTAGAACTGAAAGCGATCAGCCCCTTTACTTACACGGGAATCTAATGGTTAGCCATCAAAATAAGGTAAGAATTTCTACATTTTAGATGCAGTGAAAAAGCGCTATTTTTTGGGATACCGGTAGAGGGTAGGAATAATTCCATTGCGCTTTTCACTCAAGGTAAAGTAGGCATTTCCCTTGTAATTAAATCCTATGGCCTCTCCTTGGGGTTCCGGTACGTAAGGCAGACGCAGTGGTGGGGTTTGCAGCGCCTCAAAAAGAGACTGATTGGCTTGACGGGTCCAATAAAATACTTGCAGGTAGTTTTTGATCAAAATTTGGCTTCCATCTCGTGAAACATCAGCCCCTACCGAACTGGTAAAATCAAACGAATGCAATTTTTCTAGCAGGGCATTCCCTTTTTCAAACCCATCAACAGGTACCCGGTAAAGCGTGTTTTTTGCCTCTCGCTTCGATACCAAATACAGCTCCCCAGATATCGGATCTACCAGGAAGGCTTCTGCATCCTTTGGACCACTAGGAAACTGGAGACTAATTCGATCTATCGCAGCACTAGGGATGGCCTGCAATTGTTCAGGCTCTGCAAATCGGTAGAGATATATTTGATTGTATTTGGCCTCGTTGTCCCCTATTTCGGCTACATAGATATAGGAGCTCCCATTAGGGCCAGGTCCTACCGCTATATCCTCCCAATCTCGGTTAGTTAAGCCTAAAAGATCTAATTTTCCCAATTCATTCCCCAAGGTATCAAGCACAAAGACCGCGGCTTCTCCACCACTATCCGTATGGACATAGAGGCGATTGGGGTAGCGGTGAGAAACTACCAGTCCACTCACCTCTTCAAGTAGAGGATTGACTAATTTGCCCAGAGGAGTTCCTGCTAAAAAAAGAGAGTCAATTTTTTGATTTTCCGATTCCTTCTTTTCACTTGCTTGGGTAATCCCTTCTATACAGCTTTGGGTAAAAAAAGCCAGAATAACTGAAAAATACAGGAGATGGATTTTCATGATTGAATAGCTTCAAAACTATCTATAAAGGTAACATAAAAACTGAGATTATTTTTAAAGGATTATTAAAACCTTAGCGATCCAATTCTACTAGAAGTGAAGTTTTGGATTTGATAAACTTCAGAATGAGGTAGGCAACCTGCTTCTAGGCTGAATTTTTGTAGGATTTTCTGTTGCATGTTAACTCAAAATGAAATGAATTTTCTATTTTTTTCGGTTCTAGAGAAGGTTTTTTTAAGGTTTTGACAAGTTTTTTTATTCCTGCTTCTGAATGAGACCCAAGTGTTAGGTGAATGTTAGCAAGCTAAGGCCATTGGTAAAGATTTTATAATTTTTTGTTTCCATTCCCCTAATTCTATTAGGATAATTTTACCCATTGAAATAACTCATCACCTAAGTTGATATGGGAAGGTCTATCCTTATTTTTAGTTTATTTTTTGGATTACTTTTCTCCTGTTCTCCAGTAAAGGAAAAGGAGGAAATTACACAGCCAAAAATTGCAGCTTCGGTAATTACCGACACCGTGAGCTACGATACCGATGATCCTGCCATCTGGATTCATCCCAGTGACCCCAGCAAAAGTCTAATAATTGGAACCGACAAGGATTCCTTGGGCGCCCTGTATGTTTTCAATTTGGAAGGAAAAATTGTGGACTCTTTGGTGCGAAAAGGTATTCAGCGTCCCAATAACGTGGATGTAGGCTATGGCTTGACCCTTGCGAATGGATCTAAGGTAGATTTTGCAGTAACTGGGGAGCGATTGACCTCAAAACTCCGTTTTTTCTCACTTCCCGACATGAAGGAATTGAATCCAGGAGGCTTCGAAATTTTTCAAGGGGAAATTGGCCCTGATTTCAGGGATTTAATGGGCGTGGCCCTTTACAAAAGCCCCAGCACAGGCAAGCAGTATGTAAT
>Ga0172372_10008036_pt1 | contig 14061 bp, 12 predicted proteins | sample LakKiv5m_2_FD_114544 | JGI IMG/M metagenome (GOLD analysis project Ga0172372, IMG submission 114544) | Freshwater microbial communities from Kabuno Bay, South-Kivu, Congo - kab_092012_9.5m | ecosystem: Environmental > Aquatic > Freshwater > Lake | place: Democratic Republic of the Congo...
GTGCTACGTTTACCATTTTCAATCATGAATCCATTTGCTTGTAATGAGAAGTTACCTGAAGTTGGATTCAAACTCGCATGAACACCCATGACTTCGGTAATGTAAACGCCATCACCAATTTTTGCAAATAATTCTTCCAATGATTTGCGTCCTGGTTTTAAGACGATGTTTTGGAAACCAACCCCAACTTTACCACCCGATCGATAACCATTACCGGTCGTTTGAACGCCGTCCTTATGAGCGGTGTTTAAGTTGTGGAAATAGGTCTGTAAGACCCCCTTCTTAACAACGGTCTTATTGTAAGTTGCAACCCCTTCATCATCAAAATACGTAAAGAAAGCATTTTTCTTGAGAGGCATTTCCATGATGGTGACTTTTTTGCTCGCGACTGGTTGATTGAGTTTACCAATCATCAACGAGGTTTTCTTTTGCACTTCATCTGCAGAAGCGTTATCTAAATAAGCAGATAGTAAATCTGCAACGACTTCTTTATCTAAAACCGTTTTGTAACCTTTTGATGGGCATTGTGTACCACCAAATTTAATTAAAGCTTTGCTAATAATTTTATTAACAAAAGTATCCACGTTAAAGGTGGTTAAATCGTTAGAGAAGTGCACATCACCTTCACTCTTCCGTTCTTCACCTTGAATCGCAAGAACACCAGCATAGTAATAATAGTAATTACTCTTACGTTTAAGTTGTAAACCATAGGAGTTTAGTAACATCGCTTCTGATTCGCGTTCTTGATAGCTGCAAGCATTCACTTGAGCAATGCGTGAATCTGCCTCCTTTAACTTACGTTCAATTTCAAATAAGTTTTGTTTTTTTACATCAATAGAGAGTTCTGCGATAGCAGGGTTGTATACTTTTTTCTTTTTATATTTTTCTGAACCCTTAAAGATAATAGCTAATTCTTCCTTGGTAACAGTGCCAGCGTTTGTGATGATTTCGTTAATTAAGAATGCTGGGGTTTCCTTACTCAATTTTTCTGTAGAAGCATAACCAATTTTACCTTTGTAAATACCGCGGGCATAAAGGGAAATATCTTCAGAAAGTTTATAACCTTCAATCTGCGCATTATATAATTTAAAACTTAATGACTTCGCTCTTGAGTAATAGAGTTCTAAAACTTCTACACCTTTTTCTTTTGCTAGTGCAAAATAAGCATCAAATTTTGCCATGTTATTGTCCTCCTCGACGACCACCAACGGTGATTTCAGTCACACGAATGGTTGGTTGCCCCACATCGGTTGGGATACTACCAGAGGCAGCACCACACATGCCTTGCGCTCTAGCTAAGTCATTAGCGACCATGTCAATTTTTGCTAAGGTTTCATCACCTTTTCCAACTAAGGCAGCCCCTTTGACAGGTTCTGCGATTTTGCCATCACGAATCATATATCCTTCTGAAACGGTGAAGTTGAATTCACCCGTGGCTGGATTCACAGATCCACCACCCATTTTTTTTGCATACAAACCATATTGAGTGGCAGCAATAATTTGTTCAACAGTATGAGGACCATTTTCAATATAGGTGTTCGTCATTCTTGAAGTAGGTTCGAATTTATAGTTTTGTCTACGAGAGTGTCCATTTTGTTCAGCTTTCATGCGTCGACCATTAAATTGATCAATCATGAAACTATTCAAGACACCATCTTTGATTAATTGAACTTTTTGTGCTGGGAAACCTTCATCATCGACGTTGGTAGAACCCCAACCAAATGGAATGGTTCCATCATCAACAGCATTGACGATTGGGTTTGCGACTTGTTTACCGAGTTTGTCCCAGAAAACAGAAAGTTTCTTTGAGACCGATGACGCTTCAAATGGGTGACCACATGCTTCGTGGAAAATAACCCCACCAAAACCATTACCAATCACCACTGGCATTTTGCCGGACGGGCATTCCGCAGCACCGAGCAAGGAGATGGCACTCTTGGCAGTTTCAATTGCCATTTCTTTTAATTTAATTTTTGAAGTAAAGAAATCGAAACCATCACTGGCACCCGGTCCTTCACCAAAGTTTTCAATTTTGCCATTTTCTGCGGCAACCGCAATCATATAAAGTCTAGTGCGACGGCGTGTATCTTCTACAAATCGACCTAATGTATTGAAGATAGTCACATTTTTAACCATTTCATTTAGATACACATTCGTTCTGACGATACGCTTATCATAGGCTGCCATGGTGTCGTTAACTTCTTTAAGTAGATCAATTTTTTCTTTAACTGAAACCGTTTCCATCGGTTGAGTAGATAAATTGATAATTTCTTTCACTCTAACCTTTTCTAAAGGTTGGGGCGTTAAAACGCGTTCACCCGAAAATGCTTTTGCAACATCTTGGGCTAATTTAGTCAAACCCTTTTTGGATAAATCTGAGGTATACCCATAAGCACTTTGTAAACCCTTAAGAACCCGAATACCCACGCCATAGCCATTGGTTGAAACTCTTTCTTCAACCTTACCGTTTTCCATGGATAGATTAGAACTCACGGTGTCTTCTAAATATATTTCAGCAAAATCTGCTCCAAATGCGGTTGCTTCAAGTAGCAAAGCGCTCGCTAATTTCTTAGAAATCATATGTTTCCTCCACAATAATAAAATCATTTTAACAAGTTTTTATCGAAGTGCCTATTAATTTTTAGTTGAGATTCAAAGACTTTACACAAACCTCACAGCACATTCTGAACACTTATTAAATTATTGTGCTTTAATAAAGTTGCCTGGTAAGAATGGTTGTATATCTCCATTCTTGTTCCTTGATCGGCTTTCGATCCGCTCTCAATGAATGTGATACCAGCGCGATATGTTAATTAATTTCCTGGTTTCCAAGAATTTTTATTTTGTTTGTTATATAAATATGGTTTAATTTAAATGAACATCTTATGATGTAAGGAGAAAAAATGATGAAAATTAACAAAGTGTTACCTTTATTTGCCACTTCGCTCGTCTTGGCGGGTTGTTTAGGACCTCAAACCTACTTTTCTGATGTGTTTAATACGATGAACGATCTTTACTTTCCAACGTTAGACAATCAAAACCGCATCACGTCTAATTTTGAAGTAGAAGCCGTGTTATCAGTAGATGGTAATGTAACCACTTATGAAGCTTATCTATTTGGCACTGGAATAAAACTTGTCAGTGTATCCCCGGAAACCAACGAAGGCGTTGAAACCATAAGAACACTAACCATTGTTTATGACTATGCTGAAGGTGGTTTGTTTGCCAAACGTGAATTTGCGAACACTCCAAACCAAGTAGATAAAGTTTTTGATGCCTTTGATGAAAATACGTTTGATATGTTTGATACTGCTGTAGATACAGCGAATTCTGTATTATCTGAAGAAACGAAATCCATTATTAATAACCAAGCAACCAATCTCATCATTGGTGGTCAACCAGAAACCCAAGATGTCAAAGTATACACTTTACCAGTGGGTAACTTTATTGATTTAGCTAGTTTTGAAAGTACAGTAGGCTTTGTACCTACGGATTTAGACGTGGTCGTATCCTTTACCACTAGTACCAATGAAGGCGAAATCAGTATCAGCGCCTCTGGTAACGACAAAGTCTATGAAGCCACCATTACCTTTCGAAACCCCGATGCACTAGTACCATCAAATTACTTATTAAGTGATACTGAAAAAGCCACATACGAAGGCTTTGTAGCTTAAATAACTAAATAAATAACCGGTCAACACAAGGCCGGTTTTTTTATTTGAATCTTATCGACGAAGGTCTTTTACAACTGCAACTGGATGAAGCTTGTTTTTTAGTTGAATTAAGCCAAAACCAATTGCACCAAAAATGAGCACTAATAGAACTACAATCCCAACGAAGATGAACAAGTTTCCATAGTTATTAGGGTTAACAAAACCATAATTAAAAGCCGGTTCACCATCTCTAAAGGTAAAGTTCAAGCCGATAATAGTGTGAAAAATAAAGTACACAAATGGATAGATCAATACGGTGATCGCGGTTTTGTTTTTGAGTTCACCATTTCCTGGAATCATCAAGAACACCATACTCATTAAAACCGTGGATAGGTTGTGGTTGAGTAATTCCGAAAGGCTTGAGATTGGATTCCATTGTCCTTGAAGAACAGGGTTTAAGACAAAGAAGACAATTAAGAAGACGATAAGGGTATTCACTGTGATAATAATCACAACAATCTTTTTGGTTAACCAGTTCACAACGCCCTCCCAGTTGAACACCTTACCCAAACCATATGTCACAGACCATGCAGCGACCATCACATTAGTTTGATAGGTAAAGAGATACCAGAATCGCCACCAATCATCGGTTGGATCTAGCAAGAAATCTGCGACAAATTTTTCAATTAAAACGCCTGTTAACAATAAACCATAGGCGAGAATCACATAAGTAAGCCAATGTTGCTTGAGGGTTAGTTTCATAAAACCCCTCCTTTTACTTCCATCATTATAAAACTTAACTATTTTTTTACAAACACGCTCTTTTTCGTTGCAACCTTCCTAGAAGGATGTTAATATTTTTAAGCACTTACTTTAAATCCAAAAGTGATTTAAGGCGGAAGGGAGCACATCCAATGAAACAAGGCATCCACCCAAACTATAAGCAAGTTAAAGTCACTTGCATTAGCTGCGGTAACACCTTTGAAGCGGGATCGATTCTAGAAGAAGTTCGGGTTGACACATGCGCAAACTGCCACCCATTCTTTACTGGTAAAGATCGCAACACCAAGATTGACGGTCGTGTTGATCGCTTTAACAAACGTTACGCGAAAAAGTAAATTAAAGTATCAAAACCACTTTCTAAGAAGAGAGTGGTTTTTTTCTTTATAATAAGAACCATGAAAACAAAATTCTATATCACCACTCCGATTTATTATCCTAGTGCAAAATTACACATTGGTCACGCATACTCAACTGTGGTCACGGATGTCTTTGCCCGTTACAAACGTTTAGCAGGTGTTCCTACTTATTTTTTAACTGGAACCGATGAGCATGGACAGAAGATTCAAGAAACTGCAGAGAAAAACGGGAAATCACCACAACAATTTGTGGATGATGTTGTGGTCGGCATTAAAGACCTTTGGACCAAGATGCATATTAGTTACGATGATTTTATTCGCACGACAGAAACACGTCATGAAAATGTTGTTCAGCAAATTTTTAGTCAACTCTTAAAACAAGACGATATTTATCTTTCTAAGTACCAAGGTTGGTACTGTACGTATTGTGAATCCTTTTGGACCGATACTCAAATTGGTGAAGCGAAAGTTTGCCCAGATTGTAAGCGAGCCGTTCATCCAGAAGCCGAAGATTCTTATTTCTTTAGAATGAGTAAGTATGCAGATCGCTTAATGGATTATTATCAAAAAAATCCTTTGTTTATTACCCCAGAATCTCGTAAGAATGAAATGATTAATACGTTTATCAAACCAGGACTTGAAGATCTTTGTGTGTCGCGAACCTCTTTTTCTTGGGGTGTTAAAGTAAAAGAAGATCCACGGCATGTGGTGTATGTTTGGTTAGATGCCCTGACGAATTACATTACCGCACTCGGTTATGGCAGTGCGAATCCATCCTTATATGAAAAGTTTTGGAAAGATCCACAATCCGAAGTCATTCATATTGTGGGTAGTGATATTACAAGATTCCACGTCATCTATTGGCCCATCTTTTTAATGGCACTCGGTTTACGTTTACCCGATCGCGTTTTTGCCCATGGATTATTAATGATGAAAGATGCGAAAATGTCGAAATCTAAAGGAAACGTTATTGACCCTTTACCACTCATGGAAAAATATGGTGTTGATACCGTTCGTTATTATTTGGTGAGAGAAACTGTATTTGGTGGTGATGGTCAATTTAGTCCAGAGCAATTTGTGGAACGTGTTAACACGGATTTAGCAAATGATTTTGGTAATTTACTCAATAGAACCATTAACATGGTGAATAAATATTTCCAAGGTGTCGTTCCTGATTACGATGCCCCTATTTCAGAATTTGATCGTCAATTGGCTTCTTTAACGAGTCAAACCATTGAAGATTATCAAACCTTGATGAATCAGCTTTTGATTACGGAAGCCTATGCCAAAGTTAACCAATTGGTTGCCCGCGCGAATAAGTATATCGACGAAACGCAACCGTGGAATTTAGCCAAAGATCCAAGTAAATTAAAATCTTTGCAAGTCGTGATGCATCAATTGATTTATTCGTTATATGTGGCAGGCACGCTATACCAACCTATTTTGGTCACAACCTCGGATGCATTCTTTCTTCAACTTGGTGTGAAAGAAAAACCATCGATTCAATCAGCTTCCAAGCCCAATGTAGTCAATGGATTAAAACTGAATCCACCAACCCCACTCTTTCCCAGATTAGATCCTTTAATTGAAGTTCCTTATATTCAGTCAACGATTCTTAAAAAATAACTAAGATTTAATCTTACTTTTGATATTACTCGTATCAATAATTGGCATTTCAATGGTGCGATTGTTTTTCTCATCAATGGTGTCCACCACACTAAAGGGTGTGTTTTGAATGATTTGATATAAGTGATCCATGGTATGGAAGTAAGGATAAATTAAATCAGCTTCCGAAAAACTAAATTCCAAATCGTGCACTAACTTTTCGTGTAATTCAAATAAACCTTCAAAGGACGTTAGGCGAGCATCTTTTTTGAGTTGATGATCCACATAATGCTTTGTCATCACCATTTCTTCAATGCTCATGGGAATGTAACCTTGGGTCATTTGATTGGCTGTCCAACGCAAGTGTTCTTGACGAGCAAGTAAGTTGCGAATTTTTTTTGCGACAGGTTTATATCGATTTAGATCCGCATCATTTTTAGCACGAGGGTGGACTTGATGGAAGCGAGATTGTTCATCTTCATCATAACGTTTCATGAACCTTTCTTCTGATAAACCTTTGGGTTGTGGGGCTAAATCTAACCCCATCAAATTCAATTTAAAACGAAGGCTGATTGCTTCATACAGTAGGTTTTCTTTTTCTTGCGAAAGTAATGTATCAAAAGGTTTATTTGGATTGAGAGAAGCATGTATATTTTTTGCGATTTGCGTAAATACCGGATTGATGATTTGATTTAATGAATAACCATAGTCTCCGAAACCAAACGCAGTCACGTTAGGGTGTTTAAATAATTGGCTAGTTTGTTGATAATCTCTATTGAGGATTTGCACAAAGATTTGAAACTTTTGCAATCGTTTTTCGATTATCCAACTCAGAACTTGTTGAAGCACTCTGAGATTGGTGACATCGTCATCAAACGCCACAACAAAGATTTGATAATCATCATTTTTGGAAAGACTTGATGACACTCCATCTAGATAACGACCATCTTGAAAAGATGTATTGATAGTTTTTGTTTCTGCAGAAAGAGGTGGCAACGGTAAATAATCACGCTTTTGGATTGAAGGAATTGCAAATGTTTTGATAGTTCCTCCATTGACTAATGGATCACGGTAAATATGGTAGGTGATGGGGGGATTTGCATAATTGGTAAATTCTTTTCCGAAGAATTTGGAAGCTTTAGGCGGAAACTGATTGGTGACAAAGAGATGACGATAAATTTCTTCGTTGGTTTGACCAAATCCAAGTAAATGGTATTTAATGCTGACGTCTTCCAAAGTTGCTTTTTCAAAGTTGAACATCGTCTTTGGTAAATAAGAGGTTAATGGATACTCTAGAACAAGTTGTTGTGCGATTAATTGGTGGTAGGAAAAAAATCTGATTTTTTGTTTTTCTTGACTAAAAGATTCGTAAATAGGGAGATGTTGTTTATCTTGATATAAAAGATAACTTTTTAATTTGCTGTTGGGGTTTTGTTGATAGTATCGATTAAGTTTTTCTACCAGCGCCATCACGTCTGTGTCTTTGGTTAATAAACTGACGAGTGTCATTTCGTGCTTTTTTGAACCGATTAAGGATTCTACTTTTTGACTAGAAACATCAAAATTGGTAAAACCAGGTTTAAAAGCATACTTTGTATTGATTTCTTTATTTGCCAGTAGTGCTTTAGGCAACGCTACATTAATGAGTTTTGTGTGGCGGTTTTTCTTAGCTTCCTTTTCAAATGACTTCAAGAGATAAGTTAATTTATCATCATCCGCTAAAACTAAATAATGGGGTCTTCGTTGGATGAGAAAGAATCTCATTTTTAAAGCGAGATTATTAAAAAATACTGCAAAAATTAAAATATATGTGTAGCCAAATCCGATGACATGGATTGCATAGGCAGACAAAAGAAAGAGTAAGTCGTTATTGATACGATTACTAATTTCAGTGGTACGAAAAATCCCTCTTAAAATTGCGGTCGTATTACCGAAAGCTTTAAGGACTAAATCAACGGTGTTTAATGTTTCTCCATTGCCAATTAATCCATAAGTGTAAAGGGCAACACCGAGTACAATAACACCTAAAAAGAAGTGAAATTTATATTTGGCGAGATCAAGATAGATCATCGCACCAATTAGCCCCAATGTTCCAATAAATAATAATAAAGATATAAAGTCCATTATTGAATCCACCCCGCAATTTGGACACCCAAATATATTAATAAACCAGCAACAAGTAGAACCACCAATAACTTCCAGTGCGTAAAGATCCAACGAACAATCTTATAAATAAAGCCCGTTGTTCCAAAAATAAATTTGATGGGGGCTGCGATAACCTTACCCATGGTTTTAAGTAACATGGTTAAACGATGTCGAACTCTCGGTAATCTTGCTTTCTTATCTGATTCGTAAACTAAACTTAGAACTGGAACTGCATAACGATGACCCTTTTCTTGATAAGTTAAATGATAAATACTCACTTTAAATAAGGTTGTTTCTTCATAGTCATAATCTGTTCCGATTGACCTTTGAAGCATGGCTTGGCTATAGCGATAACCAAATTTGGGTCCAATAACAAGAACATAAGTATAGTTATGGGTTTGTTTTTCTTTGAGTTTGACCTGGTCATTAATTTTATAAATAGATTGATAACGATATTGTTTATAAGAGAAGAAGTTTTGGATTAAATTCCAATCTGATTTTTCACCCGTTTCAATTTTACGTGTTTCTTTTGCAATGGTTTCTTTTTTTTCTAGAGTAAACGTTTCCCCGTCTAAGGTAGGATCAACGTCAGTGGTATTGGTTACTTTTTTCGCTTGATAAACATACCGACTTTCTTGATAATTAACCTTCATTTCAACGATATCTTCAGGAACAAAATATTTTTTTTGTTTTGTATCAAAGAGGTTAAAGGCAACATAATATAGTTTAGTTGCCTTTGCTTTTAAGGATGAAATATTGCGATAAAAAAATGGTCGACCTAATAAATCCTCAACTTTGTTTTGGACTGTCGCCATGTCAATTATGTCGTAAAGCAATTCACCCTCTAGTTGGGTTTGAAAATATTTTTTTGAATCATAATAATACTGATCGTTTAAGATTCCAAAGATATGCTCTTCTTTCACTGTTGATGTGGTTCTTTTTAACACATCATCAACAAATACAAATTCGGAAATATCAAGTTTACCCGGTTTAAATGGTGTAGGAATTACATACTTGTGTACGAAGCCTTCTTCGTCTTGAATTTGAACACCATATCGATGTTTGTTGATCACAATTTCTGTTAAATATTGACCACTTTGAGGCAAATAAAAAAAGATGACTAATTCTTTTTTGTTTTCAAACAAACCTAATATGGTTGCGTGAATTAAGGATGCTTTGGTGTCGCGATATTTTTTTAAATCTAAATTGATTAGCAAAGCATCTTCGACTAAAGGAGAGTAACGATCTAATTTAAATTTATTGAGTAGGATAGTTTCGTCTTTCATGCTTTCATTATACTCGATTCAAACTTGCAAAAATTCTTAATTATTGACAATTAATTTAATAAAAATTGTCTACTCGCTATAATAAAAGTGAGGTATTTATGAAACTATATCAACATTCAAAAAACTTTATTGAGATTGCTTGGCAAGATCAACAACCAAGGCCATTCTTGCTCATTCTTCCTGGTGGTGGATATGAATACACCTCTTGGCGAGAAGCCCAACCCGTTGTAAATGCTTTTGCTAGCGAATCTTATCACACCGGAATCTATTATTATCGAGAAGAGAAACTCCTCCATCCTCACACCCACATTGAAACAAAAGAATTAATTGAACAATTAAGAAAAGATTCCCGAGTCAATAAAATTTATCTTGTTGGTTTTTCTGCAGGTGGACATTTTGCTGCAACCATCATGACGTATTACCCACAACTGGTAAATGCGGGGGTGCTAGCCTATGCACCCATTACTTCCGACATTAAATACCGACATCTAGGATCTTTAATGAATTTATTGGGACCTGATATTACAAAAGAAAAAGCCGCTGAGGTTTCTTTAGACTTACACGTGACAAAGGAAACCCCACCATGTTTTATTTTTCACACTCAAGATGATGCGATTGTCCATGTTGAAAATGCCCTAATGTTTGCGGAAGCACTAAGAAAGAACAAAGTTCCGTTTGCCCTTCATGTTTATCCAGAAGGACTTCATGGTTTCTCCGTTGGTAGTGACGATGTCGCATATAGTGAATACTCCCTTGAGGAATTTCATCAACGTTTTGCCTATATGAAAGAATGGGTTGAACTCGCAAAGAAGTTTTTACGTAGATATTAGTCCTTAAATTTCACGCCGTTCGCATCACGATCAATCTCACCGGTGAAAATTTGAATACCTTCAATAAAAGCCCATAACCAAGCAATAATCGGTCCGATAATCAAGATAGAACCAACAGTGCTTAAAATTAACTGAATAATTCCGCGTTGAGTGTATCCTAAATAAAAATTATGAATACCTAATCCACCAACAAAGATAGCAAGCAAACCTGCAACAAGTTTGGATTTCGGGTCTTGCATCGGGTTTGAATTAGGATTGCTTTCATTAGACTGTTGACGTTTAATATCCTTTTCATCCATCACTTCTGGTTGAATTGGTTTTTCTTTGGTTTGGAATGGATTGTTCATGTCCGCGCCACACCAACCACAAAACTTGGTTTTATCTTGGGTTTCTCTACCACATTTTGGACATTTCATTCTAAGTACCTCTACACAAAGTATAATATGAATGCATGCAAATTAAAGTTATGACCTTTAATCTTAGAATTGATGTACCCGTCGATGGCCCTCATCAGTGGCGATTTCGCATTCCCTCAGTTCTTGCAATGATTGAAAAGCACAACCCCGATATCTTAATGCTTCAAGAAACAACACCAGATATGCTTGCGGATATCAAACAATTAGAAAATAAATACGGCTATTATTACATGGGTCGTAATCAAGATTTACAAGGTGAAGGCTGTCCGATTTACTACAAGAAACAAGATTATCGAATCAAGGCCGCAGATACTATTTGGTTAAGTCAAACTCCGAGAACCCCAGGATCAATGGATCCTGAAGAAGGTTTTCCAAGAATTGCATCAATGGTCGTCTTACAACACACCGATGGAAAACTATTTCGGTTCTTGAACACCCATTTAGCTTATCGTTCTTCGAGAGCGAAAGATATCAATCTAAAAGTTTTATTTGATTTCATACAATCCTTTCCAGAAAGGATTCCAACCATTTTGGGTGGAGATTTTAACGAAGATGCAGCTAAAATTAAGAAATATATGCCACGCGATTTACAATTTGCACCATCGTTTGATTTAGGAAATACATATCATGAATTTAAAGGTGGAGATGGTTTTTCCCAAATTGATTACCTCCTTTATCAAGAAGGCTTACAATCGAAAGATGTTATGGTGGATCGTAGTCAATTCTTTCAACAATTACCATCTGACCATTATCCGATCATAGGAGTCTTTACATTATGAACCCCAGTCGACACATCAAAGGCGTTTGTATCGACTATACCCACGATGGCAAGGGTGTTGTTAAACACGAGGGTTTGCCAATCTTTGTCCCGTATTTACTCATGGGAGAAGAAGCTGAAATTCTGATTACTAATAATCGTGGAAAATATGCAGAAGGTAAAATCACCAAACGTTTAACCACATCACCACAACGCGTCACCCCACCCTGCCAATATTATGAAGTGTGTGGTGGTTGTCAACTCCAACACCTTTCCTATCAAGAACAACTCAAGATGAAGAAGATGAGGGTCGCAGAAGTGTTAAGACGCATGGGTGACTATAACGGTAAAGTGGATGACATCGTTCCCAGTGAAAAACCAATGCATTATCGCAACAAGGTTCAATTTCCTTTTGGGCATGATGAGCGTGGCAATTTAATTGCCGGTCTCTATCAACAAGGCAGTCATCGGATTATAGATATTGATGAATGCTTAATCGAAAATACCGAAGCTGATCAAATTGTTCGTTTGGTCAAAAAACTTTGTATTGAACACCACATTGAAGCCTATGATCAAAAATATCGAAAAGGCTTTATCCGGCATGTGATGGTAAGAAAAGGGATTGTTACCAATCAACTGATGGTGGTTCTTGTCACCGGTAAAATAAATTTTCCCGAAAGAAAAATCTTTGTTGATGCGCTTTTAAAAGCTTTTCCTAATATTCGCACGATTGTTCAAAACATAAATCCTGAATTTACCGATGTTGTATTAGGATACCGAGAACATATTTTATATGGGGACGGTTATATTGAAGACGAATTATCAGGACTTAAATTTAAGATTGCAGCAAAATCTTTTTTCCAAGTGAATCCTTTTCAAACCGAAAAACTTTATGCTCGAGCATTATCGATTGCAAACCTTACACCAACCGATGTGGTACTAGATGCTTATTCCGGAGTCGGCACCATTACGTTACTAGCGGCAAAACAAGCCAAGCACGTGACTGGTGTTGAGATCGTTAGAGACGCAGTGTTGAATGCGATTGAAAATGCCAAGTTAAATGAAATTAGAAATGTTTCCTTTATTGAAGCGGATGCTGCCCCTTACTTAGTGGAACGTGCCGCAAAAGGCAAAACATATGATGTGTTATTTGTAGATCCACCTCGCAATGGTTGTGATGAGGCATTTTTAAAATCGGTAAAAGTGATTAAACCAAAACGATTTGTTTATATATCTTGTGATCCATCATCATTAGCAAGAGACATCAAATATCTATCGGATACCTATGAAGTAAAATATGTTCAACCGGTTGATATGTTTTCGCAAACCTACCATGTGGAGACCGTTGTGCTTCTCACTTTAAAAAAATGAAATTTCAAAAAACGCATAAGAGCTATATTCTTTTCATCCTATCTTTTTTAACACTTATTTTGATTAGTCACTATGGTTTTTATGCGGTCACTGACGATATGTATTTAAATTATGAATTGCTCAATATTTTTCCTGTCGTTCATATGGTTTGGGGTCTTTGGTTTATCACTTTTTCCTTGTTTTTGATTTTCCAACTAAAGAAAAACAAATATCTTATTGTGCCACTTGTTATCTTCTTTTCTCTTGCTAACCTTTTAGTAGGAATCCTTCGTCTTGATCGACATTTCGAGATGATAAAAAATGATAGCCACAAAATTTACGTTGAGCAATATCAGTTTTTGTGGTTAAGAACTTATTATTTTTACTATGAAGTGAATTCTTTATATTCCATTTATATAGACTTTGTAAACGAGGATGATGATTCTCAAGCTACTTTTGAACTTGTAGGTGATGAACTAATTTTACGGGAGTTTCAATCTGAACCCTATACGCTTTATGAAGAAAAAACTATCGATTTGTTATCATTAGCAGGATGAAACGAAAGAGGATTGTTGTCAAACCATACAACCCAACATGGAACTGGTCTTTTTTGTTGATTCGCAAACGATTACAAAGGGTTTTACATACCGCTGATGCACTCATTCATCACATTGGAAGCACCGCAGTTGAAGGGCTTCCTGCGAAACCCATTATTGATATTGATATAGAAATTAAATCCATCCAATCCTTTGAAGAAACCAAACAAAAATTTTATCGATTGGGTTATCACCATATTGGTGATCAAGGAATTAAAGGACGAGAAGTATTTAAATTAAAAAAATGGAACCTTCTTCCTAAACACCATCTGTATGTCTGTGTA
>Ga0172372_10008037_pt1 | contig 14060 bp, 13 predicted proteins | sample LakKiv5m_2_FD_114544 | JGI IMG/M metagenome (GOLD analysis project Ga0172372, IMG submission 114544) | Freshwater microbial communities from Kabuno Bay, South-Kivu, Congo - kab_092012_9.5m | ecosystem: Environmental > Aquatic > Freshwater > Lake | place: Democratic Republic of the Congo...
TACTTCTAAAAACCCCAGAGACAAGGCATGCCTAATTTTTAACACCGGAGTTTACTCCTGTAAATGAGGATGTTAAAAATTTGGCATAACGCAGTATATGGGGTTTTTAGAAGTACCCTAAACTTTATTAAACAAGAACTTTACTCAACAAAAAACCCTCGCCTGTTCAGGCGAGGGTTTTTTTCGTAGCGCCGGCAGGACTCGAACCTGCGACCTCCGGGTTATGAGCCCGACGAGCTACCAACTGCTCTACAGCGCGATGTGGAGTGCAAAAGTAGTACAGAAAAATGGAATAAGCGGCAAATCGCCAAAAAAAACCGCGGGCGTGGAAAAAACCGCCTTAATCCAGGTACAGAACACCGACGGAGTGGGCCGGCACGCTGCCTTCTGCCCGCTTGATCTGGACGGTGGTCGGCTCACCGAGTATGTCGTCGCTCTGGAGAAAGTGCACTTCGCCCGAAAAAGGAAGCTTAAGCGGAGCCGCAGACCGGTTGTAGTACACGACGGCCTCGCCGCGTTGGCCCTGAACCCGCAGCCACTGCGTTTCTACGTTGTCACCCCGGCCGGCTTCCAGGATCGGGCGACCGTCCATGACGGTGAACAGGCGGTAGGCGATCCCCTCCGGCGAGAGGCCCACCGTGTTGCCTTCGTAGTACAGCAGCCCGCCCATTTTCTCGGCATAGAGGTTCTGGAAAGTGACCAGCTCCACCACGTTATCGCGGTAAGACGCGTTGATCTGGCCCATGGCGATCAGGGTCTTGGCCACGTCGTAGCACGCTGCCATGGAGTAACCCGCCCCGGCGATGGATTTGCGCAAGGCCCATTCGGTCAGCAGGATTTTGGCGTCCGGGTAGAGCGATCGGTAGAAATCCACTTCGGTTTTCTTCAGCTCCTCGTAGTAGTTGCGCGACAATGGATAGCTGAGCTTGCGGCGCAAGGCGTCATCGCGGTCCTGCAGTTCTTTGCCCTCGATGTCCCACTGGCTGTAGCGGTGCCGGCTGATGCCCCTTCCCTCGAGCTGTCCCCGGCGCACGCGGTCAGCGCCCATTTCGTTGAAAATGCGGTCGGAAAGCGCCTTTTTTTCGCCCAGGTTGGCCTTGTCGCCCATGGTTTCGGGGTCCAGCATGTCGGGAAAGGCATAGGCCGGCGGCGTGCCCACGTAGGCCAGGGGCAGGTTCCGGGCCTCGGCAAAGGTTTCGAGCTCCTCTACCCAGTCCCAATACAGAGCGAAGGCCTTCTCGACCCTGGTGCGGGCGTCGTACGAGGCCGCGCGGGGGTCGCGCTGTTGCAGCTGCTCCTGCCAGGCTTTGAGGTCAGACGGGCTGTTCATTTCGTTGCCCGCTTCTAGCCAGAGCACCTTGCCGCCGGCCGCTGCCGCGTCATCCAGGAAGGCCGCCAATTCGGAGAAGGGCATGTAGGGGTTGGCCACCACCACCAGCTCTTTGGCGGGGCTGGTCCGAACCATGTTGATCCAGTCGCGGTAATGGTTGTTGGACTCCGGGGAGCGTTTTTTGCCGGATTTTTGGGCTTCGGTAATGTCGGGGTAGTCTGCCGCCGCTTTGCTCCAGCCGTGGCCGGCGTAGTCCGGGTCGCGGGCGGGGTCGCCGTAGCGGCTGAAGGTGGAGCCCGAGCCGCTGATGCCCCGGGTCAAGGTGATGCCCAGTTCGCTCAGGGCCGGATACTCGTAGAAAAACTTGCCCCCAACCTGCCGTTTTTTCATGAAAACGCCCTGCACATTGGCGCCCATGCGGGGTGCGAGGGCCAGCCCTTCCGCGCTGCCCGTGCGGGCCTGCTCGGTCGAAGGGCTCCCCGCTCACGCAGCTGGTGAGTTGAGGTTGCAAGAAAGGGGGAGCAGCGCAAGCAAGAGGCTGATCGTCAGGGTTGCCGCGGTGGCAAATCGTATGGGAGAATGCATGGCTAAAGCTTGTTGGGTAGCGGAATAAGGTGAACTCCCTGCGGCCAAAGATACCTCTGCCGGGGCCGACGTACCTTTGGGGCATGGAGCAGGATGCCCTTTCGCCCGAAAAGCCATCGGACAATCAGCCGGGCACGGAGCCGGAAATTCGGCTTGACCCTCAAACCGGAGCGGCCCCGAAGCACTACGCCGGGTTCATCAACATCATCGGCCGGCCGAACGTGGGCAAAAGCACGCTGACCAACGCGCTGGTGGGCGAAAAGCTCAGCGTGATCACACCCAAGGCCCAGACCACACGGCACCGCATCTTCGGGCTGGTCAACGGCGAGGACTACCAGATGGTGTTTTCCGATACGCCGGGCATCATCCGGGAGCCCATGTACAAGCTCCAGGTGCAAATGAACGAATATGTCCGTTCCAGTTTTCTGGATGCGGACGTCATGCTGCTGGTCACTGAACCGGGCGAGACCTTCACAGACGATGACCCCACCCTGGAACGCCTGGGCAGGCTCGAGATTCCGCTGCTGGTGCTGATCAACAAGGCGGACAAAAGCGAACCGGAGACCCTCAAGGCCCTGCACGAACAATGGCAGCTGCGCTTTCCCAAGGCCGGGGTGCGCATCATCGCCGCCAAATCGGGCGAAGGGGTGGCCGACCTTAAAACGCACCTGCGGTCGCTGCTGCCGGAACATCCGGCATATTTTGACAAAGACACCTGGACCGACCGGCCAGAGCGCTTTTTCGTGACGGAGATTGTGCGGGAGAAGATTTTGCTCCACTACAAGCAGGAGATTCCCTATTCGGTGGAAGTGGCCGTGGAAACTTTTCAGGAGTCCGAGGCCATCATCCGCATCCGGACGCTGATTTTCGCCAACCGGCAGAGCCAAAAGGCCATCCTGATCGGCCGAGAAGGCCAGGCCCTCAAGCGGGTAGGCATGGCGGCGCGCCAGGATCTGGAGGCCTTTTTCGACAAACAGGTGCACCTGGAGTTGTTCGTCAAGGTGCGCGAAGGCTGGCGGGACAAAGAGGCCGACCTGCGCAGTTTTGGGTACGACGGCTAAGCCGCCACCCGCAATGCCCCATTTCGACCTACCTTTGCAGGCCGGAGCGATCGGCGGCGGGTAGAGGCCAAAGCCTGCACCCCAGCCACACGCGCCACCCGGACCGGACCCCCATTGCCCACGCCATGCCCCAGTTTACCGTAGCCATTGTAGGAAGACCCAACGTGGGCAAATCCACGCTGTTCAACCGCCTGCTCGGTCAAAAGCAGGCCATCGTGGACGACATCAGCGGCGTAACCCGCGACCGTCAATACGGCCTGGCGGAGTGGAACGGGCGCACCTTCAACCTCATTGATACGGGCGGTTTTGTGCCGCGCTCCGACGATGTGTTTGAAGCCGCCATCCGCGAGCAGGTGCAGATTGCCATTGACGAGAGCCAGGTGGTGCTCTTTATGGTGGACGTGACCACGGGCATGACCGACCTGGACGCCGAGATGCTGGAGTTGCTGCGCCGGTCGCCCAAAAACGTGATCGTGGTGGTGAATAAGGTGGACAACCACCAGCGCCTGCTCGACGCCTCCGAGTTTTACGCCATGGGCATTTCGTCCATGCATTTTCTTTCGTCCATTTCCGGTTCGGGGTCAGGCGAATTGCTGGACGAAATCGTGCAGCTGTTGCCGGCGGAAGACACCGACGACGGCACCGAACACCTGCCCCGCTTTGCCATCATCGGGCAGCCTAACGTAGGAAAATCTACGCTGGTGAACGCCCTGCTCGGCCAGGAGCGCAACATCGTCACGCCGATTGCCGGCACAACGCGCGATGCCATTCACACGCGCTACCAGCTGTTCGGCAAGGACTTCCTGCTCATCGACACCGCAGGCCTTCGCAAAAAAGCCAAGGTGCACGAAAACCTGGAGTTCTACTCGGTGATCCGCGCCATCAAAGCCATCGACGAATCGGATGTGTGCATCCTGCTCGTGGACGCCCAGGTGGGCATGGAATCGCAGGATGTAACCATCTTCAGCATGGCCGAGCGCAAACGCAAGGGCGTGGTCATTCTGGTGAACAAGTGGGACGCGGTGGAAAAAGACGCCAATACCCACCTCGATTACCAGGCGCGGATCCAGAAGCGCATCGCGCCCTTCACCGATGTGCCGATTCTGTTCGTATCCGCGCAGGAGAAACAGCGCATTTTCCAGGCCATGGAAGAGGCCCTGGCTGTGGCGGAGCGCCGCCGAACGCGCATTTCTACCTCCAAGCTCAACGACTGGCTGGGCGATGTCACGGCCAAACACCACCCGCCATCGGTCAAAGGAAAGTATATTCGCATCAAGTACATGACGCAGTTGCCCGGGCATACGCCTTCCTTCGCCCTGTTCTGCAACCACCCCGATGACGTAGCCGATTCGTACCGCAACTACCTGGAAAACCAGTTGCGGGAGGCCTTCCCGCTGCGCGGCGTACCGATTCGCCTGCATTTCCGCCAGAAGTAAACCGGGCGAAGGGCCCCTGCGCTTTGGGCAAGGGTTCGGCTGTTTGGCTATGGTTTCGCTGGTTGCCGATGGTAATGGCGGTTGCCGATGGCCTTGGTCGATTCCGTGGCCTTGCACTTTTTTTTACCTCAAGATCTCCCTACCCATGAAAAAGCGATTTTTTGCTCCCCTGCCGTTGGTCCTTGCCTTGTGCATGGCGCTGCTGGTTTCCGGTTTGTTTGCCGGATGCGCAGGAAAAACGGAAGAAACCGAGACGGAAGAAACCCTCACGGAAGTGCCGGCTGACGCCGCAGATGACCTGGATGACGCGGGCTCCAGCACCTTCGGCGATGAGCTGACGGACGAAGAAGTGGAGGACGCCCTGCTCGGCGACGACAAGGAGGGCAAGTAAGGCGCGGGTGAAACGCGCCCAAGCGCAGCACCCTACTGAATCAACTGGCGCGCTTCGCCAGATCGCAGGAGTTCGTAGGCCTTCTGAAATTCGGGATCCAGCCCGTGGAAAACCGGGTAAAAACCTTCGTTCTTCCAGGCCTGCCGGGCTACCTGGGCTTTGATGGCCGTTTCAATCCAGGGGCGGATGCGCTCGCGTTGCGCAGCATCAGGCAGAAGGTTGCTGGCCGCCACCCGACTGACAAAGCGCTCCCACTGGGCTGGGCTGATGCGGTATTGCCGGTTGAACTCCGCAACGCTGCCGTAGGCTTCCACGTTGGCCTGTTCCCTTCCGAACAGGTCATAGGCAAAGCGCTGCAACTGGCCGGAATTGTACAGGCGGTAGAACGCTTTTCGGTCCGGGGTTGTGTCCAGGGGCAGGACCAGGTTGGGCAGAATGCCGTAATCCGCTTTGGCCGATTCCCCGGGGTTCCCCTCCTCCCCGATCGTTTCCAGCCGGTCCAGGTATTCTTCGTAGTACGCGTCGACGCCATTCTCGTAAGGACGCTGGATGCAGCGCCCGTTGGGCGTATAGTACCGGGCCACGGTGAGGCGAATGGCCGAGCTGTCACTTAGGCTGAAGATCTCCTGCACGAGGCCTTTTCCAAAGGATCGGCGGCCCACAACAGCGGCGCGCTTGTGGTCCTGCAAGGCTCCGGCCACAATTTCACTGGCGGAAGCAGAGCCCTCGTCGATGAGCAACACCAGATCGCCCTGCTCAAAGCGGCCCTGGCTGCCGCTCATGAATTCCTCGCGGCGAGCGGTTTTGCCCTCGGTGTACACGATCATTTTCTTGCCGCCCAGCAATTCGTCGGTCAACCGCGTAGCGGCAATCAGGTAGCCGCCAGGATTCCCGCGCAGGTCCAGGATCAGGCTTTTCATGCCCTGGCCTTTGAGCTTGTCCAGTGCACCGTTGAATTCCTCTACCGTGGTAGCGCTGAATCGGTTGAGTTTGATGAACCCAACCTGGTCATCGACCATGTAGGAAACATCCAGGCTGTACAGGGGAATCTGATCGCGGACAATGTTGAAGCGCAACAGGTCGCTTTCGCCGTTTCGGCGCACTTCGATCTTGACGGTTGTGCCTTTGGGACCACGAAGCAGGTTGCGCACCTGATCTTCGGTGATGCCTACGCCCGCCACCACGCTGTCTTCGACTTCGATGATCCGGTCGCCCGAGCGAACGCCCAACGACTCCGAAGGGCCTCCGCTGATGGGCGAAACCACCAGAATGGTATCGCGGATGATGTTGAACTCGATACCAATTCCTTCGAAATTGCCTTGCAGGTTCTCGGTTTCCGCCTGAAGGCTGCTGGCGGGTATGTAGCCGGAATGCGGGTCCAGCCTCTTGAAGATGTCTTCGATAACCTCATCGCGGTCCAGGTACTCGCGCACCAGGCTGCGCATGAGCGCATCGGTGCTGAGCGTATCGACGTAGTTGTAGTCGATGTAGCCCAGAATTTCCTCCAACCTGCTGCCTTCGCTTGCAGCAAAAAGAGCCGGCTTGCCCGATGTGGCCGGGCTCAGCCGTAAACCGATGGTTACTCCAATCAGGAGGACCAGAACAAACAAAAAGGGCAAGAGCGTCCGAAAAGATAGGTTCACAGGATTTGCGCTTGGGGGAAGGGGTCAGCCGGCAGACAAAGAGCAAAGTTAGCGATGAATATTGGGTCGTGGGGGCTGTCCGCTGCAGCCTTGCCCGTGTTACCTTCGCGTCATGAAAGCGTACCAAGCCAACGTGTTGAACGCCCTGGTCCTGATCCTGGTGGGACTCTGGGGTTATTTGTCCGAAGCCGCCGTCGACCGATCGCCGACAGCCCTGATTCCCGTGGCTTTCGGGGTCATCCTGCTGGCCATGACCAGCGGCATTAGGAAAGAGAACAAGGTGATCGCCCATATTGCGGTAACGCTGACGCTGTTGGTGCTGGTTATGCTGGCTGCCATGCCGCTTCCGGCCCGCATTGCCGCAGGCGACCAGATGGGCATTTTCCGCATCATCCTCATGATTTCGGCATCTACCCATGCCATGATTGCATTCGTCCAGAGTTTTATCGCCGCCCGGAAGGCCCGGCGCTGACGCACCCTTCCGCATGCGCGTTACGGAACAAGCCTCGGAGCATCGGCACCTGGAGCGGCAGAGCACGCGTCAGTTGCTCGAAGGCATGAATGCGGAAGACCGCCGTGTCCCCGAGGCTGTGGCCGGGGCCCTTCCCCAGATTGAGGCGCTGGTTGAAACCGTTGTGGACCATTTGCTGGCCGGCGGGCGGCTCTTTTACCTGGGCGCCGGAACCAGTGGGCGACTGGGCGTCGTGGATGCCTCGGAGTGCCCGCCCACGTTTGGCGTCCCTCAAGGGCTGGTTATCGGCCTCATTGCGGGTGGCGACGGGGCCATTCGCCAGGCGGTGGAGTTCGCCGAAGACGATGCCGATGCGGGTTGGCGCGATCTGCAGGCTTTCGGGGTTTCCCAGGCCGATGTGGTCGTGGGAATTGCCGCGTCCGGTGGCACGCCCTATGTGGTTGGAGCACTGCAACACGCCCGGGCAGCCGGCATCACGACGGGCTGTGTGGTGTGCAATCCCGCCAGCGCGGTCGCTTCAGCCGCCGATTTTCCGGTCGAAGTGGTGGTAGGTCCGGAGTTCGTAACGGGATCTACCCGCATGAAAGCCGGAACAGCCCAGAAGCTGGTGTTGAACATGATCAGCACAGCCGCCATGATACGCCTGGGCCGGGTGCAGGACAACCGGATGGTGGACATGCAACTGAGCAACCAGAAACTCGTGGACCGCGGCACCCGTATGGTCATGGAGGGAACCGGATTGAGTCAGGAGCGCGCCCTGGCGCTGCTCCTGGAACACGGAAGCGTCCGGGCCGCTGTTCAGCATTACCAACGTCCATAGCGGAAAATAAAACCCGTGCACACCCTCGAACCCTTTTACAATTGGCGGCAGTATTACGAGCCCGATGAAGACACGGCATCACCGTTCTACCGGGAAGAGGATGCCCCTTCCTTCCAAGGAAAATTAATTTATAATTATGTTTTAAATCCTGAATGGGAAGATTTTGGCTCGCAGACGCTGTACCTGAAAATCCTGTTTGCGGATTACGACCGCGGTTTTGCGGTGTTGGAAATGATGGGCGAATGGAACGATTGCCTGCACAACGACGTGATGTATTTCAAGCGAGATGTCATTGAACCCCTGGAAGCGGAAGGCATCCGCCACTTTATTCTGATCGGGGAAAACGTGCTCAATTTTCACGCTTCGGACGATTGCTACTACCAGGAATGGTTTGATGAAACGGTGGAAAGTGGGGGCTGGATCGCCGCCATTAATTTCCGCGACCACGTGCGGGATGAAATGGAAACCGTGGACATTCCCCAGTATTTTTTAATGAACGCAGAGGTCATCAACTGGCGAACCTTTACTCCCTGGCAGTTCTTTGAACTGGTGGATCAGGCGGCTACACGGCGACTTTCCCAGCCGGGCTGGAATCCGGACTATGGTCAGGATTAGCACCCACCCAGGATGGTTGGGAGAATCCTGGAGAGGGATAAATTACCCATAGCGCCGCAAAAAAGGCGATGGGTAAAGCCCCCATCTGACGCTCGAGCATCGCTTCGCTGAGCATGGCCATGGCCAGAAAGACCATCGCCGCGGTGCGTTCCGGCTGCCGATTTCGCCAGCCGTCCAGCCCGAGTTGGCCGAGCAGCAGCAACAACAACAATAAACCAGGAAGCCCCAACATCAGCCAGGTCTGCAGGTATTGGTTGTGCGCATTGAAGGCGGCGTCAACCCCAACCTGGAAACCCCGCTTGCTGTAGGTTTCCACCAAGTTTTCCCGCACCGAACCGGTGCCGTACCCGGAAAGGGGTTCGTGGAGCAAGGTTTGCCAGGCCCCTCGCCAAATTTCAAGGCGCAGGGATGCCGTGCCTTCCTGGACCGAAACTTCCCCGGTATCTGACAAGCTCTGCATGCGCGCCCGATTGTTGGGCAGGCCAAAGCTGATGACCAAACCGAGCAGAAGCACCCACAACAGCGTACCTGCAAATCTTCTCTGCTGTCCCTGCAACCACCACAACCAAACCGTATAGCCCACATAGGCAATCAGAAAAGCGGCCAGGGTTCCTCTAGAATTTAGTAGAAATAAATATATAATTAATAAACTAAATACAAGACTTTGCAGAAAACCGGGTTTTGGCCGGTCCCTGCTCTCGGCCAGCAGCAGGAGAACGCCAAGCCCCGCATACAGCGTGCAATAGGCCGGATGTAGGTTGAGCCAGGCAATCAGTTCGCCATAGCTAAACACATCGGGGTCAGCGCTGCGGGTGAACCGGACCATGGCCCGGAGCAGGCTCATGACCATAGCCAGAAGGTTCCCAGCTAAAAAAGCGCGGACAATCCGGTTGTACTGGTGACCCAGCATGCTGTTCACCGGGCGGGTGAGCACCATCAGCGGCACCAGAAAGAGCGAAAGCTGGACGCGCAAAACATCCCATCCCGACTCGGGTGCCGAACTCCAGCTCAAGCCTAAAACAGCCAGGACATAAAACAGAAAAATCGGGAGGCCCCGGGTTAGCGTTTGCTTCTGAGGAATGCGCAGGTTCCAGCGTCCGGCAAGCAGCCATGCGCAAAAGGCCAGAAACATAGCCCAGGCACTGGCGCTCGGATTCAGGGGGATCAACAGCGCAACCAGCACCAGAGCAGCGCTGAAGAGGCTGCCCAGAAAATCAGAGAAGATGCGAAAGACTTTCAAGAGTCTAAGCGCTTGCGGTTGGTGAGGTAATGCCAGAGGGTCCAGCCGGATAAAACCTGAAACAGGGCCAGATTTTGAATGTAAAAAACCTTGCGGCTCTGCGGAAAGAAAAATGGTGCAATGTGGTAACTCAACACCTGCGCAAAGAGTGTAGCCCAGGCCGCCCCGGTAATCCCGTACCGGGGTATCATCCACAGATTGAGCACGACATTAAGCGAGGCCCCAAGGAGAACTGCCAGCATAAAGTAATACTGCTTGTCTTCAGCAATCAGCCATTTCTCGGCAGCATGCCCCATGAACACAAAGAGTGCCGCCGCCACATGAATGGTAAGCACCGGTGCAGCAGGAGCATAAGCCGTGCCAAAAATGATCTGGATGATGCTGTCCGAAAATGCCCAGGTCAACAAGATGAGCACCACCGCGATGTAGATCAGCAAGTGGTACAACCGGGCCATTCGCTTCCGAAACAACTCCTTGTCTTTCTTTGCGGCGCTGAGAATGGCCGGGAAAAGGGAATTGGTCAGGACAAATGGAATGGCGTACGTCGCGGTAGAAAGTCGAACCGCCGCGTTGTACCAGCCCACCTCTTTGTTTTCGCCCAAAAACTTCAACATGACCTGATCAATCTGCATGTAAATGGTGAATAGAATCAGGGTAAACATCAACGGCCAGGATTTCTTCAGCAGCGTGCCAGCAAGTGCCCGGTCAAATCGCCAGCTCGCAAATCGCAACCCCTGACGGTTGTAAGCCAGGACCAGCAAGGCACTGTACACGGCTGCATCGACGACCACCAACCACAAAAAAGCAACCACATCCAGGCCGAGCAGGATGAACCAGACCTTCAACCCGTTGGAAACCAGGAGAGATACCAGGTGGGGAATGGAGCTCTGGCGGCTCTGCACCACGGCCTGAAAGTAGTAAATCAGCATCTGCATGCTGCGCAGCACAATAGCCGATGAGGCCAGAACTACGGCCAGCCGCGTAGCGGGATCCGGTAAAAAGAACAGCAGCCCCAGTGCAATCAGGCTGTAGGCTACCCCGGTTCCCATAAGGCGAATACCCATGGCGGTACCCAACACTTTGTCGCGCTGCAGGGGATCCTTGACGATTTCGCGGACAATGATCTGCCCCAGACCCAGGTTGGCCAGGGGAGCGAAGAGGGTTGCAAAACTCAGGGCGAACGCATAACCCCCGTAGCGATCCGGTCCGAGATAGCGCGACAACCAGGCGCCAACCACCAGGCCAAGAAGAATCTGGGCAGCCCTGCCGGTCATCAACCAGGAGGTATTGACCAGATACCGCCGGAAACCGGACTCGGCTCCGGCTATTCTGGAAAGGCCATCGAGCAATTTCGCCACGGGCGCGAAATTAGGGAAACTGCGGGGGAAGGGCCTCTTTTGCCTGAAAACGAAGGCTTTATGTGGACAAAACGGCCACTCGATCCCTTCAGACTACCGCTTACCCTCTCGAATAGGCGGGCCGCCCTTCGTAGATGCGTTCAATGATCTCCACCACTTTTAAGCCTTCCAGCGCATTGGTGGTGGCCATTCCCCCCCCCTCCAGGGTATCCACGACGTTCTGGAAGATGAATCCGTGGTTGGCCGCGCTGCCCTTGTAGGGCCCGTAATCGTTCGGGGGATTGGCCGGCGGCAGTTCCGGCATAGTGTAATCCTGCACGTGGCACCACTCCACTTTTTCCATGTACTGGCCGCCAACCTTGATGGAGCCCTTGGAACCAATGATGGTCATGGAACTCTCCAGGTTGCTGTCCCAGACGGAAGTGGAATAGTTGATGGAACCCAGACCGCCGTTCCGGAAGGCGAAATTGACCTGGCCGGAGTCCTCAAAATCGGTGTTGTGGTGGTGGTTGAAGTTGTGGAAACGGGCCCGGATGTCCATGATATCACCAAACAACCAATACATGATATCGACGAAGTGACTGAACTGGGTGAACAGTGGCCCTCCGTCCAGGTCCAGGCTCCCTTTCCAATCTGATATCTTGTAATAGCGGTCATCCCGATTCCAATAACAATTGATATGGACCATGAAAATCTCGCCGAGTACCCCGCTGCTGACCACGTCCTTGAGCCAAACGGAAGGCGGGCTGTAGCGGTTTTGCATGACGCAGAACACCTGCCGCGAAACCTGCAGCGCCTTGAAAATGATCGATTCACAGTCGGCCTTGGTCAGCCCCATCGGCTTCTCACATACCACGTGTTTGCGCTGCTCCAGCGCCAACAGACTGTGCGCCGCATGCAGCCCGTTTGGACTGCAAACGCTCACGACATCAATCTCCTCGCCTTTTGCCTCAAACATGGCCGCGGCATCGGTAAAGAGGGAGACCCCGTGATGCTCCCGGGCGTGGGCTTCCAGCTCTGGCTTGACGTCGCAAACGGAAACCAGCTGACAACGGCTGTGGCTTCGAATCATCTCGGCGTGGCGCTTGCCGATATGCCCGTACCCGATGACCGCAAAATTGATCTGCTCCCTACCCATGAGTTGCCTGTCGCTTTTTGCGTGATGCGATATAACTATTCCCCCGAAACCAACGGCCTGCGCTGCCGACTCAATTGCGCTCTACGATGAAGAAGGGATTGAGCAGGTTCTCCTTGTTGTAGCGAAGATCCTGATCCTGTCCGTAAACGCGCACCGAAGCGCCGGCTTCCAGCGCGATGGCGTGTCCGGCACCCGTGTCCCATTCCATGGTGGGGCCCAGGCGCGGATAGACGTCCGCGATGCCCTCGGCCACAAGGCAGAGTTTGAGCGAGCTGCCCGCGGCCACAAAATCAACCTCCTGATACTGAGCCTGCTTTTCGTTCAGGTAAGCGTCAAATTCGGGCGAAGGGTGGGATCGGCTGCCGATCAACACCAGTTTATGAGGATCGGGCTCTTTGACGCTGATCTGGCGGGCAGAACCGTCTGCTTCGACCTTGTGGGCCCCCTGCCCTTCTGACGCGTAGTAGGTCACGCCCTGCGCGGGCACGTAGATCACGCCGAGGACTGGCTTGCCCTGGTGCACCAGTGCGATGTTGACCGTGAACTCGCCGTTGCGCTTGATGAACTCTTTGGTTCCGTCCAGCGGGTCGATGAGCCAGAACCAGTCCCAGGCGGCGCGCTCGGCGTAGGGAACTTCTTTGTTCTCTTCGGAGATGATGGGGATTTCGGGGTAGGCGGCCTGCAGCCGGGCGATAATGACCGCATTGGACTCGCGATCCGCAGCGGTTAACGGCGATTTGTCCGCCTTGTCTTCCACGCCAAAATCCGTGTCGTAAATGCGCATGATAGCCTTGCCGGCTTCCTGCGCAACAGAGATAACCTCTTGAATATCAATTTTTTGGAGCATGCGATTCTGAATTGAGCAGCAAAGTTAAGCAATCCTTCAGACTGTCCTGCCAGCCGGGTATGGCCAGGCCGAAGCGGTCCTGAATGCGCCCGGTATCCAGCACCGACCAGGCGGGCCGGCGCGCGGGAGTCGGGTAATCTGCGGTGGTGATGGGGTTTACGGTGCAGGGAAGGGCGGCCTGGGCCATCACGGCGCTGGCCAGCCCATGCCAGGTGGTGACGCCGGCATTGGCGTAGTGGTACACCCCGAAATCGTCGCCACTCAGCGTCTCGGTCAGAAACAGCATAAGTGCCCCGGCCAGATCGCGGGCCCAGGTCGGGCTGCCTTGTTGGTCGCTGACCACGCCGAGCGAAGGCCGTTCCGCGCCCAGGCGCAGCATGGTCTTGACGAAATTGCTGCCCCACTCCGAATAGAGCCAGGAGGTGCGCACCACCACCGCCCGCGAGCAGGCCTGCAGCACCCGGCTTTCGCCTTCGGCCTTGCTCTGGCCGTACACGCTCAGCGGCGACACCGGACTTTCCGTGTGGTAGGGCTTGTCCGCCTTTCCGTCAAACACAAAATCGGTGCTGACGTGCAGCATCAGGGCCCCGAAGGTCTCGCAGGCCTCGGCCAGGTACTGCGGGCCGTCGGCATTGATGCGATACGCCAGGTCGGACTCGGTTTCCGCTTTGTCTACGGCGGTGTAGGCCGCCGCGTTGATGCAGGCGCGAATCGGGTAGGTTTCAAACAGCGCACGGATGGCCTTCGGCGAGGTGATGTCCAGTTCAGGGAGGTCCGTAAACAGCGTGGAAGCCGGCTGCAACAAGCGGCGCAGCTCGTAGCCCAGCTGCCCGTTCGCGCCGGTAACGAGGGCCATTCCCCCGGAAGCAAAAGGCCGGTTGCGCCCCGGATCAGGGTGTCTGCGGTCCTGCGCCATGGTAGGTAAAGTTGAAATCGGCATCGGCGAAGAGCGGCAATTGCGCGTCGCGGTCCGAGATGATCAGTTGCTCGGCCGGCAGTTGCCAGTTGATGCCGAGCACGGGGTCGTCGAAACGAATGCCGCGCTCGCTGTCCTTGTGGTACAGGGCGCTGCACTTGTAGAAAAACTCGGCCTGCTCGCTGAGCACCACAAAGCCGTGCGCAAA
>Ga0172372_10008038_pt1 | contig 14059 bp, 23 predicted proteins | sample LakKiv5m_2_FD_114544 | JGI IMG/M metagenome (GOLD analysis project Ga0172372, IMG submission 114544) | Freshwater microbial communities from Kabuno Bay, South-Kivu, Congo - kab_092012_9.5m | ecosystem: Environmental > Aquatic > Freshwater > Lake | place: Democratic Republic of the Congo...
CACCTCTGGCCGTCCATTCCCTGGTTCGAATACCGGCCTGCGTATCACGCCACCCAGCACATTCTTGATGCCAAGGGTTCACCCCAGCGCCTCGGCCTATTTGAGAGTCGTAAGGATGGCTTCAATTTCCTGTATGACATCTTCCTTGGGGTGCGCAGTCACAAGAAACGTCGCAGCAGACTCAGGCCCCTAGCCGGGTTGATGCCGACGCGCCATGCCCGCCGCCGCGTGCTCGAGCTGTTGCACCGGACGGCCGTCTCGCCGATGCGCTGACATCTGGGGTTGTCAATCGGTCAGGATCCTGGGAACACGGAAGAAGTCTCCCTCCCGCTGCGGAGCCAGGTCGAGCAACGCATCGCGCACTGGTGTGGCGCTCACCTGGTCGCTGCGAGTGACGTTGACCACTTCGACAGCGCGGGTGGTGGGAGGTATCCCTTCGGTGTCAACCGCCTCGAGCTGGGCCACATAGTCAAGGATGCGTTCCAGCTGGCCTGTGTAGGCCTTCACCTTGTCATCAGGAAGCTGCAGCCGGGCCAGGTGGGCCACCTTGCGCACGTCGTCGGCAGAGATGCGGCCCATGGCGCCCGGTCACCGGTGAAGTGTTGTGCCTGACCCTAGGCCAGCACTGCATGGAGCTCGGGTGCTCAGCCCTCGCTGCGCAGAAACGCCTGTAGGTCGTCGGCCAGGGCGGTGGCGGCCAGCTCCAGCAGGCGCTGACCGTGGTCGGCCTTGGCCAGATAGGGATCTGAGCCCATGCGTCCGTCGGGATGGCGTCGGCGAAAGTCTTCGGGGCTGTGGATGGGGCCAGCCGGTGCCGGCTCTGGCAACGGGCGTTGCTTGGCTTCCAGGCTCGGCTCCAGAGCCAGTGTCAGGGCGATCTCGCTGGGGGTGGCGTGGTGGCCTTCGCGCTCGCCGTAAAGGTTGCGCGCTTCGGCCATCACTGGGCCGGCCATGAACCAGTTGGCCAGTTTGCAGCGCAGGGCCGCGGCGTTGGCCAGCCCGCGTGTGGTGGCGGTGCCATAGGCCTGGGCAAAGGCGGCCTTGGCGGTGGCGATGTTGCCGCCATGGCCATTGATCACGTAGATGCGCTCAAATCCGTGGCGGGCCAGCGACAGCACGATGTCGTGCAGCACGGCCAGCAGCGTCGACGGTTGCAGGCTCACGGTGCCGGCAAAGCCGAGGTGGTGCTCGGCCATGCCAAAGGCCTGGACCGGGGTTACCAGCACGCCGGTGCGGCGGCCTACCTCCAGAGCCACGGCTTCAGCGGTCAGGGCATCGGTGCCGATCGCACCGGTGGGGCCATGCTGCTCGGTTGAGCCCAGGGGCACGATCACGCCCTTGCTGGTCTCCAGGTAGGTCTCCACTTCGGGCCAGCTGCGCAGCTGCAGACGGATTGCTTCAGTGCTGGAACTGGTGGCAACCACAACGGCGCGCGGCATCAGATCGGCCCAGTATCCCTAGGATCAGGTTCAGGCGGGTCCTGAGGGTGCCCCATGCTGCAGCGCAAGCTCTATCGCTTTCAGTGCGAGCAACGTCCGATCTGGGTGTTTCTGAGGGATCAGCAGCGCTGGATCGAAGAAGCGCTTGTGGTCGAACTGGAGGGTGACCTGGTGACCTTGCGTTACGACGCCGAGGACGATGACGAGCTGCACAGCTGGGAAGAATGCGTGCGACTCGACTCGATCGGTGCCGTCAGCACGCGCCTGGCCTTCTTCAGCCGCAGCACCGAAGCCGACGACATCGAGGTCACGGGCGACTGCCCCGAGTCTGAGCAGCTGCCCAGCCAGGGCTGAGACTCAGTGGGCGGTGCCGTTGCCGTCGTACTTGTCGGTGTCGTAGTAGCCGCCTTTGGTGCCGAAGAACAGGGTTGCCAGCACGAACAGGCCGCTGCCGAACAGCAGCACCGTGCCCAGGTTGAAACCGCCGCTGTTCATGGGCTCAGAACTCCTCGTCGTGAACGCTGCTGATGCGCCAAGTCTCCCAGGATTCCTGGGCTTTGGCGAACTCCTGAGCGGTGATATGAAGACCGACTGAAGCCGCGACCGCCACCGGGTCAGCGTCCTGGGCCTTGAGCTGGGCTTCGAGTTCAGGATCCTCGAAGCTGCGCGAAAGCAGGGTCTGGAGGTCAGAAGCCGTCATGGTTGGGGGGCGAGCTGTGTCTTTGTCTAGCGGGTTCTGCCCGGCTGAGCAGCGGGGCACAGCTGTTGAAAATGTGAAGGCCTGAGCACCAGGTTTCTGCGCGACAGCCACTCCCATCGCCACCTCCGACCTCCCAGCCCAACCGCAAGCCTTTGTCGGTCGCCTCGCCGAGCTCGTCGCTTACGGGGGCATTGACAGTGGCTGCGAGCAACCCAACTGAAGAAAAGTGCTGGAATCTGAATGTTGGGCCAGTGTTTCAGAGTGAGACGGAAGAGGAGAAACGCAAATGACCCAACAACACATAGAAGAGCGGCAACAAGCCCAATGCCTCAAGCAAGCGATCCAATGCCTCATCCATAACCAGCCCAACAGCATCAGTCCATCGCTGACTGGTCAGCTTTCATTGCCGAGATAACTACGGCAAAGAAAATCCCTCCTTGAAGGATGAGGCTGGCCTAAGCCCGTAAGCTGAACCGCGTTATTGAAAGGAGATGTGAGAAGATCATTAATAGGTCTGGTGAATATCCCCGTCTCAAAAATGCTGGTTTCCTCGAAATCAGCCGCCCGGGTATGGGTCGATGTTTCACGCATCTGATACTGGAGAAACTGCCAGCCGGCAACCCTCAATACCGAAGATGAGATGGAAACCATGTTCGCAAGCGATTGCTGAGAAGCTCGCGCTTGTTGGGGTGGCACGATAAAGGTATGACGTTGACGGCTCTGGCCTGAAGAGGATAAAAGCTGCAGAAAATGATGAAGGGTTTTGCTTGCTCCAGTTTGCAATAGGATCTGCATTTGGGGATTAGAGCTGATTGGCTTGCCAAGGGATCATGGATGGGCTAGACCCGTTGGGGTTTCGTCGTCATTCCTGTGGTTGATGCAAGTCTAAACTGGGCATCCATCGTTGGCATTCTTCTCCTGTTGGCTGCCTTTCCTGGAGCTATTACAGCAGGCTTTCAAATCGCTTTTCTTCTTGGTCGTCGCAAAGACACTTCTGGCGGCATTGTCTTGGCTACTGTCTGGCGTTTTTTAATGCTTTTTGCTCGGCTGCTTTTGTTGCCCTTGATCGGGGGAATACTTTTCTTCCAGGGTTGGCGGCTTGACCCAATATTGCAGTTTGGGATCTTTCTCCTGGCTGCTGGGTATTTGAGTGAGTTATTAATGAGTATGGTTTACGAATATGGCTCTTGGCAAAAGCGTAAGAAGGAGCCTCAAGGGTTGAGCTGATAGTCCTTTCCTCCACCCACCACCAAAGCCACCCCCATCGCCGCCACGCTCTCCCAGCACCTCCCCCAGAGCTTCTTCGCCCGCCCCGCCGAGGTCGTCGCCCCCGAGCTGATCGGCTGCCTGCTGGTGAAACGCCAGGCGGATGGCGAGCTGCTGTGGGGTGTGATTGTGGAAACGGAGGCGTATTCCCAGGAGGAGCCCGCCTGCCACGGCTACCGCCGCCGCTCCCCCAGCAACGAAACGCTCTTTGGTGAGCCTGGGCGCTTTTACGTGTATGTGAGCTACGGCATGCACCACTGCGTGAATGTGGTGACCCATCGCGCTGAGTGGGCCAATGGGGTGTTGCTGCGCGCGGCCTGGCTGCCCGATGAACCGGAGCGGGTGGCTGCAGGCCCTGCATTGCTGGCTCGTCGTTTTGGCATCGACCGCAGCGACGACACCCAGCCAGTGCATCCTGCTCAGGGGCTGTGGATCGCGCCCCGGCCGGCGGCTCTTGCGCATCTGAAGCCAGCCGCAGAGCTGCTGCAGACCACCCGCATCGGCATCAGCCAGGGGCAGGACTTGCCCTGGCGCTGGTACCTGCGCGCCAGCCGCAGTGTGAGCCGGCGGGCCAAGGGTGATCCAACTCCCAGGATCGAGCAGGCCTTCAGGCTCACTGGGGTGTGATCACCCTCGGTTGCAGGCTTGACGATTGGGCGGGGTCTGTTAGGCGGCGACTGTTGCATGAGGGACCAGAGTCGCACCGCTGGCAGTGGGCTTGGTGCAGGCCGGCAAGGGCTTGCCTGATGGACCTTTTCGCTCGCATTAGGCTAGCCAGATCAGCTAGCCATTTAGTCGTGGATGTCACCTAGACTCTGCAAAATGCCAAGAACCGCTTCAGCGCGGTTGTGGAGGCCGCTGCCCGTGGCACGCCGCAAAAGGTCACCCGCCGTGGCAAATGGGTGAGTGTGGTGATCTCGGCCGAGGACTACCAGCGTCTTGACGCGGCCAGCGCACCATCGCTGGCCGAGCTGTTGCTGCAGATGCCGCAGGACGACGAGGCCTTCGAGCGGATGCCCCTGACGCCCAGGGAGTTTCCATGTTTTTGATCGATACGATGGTGCTCTCTGAGCTTCGGCTGCGCAACAGGGCCCCCGGGGTGGTGGCCTGGATCGCCAACCAGCGCCCGGACGATAGAGATCCATCAGCCGGCGGGTATCCATGGCGCACATCAACGAACAGCTCCATGGGGTCCCGGCCCTACAAATGGGACCTTTCATTGCGGATCAGCCCTCCAGCAGCGCTTCAGCCCAGTTGGGCAAGGGGTGGCGATGAGGCTGCACCTTGCCTTGGCTGATGGTCAGCACAGGCTGGAAGGGGTCTTCGGCAGAGGAGTTATCGAGCACACGCACCTGATCGCAGAGCGGGATCGATGCCCTCACCTGCGCCAGCATCCTGGGGATGCGCTGGATCACCTTCTCAGTTGGCACGTTGTGGCCCCCTTCGCTCACCCGCTGCGCAACCCGCGCTGCGTTGAGTTCAACCTGCTCGAGATGAATTACCACCAATATCACCTGATAGCCCAGGCTCTTGGCCCGCGCCGTAAAATCAATTTTGGATGGGTGTGAATACACCGTCTCAAAGCAAAAGCTTGTGCCACTGAGCAATAAGTTGTTGCGCTGCTGTTCTGCCAGCCGTGCCGCTTGGTAGCTGTGCTCTTGCGGGGCATCTGGATACACCAGCTGAGCCAAACGATCAGCATTCACAAACGGCAGACCCAACGGCTCCAGCACACGTCGATAAAAAGTTGATTTACCCGCCCCATTGCCTCCCACCAGCAACCAGAGCTGCTTCATGGGGCGCTGCCCTCCTGCAGCGGCTCAAACACCCCGTTGCGAAACCGGCCCAGCTTGCGCCTGCCATCTGGGGTGATCTGCTCCAACCAGCCTGGCCTGGCCTCAGAGGCCTGGTAGCGCAAGGGAGCGCTGCTCACGGCCTGGGCCAGTCGGCCTGACTGGCGCTCAAGCTCCAGGGCTGCAAAGGCCTTCTCAGGGTTCACCGCTGCTCCCACAACGGGCACCACCTTCAGAGCCGCCAGGCCCGACAGCACCTCCAGCAGCTTGTCTGGATCCAGGATTCCTGCCACCTGCTGGCCCAGCGCTGCCCAGTACTCAATCTGTTCTGCTGCACTGCGGTGCTGCCTGGCCCCGGCTAGGGCTGCGCTGTCCATCAGGTGCTGCTGCAGGCGCACGGGAGAAGCCGATTTCGGCATGGCGGCGCGTCCATCCAAGACGCAATAATCGTAGCGATCTGCTACGTCTGCGGCTGAGCGCCTGCCCGTTGCCCGGTGGATGGGCGAGGCCAGTCTGATGTTCCGGGTTCTTTCCGCTACCACACCAGAGCAGATGGTCGGCTACCCGGAAGCCGTGATCGCTTCTGCCTTGGCGCCACCCACCGCTGCTAGATCGTCACCCTTCCCAGCCCCTCCATAGGGATGATCTGCTCGGGCGCGTGACGGGTTCATTTCATGGTGGAGTCCCCGGCCCAGTCTGGCCGGATGAGGACTCTCATTCGCCGAGGACCCATTCCCAAGGGCCACGTCAGTGCTGGTATCTGCGGACCAGCCGCAGCGTCTGCCGGCGTGCCAAGTGTGATCCATCTCCACGCCCCCAGCAGGTCTTCAGCCTCACTGGGGTGTGATCACTCTGGGCTGCAGGTTCAGCGAGCGCGCGGGCTCGGCCAGGCTGCGCGTGTCAAACGACGCAAAAGCGTTGCAGCGCCGGCAACTGGCATGGTGCAAGGCGTCGGCAAAATCCAGGCCCTTCTGCAAGCCGGCAAGGGATTGTTCCACAACCGAGCGATCTTCAATCTCGAGGTCAGGGAGCTGTAGCAAGGCCTCAAAGGCCTTGGCGACCTGGTCCTTGGCAAATCGGTAGTACCCCCGCAGCACCCACTCGAGTTCGAGTACCACGCTCTTGGGTATGAACAACGGCTGGCCTGATTCGATCAGGCGGCGCGCAGCTGCACGTTGCCCCTGCGTTGCCGTGTCGGCGTCCCGTTCCTCCACGAAGTAGCGGACCAGCACATTGGTGTCGACACCGATCACGGCTGCAGCAGGTTCGCGGGGTCGAAATCGGCGGGCACTGGGCGAACGTCGGTTTTGAGCAGGCCAAAGCTGCTGTTTTGCTGTGGCGGCTTGCCTTTTGCGGCTCTGACTTCGATGTGGTCGCCGACCAGTTCGAAACAGACCCTGCTGCCGCGGCTCAGCCCCAGTTGCTGCCGCAGAATTTTTGGAATCGTTACCTGCCCTTTGCTGGTGAGGGTGCTGCTCACGAGTTCGTCCATGATGACGAATGCTGGGGTATTACCAAGTAATGCTAGAGGCTGTGCCCTTCGCTATCACCCCTTACTCTGAAGCTGTGCGCCCCGGCAGCCCTTGAGCGACTGGACCCACCGCCACGTGCTCGATCTGGCGGCCTTTTCGCTTGACGATTACGCCATGGTGCTGGAGCTGGCCCAGCGGTTTCGGGCCATGCCCACCAGCGGTGCACGCAAGCTGCCGGCGTTGCAGGGACGCCTGGTCACCACCCTTTTTTTTGAGCCCAGCACCCGCACCCGCAGCAGCTTTGAGCTGGCAGCCCGGCGGCTTTCCGCCGATGTGCTGACGTTCACCCCTGGCTCCAGCTCGCTGAGCAAAGGTGAGAGCCTGCTCGACACCGCGCGCACCTACGTGGCCATGGGGGCCGAGCTGCTGGTGGTGCGCCATCGCGCCACCGCCGTGCCGCAGCTTCTGGCTGAAGCCCTTGACGCAGCAGGGGCTCGGGTGGCGGTGCTCAACGGCGGCGATGGCCTGCACAGTCACCCCAGCCAGGGACTGCTCGATCTGTTTACCTTGGCTCGTCACTTCGCACCGCAGGCGCCCACGCCGGAGGCGTTGCGGGGGCGGCGCATCGTGATCGTGGGCGATGTGCTGCATTCGCGGGTCGCCCGCTCCAACCTGTGGGCCCTCACCGCCTGCGGCGCCGATGTGGTGTTGTGTGGCCCCCCCACCCTCGTGCCGTGGGACTTTGCCGACTTTGTGGCGGCGCCTCCATCGGGTCAGCGGTTTGATCCGGTGGCCCAGCGCGGCACGGTACAGGTGCTGCATGACCTCGATGAGGCGCTGGTGGGTGCCGAGGCGGTCATGACCCTGCGGCTGCAGCAGGAGCGGATGCAGCAGAACCAGCTCTCGAGTCTGGACGGCTATCACCAGCGCTATGGCCTCAGCCACCGGCGCCTGGGGCGCTGCGGGCGCCCGATGCCGGTGCTGCATCCCGGGCCGGTCAATCGGGGTGTCGAGATGACCGGTGATCTGCTCGATGACAGCAGCATGTCACTGGTGGATGAGCAGGTCTGCAATGGGATTCCGGTGCGTATGGCGCTGCTCTACCTGCTGGCCGGCGCGGTCAGTACGGCACCGGTTTCGGTTTAGAGAACCTTGAAGCCATCAAGCAGAAGCCCGTAGAGCAGCCCGATGCGTGTCATGTCGAGCAGCCCAACGGTCAGGTCCTGATTTGGCCGTCGCAGCAGCGGGCCACGCACCCGGGCAGCCACCTCGATCGCCGCGACACACACGAGAGCGCTAAGGGGATCCAGCTGCGCCAGGGTACCGCTGATCGAGCCCAGGGCTCCGCCGATGGTGAAGCTGGCCAGCAGCACGATCAACTGCAGCGACAGACGCCGCCATGGGTTGACGGCCCACTCGCGCAGCCGGGCACCGGAACTGAGAATCAGTCGCTGGAAGCGGGTCTGTTGCAACGACGGCTGGAAAGGGATGCAGGCCCGGCTTTAACGGTGATCCCCATCACCCAGCCCGTGCCTGCGTTCCATATTTACACCATCTGTGGAGCAGTTGCAGGTGCTTACCACTACCGATAGGGGATACCAATGAAAAAGCCCGGAGCCGCAGGGGCCCGGGCTGGGTGATGGGGACTGTGTTACCAAAGCGCCTGTATGGCCCTGCGGCAAGGGGTTCAGCCGTCGCTGTCTTTTTTGCGGGAGGTCTTGCCCTCAAGCAGCTCAAGCAATGCCTCCATCTGGGCCATGACACCGCGGACCTCGCCGGCTTCGGGCAGCAGGCCGTCTTCCATGACACCTTGATGCATTTCCCGCAGTTCCTGGCGGATGTAGCGCAGGTGGCTGACCACCTGTTCGCGCTTCGACTGCGACATGAGCTCGGGTAGGCATTCCTACCCCTTATTTACCTGATCGTGGGTCTGGGCCGTGGTTGCCATGCCCAGGGTGCCAGTCCCAAAGCGGATCAGGGCGTTGATGGCCCCATGGCTGCGGCAGCTCCTTGGTGCCTACCAATAACCAGGTGTGGAGGCATCGTGTCTCTGCCACAGCGAACGGCCGCCCGCCTGATTTCTGTCGGTGTTCTTCTCGTTGGGATTTTGTGGATTCGGGCAGGGAGAAGGGATGTTGTTGTCCCTGAAGCAGGCAACATTGACGGAATTGGGCTGTTGAGCCATGACCTGGCCCTGCAGCTGAGCTTCCATCACAAGCCCGGCTGGCACGATCAGCAACAGGCTCCTCAGGCGTCTCAAATCAACAGGTCGATGCTGTTGACAGCTTATTGGCGTCATGGCCCTGCTGCAGCGGTGTTCGGTTGGGACCAACTTCGCTCACTTTTCGCCGAACTGGGCTTTGGCCTGCTCATAGAACGCCGCATTGACCTCGGCCAGACCCGCTTCGCTGGCCAGGGTCTCAATGCGGCGACGCACCACCGGGCGCACGAAGAAGGGAACCTCCTTAAGACGAGATTCAGCGTCGGCTGACCACTGCATGGGTACGTCTTGGTGCTGGCAGCCGAAAGACTAGATAACCCTCGACCGCAGTCCTGACGGTCCGGCAATGGAGAATAGGGGACTCGAACCCCTGACCTCTGCGGTGCGATCGCAGCGCTCTACCAGCTGAGCTAATTCCCCGACCACGCCATTATTTCAAAGCAGCCTCTGCTGTCGCCCTTTGTTTTTGCAGCCGTGACGTTGTCGATCACTCCCGAACGCCTGGCCGCCTTTGACGAGGCTGCCGCCGCCGAACTAGCACGCCGGCTTGAGGAGGAGGACTACGCCTCCCCGTTTGACAGCCTGGCCGACTGGCACCTGATGCGGGCTCTGGCGATCCACCGGCCCGACCTGGCCCACCCCTATGTGCATCTGGTGGATCAGGAACCCTTTGATGAGGACTGAGGTGACCGACCCCCTGGCCGGCCGCCGCATCCTGGTGGCCATCAGCGGCAGCATCGCTGCGGTCAAGCTGCCCCTGGTCGTGAGTGCCCTGGCCAAGCGGGGCGCCCAGGTGCGCTGTGTGCTCACCCCGAGCGCCGAGCAGTTGGTGAGCCCTGTGGCCCTGGCCTCCCTGAGCCGGCAGCGCTGCTATCTCGACCAGGATCAATGGAGTCGTGGGGCTGAACGACCCCTGCACATCGAGCTGGCCGAGTGGGCCGAGCTGGTGTTGGTGGCGCCCCTCAGCGCCACCACCCTCGGCCGCTGGGTGCATGGTTTTGCCGACACCTTGCTGGCCAGCACCCTGCTGGCCACCGAGGCCCCAGTGCTCGCGGCCGCCGCCATGAACACCGGCATGTGGCAGAGCCCACCGGTGCGGCGTAATTGGCAGCTGTTGCAGAGCTTCGAGCGGGTGCTGCCCCTGGGTCCGGCGGCGGGCCTGCTGGCCTGCGACCGCCAGGGCGACGGCCGCATGGCCGAGCCTGCGCTCCTGCTGCTGGCGCTGGAGTCGCTGGCCCTGTGGGGCTGGTGCCGCGACTGGCAGGGCCGCCGACTGCTGGTCACGGCAGGACCCACGCGCGAACCGCTCGATCCGGCCCGCTGCATCACCAACCCCAGCACCGGTCTGATGGGCGTGCTGCTGGCCCAGGCCGCCCGGCTGCGCGGTGCCGATGTGGATCTGGTGCATGGGCCGCTGCAGGTCGAGCCGGCCTGGCTCGACGGCCTCAACGCCCAGGACACCCAAACGGCCGCCGCCATGCAGCAGGCTCTGGCTGTGCTTCAACCACAGGTCGATGCCGTTGCCATGGCGGCGGCCGTGGCCGACCATCGCCGCGCCCGGCCCGCGGCGCACAAAGCCGCCAAGGCCGAGCTGGCCGCCAGCCTCAGCAGTGGCTGGGAGCCGGTTCCCGACCTGCTGGCCGAGCTGGTTCAGCGGCGAAGGGGGCAGCAGCCGATTCTGGGTTTCGCGGCATTCAGCGGCGATGGTCTGGCGTCTGCCCGGGCCAAGCTGCGGCGCAAGGGCTGTGAGCTGATGTTTGCCAATCCCATCGACCAGGCCGGTAGCGGCTTTGCCGCGCTGACCAGCCACGGCTGGCTGCTGGGGCCCGGTGAGGTCGAGCGTCCCCTGGCCCGGGCTTCAAAACTGGCGATTGCGCACCAGTTGCTCACGGCCCTGGTCGCCCTGCTTCACAACGATCTCAGGCTGCCAGCGGATGCTCCTCCTCGCTGCGATCGCGCTGCAGCAGATTCATGAACGTGCGCAGCTGCAGCCTGGGGATGTAGGGCCAGCCGCCGCTCTCCTCCATGGAACGCAGCAGAATGAACAGTTCGGTGCGGTCGGCGGGCAGGCTACTGCGAAAAGGGCCATCCTGCAGGTTGCGGTGGAGCTGCTCGATTTGGCGCAGCAGGGTGAGCAGCGCCTCGGGGTTGCCGTCGAGATCGGCGGCGATCGCCGGCAGTGCATCGAGAGCCCCATCGAGACGGCCCTGCTGCTGATCGCTCAACGCGCGGGTAACGGTGCGGGGCACGGGGTGAATCTCTGTCGTCATCGGGGCGGCTCCGTCGCTCCCATACAGGTTGTTGAGAGCCGCGACATCGTAAGGGAATCGGGCATTTTGCACCGGTAGGATCCGCGCCAGACCGGTTTCTCCCCATGCGTTTCCGTCCCTTGCTGGCCCTGGTGCTGGCGTTGTGCCTGACCCTGGTGACCGCCTGCAGTGGTGGCGCCAAGGCCGTTGAGCGCTCCAACCTCACCTACGACGACATCCATAACACCGGCCTGGCCAACGATTGCCCGACCCTGCCGGAGTCGGCCCGTGGTTCGATCGCCCTGAGCAGCGGTGCCAGCTACCAGCTGCGCGAGATCTGCATGCATCCGGCTGAGGTCTATGTGAAAGGCGAGCCGGCCAACAAGCGCCAGGAGGCCCAGTTTGTCCCCGGCAAGATCCTGACCCGTTTCACCACCAGTCTCGATCAGGTGTACGGCGATCTGGCCGTCAATGGCGACAACCTCAGCTTCAGTGAACAGGGTGGTCTCGACTTCCAGCTGATCACCGTGCTGCTGCCCGGTGGTGAGGAGGTTCCGTTCGTGTTCTCGAGCAAGGAGCTCGAGGCGTCGGCCGATGGCGCCGCCATCACCACAAGCACCGACTTCAGCGGCAGCTACCGGGTGCCCAGCTACCGCACGTCGAACTTCCTCGATCCCAAGGCCCGTGGTCTGACCACCGGTTACAGCAGTGCTGTGGGCCTGGTTCCTGCCGGTGATGACTTCACCGCTGAAACCGTCAAGCGTTACGTCGACGGCACCGGAACCATGAGCCTCTCGATCACCAAAGTCGATGGCAATACGGGTGAATTTGCCGGGGTGTTCACCGCCATTCAGCCCTCTGACACCGACATGGGGACCAAGCAGGCCCTCGACGTCAAGATCACCGGTGAGCTGTACGGCCGCCTCGAGCAGGCCTGATTACCACAGCCCCACACTGCCGCACCAGGGGGCCACGGCCCCCTTTTTTGTGGGTGCATGCCCTCTGGGAGAATCCCCCCACTCCGCCGTCTCCAAATCGATGACCGCCCCCGTCCGTGGCCCCGTGAGCAGCCCCGCCGGTCTGATCCAACCGCACGGCGGCACCCTGGTCGATCTGATGGCGCCTGCCGAGCAACGCGATGCCCTGCGCCAGGGCGTCGGTCGGGTGGTCGCCTGCAGCGACCGCAACGCCTGTGACATCGAGCTTCTGGTGGTGGGTGGTTTTTCGCCCCTGCGGGGCTTCATGCACCAGGAGGACTACGACGCGGTCGTGGCGGGCCATCGCACCACCAGCGGCCTGCTGTTCGGGCTGCCGATCGTGTTTGACACCGATGACGCCTCCATTGCCGTCGGCGAGCGCTTGCTGCTGACCTACCAGGGCCAGGAGCTGGCGGTGCTCACCGTCGAAAGCCGCTGGGAGCCCGACAAGGTCATCGAGGCCAAGGGCTGTTACGGCACCACCTCGCTCGAGCACCCCGCCGTACGCATGATCGCCACCGAGCGCGGTCGCTACTACCTGGGGGGGCAGGTGCAGGGGCTGGAGCTGCCGCGCCGCGTCTTCCCATGCAAGACCCCGGCTGAGGTGCGCGCCTCCCTGCCCGTCGGCGAAGACGTGGTGGCCTTCCAGTGCCGTAACCCGATCCACCGGGCCCATTATGAGCTGTTCACCCGTGCTCTCGAGGCCACCAATGTCAGCCGTGGTGGCGTGGTGCTGGTGCACCCCACCTGCGGCCCCACCCAGGACGACGACATCGCCGGCGAGGTGCGCTTCCAGACCTACGAGCGGCTCGCTGCCGAGGTCAATAACCCCCGCATCCGTTGGGCTTACCTGCCCTATTCGATGCACATGGCCGGCCCCCGCGAGGCCCTGCAGCACATGATCATCCGCAAGAACTACGGCTGCACCCACTTCATCATCGGCCGCGACATGGCCGGCTGCAAAAGCTCGCTGACGGGTGATGACTTCTACGGTCCCTACGACGCTCAGGACTTTGCCCGTGATCAGGCTCCAGAGCTGGGGATGGAGACCGTGCCCTCACTCAACCTCGTTTATACCGAGGAGGAGGGCTACGTCACGGCAGAGCATGCCGAGGCCCGCGGTCTGCATGTCAGGAAGCTGAGCGGCACCCAGTTCCGCCAGATGCTGCGAGGTGGTGAGGAGATTCCGGAGTGGTTCGCCTTCCGTAGTGTGGTGGAGGTGCTCCGGGCCGCTGGATGAGCGTCATCACAAGCAGCTTCGCGATGACCACCTTCAGGATGCCCACCTTCTGGAGGACCATTTCCTGGACGGCCGCCTCAAGATGAGCACCTCGGTTAACATTCCTTCATCTTCCCTTCGCCCCTCCCTGTCGTGAAGAAGCGCTGGCGCAACGCGGGCCTGTATGTGCTCCTAGTGATCGTGATGATCGCCGTGGGGAGCGCTTTCCTTGATCGGCCGGATCCGGCCAATGCCCCCAGGACCCTGCGCTACAGCGACTTTGTCGAAGCCGTTCAGGGCAACGAGATCTCCCGGGTGCTGATCGCTCCCGACCGCGGCACGGCCCAGGTTGTCGAGAATGACGGCCGTCGGGCCGTGGTCAACCTGGCGCCCGATAAGGACCTGCTCAAACTGCTGACTGACAACAACGTCGACATCGCCGTGCAGCCCAGCCGCGAGCCCGCTGCCTGGCAGCAGGCCGCAGGCAGCCTGATCTTCCCGCTGCTGCTGCTCGGCGGATTGTTCTTTCTCTTGCGGCGTGCCCAGAGTGGCGGCGGCAACCCGGCGATGAGCTTCGGCAAGAGCAAGGCTCGGGTTCAGATGGAACCCCAGACCCAGGTCACCTTCGGCGATGTGGCCGGCATCGAGGGAGCCAAGCTCGAGCTCACCGAAGTCGTCGACTTCCTCAAGAATCCCGATCGTTTCACCGCTGTCGGCGCCAAG
>Ga0172372_10008040_pt1 | contig 14057 bp, 13 predicted proteins | sample LakKiv5m_2_FD_114544 | JGI IMG/M metagenome (GOLD analysis project Ga0172372, IMG submission 114544) | Freshwater microbial communities from Kabuno Bay, South-Kivu, Congo - kab_092012_9.5m | ecosystem: Environmental > Aquatic > Freshwater > Lake | place: Democratic Republic of the Congo...
CGCCGCTGGCGGGTGGTCCGTATTTCGGTTGCCCTTCTTCGACGGCCACCACTTGCGGCTCGCTTGACCTGTGGGAGAACTTTATGGATTACACGGACGACCGTTGCATGGTCATGTTCACCGATGGTCAGGGTATTGCCATGCGGAACATCCTTAACACCGTGCGGTCCAGCATTGCGGTTTCGCCTAAATGCTATTTCAACACGGGGGTGGATGCGCCGGAATCGGTGTCCGCAGCATCGCTGCACCTCTTTCCCAACCCAGTGAATGGCCAAAATCTGCAATTGACGGTATCTGAAACCGGCAGCGGCGACAATATGGTTCGAATTTTTGATGCTACTGGGCGATTGGTTGCGAGCCAGCTGGAGCCGGCCGGGCAGCAGACCATCACGGTGCCTGTGGCTGGACTGCCCAACGGCGTTTACCTCCTACAGTGGTCTGACCAAAGCCGTGAACTGACCAGCCGTTTTGTAGTGGCTAGATAGTTGTAAACACCTGAAAATGACTGCGTTGCGATCATTTTTTGCGGGCTGAACCTTGAAAAAGGCCGGGATTTGTCCCGGCCTTTTCTGTTTTTTTCTCCACCTTTCACCAAATTGTAGATTTCGTTAACCTGGAAAACGCCATGAAAACAACTTTACCGATTACCGCCTTCTTTGCCGTTGGACTTTTAGTGGGCCCTATGGGCATCAAGCCTGCAGGCGCTCAGGCCTGTGATCCCGGCACAGCTCCGCAGAACCTCATCGCAACGTACACGGCGGGATCCGGCGCTCTGTTGGAATGGGATGCCGTGCCCGGTAGCGTTGGCGTGCAACTGCGTATAGACCTGCCTTCGGGAGGGGTGCTTAACCGCCGGATTATCGGATTTGAACGCGATCAATACAGTGTACCCGATGCCTTGCTGAGCCCCGGATCGTACACGGTGCGGGTCCAGGCCGCCTGCAGCACCACTCCGCCCTACAGCGTTACCCCCATTTCCGCCCCGGCAACCTTTACAAAAGGGTCATCCGATTGTCCGGCCACGGTTTCCGACATTGACGGCAATGTGTACAACACGGTCAGCATCGGCACCCAGTGTTGGCTGGCGGAAAACCTGAAAACGGAAACCTACACTAACGGAGACCCCATTCCCGGAAACCTGGACGCGGCCACCTGGACCTCGACAACCAGCGGTGCCCAAGCCGTTTACAATGGCGTGGCCAGCAACAAAGCTATTTACGGCCTTCTGTACAACTGGTACGCTGTTAATGACGCCCGGGGGCTTTGCCCAACGGGCTGGCACGTGCCCACCGATGGCGAATGGACCGCGCTCACCGATGGCCTGGGTGGCACTGCCGTAGCCGGAGGCAAGCTCAAGCAGACCGGGACCCTTTCTGCCGGAACCGGTCTCTGGTTTTCGCCCAATACCGGAGCTACGAATTCGAGCGGTTTCACCGGACTCCCCGCTGGCTCCCGCAATTTCACGGGTACGTCCTACGCCCCGGTCGGTCTGAACTGCGATTGGTGGACCAGCACCAAAATCGGGGGAAGCAGTCCCTACTACCGGCAAGTGTATTACAACAACGCCACCGTGGGCCGTTTCCTGTTGTTGGAAACCTACGGCATTTCTGTGCGCTGCCTGAAGGATTGACGCAGGTCCTGACCTTGGGGTTCAACCGTATCTTTGCCTGGATTGTTAATCCGGAAAAGCCATGTTTGAACCTGCCAACCTGGACAACCTGCTCGACCTGGGGTTGGACCATCCCGACCTGGAGCGCATTGCCCGCAAAGTGCAGCGCGCCGAACGCCTAACCTCTGAGGAAGGTCTGCTGCTGTTTGAACAAGCCGATCTCGGCTTGTTGGGTGCCATGGCCAACGCCGTCCGGGAGCGGTTGCACGGCGACGCCACCTATTTCAACCGAAATTTTCACATAGAGCCGACTAACCTCTGTGTGTTTGACTGCAAGTTTTGCTCCTATTCCCGCCTGATCAAGCAAAAAGAAGAGGGCTGGATCATGGACAAGGACCAGATCCTGCACCTCGTGCGTCGCTACGACGGCCAACCGGTTACGGAGGTGCATATCGTCGGAGGGGTGTTGCCGCAGATGAACCTGGCCTGGTTCGGGGAGGTGCTCGAAGGCATCAAAGCCCTTCGACCGGACTTGCACATCAAAGGGTTCACCGCGGTAGAACTCGAATACATGTTTCGCAAAGCCAAAGTAAGCATCGAAGAAGGCCTTCGCTTTCTCCTGTCGAAGGGCCTGGGTTCGCTGCCCGGCGGCGGTGCGGAAATTTTCGATGAAACGGTACGCGCTGAAATCTGCGCCGACAAGTGCGATACGGCCACCTGGCTGGCCATCCACGAGACGGCTCACCAGTTGGGCATGAAGAGCAATGCCACCATGCTGTACGGGCATATCGAAACTTATGCCCATCGCATCGATCACATGGAGCGCCTGCGCAGCCTGCAAGACCGGACCGTCGGTTTCAACACCTTCATTCCGCTCAAGTTCCGCAACCAGGGCAACCAGATGAGCCAGGTTCCGGAAACTACGTTGATTGAAGACCTCAAGACGTATGCAGTTGCCCGGGTTTACCTGGACAACATTCCCCACCTCAAAGCCTATTGGCCCATGCTGGGTCGCGAGTCGGCGCAATTGACACAGGCCTTTGGGGTCAATGACCTGGATGGCACCATCGACGACAGCACCAAAATTTACTCCATGGCCGGGGCCGAAGAGCAGAACCCTGCCCTGAGCACCGAAGAACTGGTGGAATTGATCCGCGCCGTTGGGCGGCGACCCGTGGAACGCGATACCCTGTACCGCACCATCCGCGATTATTCCGCTGAAGCCGTCGAGCAAAGCACAAGCAGCCCTTCGCCTGCTGCGGTACAACCCGGCGTTTCCTGATGGTGCAGCCACCCTCCATGCCGGATCTTGCCGCTGGCACACCCGCAGGCGCATCCGCTGGCACACCCGCAGGCGCATCCGATGGCACCCCCGTAGGCGCATCCGCCGTCACCCCCGTTGGCGCAACTCGACCCCGCGACCTTTACCTGATCCGGCACGGCGAGACCGATTACAACCGGAAGCGCATTGTGCAGGGGCGGGGCGTCAATGCCCCGCTGAATGCCAAAGGGCAGGAGCAGAGCCAGTTGTTTTACCGGGCTTATGCGCCGCTGGGTTTCGAGCATGTGTACGTGTCTTCGCTGCTTCGGTCGCAGCAGACGGCGGCGCCCTTCATCGATCAGGGCACCCCCTGGTCGGCGCATGCGGAGTTGGACGAAATCGACTGGGGCCATCGCGAAGGCCAAAAAGCCGATGCGGCCATGCGGCAGGAGTACGCCCGGGTGCTCGAAGGATGGACCAAAGGGGCACTCGACGTCTCCATCCCCGGCGGGGAAACACCGCTGGATGTACAGAAACGCATGCTCGATTTCCGGAATCATTGGTCGGCCCAGGCCCATGGCCGAAGCCTGGTGGTCAGCCATGGACGCGCCATGCGGGTGCTGCTCTGCGTGCTGCTGGATCGGCCGTTGGAGCACATGGAGCACTTTGAGCACGGCAACCTCGGCTTGTACCACCTGCGCTTTGAAAACGGAACTTTTTCTATGTTGATCCGAAACTCCGACCGCCATCTCCGCGCCGGATTCACCCTGGCCGACTAAGCATGGAAAGCATCAACCTCAGCGCGGTCGCGTACCACAACACCCGGCCTTTCCTCTATGGGCTGTCCCGCTCTCCGTTGGCACCGCAACTGAACATTCAACTCGACATTCCCTCGGAGGGGGCCCGCAAGCTCCGCCAGGGCGAAGTCAGCCTTGCCCTTGTGCCCGTCGGCGTCCTCCACAGCGTGCCCGAGGCGCGCATCGTGGCCGATTGGGGCATTGGCTGCGACGGACCTGTGCGCACGGTTTGTTTGTATGGCGAGAAGCCCCTGGACCAGTGGCAACAGGTCTGGCTGGATTACCATTCCGTGACCTCGGTCCGGTTACTGACTCTGCTGCTCCGCGAATACTGGAAACTAAGCCCGGAACTGCTTCCCGCAGCCCCGGGCTTTCGCAACCGGATCAGCGGCAACACCGGCGGTCTGGTCATCGGCGATCGGGCCATTGGCCTTGAACATAAGTTTCCTTATGTCTATGACCTGGGCCAGGCCTGGAAGGACTGGACGGGCCTGCCTTTTGTGTTCGCCGTATGGGCCAGCACCCGGCCCCTTGACCCGCTGTTTGCAGACGCTTTCCAACTGGCCTTAGCGGATGGGGTGGCCCATCTGCCGGAAGTAGCGGCGCTGGCCAGCGCGCAGAACCTGGACCTGGACGCCCGAGAAGCCTCCTTCTCGCTGCTGGATTACTACCAGCATAACATTAGCTATGAATTGGACGCCGCCAAGCGCGAAGGTCTTCGGCTGTTTCTGGAGAAAATCGGGCATCGCCCGGCCCGCTGGCAAAGCCCGGCCTTTCACCCGGAACTGTCCGGTAACTGAGCCCGATGTCGTTGTTGCGCATGGGACGGCGCTCAGCCCAATTGACCCAAGACGGTCTTAATGAGACCCTCCACGGCTGCCCCGGGAGAAGGGGCAAATTCGCCCGTGATGCGATTGGCCAAAATGACATTGACCGACAGGCAGCGGTGTCCCAGCAAGGCCCCGAGGCCATAAATGGCGGCGGTTTCCATCTCAAAATTGGTCACGCGGTGCTTGCCGAAACGCAGGCGTCTGAGCAGCAGCGGTAAGTCCGGCAGCGTGGGTTCCAGGCGCAGGCGCCGCCCCTGCGGACCATAAAAGCCGGGACAAGTAGCCGTAATGCCCCGGGTAAAGGCCAGGCCAAACTGGGCCAGCAGGTCTGGATCGGCCGCGCAGAGGTAAGGTTTCAGGGGAAACTGTTCCATCCCTTCGGGCCATTGCACGATGCTGTCCGGGGCCTTGTAGTACTCCATCAGCCCGTCCAGGCCCAGCCCATGGCTCGAGAGCACCAGGCTGCCCACAGGCACGTCTTCCTGCAGGCTGCCCGAAGTGCCCAGCCGGATGATGCGCAGCGAGCGAAGGGTGGCTTTGGGCAGGCGCGTCTCCAGGTCAATGTTCACCAGGGCGTCGAGTTCGTTCAGGGCGATGTCGATGTTGTCCGTGCCGATGCCGGTGGAAAGCACCGTGATGCGCTGGCCCCCAAGCCAGCCCGTGCAGCTGCGGAACTCGCGCTTCTCCCGTTCCGATTCCACCGAATCAAAGTGCCGGGCTACTTTGGACACCCGCCCCGGGTCGCCGACCGTCAAAACCAGGTCGGCCACGTCGTCGGGCTGCATGGCCAGGTGGTAAATGCTGCCGTCGGCGTTGAGCACCAGTTCAGAGGCGGGAAGGGACATCGGGCAAAGTTAGCGCAGCAAACCCGTAGGACTATCTTTGACCCGTGAGCACCCGCCGCCTTAGCATCAACCGGTTGCTGGTTCCCATCGACTTTTCGCCCTTGTCGTTGGATGCGCTGGAGTTTGCCAGTTTTTTGGCCGAAACGGTCAAGGCAGACATCACCTCGCTGCACGTCAGCGACCACCTGGCTGCCGAGGGCGAGCAAAGCCGTGCGGGCCTGACCTCGAGGTTGCAGCAGCAATGGCAGACCCTGGAGGCACATTTGCCCATTGACCCGAGCATCCGCCATCAGGTCAGGGTGGAAGAGGGCAAAGTTCATGAGCAAATCCTGGACGTAGCCGAAGCAGAACGCACCGATCTGCTGGTCATGGGAACCAACGGCATTTCCATGCTCAATCCGCTGACCCGCTTTTTTCTGGGCTCCAATACCAACCGAACTGTTCGCGACTCGCCTGTTCCGGTGCTGACCTTGCGCCAGATCAAACGGCCGCTGCGCATCCGCGATATCCTCCTTCCTCTGGATCTTACCCGCCAGACCCAGGGCAAGGTAAACCTGGCCATGAACCTGGCCCGCTTGTTTGACAGTCGCCTGCACCTCGTGGCGGTGTCTGATCATTTTGAATCGCTGCAGGGCAAAACGCCGGCACTGGAGCGAATGATGGAAGAACAGGCGGCCAACATCCGCGAACACTCGCTGGAGGTGACCACCGAAGTCATTCGCCACGACGATGTGGCCCACAGTGTTGTAGGCTATGCCGATGAAATTGACGCCGACCTCATTGTCATCGTCACGGCGCAGGAAACCAAACTGGACACCTTGCTGATGGGGTCGCGCGCCGCCCGGGTCATTGCTACCGCGCACAGACCGGTGCTGAGCGTCAGACCCCGAAGCCTGGAAACGCTCTACCAGCCAGAAGGTACGGCCTGAGCGAGTCGGGAGCCTCCAAAACAGGAGCTGAACCTCCAAATGGGAGGGGAGATTCAACTCCAGAATGGGTCTATCAGGTCTGGCCGGCGTCTTCTGGCAGCAGCTCCCAGAGGACCTGGTAATCCAGGGTCTGCAATTTTGCGAGCAAGGCAGACGCAGATGCGCGGGGCAGCAGCACGTCAAACGATGCGTTGGAAGGGCCGAAAGAGCGCCGCAGCACTTCCGCACCGGCTTGTTTAAACAGGCGTTCTCCATCGCCCATGCGGGCAAGCGTCAACTGGATTCGATAGGGATCCAGAATCTCCTTGCGCAGTACCACTCCCTGGCCTATGGCCGCCGCTGCCGCGCTTTTGTAAGCCTGAATCAGGCCTGGTACCCCCAGTTTGGTTCCGCCGAAGTAGCGCACCACTACAACGAGAACCTGTGTCAGTCCGGCAGAATCAATCTGTCCAAGGATGGGCTTGCCTGCGCTTCCGGAGGGTTCCTGATCGTCATTGGCCCGAAAAAGGCAACCATCCGTACCAAAACGCCAGGCGTAGCAAAAATGCCGGGCTTTGGGGTGCTCATGACGGAGCTGCTGCAGGAAGTTTCCGGCCTCCGCTGCTGAAGCCACGCCGGTTGCGTAGCCGAGAAAACGGCTCCCCTTTTCTTTGTATTCCCCCTGGCTGAGTCCGGCAAGAGTCAAGTAAACGTTCGCATCGTGGGCCATGGTGGGAGAGGGTTCTTGGTCGGGCGAAGGGTTCCGGAGCTTAGTCATAACCCGGAAGTCGATCCGCTCCGATACGCACGCTCAAAGAACGAAACATCCAAAGTAACTTTGATGTGTCTTTTTAAATGCGCATTCTTACAAACTACAAACGCCTGCGATGAAAGGTCCTTACTTCAATCCGTCCAGGTTGCTCGTTTTCGGGCTCCTGCTTTCGACATCCCTGGTGGTCACAGCCCAGGACTATACCGGCTACTCCGGCAGCAATTATTCGGGAATTCACGGAGTATTTTTCAATCCGGCCAGCATTGCCGACAGCCGCTATACCGTTGACGTCAATGTCGCGGGCATCTCTGTCCAGTTTGCCAATGATTTTCTGGAGTTGCGAAATGACGGATTTTCAGGGCTCAGCAACATTGGCGAGTCTTACGACGATTGGACAGACTTCCGCCAAAAAGCACTCATAGTCAATTTCGATGGCAGCGCGTCAGGCCAGAAAGCCAATGTTTTTTTGGGCGTTGACGTGATGGGGCCTTCTGCGCTCATTACCCTGAGCCCAAAAGACGCCATTGCCCTCGGGGTGCGTTACCGCACCATCGTCAACTTCGACGAGGTTGGCGCTGAAGCCGCCCGATTGGCCATTGACGAGTTTGTGTATCCGCCGCTTTGGGGTCAGGACTTTGAATCAGACGGAGCCAGCCTGGATGCCATGACCTGGATTGAGTATTTCGGCAGCTATGGGCGCAATGTCTGGCAGAAAGACGAGCATGTGCTCAAGGCCGGGGTAACCCTGAAGTTACTCCAGGGTGCTGCTGCGCTCTACCTGCAGGCCGATGACCTCAACTACAATTTCACCAACGACGACATTCTGACGCTGGAGCAAAGCACCATTCAGTACGGACACACCGATAACTTTGACGTGAGCCGGGAGGAATTCGAAGTGAAGTTTTTTACCACCTTCGGCATTGGTGCAGACCTTGGCCTGATTTACGAATGGAGGCCGGAAGGGGCTGCCTACAGCGGTCGTATGCGGGACAATGCGGTAGCCTCGACTGACCGCAGCGCAACCCGGTACAAACTCCGCGTCGGGGCCTCGTTGATGGATCTGGGCGGCGTTCGTTTTGACCGCGACCCCAAAAGTTTTGACCGGGCGCCTGGTGCCATTGACATTGACAATTGGGATCTGACGGTGGTAGAATTCGATGCCATTCAGGACTTTGACGACACCATCAACGTGCGTTTTCCGGAACAGGCGGAAGGTCTGGACGATAAGTTTGGCATGAACCTGCCTCTTGCGCTCAACCTTCATGCTGATTACCAATTGCATAAGGGATTGTATGTTGGCGCCGCAGCCTGGATATCGCCCAAATCTGCCGGCGATCCCAACAAAGTGCACGGCATCAACCGCTTTACGCTCAATCCCCGTTTTGAACACCGCTGGTTTGAAGCGGGTTTGCCGTTGAGCTACCAGAGCTTTAACGGAGCCGATTTCGGTATGTACCTGCGCCTGGGTCCCGTCATTTTCGGGTCGGCCAACTTCTTCACGGAAGCCTTCAGCGATGGGGTAGAAAGCATCAATGCCTATCTGGCGTTTAAAATCCCGCTGCTCTATGGCCGAACCACCAGTGACATGGCCGGCGATGAGTACGAGCAGTATTAAAGGGTGCCCTTAAAAAATAGAGTCGGCTACCCGGGCAACTGACGAGCTTCCGGCAGTTATTCCGGAACGCGGCGCTCAAGCGTATCATTTCCTATGGAATGGATTTCCAGGCATTGACCGGGTGGCCTCGGTGCCTTAACGCTGTTTTGGGTGTTGGCGGGTCCAATAGGTATTTCACTTTTAAATATTCTAATTTCATCCCATAGATTTGCCCGGATAAAGGCTTCGTGGGTGGCGGCGCCGCCTTCTACCAGAAGGCTGTTGATCTCCCGTTCCGCCAGGGCGGCGAGCAGTTTGGGCAACAATTTGCCGTCGTACTGAATGGCCATGACTTCAGCATTGGGCAACAGGTATCGTTCCGGGGGAAGGTCGGGACTGCGCACCACCAGGGTAGGCGCCTGGCCATCGAATACCCGGGCTTCCTGCGGCAGTTGGCCGTAGCGATCGAGGACAATGCGCAAGGGCTGTACAATGGGCTGAACGTGTGGAAGAGCACGCTGAGGGGATGGCCCTGCAAATGAAGGCCTTGCCCGAAGCTGGGGATCATCCTGTAACACGGTTCGGGCGCCTACCAGAATAGCCCCGAATTGGGCGCGCCATTCGTGCACCAGCCGATCCGACCAGGCGCCGGTCAGGCGAATGGGGCGTGCATCCGCCGCTGTTAAAAAGCCGTCCGCACTTTGGGCCCATTTGAGCAAGACCCAGGGACGCTTGTTCTCCATGCGGCAGACGAAAGCCCGATTGAGCAACCGGCATTCCAACTCCATAACATTTGTTATGATTTCGCAACCCGCTTCCCGCAGCATCGCAAAGCCCCGACCGGCTACTTTCGGGTTGGGATCGGTCATCCCGACCACAACCCTTGGAATGCCCTCCCGGGCAATCCGCGCGCTGCATGGCGGCGTTTTGCCGTGGTGCGAGCAAGGCTCCAGATTGACGTACAGGGTTGATTCGCGGATCCAGTCCCGGTGTGCGGGTTTCACGGCATTCAATGCCTCAATTTCGGCATGCGGCTGTCCCCAGGCGCGGTGGTACCCTTCGCCAATGACCTGACCTCGTGCCACGAGCAATGCGCCGACCATCGGGTTGCCCCTGACCTGCCAGCGGCCCAGCGCAGCCAGGTCCAGGCAACGCAGCATGTAGCGCTCGTCTGGATTCACGGAGCCAAAGATAGGCGCTGCCAGCCCTTCGGCGATTGGCCTACCTTTACCGGGGAATAGTTATTGGGGTCTTCCGCCGCCGCTGCAGCCGTATGACGCACCCTGCCCGGCTATTCCTCCCGCAACGCTCACCTTTCCCGCAACGCTCACCTTTCCCAAAACGTTCACCTTTCCCGCAACCCTTGACCATCCGGCAAGCCTACCAGCAGCTCCTGCAAACGCTGACCCCGGTCTGGGGTGCGGGCGAAGCGCGTGCCACGGCCCGGGCACTTTTTGAGGATGCGTTCAACCGCATGCGCCCGGCGGATGACGAGGACCTGCTCCGGCCCGAAGAGGCCCTTCGCCTGACGGCCTATACCCAACGCCTGCTGGACTGCGATGAACCGCTGGCCTACCTGACCGGGGTGGCGCATTTTGCCGGCCTGAAGCTGGCCGTCAGCCCGGCGGTGCTGATCCCGCGGCCGGAAACGGAGGAATGGGTGTACCGCGTCGTGCAGGACTGGGCGCCCTTGGCCGGTCCTGACGGTTCGTACACGCGGGCAGGTATTCCGCTGCACGCCCTTGAGGTAGGCACCGGGAGTGGCTGCATTGCCCTGGCGCTGGCCCGCGATTTGCCCGGGCTGCGCATCACCGCGCTGGACATCAGCCCCGAGGCCCTGGCGCTGGCTGAACGCAATGCCCAAGAATACGGCATCGTTGTCCACTTCCTCCAGGGCGATTTCCTGGACCCGGTTTTCCGCAACAGCCTGCCCAACACCGACCTGCTGCTCAGCAACCCGCCTTACATTGACCCGCGCGAAAGGCCGGATCTGGAGCGCCGGGTGCGGGAGTACGAGCCCTCGCTCGCCTTGTTCGGACCGGCGGGGGACTCGCTCGCTTTTTACGCAGCGCTGGGTGATTTTGCCCATCAACGCATGCAGCCGCTTCCGCACGTCTTGTCGGGGTTGACGCAGGCATGGCCACAACCGGGTGCGTCACCGCCACAAGCCTACCTGGAGACCAGTGCCCTGAGTGCTACCCAGGCCTTGCAGCGTTGGGAAGCCAGCGGGTGGAAGGGCAGGCTGGAAAAAGACCTCAGCGGCCGGGATCGTTTGCTGTTGGGTTGGCCGGCATTAGTGTAAAGCGAACGTTGCAAGCCTGACGGCACCCACCGCTTTTAGCCCGGCAAGGTCAACGGCGGGAGAGGCAGGCAAGGTCGATGGCGGGAGAGGCAGGCAAGGTCGATGGCGGGAGAGGCAGGCAAGGTCGATGGCGTGAGTGGCAGGCCGGGTCAGCCCCGCGAGAGCCATGCAAGATCAGCGCCGCGACAGGCAGGTCAGGCTGCACAGCCGGTAAAGCATGCGCGCGCCGACATTGGCGTCCCATTCATCGTCGCCTTGGGGAGAGGGAGCCACTTCGTTCAGGTCAAAACCGACGATGCGGCGACCCGAACGAACCACTTCGCCCAGCAAATAGGAAGCCTCGGCAAAGCTCAGCCCGCCGGGAACCGGAGTGCCGGTGTTGGGGCATAGCGAGGGGTCAAGGCCGTCTATGTCGAAGCTGATCCAGACCTCCTGCGATAGGGCAGCGACCGCATCGCGGCAGCAATCGGCCCAGGTAGCGCCGGCAAAGCGCCGGGCGTCCAGCTCGTGCATGAAGAAGGCCTGGATGCGGGAATCGCTGGCGATGAGCTCCTTTTCAGCCAGGCAAACATCGCGCAGCCCCACCTGCACCAGCCGCTGCAGGCCGGCCTGCAGGGCGTTGTACATGATGGAGGCATGAGAGTGCTCGAAGCCTTCATAGGCCACGCGCAGGTCGGCATGGGCATCTACTTGCAAGATGCTCATCTGCGGGTGGCGGACCATGACAGCCTGCATGGCGCCCAAGGGCGTGCTGTGGTCGCCGCCGATGACGCCGGGAAACTTGCCTTCGTTCAGGGTTTCGGCCGTTCGCTCAAAGACCCATTTGCGCAGGGCCTCGGTTTCGCTGTTGACGCGTTCCACCAGCGCGGGATCCTCCGGCGCGCCGTTCTCGAGCAGGCGAATGTACTCGGCCACCAGGGGCCGGGTCTTGCGGTTGCGCTGCGCCCATTCGCCCGAAATCTGGAGCATGAAAAAGCCCTCCTGCCAGCTGAGCGGGTAGTCCGGGTCAAACAGGTCGAGCTGCGGGGAGGCCTGGCGAATGGCTTCGGGACCTGCCGCGCTGCCGGGTCGGTAGGATGCGGTGGCGTCCCAGGGCACAGGCAGCAGCACCACCGCGGATTCCGGGTAGTTGAAGGGCAGCCCAAAAATCTGAGCCTGCGCCGCTCCGATGCCGTTGGGGTCAAAGGCGGCCAGTTTTTCCTCGCGCGTCACGATGCGGTCAGTTCGGAAGCAGCGGCCTCGGCCAGCACCGGCGGGTCGTTCTCCACCATTTCGCGCGTAAAAGTGGGCAGACTGAAGGCCCCGCGGTGGATGTCGGCGTTGTAATAGCGCAGTTTGTGATGGAGGCAGAAGGCATCAATGCGGGCCTGATCCAGCCCGGCGTAGGGGTGCCCTTCGCCCTTCATGGCCCAGGAAAAACTCCACATGCCCGAAGGATAGGTGGGAATATGGGCCAGGTAGCAATGCACATGCTCGTTGCCGAATACCCGGCGGTAGCAGGCGTAGATTTCGCGGAAAAGGGCCGGCGCATAATGCGGGCTTTCGCTCTGGGTAATCTGAATGCCTCCCGGGCGAAGGATGCGGTGCACGTGGCGGTAGAAGGACTCGGTAAAGAGCCCTTCGCCTGGACCCACCGGATCGGTAGAGTCAACCAGCACAAGGTCGAAAGCGGCATCGGGGCTCTCTTCGACGTAAGCGATGCCGTCGCCGACGATCAGCTCCAGTTTCGGGTGGTCAAAGGCGCAGGAGATTTCGGGCAGGTGCAGCTTGCTGGCTTCGATAACTTTGTCGTCGATCTCTACCATGACCACTTTTTCGAGTCCTTCGTGGCGAAGGATCTCGCGTACCGCACCGCCGTCGCCGCCGCCTATGACCAACACGCGTTTGGGATGGGGATGGCTGAACAGCCCCACGTGGGCGATCATTTCGTGGTAGATGAACTCGTCCTTTTCGGTGGTCATGACCAGCCGGTCCAGGGTCAGGGTTTTGCCCCAGGCATAGGTGTCGTACACCTCCACCAGCTGGTAGGGGCTCTGCTCGCGGTACAGCTGCTTGCCCGTATGGCGGAAGGAATGGGCCGTGTTTTCGCTGCGCTCGGTGAACCAGACGTTGCGGCTGTATTTGGGCGTGAGCGACTGGGCCTGTTCCCCCGGCGAATAGCCGTTGGCGGGTTTGCCCAGCTGTTCGGCGTGGTCTTCACGCTGAGCTTCCAGCTCCTGGCGGGTGCCCGGAATGAGCCCGAGCTGGCCGCGAAGCATTTCGATCGAAGAGCCGGAACCGGCTTCGAGCAGGCGTTTGAGTTCGTTGTAGGCAATCCAGGGATCAACGGTATCGCCGCAGGTGAACAGATCGACCGCGGCGTAGCCATACTCCGGCCAGGTGTGAATGGCCAGGTGGCTTTCCTGAATGACCACCACACCGGAGACTCCGAACGGAGAGAAATGGTGGAAGGTGGAATTGATCACGGTGGCGTCTGCCTTGCGGGCTGCGGCAACCATGCTTTGCTCGATGTACGGGACATCGTTGAGCAGTTCATTCCGGCAGTCGAAATACTCGACCAGGATGTGTCTGCCAAGGGCGTGCATAACCTCGTTTCTTTAAGCCGGTGAATATACCAAAATGGGGTAACTTTGGGCGAAACTATTTTGTGCCGGCGCTGTTATCTTGCTGACTTATAAGCATTTGCACGGGCATAAAAATTTTTCGCCCAAAACAGAACAAGGTGAAAAAAACCCACATCGCTCTGCTTTTTTTACTGGCAGGCGCTTTTGTAGCCCTGGCTTCCATGTTGTCGCGCTCCGCTGAACATGCCGGGTTTGACGTAGCCATCGATCAGCCGGACCGCGTGGTGCGTGTCAGCGGTACCCTGGTTCCCGGAAAAGCGGTCGAATACAACCCCGAGGTTGATCCCAACAGTTTTCGCTTCTGGATGGCCGACAAAAGCGGGCAGCAGGCCCAGGTCATCTGCATCGACGACATGCCCTACGATTTTGAGAAAAGCGAAGAAGTGGTGTTGACCGGTCAGATGAAAGACGGCATTTTTTACGCCACCGACCTGTTGGTTAAATGCCCATCTAAATACGTAGAAGAAGACCTGACTAAAAGCAGTACTCCTGTCTCCGAAACATAATTAATGGTA
>Ga0172372_10008041_pt1 | contig 14056 bp, 12 predicted proteins | sample LakKiv5m_2_FD_114544 | JGI IMG/M metagenome (GOLD analysis project Ga0172372, IMG submission 114544) | Freshwater microbial communities from Kabuno Bay, South-Kivu, Congo - kab_092012_9.5m | ecosystem: Environmental > Aquatic > Freshwater > Lake | place: Democratic Republic of the Congo...
CGATGGAGGTCCAGGGATGCTCGTGCACGTAGTCGTCAGCTGCACGGCCGGCTGCCTTGGCGCGCGCCGCCGCGGCGTCCTGCAGGTCGAGGAGGTTCTCCCGCGCCTGCTTGAGGCTGGCCTCGATGCGCGAGCGCGCCTCGCTCATGCCCTCGCCGACATTGCCGGCAGTGCTCTGCAGCAGGGCCTCGGCGTCGGCGATCACGACCTTCAGGTCGCTGATCAGGCGGTCCTTCTGGGCAGTGGTGACATCGGTCATGGTGAATCCTCCTGGGTTGAACAGCCCCATCCTGCGGGCAAAAGGGCTGGCATCGATTGATGCAGGTTGAGAAATCGTTCGGTGGCGGAGCGCCGACGGGTCAGGCGCTCAGACGGCGAGCCATCGTCGCGCCGACGGCACAACGCTCACGCCGCTGGCCCACCGCGCACCAGGGCCATCACCTTGCCTGCATCCAGCCCACGCGCACGCTCGCGGATCTCAGGCAGGTGACGTTGCTGCAGCCCCTGGGCCTGGCGGGTCATGTCCTGGTAGGCGTCCTTGAGCATCGCCGTGGTCCACACGCGGCCGCCGGCGTAGTAGCGGCGCGCGACATGGCCCAGCGCGTAGGTGGTCACGAAACTCATCCCGGAGCTCACCGCCTGGCGCCCGACGCCGGCCAGCAAGCCGCCGCCGACCTTGCCGAGCAGCCCGCCGAGCAGCTTGCGCCCGGCCTGCTCCAGGTACTGAGAGGTCAGACCGACACCGACGGTCGCCAGGAAATCGCGGATGTGCCCGCTGTCGAGCGCATAACCGTAGGTCTGGCCCACGTGGTAGACCAGGCGCATCTGCAGCGGGATGATCGCCAGCGTCGACAAGCTCTCCGGCAACAATTCGATCGCGCCGTTGAGGATGGCGGCATTGAGGATCATCCGGTCGAGCGCGGCCTCGTCGACCGCGGGCCGTGCAGCGGCATCGATGGCGGCAGCGGCACCGGCACCGGTATTGGCATTCGCACTGGCACCGGCAAGCGCCGTCGCACCTGCGGCCACGACCGCCGCGGTGGCCGCTGCCGGGCGGGCAGCCTCGCTCATGGTCGGCGCCATCGGCGCCGAGGCGACCGCTTCGGCCTGCGCCACGTAGCGCTCGGCCGCACCTGCATCCAGGGCCAGGGCCTGCGCCAGGGCGCGCAGGAAGTCGCGCTCGGCCGCCGACTGTGCGCCGTCGGCGTCACAGACACACACGGCCATCTCGTAGGCCAGTTGACGCGCGCTGTCGGCGCGTAGCCTCGGCGCCACCGACGCCAGGTTCACACGCCCGATCAGGACGTCCTGCACCAGCGAAGGCAGGTGGACGGCCTCGTCCTGGGCCAGGCCGTCGGCGATGCGACGCAGTTCCTCGCGCTCCCGCTCGTGCTTGCGGCCGTCGGCGAAGGCCGCCATGACCGCAACGCTGAGAACCGCGCGCATCTCATCGGCCGTCATCATGGACATCCCTGGCTTCCTTTCCGGGCGTCGATCCCGCCTGTCCGTCACACCCTTCGTGCCTATCTGGGGACGGACACACCCGATGCAAGACCTGCGGTCGGCGCGGTGCGAGCCGTCCAGCGCCGCAGCGCCAGGTGCCCGAGCACGCCGATCAACAACCAGCCGATCATCCCCGCGCCCCAGAGCCCCCAGACCGCGGCCACGAGCCACGGTCCGGCCGCTGCGACCGCCGGCAGCAGGTGCGCCAAGGCATCCAGGCCCCACCGCACGGCGTCCTGGGCCGCGGCCACCCACGCCGGGTCGGCCCACAGCGACACCCATGGTGGCACCGGCCACTGCGCGGCCGCGCGCCCGGCCTCGACCGCCGCACCCGAAGCGAGCGTCTGTGCGCCCCACTGGGCCAAACTGGCGGTGACCCAGGCGACACCCGTCCAAGACACGGCCACGAAGACAAGCCCGGCCCACCACAGCATCTTCACGCGACACCCCTCCCGACACCGCCGCCCCGAACATGGCCGCCACGCGACCTTCCCGCACAAGGGTCGCAAGGCTAAGCGCATCAGCCCGCCCCGACGGCGCGCGGGGCTTCTGCACCGACCGCGCTGCCCGGGCTCGCAAGAGAAGGGCGGCGCGCCGCGCGAAGGGGGCGACCGACGCGAGGTCTGCCCAGCCCGGTCGCGTGCGGCCGGCTCCGGGCAATACCCCCAATCGCCCGGGACGAGCCGATCGGCGGGGACACTGTGATCCGAAGGCGCTCCGCTTGCCTGCCGCCCGTGACCCGATGACCCAAGCCCTCCCCTCACGAGAAGACCGCGTCCGGTTGGAGGGCGTGTCCATGCACTATCGGCACCACGAAGCCCGCATCGATGTCCTGCGCGACGTGTCGCTGCGCATCGGGGCCGGCGAGCGGGTGGCCGTGGTCGGCCCCTCGGGCTCGGGCAAGAGTTCGCTGCTGCTGCTGCTGGCGGGGCTGGAGCGGCCGGCCCAGGGCCGCATCGAGGTCTGCGGACAGGACCTGGGGACACTGGACCGCGACGCGCTGGCGGACCTGCGGCGCGACCGCCTGGGCATCGTCTTCCAGTCCTTCCACCTGCTGCCCAGTCTGACGGCCCTGGACAACGTGGCGCTGCCCTTGCAGATCGCGGGCCGGCGCGACGCCACGGCCCGCGCCCGCGTGTGGCTGGACCGGGTCGGCCTCGGTCATCGCATCGCCCACCGGCCGGCAGAACTTTCGGGCGGCGAGCAGCAGCGCGTGGCCATCGCCCGCGCCCTCGTGCACGAGCCGGCACTGCTGCTGGCCGACGAGCCCACGGGCAACCTGGACGACCACACCGGCGCCGTCGTGCGCGACCTGCTGCTGCAACTGCACCGGGACAGCGGCGCGACGATGGTGCTGGTGACCCATGACCCGGCCTTCGCCGCGCGCTGCGACCGCGTGCTGCGGCTGGGTGACGGCCGTCTGCACCCCATGCCTGCACACGCGCCGGCCCCGACCGCCCAGGCGCCTACGCCCCATGCGCGCGCTGCTTGACCTGGCCTGGCGCGACCTGCGTGCCAGCATGCGCGGGCTGTGGGTCTTCGCCGCCTGTCTGACGCTGGGCGTCAGCCTCGTGGCCGCAGGGGGCGCGCTGTTCCGGCAGGTCGACGACGCGCTTCGCGCCGACATGCGGGCGCTGTTCGGCGGTGACGTCGAGGTCCGCAGCCGCCAAGCACTGGATGCCGTCACGCTGGAATGGATGCGCGCCCGCGGTCAGGTGTCGCAACTCACCACCCTGCGCACGATGATGACCGGGGCCGATGCGCCGTCAGCCGGCGCACCCGGCATCGATGCGCCGTCAGCCGGCACACCCGGCATCGACGCGCCACCGGCGCCGGCCTCCGGATCCGACGCCACCACACCTGTCCAACGCTCGCACCTCGTCGAACTCCAGGCCATCGACACCCAATACCCGCTCGTGGGCGAATTGCGCCTGGAGCCGCCAGGGCCTGCCACGCGCCGTCTCGAAGAGGTTGCAGGGCGCTGGGGCATCGCCGTCGATCCCGTGCTGGCGCAGCGCATGGGGCTGGCGGTTGGGTCGCTGGTCGAGGTCGGCGACGCCACCCTCGAGGTGCGAGCCCTGATCGCCCACCAGCCCGACCGCAGCATGCGCGCCGACTGGAACGGCGCGCCCGTCCTCGTGACGGCCGACGCGCTGCAGGCCACCGGCCTGCTGCAGCCCTTCAGCCGTGTCGACCACCGCTATCGGGTGCGCGTGGAGGGCTCGGCCCAGACCTGGCGGGACGCCTATCTGACGGCTCATCCCGGCGGCAACGCCGAACTGCGCACGGTGGCCGATCGCAGCGAGCGCATCGCCGACGTGCTCGGCCAGGTCGGGTCGGGACTGCTGCTGGTCGGCCTGTCAGCCCTGCTGATCGGCGGGCTGGGCGTGCACCACAGCGTGCAGTCCTGGCTGCAGCAGCGCCTGGGCACGCTGGCCACGCTGCGCGCGGTTGGCCTGCGCGACGGCCGGCTGGCCGCGATGGTGTTGGCGCAGGTGGCGATGCTGGCGGCCGCCTCGAGCATCGCGGGTGCGGCCATCGGCGCCGCGCTGGCGCTGGCCGGTCTGCGCATCGTCTCCGGCGTGCTGCCCATGACGCCAAGCGCGGGCACCTGGTTCACGCCGCTGGCCCTGGCGGTGGTCTTCGGCATCGCCACGGCGCTGCTGTTCGCACTGCCCTCGGTGTCGCGCGCGCTGACCGTGAGTCCGGCCGCGCTCTTCCGCAGCCTGCACGCCGTGCGCCTGCGCACGCCGCCCCGCACGCGCTGGGCGGTGCTGCTGGGCGGATCGGCCCTGCTGGCCTTGCTGGCGCTGGCCCTGCCCGACCCGCGCTTCGCCGCGGCCTTCGTCATCGTCGTGGTCGCCCTGCTCGGGCTGCTGGAAGGCCTGATGCGCCTGCTGCAGGCGGGCGCGGGCGCCCTGCTCTCCCGCCCGGACCGCGTCACCCGCTTCGAGCTGCGTCTGGCGCTGTCCAACCTGCGCCAACCGCAGTCGCCGATGCGACCTGCCGTGCTGGCACTCGGCTCCGCGCTGACGCTGCTGGTGACCTGCGCGGTGGTGGTGGCCGCCCTGCTGCGCACCATCGACGAGACGGTGCCGCGCGACGCCCCCGCCATCGTCTTCCACGACGTGCAGACGCCGCAGATCGAGACCCTGGCGCAGACGCTGCGCGGTCTGCCCTCGACGACCGACTGGCGGGTCGCCCCGCTGGTGCTGGGCCGGCTGGTGGCCGTCAACGGCCGCGACCTGGAAACCAGCGGCGACGCCGAGGCACGGCTCGAAGCCCGCGACGAACACAAGTTCAGCCATCGGCAGGGCAACATCGACGACGTCGTCGTCACCCGCGGGGCCTGGTGGCCGCAGGACCACCGTGGGCAGCCCCTGGTGGCGATGGAGGACCGCGAGGCGGACGAGCTCGGCCTGAAGGTGGGCGACCGTCTGCGCTTCGACATCCTGGGCACGCCGGTGGACGCCGAACTGGTGGCGATCTATGCGCAGCGCCGGCTGCAGTCGCGGCTGTGGCTGGAAGCCATCTTCAGCGACGGCGTGCTCGACCCGCACGTGACGCGGCATGTCGGCGCGGCCTGGATGTCGGCCGAGGACGCCATCCGGGCCCAGGACCTGCTGGCGCAGGCCGCCCCGAACATCGCCAGCCTGCGCACGGCCTCGATGCTCGACACCTCGCGCTCGCTGCTGGGGCGCGCCAGCGCCGGTCTCGCGGTGGTGGCGGGCGTGCTGCTGGCCGCCAGCCTGCTGGTGCTGGCCAGCATCGTCGCCGCAGCGCGCGCACGCCAGACCTACGAGGCCAGCGTGCTGCACGTGCTGGGCACGCGGGTGTCGGGCCTGAAGCGCGTGCTGCGCTGGGAATATGCGCTGATGGCGCTCGTCACGAGCGCGCTGGCGACGATGCTCGGCACGGGGCTGGCCAGCGCCGCCCTGGCCTGGCGCATCGGGCTCGACGCGACCGGGCTGGTCTGGGTGGGCGGTGGGCTGGCGCTGGGCGTCAGCGCCCTGGCCCTGGGCGCCGGGGCGCAGGTGCTGCTGGCGCGGCTGCGGCTGTCGCCGGCGACGCTGCTGCGGGGGCAGTAGGGGGCCGAAGGCGGGTGAGCGGGCGGGTGAGCGGGCGAGCCAACAGGCCGGCCGTTCGCGTGCAACGGGCGCACCACTTGCGGTCGACTCGCGGCTCGGTGCTGCAGCCTTGCGAATCGCCTCGCAGGGGCTTCGATGCCTGACCGATGGGGCACGGCCCGATGGATGGCGAACACTGGGGCGGGAATCCGCTCCGGGCAGCGGTGCCGCCCGGTATGCTCGGCCGGATGCGCGTGCCTACGCCCACCATGACCGCTGCAGCCACCCTGCGCGAGACGCTGCAGCAGCGCCTGTCCTCCTTTGAGGTGCGCAGCCTGGCCCCGGAAGGCCGGCGGCATGCCGCCGTGGCGGTGGCCGTCACCGAGGCCGGGTTCGGCGCAGACGTCGAAGGCCTGCCTGCGCACGACCGCTGGAACCCCGAGCCGGCGCTGTTGCTGACGCTGCGCGCGGCCACACTGCGCAGCCACGCCGGCCAGTGGGCGCTGCCGGGCGGACGCCTGGACGCAGGGGAGCCGCCCGAGGCCGCGGCCCTGCGTGAACTGGCCGAGGAAGTCGGGTTGCGGCTCGGAGACGATGCGGTGCTGGGGCGCCTGGACGACTACGCCACCCGGTCCGGCTACCTGATCACGCCGGTCGTGGTCTGGGCCGGCGCGGCCACGCGCCTCGTCCCCAACCCGGCCGAGGTCGCCAGCGTGCACCGGATCCCGCTGACGGAGTTGCTGCGCGAAGACGCGCCGATCCTGAACCAGGTCAGCGGCGTAGAGCACCCCGTGCTGCGCATGCCCGTGGGCACGCGCTGGATCGCCGCCCCGACAGCCGCCTTCCTTTACCAGTTCCGCGAGTGGCTGCTGTGCGGGCGTCCGACGCGCGTGGCGCACTTCGACCAGCCCCACTTCGCCTGGCGTTGAAGGCGCTGCGCGGGGTCCCGCCCTCGGCGCAGCGAATGCGCCGAAGATGCGCCGAAGGGCTGCGCCGCCGCACCCGGCGGACGACACGCGACGGCTTACACCACCACCGGCTCGGGCTCGAGGCGGATGCCGAATCGGCCGTAGACGCTTTCCTGGATGGCCCGCGCCAGCGTCACCACCTCGCCGCCGGTGGCCGCGCCGCGGTTGACCAGCACCAGCGCCTGCCGCTCGTAGACCGCCGCGTCGCCCACCGACTTGCCCTTCCAGCCGCAGGCGTCGATCAACCAGCCAGCGGCCAGCTTGACGTTGCCGTCGGGCAGCGGGTAGTGCACCACGCCCGGGTCGCGGCCGATGATGTCGCGGCACTGCTCGGCGCTGACGACAGGGTTCTTGAAGAAGCTGCCGGCGTTGCCGATGACGGCCGGGTCGGGCAGCTTGGCACGGCGGATGGCGCAGACCCAGTCGAACACGGTGCGGGCATCGGGCGCGGTGATGCCGGTCTCGGCCACCTTGCGCTCGAGGTCGAGGTAGCCGAGCGTCGGCTGCCACGGCCGCGGCAGGCGCAGGCGCACGCGGGTGATCAGGCTCTTGCCCGCCAGATGCTGCTTGAACACGCTGTCGCGGTAACCGAAGCGGCAGGCCTCGCGGCCCAGCGTGACGCTGCGGCCGGTGACGAGGTCCACCGCGTCCAGCGACTCGAAGCGGTCCTGCAGCTCCACGCCATAGGCGCCGATGTTCTGCACCGGCGCCGCCCCGACGGTGCCGGGGATCAGCGCCAGGTTCTCCAGGCCGGGCAGGCCCTGCGCGATCGTCCACGCGACGAAGTCCGGCCAGGACTCACCGGCGCCGGCCTCGACGATGCAGGCCTGCGCGTCCTGGTGCAGCACGCGGCGCCCGGGGATCTCCACCTTGACCACCAGCGCCGCGACATCGCGGGTGAAGACAACGTTCGTGCCGCCACCGAGGATGAACTTCGGGGCCCGGCCCCACACCGGGTCGTCGACCAGGCGGCGCACGTCGGCGGCGCTGCGCACCCGCACCAAGTGCTCGGCCACGGCGGGCAGGCCGAAGCTGTTGAGCGCGCGCAGGCTTGCACGCTGCTGCACGGACGGTTCGGCGCAGGCACCGTCGGAGGCGGGGGAAGGCACAGGGGTCACCATGGCAGAATTTTCGCTCCCTGCCTGCCACGAGCCCCGCCATGCCCAGTTTCGACGCCGTCCTCGAGCCCAACCTGGTGGAGCTGCGCAACGCCGTGGACCAGACCTCCAAGGAGATCGGCACGCGCTTCGACTTCAAGGGCTCGAGCGCGAAGGTGGCGCTGACCGAGAAGGGCACGGCGCGCGAGTTCGAACTCCACGCCGACAGCGACTTCCAGATCGGGCAGGTGCGCGACGTGCTGCTGGCCAAGCTGACCAAGCGCGCCGTCGACATCCGCTTCCTCCAGCTGGACGCGAAGATCGAGAAGATCGGCGGCGACCGGGTGCGGCAGGTGATCGGCGTGCGCACCGGCATCGACAGCGAGAACGCGAAGAAGATCCAGGCCCAGGTCAAGCAGAGCAAGCTCAAGGTGCAGGCGCAGATCCAGGGCGACATCGTGCGCATCAGCGGCAACAAGCGCGACGACCTGCAGGCGGCGATCCGCCACCTCAAGGCCGAGATCGCAGACCTGCCGCTGTCGTTCACGAACTTCCGCGACTGAGCGCCCGAGAGGGGCCGAAGGACTCGCCAGCGATGCCTCTGCTGCCGTGCAGTGCCGTTCTGAGGCCCCAGAGGCCCTGATCGTGCATCGCGCCGCGCCGTCCCGTCGCTCGGTCCTCGGGAGGCTCGCATGGGTCGCGACGACTGGCCTGCAGGCAGCCGGCGCGGCGTCGCAGGCATCGGCCAGCCCGAACGCACCATCGCTGGAGCTGCAGGCCGACGCCGCTGGTCACCATTGGGCGGCCGGCACGGTCAACGGCCTGCCCGTGCGCTTCCTCGTCGACACCGGCGCCAGCGCCGTCACGCTGAGCCAGGGTGAGGCCGATCGCCTGCGGCTGCCCTGGCGCACGGCGCCGATCGGGCAGGTGCGCAGCGCGGCTGGGACGATGCCGGCGCACCTGCTGGAACTGGCCGAGGTGCGCGTGGGTGCGCTGACGGCCGAGCGCGTGGGCGCCGTCGTGGTGCCCGGGCGCGAGCGCCTCGCCTTGCTGGGGCTGACCTTCCTGGCACGCTTCAGGATGCGGCGCGAGGACGACGTGCTGACGCTGGAACCGCGGCGCTGAATCCGACGCGGCACCAGCGCAGCGACGATGAACCCCACGCGGCGCTGGCGCAGTGGCGCTCAAGCCATGGCCGTAACCGCAACCGCACCCGCACCCGCACCCGCACCCGCACCCGCAACTGCACCCGCAGCGGCGCCCGCGCCGCGGCCGCGCTCCGAACGCGGGCGTCGTCCGAGAGCGTCACCACCCGAGTGGCGAAACCGTGGCCGGGGGCGTGCTACAAACACAAGAGTGCACAAGCGCCCTTCAGCGGCACACCCCGCCGTCCCGTCGGGCGGCGCCAGCACCCGACCACCGCGACCATCGTCCCCATGAACCTGAACTTCACCGACGAAGAACTGGCCTTCCGGGCCGAGATCCGCGCCTGGGTGCGCGAGCACCTGCCGGCCGACATCAGCCACAAGGTGCACCACGCGCTGCGCCTGGACAAGGACGACATGCAGCGCTGGGCGCGCACCCTCGGCCGTCGCGGCTGGCTGGGCTGGAACTGGCCGGCGCAGTTCGGCGGCCCGGGCTGGAACGCGATCCAGCGCCATCTCTTCGAGGAGGAATGCGCGATGGCCGGCGCGCCGCGCGTCGTGCCCTTCGGCCCGGTGATGGTGGCGCCGGTGATCATCGCCTTCGGCAGCGGCGAGCAGCAGCAGCGCTTCCTGCCCGGCATCGCCAGCGGCGAGGTCTGGTGGAGCCAGGGCTACAGCGAGCCGGGGGCGGGCTCGGACCTGGCCTCGCTGAAGACGCGGGCCGACCGCCGGGGCGACGTCTACATCGTCAACGGCCAGAAGACCTGGACCACCCTGGGGCAGCACGGCGACTGGATCTTCTGCCTGGTGCGCACCTCGCACGAGGGCAAGCCGCAGACCGGCATCAGCTTCCTGTTGATCGACATGAAGAGCCCCGGCATCACGGTGCGGCCCATCATCACGCTGGACGGCGAGCACGAGGTCAACGAGGTCTGGTTCGACAACGTCGAGGTGCCGGTGGGCAACCTCGTGGGCGAGGAGAACCAGGGCTGGACCTACGCCAAGTACCTGCTGGGCCACGAGCGCACCAACATCGCCGACGTCAACCGCGCCAAGCGCGAGCTCGAGCGGCTCAAGCGCATCGCGCGCGCCGAAGGCCTGTGGGACGACTTGCGCTTTCGCGACCAGATCGCGCTGCTGGAGGTGGACATCGTGGCGCTGGAGATGATGGTGCTGCGCGTGCTGTCGGCCGAGCGCAGCGGCCGGCACAGCCTGGACGTGGCGGGCCTGCTGAAGATCCGCGGCAGCGAGATCCAGCAGCGCTACACCGAGCTGATGATGCTGGCCGCCGGGCCCTACGCCATCCCCTTCATCCGCGAGGCGATGGACGCCGGCTGGCAGGGCGACCAGGCCCTGGGCGGCCTGTGGCCGGGGGGCGCCAGCCACTGCGCGCCGCTGGCGGCCACCTATTTCAACTATCGCAAGACGACGATCTACGGCGGCTCCAACGAGGTGCAGCGCAACATCGTCGCGCAGACCGTGCTGGGCTGACCGGGATCCCACCGGTGGCGAGGCGGCATCACACGCGAGAGGGACTCCGGCAGCGCCCAAGGTCCATCGGCGTGCCCCGCCGACGGGCCTCATCCGTACCACCGACCCACGCTTGCGCCACACACGACACACCACACACGTCAACGGGCTGATCATGGACTTCGATTTCTCCGACGAGCAGATCGCGCTGCGAGAGGCTGTCTCACGCTGGGTGGACCGCGCCTTCGCCTTCGAGCGGCGCCACGCCGCAGCCCGCGCAGGCGGGCACTCGCGCGAGGTCTGGCAGGAACTGGCCGACCTCGGCCTGTGCGCCCTGGCCGTGCCTGACGACCACGGCGGTCTGCAGGCCGGGCCCATCGAGGCCATGGTCGTGATGGAGGAACTGGGCCGTGGCCTGGTCCACGCGCCCTATGCCGCGGGGGCACTGATCGCGCCCGCGATGTTCGCCGGGGCCGACGCGTCGCTGCGCTCGGCCTGGCTGCCGCGCATCGCCAGCGGCGACGCCCTGGTCGTGCTCGCGCACCAGGAACGCGCCGCGCGCCACCGGCTGGACCGTGTCACCTGCCGGGCCGAAGCGGCCGCCGATGGCACCTGGCGGCTGACGGGCACCAAGAGCGTGGTGCCGGCCGGCGACGAGGCCGACGCCTGGATCGTGCCGGCGCGACGTGACCGGACCGACGACGGTGACGGCACCAACGCCGCCGACAGCGCCACGGCGCTCTTCCTGGTCGAGCGCGACACGGCGGGGGCCGGTGTTCGCGGCTATCCGACGCAGGACGGCGCGCGCGCTGCGGAACTCACACTGAGGGACGCGCGGGCCACGCTGCTGCGCGAGGACGGCGCGTCGGCCTTGCAACTCGCGGCCGACATCGGCATCGCCGCCGCCTGCGCCGAGGGCACCGGCCTGATGGAGCGCCTGCTGGCGATGACGGTGGAGTACCTGAACACGCGGCGCCAGTTCGGGGCGCCGCTGGCGAGCTTTCAGGCGCTGCGCCATCGCGTGGCCGACCTGAAGATGCAGCTCGAACTGGCGCGCTCGATGAGCTACTACGCGAGCATGAAGCTCGACGAGCCCGCACCGCTGCGCTCGCGCGCGATGGCGCTGGCCAAGGTGCAGCTCGGGCGCAGCATGCGCGAAGTCGGCCAGCAGTGCATCCAGCTGCACGGCGGCATCGGCGTGACCGACGAGTACGCCGCTAGCCACTACTTCAAGCGCCTGACCGTCCTGGACCTGAGCTGGGGCGACACGCTGCACCACCTGGCCGCGGTCAGCGAAGGTCTGCAGGACCACGCAGGGGTCTTCGCTTGACGTCGCGAGGCAGGCCCGCCTCGGCGCGCGTCGCCACCCCGAGGGCCGGCGCGGGGGCAGCGATCACCGCCGAGGCTGGATCCGATGCCCCGGAACGGCGTATCCACGCCAGGGGCCTGCAGCCAGACGAGCGGTCATGCCGATGAGCGCTGACCATCGCACCGCTGAGCCTGCCGGCGGCTTGACCGACGTGGCGGGCCTGTCGGTCGGACACCACGACAACACGCGCCGTCCCACCGGCTGCACCGTGGTGCGCTGCGAGGCGGGCGCGGTGTGCGGCGTCGAGGTGCGCGGCGGGGCGCCCGGCACGCGGGAGACCGAGCTGCTGCGCCCGGACAACACGGTGCAGCAGGTGCACGCCGTGCTGCTGACCGGCAGCAGCGCCTTCGGGCTGGACGCCGCGGGCGGGGTGATGCGCTGGCTGGCCGAGCGCGGCCACGGGCTGGCCGTGGGGCCGGCACGCGTGCCCATCGTGCCGGCGGCGGTGCTGTTCGACCTGTGGCTCGGCGACCCGATGATCCACCCCGATGCAGCGGCCGGCTACGCGGCCTGCGAGGCGGCGTCGACCGGCCCGGTGCCCGAGGGCAGCGTGGGCGCCGGCCGCGGCGCCACCGTGGGCAAGCTGCACGGCATCGCACACGCCACCAAGGGCGGCATCGGCACGGCCTCGCTGCGCCTGGGCGACGTGACGGTGGCCGCGCTCGTGGCGGTCAACGCCGTGGGCGATGTGATGGACGAGGCCGGGGGGGTGCTCGCGGGCGCGCGGGCAGCGGACGGCGGCTGGCTGGGCAGTACGGCGGCGCTGACGCGCGGGCAGCTGCCCCCGCGGCCGGTGCCCACCCAGGCCCCTGCGGGCCCGGGATCAGGACAGGCCCCTGCGGGTCTTGGGCCGGGACAGACCCTTTCAGGCCTGGGACCAGGCCTGGCCACGACCATCGGCGTGGTCGCCACCGACGCCACCCTGACCAAGGCACAAGCCACGCAGCTCGCCCGCCTGGCGCACCACGGCTTGTCGCGCGCTGTCGACCCGATCACGCCGCACGATGGCGACACGCTTTTCGCGCTGGCCACCGGACGGCACGGGCCGGTGGCCGACCTCGCCGGCCTGGGCGCGCTGGCCGCTGAGGTTGTCGCACGCGCCATCCGCCGAGGGGTGCGCACCGCCACGCGTGTGCCTGGCGCCGACCTGCCGGCGCGCGACGACTGGCTCCGAGCGTCCGGGCGCGGTTGATGCAAGAGGCGCACGTCTGCTGATGCGTCTGTCGCACCTGCTGTACAGCCAGGGCTTCGGCACGCGTCGCGCCTGCGCCGATCGCGTACTCGCCGGCACGGTCTCGATCGGTGGCCGGGTATGCGACGACCCGGAGGAAGACATCGACACCGCCGGGCTGGTCTTCACGGTCGACGGTGTCGACTGGCCCTTTCACGCCCCGGCGCTGGTGCTGCTGCACAAGCCCGCCGGTTACGAGTGCTCGGCCCAGCCCCGGCACCACCCGTCGGTGGCCACGCTGCTGCCCTGGCCGCTGCGCGCGCGCGGCGTGCAGCCGGTGGGCCGGCTGGATGCCGACACCACGGGGCTGCTGCTGCTGACCGACGACGGTCCGCTGATCCATGCGCTGACCTCGCCCCGGCGCAAGGTACCCAAGGTCTACGAGGTGCGCACCCGCCACCCGGTGGACCCGGCGCAGGTCACGGCACTGGCGCAGGGCGTGGTGCTGCGCGACGACCCCGCTCCGGCGCGCGCGGCGGACGTGGCGATCACCGGCACGCACGGGCTGCGCCTGACGCTGTCGGAGGGCCGCTACCACCAGGTCAAGCGCATGGTCGCGGCCGTCGGCAACCGCGTCGAGGCCCTGCACCGCAGCGCCTTCGGCGCGCTGACACTGCCGCCTGACCTGGCGCCTGGCCAGTGGCGCTGGATCGAGACTCAAAGTCTGGGCGTGGGCTGAGCGCGGTCGGCGGGGGCGGACAACACACAGGATGCTCCTGCGGGGCTCAAGGAAGCCTCGGCGCCCGGCGCGTTATTCGCGCGTTATTCATGCCAGCGCGCAAACACGAGCGCGGCAGGCTCGGCATCGCGGCCCCGGTTTGCCCATTGCGCGGCCGGACGAGCCGGGCCGCAACGCCGGATAATTCACCGATGCGTGTGCGCCATTGCCTTCCTGCCGAGCCCGAAGGGCCGCCACGTGCCGTCACGATCGGCAATTTCGACGGCGTGCACCGTGGCCACCAGGCCATGCTGGCGCTGCTGGCCAACGAGGCCCGGCACCGCGCGCTGCGCACCTGCGTGCTGACCTTCGAGCCGCACCCGCGGGACTGGTTCGCCCGCCAGCAGGGCCGGCCCGAACTCGCGCCGCCGCGCATCGGCACCCTGCGCGACAAGTTGGCCGAACTGGAGCACTGCGGCGCCCAGGAAGTCGTGGTGCTGCGTTTCGACGAGCGCCTGGCCCGCCAGGCGCCGCAGACCTTCGTCGAG